>Ga0179591_1300286_pt1 | contig 12922 bp, 20 predicted proteins | sample CZOMad2_1_08_16f_FD_182891 | JGI IMG/M metagenome (GOLD analysis project Ga0179591, IMG submission 182891) | Vadose zone soil fungal communities from Angelo Coast Range Reserve, California, USA - CZOMad2_1_08_16fungal (PacBio error correction) | ecosystem: Environmental > Terrestrial > Soil >...
CTTCAAAAAACTTACACGGCGTGAAAAAAACGAGTGGGGAAACAAAAAAAAGGGAAAATTCTCTGATCAAAAACGTTTTCAAAACAATAGGGGGAGCTGGGCGGACGCAAGCGCACGAAAAGGAGCAATCAAAAAAAAAAAAATCAACGACGCGGGGCTCAATCACAAAAGGAACTGAGAGGGGTGAGCGGAGAGCTTCCGCGGGCTCAACTAGGACGCAGACCTTTGTGGGGGGGCACTGAGGTGATCGCCATTTGTGCCGTCCATTTCGGGTGCTCACCCACTGCGAGGGGGAAAAACATCAGGAGTCAGCTTCCATTGAGAAGTGGACGGAAAAAAAAGGAAATTAAGCAGGGGTTAAAAGGGAAATCCCGGAAGGACCCTCCTGTTTAATCCATGCACAAGATCCCCATTGGTTCCTGAAAAAAAACAATAACAGGAACGTAAGGGGCAGGGTTTCAATACACTAGGGGAAAAGTACAGACGAAAGAGTCCGGCAGGAACCAAAACCCACGCCGGGGAAAGACTTGGGGGGGGTTGTCTGGGTCTCACCTAACGAACCGAAAAACGAAAGCTACAAACAAACGAGAAATCGGAACCAGGGGGTCGCCAGGAAAGAGTTGCAAACAGGAAGCTTAACCAAATCCTAGGGAGAGGGGGTATTGGAGGGATATACGAAATGTGAAAAGAATTCAGATCGTTTTGCGGCGGGGTGGTGGCATCGATCTTATGTGGGGGAAGATTGTTAGGGCCCCAGTGGGGTTCAAAGGGATCGGCAATTCTAGAACCCGTCGTAGGCAAAGACGATTGCCGCCTCTCTTAAAAGGACCAAAAAAGCGCGTTAATGAGAAAAAACGACGCGGCAAAAAGGTGACGAAACCGAGAGGAATACCGATTGGGAGAGATGAAGGGAGTTAATCTGGGGCGGGGCTGAAAGTCTGCCTAAAAAAAGAAGATAAGGAATGGAACCTCTACCGAGGACGGGCTCGAAAAGAACGACCGGGGTGGGACCGGGGTCTGGGGATCTTGATAACGAAAAATAAAAAAAGGCAGCACCATGCTTCCCTCCAAACCGGAACGCTGACAGGGGAAAGGAGGAGGAGAGAAAAGGTGGAAGGCATGTATGGACATTAAAATGTGGAAAACGAGGGAAAAACCCCGCAAACGCCGAAAACCCTAGCGGGGGTCCTATAGGATAAGGGGCGAACGGGAGGGGGAAGGGAGAAGGAGTCAAGCTGAGGGGATGGACGGAAGGATATTTCGGAACGCCGAGGGAAACGGAATTTCGGATAGGCTCACGAGCGAAAGAAGGCGGCTCGAACGAAACAATCTCAGGGAAAGCATAAAATTGTGAGGAGAATTCTCTAGAAAATCAAATAACAAGCTATGCTACTGATCCAATGAAAGTAAGGAAACCCATCCTGTGCTGAGCAAGGTCCGTTGTCGGGCGGTCGTCTTCAGGCGTGACGAGGAGTCCTCCCGAGAATAAAAACATTTGACCAGAGAACGTTTCAAGGGGCAAAGAAGGGGGTCAGGGCTAACGTAAAGGTATGTGGTGTGGATTCCAAACGAAAAGTAAAAAGGAAGGAACAAGCTGTCTCGGGGGAATCAGAGGGTTCCTGAAGGACCAAGTAACGATGCCGCGGCGAGGAAAAAGGTTTGCTGAGGAGGGGGATCGGGCCGTGCGACCGCGAAAACATTAACGTGCAAACGAAGTCTGCTTCGGGGGAAGAGGCTACGGGGGAAAGAAACGCTGGGGACATTCTACCGTGAATGCAAAAATTCCAAAATCAATTCACCCAAAAAAGGGTCGGTTCCCGTGGTCAAGGACGACAGAAGAATGGGACGAGTCTCAACAACAACAACGGAGGTATAAACTGTCCGGAGGCAAATTTACCACCGAAGAAATGGGGGGGGTGAAGGGCCTTGAGAACTCCATGAACGTCGCGAGAAAAAGAACATATTTTCTTGGCCCCTAGAGGGGGAACCTTCAAAGAAGAGCCAAGATTAAGAAAGGCGTATGGGGCACCTGGGGGGAACCTTTGGAAAAACTGATGACAGTTGACATACAGAACACTGGAAGGACTCCTAACTGTGCGGCAGGAGCTAGGAGAAGAGAATAGAGAACCAGCGGGGGAATTCACCTTTTCTAAAGGGGGGGAGGGTAATCCAAACCAAATACTCCGCCGATTGAAAAAGGTGATTGAAACGTCCTACGAAGGAAAGTAACCGGTAGAATCCCTGGGAACACCCTAATCTAAAAAAAGCAGGGAAAAATTTCTCAGAAAAGGTACGAGGGCCGATTGTATCAGTCGAATTTTAGAGGTGGGGGGATGCGGGGTATTTCGATCTCAGTAGGCAAAAGGGGGAAAGGAAGAAGAGGATGAACTCTACTAGAGGGGAAAGAACTCCAGTGACAGCGGCTTGAAGTCATGCTCGAACAGCAGGAAAGAACGGTCGAATAAACGTCATCCAAAGGGGAAAAGCAAGAGGCAGGGCTGCTTACGGGAGGTGGGTCCAGCAGGGGTCTATAGAGAAGGGCAATTTGATCCGCGCCGAAATTCAGCCGAGAAAGCATTACGTCAAGGAGGGGCGAACGAACTGGTTGCGGACTCAGGTGCAGGGAGGGAACTGTGAAGTCCTAATGAAACAAAGGGAACCGTAGCAGGAGAGCAGTCCGATAGAGGGTAAAAATAAGCTCCATGGTCTGTGCTCACTGAAAGCCGATTGAAAAAAAAAAAAAAAAAAAAGTGAAAAGGCGCCTCCCACAAATCCGGAGCTTGCAGAGGTGTGGAAAAAAAAAAAATCGTGAGGCGCCGCGCCGGGCAATTGGGCTGCACTATCGAACGGAGAGAGGAAGAGGAGGGGGAAAAACCGCACAGGGAGGGAGCTGAAAAATAGCCGACATGCTTCTGACGCACTGCTTGGAAAAAAAGGATCAAAAATCATCTTCGATTCAGGAGAAGACATCAACGCTCCTTAGTTTAGGGGAAGTCCAAACCATCAGCCGCTCGGTGCAACTGCATGAAAAAGCCCCGATAAATGTAGAAAGGGGGAAACGGAATTAGTTCTGCAGGGCACTGGGGCCGAGGGTCGATTCGGGAAGAAAAAACGACCAAAACCTTCTGTCTTTTTCTCTTGGGGTGGGTCGACCTCCGGGACCCTGTGTTAGGGCTGCGGGGGGGAACGGGTATTGGAAAAACCCGGCAAGAACGCCATACGGTTTGAAATGAACCACGGGGGAGGGGGGGGAGGCAGAACTTTTGGGGAGGCTCTTGAAAAATCGCGACCACCTGCGAGCAACGTCTGTCCTTTCCTGGAACGGCACACTGGACGCATGAAAAAAAAAAAAACAAAATAAGCCAACCGTGGGTGGTGAAAAAAATGGCGGCGACAAAGCAAGGGGCAAAAAAGGTAGAGACAGGCAGGGGGACACGCTTCTGAGAAAAGGTCCGCGAAAGAAAGCAATCTCTCAAGTACTTGTCCGTTATTGAGAAGAAAGGGAACGTGGTGACTAGGGAACGACGGCGGCTTCGCCTCCGGGACGGGAAAGGACGGAACGAAAAGAAATCCTTGAGGAACGGGCTCCTTGAAGAAAGCTTTGTTCAGGTCTGGTTACGAAACCACTCGTGGGGGGGGGGGAAAAAAAAGACAGGAAACGCAATCTCTCTCAACAAAACAAAACGAAGAAAAAAAAAAGTGGCGCGTTAGGGGTCAGGCTTGGCAAAAAAAATCACCCTGAACGGGAAAAAAACGAGTGGGGTCGTAACCGACCTGGAAAAGAAGGAACACGAACGAACGGGGGAAAAGAGAGGTGAGGAAAACGCAATCCCTTACCCGCTGCGTAAAAAGATCCCGGAAATCGAAATCAGCCGAACGCGGTCTCACGAAAGAAAATGGAAGGAGACTTCCCAAGTAAAGGGGTTGTCAGGAGGTCAGGCAGAAGAAGGACAGGTCTCTCCGGCTAAGGTGGAGGAGGGGAAAAGTAATCTCCATATTACTATCCTGAAAAATAGGGTGCTCACCACCCACTGGGAATATAGGGGCGCAAGGAAAAAAAAAAAATAGGGGCCAGGAAAGGACCAGGTGGACTAAAGAAGTGACCAAACTCGCAAAAGTCAAGTACAAATTTTTGAGGAACAATGCAAAACCCCCATTGGGGGGAAATAGCATGATAAGAAGAGAGGACGAAGAAGGGTTCCAAGAAACAGGGGGTGAAAAAGTTAACAGGTCCAATGGTCCCAAAAAAACGAAAAAGGGGGGGCTTTGGGCTGAAAAAAAAATAAGAAGACGGGCACGCGAACCAGCCGAATGAAAAAAAAAGTCGGACATTGTCGAGTTAGCGGTGGGGGTCAAAGGTCAGGCGTACTTTTCTCAGGAGGGTGCCAGTAGCCGCATCAGAGCTTGCTAAAGGGAAAAAGTTTAAGTAATAGAAGGCGGGAGTTCGACATTGGGAAATCACGGGGGACGTCAAGAAGGGTTCGATTCCCGTCCGTCGGTCAAGAAGAGGCAAGCTCGAGGGGGCGTCTCACCGTAAGAGGGAGGAACGTTAAACCGACTCTAGGGAAGAAAAGAGGGATGAGAGGGCAACCGATCTTGCTCCGTATTTCGGGGGGAAGGAGGATTCAGATAAGTCGATCAGAATGCTGTCGGAGACAGCCTAAAAGGAGCCTAGTTGGGACTAAAGAGACCGAGCTCGCACCCTGCTCACTACCGGGGGGGGGGAGACGGTTTTGCATCTGCTCAAGACAGGAAAAGAAGGTAGACACAAGAGAAAGCGGAAACGAATAAAAAAGGACAGGAAAGGCTTCGCTCAGAAAGAAAGGGGAAGCATCGGATCCAATTTGCAATGTGGGGATATGAACGGGACAAACATCCCCAGCGCCTCGAACGACCGAGAGTGTGACTTGTCGTTGGAGCGTAACAGAACGATAGGTTCTTCGGTCTATCTGATCTTCGGAAACGACTCGGCGAGGAATGGATGCTCGAGAGAGGCGGCGAAGCACGCACCGGAAGGAAAAGAAAAAACGGCCCCTCAAAGGGAGAAGGAAGTCAATCCGAAAAAAGAACAAGACCAATCTAAAAGGGTCACGTCCCAACGTTAGGAGACCCCGGCCGTGGAAAGAAAAAAAACTGGAAGGTCATGGATGCTGGGGTTGAAGGGGGAAGGCAAAAGGAAGGGGGGGGACAAGGATAACTTGGGGTTCAAAAAAAACCTTATCGGCGAAAGAGGTGGGGAGAAGTTCCTCAGAACCCTTCGCAAGAGGAAGAAAAGGAATCTGTATCTATCACCTGTGTTCAAAAGCTACGCCTAGGCGCGGCAGGAGAAAGGTTTGCTGGGGGACAGGGTCAAATAAGGCCGGCGAAAAAGTGTTGAAAGGGGGCTCAACCTTTCGGAAGGCGGGAAGGGTCGAAGAGAAAAAAGAGTTGTCACTTATCAGGGAGATTAGGGAAACGGTTCAGGTAGGGGAAAAAAGGGTTCAAAATCCCCTACCAAAAGGGGGGGCAGGTGGAATTCTAGAGAAGGATATCTCCTCAAAAAAAACACACAAAGAAAGAGATAGTTTGATACTTCTGCTACGTCCGGGGGAAAAAAAAAAAGGGGGGGGGGGGCTTGAAGGTTGACAACGGGGGTACACTGCTCGCCGGGACTAGGAAGGCTTTCACCAGGAATATTGGCGCCCGAGCCCGCCTTGCGCCGAACAGAAAGGAATCCAAATGGGGTCAGGCCTTGTTCGAGGACTGAACCGTAACATCAAACAGTGTCAGAAGGGAAGGACCTTCAGCTGGGGGAAGTTTCCGGACTGCCGAAATGAGAGCCGCTAGGGGGACAGCTTTTTCAGGAAAGGGAAGAAACTTGGACTAGGTCTGAGACCCTAATGTCGCAGTTTAGTGGGGGCAACTTTCAGACTGTAAAGGAAAGTCCGGCATCATCTCCTGGTTCACAGAAAGAAAAAAAACATGACGAACCTCCGATCCAGCGCAGGCTCAGAACAGGACGTGAATCGCGTAGAAGCACTTGGGGGGGAGGGGATGGGAGGAGGTCGATCTCCGACTTCATCATCGTGAGGGCCAAAAAAAGAGAGACGTCGGACTTGATGATGCCGCAGATCGATCGAGAGCAGAAGAATCTTCTTGGCCGAGGGGGAAGTATACGTACCTATGAAGGGGGGACAAAAGAAACCGGTCCAGAAAAGCTCTATTACCAAAAAGAGGAGGTCGAGGACATCTCTGGGCGGGGTTTTGTTAACGCAGCAGGAGAACAGATGTCCTATACGCTGAAAGGATACTAGAGACGCTCCTTTAAGGAGAAGGGAAGAGCCATCTCAACGATGGGTGCGGCCAGTTATCAATGCGAAGGAGGAATCAGATGACAACAAAAAAAAAAAAGAAAGTGGAATGGATGGCGAATCATCCTGTAGATTATAGGACAGTAGGTCTCAAGGAATCATTCGAAGAAGCACCGATTGTAAACTTACAGTAGAAGAAACAGAAGGACGGACTTGCAATCTGTTTCCTCGCGCGTAAACGTGAGGAATCCGAAGGTTGGGGTGGTTTTGAGGAAACTCTCGCTCGAATTGGCTTTATCTGGGGGGAGGAAAAAAAGAGTCGAAGGTTGCTCGACGAGGAACCTGAAGATCACCGAAACAAAAAGAATCCCTTCGAGGACCAACTGCGAACTACCAGCCCACATCACTCGTAGCCTTAAAAAAGAAAAAAAAAAAAAAAAAAAAAAAAGAAAAAAAAAAAACCAGCACCGACAGAAAAAAATGAGCGAGGAAACCTTGCCGTAGACAATCAAGAGGGCAAAAACCCACCATGAAACACGAATAAGGGTCAATTCGGAGGAGGCGGGGGTCGCTTGCGTCGCGGTCGATTCGGGGAGGGTCAAAAGAACAGGCCTGTGATTCGGCCGGGGGTTTGATAAGGTAAATTGGGAGGGGTCGGAGGAATATGGGTGAACCCACCTTCCTAAACGGTATCATCTAGTTCATGAAAAGGGGGGGGGGGACATGTATGAAATACTTGTTCCGGAAATCGTGTGGGGGGAAGAGAAAAGAAAAGGGGGGGGGCCTTTCCTTTACGTCTCCAGGGCGCGGAAAAGACGACAGAAATATATCGATGGGTGGGTGGCACCCCGACAGCAGGCCAGGGATGAGAATACCCGAGGAACAACAGGTCGAGACAGTCGGAGCAATGATCCACCGATGAAGTCCGCACAAAAGGAGATGGGGGGGTTCTTCCGTGATTTAGGGAAAGTGGGGGAAAAAAAAGGGGGGGAAGAAAAAATTCAATTAGTCGCATAGGGGAAGTATTTGATTCTTCCAGCCCAAGACCGGGGGGGCACCGTTTAGGGAGTCTACCTCACTTGTGAAGGGGAGGAAATTCCTGGGAAAACCCCACTCGTTTGTTTTCCCGCCGGGGACGTAAAGGCCGAAGGAGAAGAAAAAATGAGGAGGTGGGTAAAAATAGAGGTTTCCCAAAAGGGGGGAAATTAGAAAAACGAGTGGTGAGTAAAAAATGAAACAAAATTAGGGATACTACTGACGGGGGGGGCAAGGGAAGCCTGGGCGCTTACGACGCAATCTACGTACCAGGGGGATAAAATGCCTCGTTCCAATAATGAACCGACGATGGAGGGATAATAAGGGAATTGCTCACAGTAAGGTCGCGTCTCGCTTCATTGGCCAGCAACTGGGAACAAGGTTGGGGGGACGTGTCTGAATTCGAATAGGAGGCAGGCAAAGTTGAGAGTGGGACTCACCCCCAAAAGGGAGAGAAGAAAGTTCGGAAAAAGTCAAAGGTTCCAGGAAAAGGACCAGACATTACTAGAGGAGAAAGCCGGTGGAGGGACTATAAGTACCGCGCATAAGTCATACACTGGGGCCATCCCAAGATCCGGGGGGGTCATTAACAACGAAAGGCTCACTACCAAAGAGGGGAAGTCGCAATAAAACGTGAAAAGAAAAAGGGACCGCAAAGAAAGTTAAACAAACCCCCGCAAACGCCAGACTTGGGGAGTTCAAAATACAAGAAACGGACCCAAGAAACCAAAAAAACACCGGCCAAGACAGAACCAGTCTCCGGGAATTTATGTGGGCTGTAAAAAAGAAAGGGGGGCCACCGTGCGGGCGTAGTCTAGCCAAATTTTGCCAGGAGCCTCATCAGATCTGGCTTTAGGGGGGGAGTTAAGGAAGAGGGGGCGATGGGATGAAGAGGAGTCCCAATCATGTGGGGGAAAATCTGGGGAGAGCAGATTTCATTGTACGAGAGGCATGAAAGTAGTTTAAAAAGTCTAGTCTCTCGCTGCAAACACCTTCGAAAGCCAGGGGAAGGAAAAATACGCTCGGCGCCGCAGAATCGGGAAAAGGGGGGGTCGGGCACTACGATGGGCGGGGGAGGAGTTTCAGTTAAATCGGTCTTCCGTTCAGAGAACCCGGAAAAAAAAGGTAAAAGGACAACTAAAAAACAGCGGACGAATCCTCCACCGTCCCTGGTTGGGGTCATCTGCGAAAGAAAGGAAAGACTTAGAAAAGCCCGAAACAACGTCGCCCGCCGAGATACGGCGCAAAGGCTCGGAGGACGGATGACAAATATCGACAATGGCAAACACGGAGGGACAAAAAAACCAAGCGAGGCTTCGAAGGAAGAAGAGTGGGGGGGTACAATTGAGCGGGATGAATGTACAGGAAGCGTAAAGAAACTCACTATGTCTCAAGGGCATGATTTTGCGGAACGACCGAGAAGGCTCAATTTCGTCTTGGGAAAGTGATACTGCTCAAACCCCTAAAAAAAATCGGCTGCCCCGAACGTGATTAAGACAAGGGAGGAAAGAAAGAGCAATGCGAACTGATCAATACGGAAAGGGAAAACAGGTTTGGCAGAGACGGCAGGCGGATTTCTTCAGGGAGGGCATGCTGTGAAACAGGAAAAATAACTGGAATAAAACGCTTACTGCTTTCACTGGACAGGAAAAGGTTCGCACCTTAAAATCGGGGGATTTGGTCGTAGGTCCGCTAAGAGAGAAAAGGAGAAAGTAGGAAACAAGCTGTTCTCGAATCAGAAGGTTCTGGCAGGATTCGAAAAAGGCAGCGCCGAGAAATAAGGTGCAGCATCCCTCAAGGAGAGACAATGAGGGAAGTTGGTCACTTGTGCTCAACGGCTGTTGACGGGCTCAAAAGGAGAAATGAAAAGATGGGAAGGGGGAAATAGGTTGGACGAGGAAAGACTTTCATGTCGTATCAGACCCTACAGGGTCAAAATAAAAAAAAAAGGGCTCAAGCGGGTAAAAGGAAAAAAAAATAATGTTCTAAAAAACAACTAGGTAAAAAGTATATATAGAAGTTAATCTGCATCGTAGTGACCCCGGTGAAAAGGGGGGGTGCCGTGTGGGGAAAGTGACCATGTAGTCTCAACGAAAGGAAAATAGCCCATAGGATTACAGTCAATGTGTAGCCTTCGACACGGGTGCCGAAGGGCGAAACCACAGGCCGTTAAGCACAGATGGTGCCCCTTGGTAGCAGGGGGCCGAAAAGAACGTGTCAGGGCACACACGGGACGGTGGACGGCCGGGCATCCTGAGCGTATGCTGGACGAAAAACCAGACGGAATAGATCAGCGAGGGAGCTGGGGTGATGTCAGAGAACGGTTCTACGGGGGGTAAAAAGGGCCCACTACATACTGGTCGGAAAGAGGAAAAGGTGGAGTGGAAACTTCTCCAGGTCAAATACAGCCGGTAAAAGGAGCTAAAAAAAGGGGAACAGGAAAAGAAAGACTGAACGAAATCCCCGAACTCTCCAGATCGCAGGGGGGGACGAATTGGGGCTTACCGGTCCGAGGGGAAAGGCGAGTGATTTTCGGGGGGGGAGGAGCCTCTCATTCAAGGGAATGAGAAACGAGAGACTCGGTCGTGATAGCCGCAGACGATAAAAACATCCGAAAGGACGATTCAAAAAACAATGCTCGAGAAAAAACGTGTCATAAAAGGGCTCAAACCCTCGCCTGCGTTCGCATCACGCTGGGGAAAGAAAGCGTTTCGAGAAAGCAACGGGCAGAAGTCGGGATGGCTAAAAATTCCGTCAAGTCCGGATGGAAAAAAACTGGGCATCCTGCTACAGAGGAAAGGTTCTACAGGGAGTGCGTCTCTGGAGCAGCTGCCTGCTTGCAGAGCAAGGGTAACAAAGAACTTGAGCAGGTATTAGAAAAGTCAGGCAGGGAGTCCATGAGAATCATCGTTCTCCTAAGCCTTCTAAAAAATCAAGGGGAAAAGAATTCGCATCCCCACCATAAGAAGAGAGGACAGATCGTGTTCCGACTAAATCGGGGTCGGAACGGAGCGTCAAGTCTCATAGGGCGAGGTAAAAAGGGCAGCTAACGGGGACCGAGGGAAGCTCATGGGATCGGAAGATCGACCATGCACGGGAGGCAAGAGCTTTCAACACTTCTTGCACGAAACCAACAGCCGATTAAGAAAAGGAAAAAGACACACCGCTGGGGAGGGGCGAAGAATGACAGTAGACACCGCCGCAGCCTATGTGCGGTGGCAAAGGAGCAAGAAAAATAAAACAATTGGGAAGATTCTAGTGAGTAACGGAAAACGGTCAAAAACGATTGGGAAGAAAAATCCCCCAGGAGGGGGAGTGAGGGAGGGGTGGGGGGAGACCTGCCGGGAAACATGTGTTATTTATCTGAATGGAAGGAAAAAAAAAGGCCCGGCCCGACTCTATATGTGATCAAGTCATGGAATGGGGAGTGCAGTCAATAAAACTTGGGAAAAACTTACGGTAGGCAGGGGAAAAGAGGGCTGGAAAAAGAAAAGAAGCAAGTCTGGTCCTTCCTGGAACGGGCTTCACTGTCGCAATACGGATGGAGGAAAAAAAACTCCGGGTTTAGCACCCGACATGTACGTCGAAGGGGCGACCGAAGTAAAAAAAAGGGAGAAAAACAGGCGGAGGACAAGGAAAAAAAGAGGGAAAGCGGACTCAACCCACGTCTTAATTTTTTCAGAATCAGAAGGAGTGAGGGAAAGAAACGCGGTCGGCTGGGAGGGAGGAGCCCGGAAAGGACAGAAATGAGAGGATCGTAACCCCAGGCTCCACGAAGTATGAAAAGGATAAAAAGCCTTTTTACCTTGTCGTTCGGTCTGGGGGAACGAAAATCCTCAGGGTAAAGAAAGAGAGAGTAAAAAAAAACAAGGAGGAAGAGAGATCTTCCCTTTTTGACAACTGTCCACCGGGGGGAGGAACAGACCTTGAACGACCAGGAGGAAAAAAAAGAAAGTTGCCCCCACCTGGAGCACGACACCTTACCCTTATTAGGGAAAAAGGATCTTAAGAAGAAATGCAAGCCTATATTCTCAATCACGGACAAGGAAGAAGGCAAAAAAAAAAAGGGAAAAAGAATCGGAGCTCAGCCGCCGGGGCGTCCCGCCTCCATTGGTTGGTTACGAGGGTATTGCATTCGAAAGGGAAAAAGACAATTCCGGGGGCTCACACACAAACGGGGAAAACTATATCGACGCAACGCGCATCGCGCAGTTGAGCCTCCAAAAAATAAAAAAAATTTTGTCGGCTATATACCGCTATTGGGACATGCCCAAAGGGCAGGACCAGGCGGGATCAAACTAAAGACGAGTGCGTGCCGGGCCTGGTTCAAGAACCGTAAAAAGAAGAAAAAACAGGGTTCCAATGCAGGTCGAAAAAAACCACAAGGGGGTCGTCGAACCTAAAACGAATCAGAGAAAAACGAAAAAACGAAGTCAGAAACTCTAAAGGACATGGTTCGCAGATTTCGTGGCTTTCAATCCTTAGTTGCAACAAAAAGGCATGGTATTACGGAATGTTGCAAAATATGGTGCTGTCGGAAGGAAGTCTGCGGAGGAGGGGTTGAATGGGGGGAGAGGCTGGCCTGTTTGGTCAAAGAGGCAAAAGAGGAGGGGAATCTCCGTCCTCGAAAGTACATCCGCAGTCAGCTGCCGCAACTGCAAACGCGCCAATTATACCAGAAGGAGGAGGGCCGAAGTGGGCACAGAACGATCTGCAAGCTCGATGAGAAGAGATCAGTTCGGTGCCAAGTTCTCTGGCTAAGCTTCGTAACCGAGATGATGGGAGGCAAAAAGCCTCTAAGCTGAAAAAGAAATGCGAGTGGGGGTTCCCTTTTTTGATCTAGAAGAAGAGATAAAAACCTGCAGACGCAAACACGAAACGAATGGCTTGAAAAAAAGGAAAGAGGGCATAAGGGGACAACCCTCTAGGACCCTGGGGGGACAGTTCAAATCGACAAATCGCTGACAAAAAAAAAAAAAAGCGAAAAGCTCGAACGCCGAGGGAGTGTTCCAGAGAGGCGGTGAACGCTAAGTCGTGATCCTCGAGGGCCTGGAAGGTTCTAGGCGTGTCGGACCACCGCTGCAGTTCGTGAATGCGCTCAGGTAGGCTCATCACTCACAAAGGATCTCGGGCAGGGAATCACGGGGACTGGATATCGAAAGTACAAGAAAAGATAAGGAATCGGATATCGGAAAAAGGAGTAAATAGCCCTGACGATCTTCTCTTCGGCGGTGCTCTGGATGCTGGTCACAGGAGAGCAGAAAAGACAGAGATTCACTTACCAGAGACCGGGGTCTCAAAAGGTCAATAGAACGGAGTATGTGGTCAGGGGAAAAAAAGATGAGAATGGGGTAACCAGAGGAAGGTTGAATGAGGTGCAGGATGCTTCAAGCTACGCCATGAAGGAAGGAGGGCAGATAAAGGGTTTTTAGGGGGTCTCCTGAAACCGTTCTAAGGGCGGAGGTGGGAAATCAGGGAGCCCTGCTTGCTCTGGAAAAAAGCTACACAAGGCTAGGGGAACCTTTTTGAGAAAAAAGGTCAGAAAAAGACACAGAAGTCAGCGCCCAAAATGGTCTGACCGTGTCAGGGAAAGGATA
>Ga0179591_1357733_pt1 | contig 12922 bp, 15 predicted proteins | sample CZOMad2_1_08_16f_FD_182891 | JGI IMG/M metagenome (GOLD analysis project Ga0179591, IMG submission 182891) | Vadose zone soil fungal communities from Angelo Coast Range Reserve, California, USA - CZOMad2_1_08_16fungal (PacBio error correction) | ecosystem: Environmental > Terrestrial > Soil >...
GCGAAGTGTAGTAGGCCAATGCAGAGAAGTAGGGCCGGTTCAGTTGATTCGCGCCCGGTAAGAAAAAATGGTCAGGGAAGGACGAAAATCCACGGGTTGGGGGTGAATCTTTGTATTTTGTTTGGCCAAATGATTCTGGGCCAGCGCTCGTAAGAATTGAAAGAGCGATTGATAGAGACCCGAAATGCGGGAAAGAAACAACTCTGACGGGGGGCGAATTTTGGTGGGAAAAAAAACGAAAGAACGGGAGCGGTTTTACAGGAGGAATCAACTTCGCTAGCGAGCCTCAGGTCTCTGGAAAAACAAGGGTACTTAGGTCAGTTAGGGGGATCAATATAGGTAAAATTCGTGGGGCGGAAAGGGTCTGCGATTAAAGGGGATGAATGACGGGGCCGCCGCGTTAAAGGTGGGGATTTGGGGTGGCAAAGGCGCAAGCCTGACAGATAAAAAAATGCGCGCATCCCGTTAAAAAAAAAAATTGGCACGTGAAGGGGGGCAGCTCTGAACAGGACATGTTTGGTCGCGCACTGGAGGTAGGAAATAGTTCAAGCTTGAGAAACGAAATTGAGGGGGGGAAAAGCAACGAAGCCAAGACCCGCCTAAGGCTTCAACGAGGTTATCGAGGGTGCGACTACCAGAGCAAAAGGTGGGAATTAATATAGGGGTGGGGCGGAAGGGTGGAGCGTAAAGGGGAGGGGTAATTAATGGTCCGGCATGTGTTTACCATTGGGTGGACACGGAGTTTGGGCATCAAGAGGCGTAAGCAAAGGGTATGGGGGGGGCAAAAGGGGATTGGTGAAATGTTATGTCAACAAAGGGAAGGATGAATAGGTCTGGGAAAAGGACAGGGGGGGGTTGACGCCAACGGCCGGGGGCATCTCAAATCACAGATTTAGCGGGGGTACGAGGACAGTGGAGTAGTCGTATGGACATGTCCGAGTTCTTGGGAGGTCAAGGCAGAAGAATGAAACGATGGAGAAAGAAATCAGGGCCATCCAACACAACAACCCAAGTAATTTGGGGGGGGGAAGACGGTACCTAACAATTTTGGGAAGGGGGCCTCCGAGAGAAGCCGGGGGGAAAACAGTTTGGGTGGATGGGCAGTCAAATTTGGCAACCAGTGAGAATTCGTGGGGAAACACACCAGCGGCTCAAAAAGTCGGGGATGGGTCAGGGCTCCAGAATTTTGGTGTGCGTGATCAGTGACGTAAAAAAGGAACTGGGGGGGGTGTCCAGCAGGTGTGTCTCCAGGGGTTGACCCAAAACCGCAGGCCGTGGGAAAAATATCAGGGGTCTAAGTTCAAAAGATGGAAGGAATCCGGTGTGAACGTTGGACCGGGTCATGGGAGGGAGACTGTGTGTTATTTTGGGTTGATCCTAAAATCTGGGAACACAGCATATTCTCGATTGGAAAAAAAGGCGGCTTACTTGTTTTGGACATACTGGAGGCAAAAACAACAGGTGTCAGAAAAATTTCAAAGGGGGGCAAGGGGCTCTTAACGTGGTGGGTGTTAACAATACACAAGGGGGGAGGGCCTTTGGTTCAAACAGTAGGGGTCTAGAAAATTGGGGATGAATTATAGGGATACCATAAATCGAAAGGGACGGACCTCTGGTTTGACGCGTAAAATCGCGACACCGGGTGATATTTTGTTTCAAGAAACGTTGGAGATTGACCTACAAGAGAACCCATCGGAAAGAAATTGAATAACGCTGGGCTCAGGGGAAACATTTCGGGTCCATTTGGTGAAGAAGGTAACTTGGGAAGGGGGAAGGAGAGGTTGGAAAAGGTTGAGTGAGAATATCGGCCCCTCCCGCGAAAAACAACAACAAAAAAGGAGGGAACTCAAACGAAGAAAAGAGGGGGCACAGAAAACGGACCCAAAAATCAAAGAGTCCCCAACAGAGTGTCAAAACTGGAAAACACCTGTATCCTCCCAATGCGTATTGCAACCATCATAGGGGGTATCTGGTTCATCGTACGGAATCCGAGCCAATGGGAAAGATAAAGGGGGGGGTCGCGAAAGGACCCGAGAAAGCCGACCAACTTTAAGCTCCGTTCGGGGGATTGGCCAGGGGGATCGTCTTCACAAAACACTATTCAGGAGGCCGAAGAACTACTGTATTGCAAAAAACTGTGGAGAATGGACGGAACAGACAAGGCATTGAAAAAACAAAATAAGGTGTTGAAAGCCATTATTTACAAAAAGAAGAAAACTGGGAAGGCAACGCTATCGCAATATGGATGTCTCCTGAAAAGAGGGGAATATCAAAAAACCCACAAACCGGCAACTTAGAAACCATCAGCGACTACTCCGCCCGGTAAACACAAAAACGGAGAGAAAAACGGCAACTACGTGAAGAAGGGTTCAAAAAAAAAAGATGCAAAAGGGGAGACCAAAAAGAAAAGGGACACAAGGAAAAAGCTACACGAGAAACCAACCGCAGTCAGGCGAAGCACTCGAACTGAACGGGAAATCTCAGGGTTCCTACTACAGTAAGATTGGTCGAATCAAGCCCTTAAAGGGAGAAAAAAGAGGACGACTTCCTCTCTAAGGCAAAAACTAATCGAAACAAAAAGACCAAAGAGGAGTAAATCCAGGCCCCAAAGTTGTACCAAAGACGTCCAGGCGGAACTTCTACAAAAGAAAATCGTCAGAGAGCCCGGGATAATGCAAGGGAACAGCTAAATAAAGCCCGGAAGGATTAAAATTTCGAAGAACAACAGAGCGAAAGAAACCACAAAGACTTGAAAAAATTTATTGGGTACGGGACGACAACCTGCAAAGAAAGACTGGAAGGCGCAAATCAAGGTCCCAGTAGACTCTGGACGACAAGCCGAGGCAAAAGCACTTACCAAAAATGGAAAAACCAGAAAAGAAACTGGTTGCACTGGGACTCAGGGAGTGATCAAATCGCACGGCGAACAAGACAAAAAGGCCGACATCAGAAACGAGGAAACACCCTCGTTCCGTCAAAAAATCCGCGAAACAAGTCCAGCTTAAAAGGGGAAATGAGTGGGGAGTCTAAATTCAGTAGACAACGGTGAAGATTAGCTGCTGAGGGGAATGACACCCTAAATAGCAAAGGATCCTTCACTACTCCCATACGAAAAAAAAAAACTCATATATTTAAGAGAAGGAACTTACACCATTGCTCAAATGTTGGAAGGTGTCAATGAATACGAAGATACCGGAACGGCAGGATGCGATGGACAAAAAAATAGAAAGGGGGCGAACCGGGGGAAGAAAAAAGGTTGATGAGACAGAAAAGGACTCCCTTGCCGACACATAAATTAAAGAAGGGGACTGCCAACTTATCGGGTGGAAAAGTCGGGTAAGATCATGGATGACGAAGGACGACCAAAAAGGTGAAAAAACGAGCACCGGCCAAAACTATACTTCGACAACGTCTATCGGGGCTCAAGTCAAAAGGTCTATCAGGGGATCGACCTAAAAATAAAAGGGCGAAGGAGCGTGGCAACAAAGTGGGGGGGCCACTATAAAAAAAAAAACAAGAAGGGGGGTCGGAACGAACCCAGGTGTGTAATAAAGATCCGCGATCCCAAAGGACTGGAGTCGATGCTGTTACTCCTCCGCGTCAGAGAAAGGGAAAATTCAAAAAAAGAGAAGAACACAAACAAAAAATTACAGAAGAAAGAGGGGTGTCATGGTACTTTTGGTATGACCAACGTTAAGTCACAGCGACTCAAGTTCTGTGTTGGGCATGAACGAGAAAAGGAAAGTTATTTAAAACCCCAAATGTTTAGACTACAAACGAGGGGGGTGGTGTTGAGTCGTTGACATAGAAAATTGGGTTGGGGGGTCCCCAATTGTTTTTCGAAGGGGTAAAAAGGGGAGAGTGACGAGTGTTCGAAAAAAGAACTTAGCCAAAGCACCATGAGCAGTGTCGCATTATTTTTGTCCACTAAAAAGAAGGATCAAGTTGTGGCAGGTTATAGACGCCTCTCCGATAGCGAAGCTAAGATTGGAAAAAAAACCGCTTAAGCAAGGGGGGGGGGTCAGCAGGGCCATTTCTATGGTCGGAAAAGGAGTGATCAGAAGAGTTGTTAAAATAGAAGAAAAAACGGGGGCACTCGAAGGGGGGACGGTTCTTATTTTGTGAAAATTCCTGTACTAAGTCACATTTCTGCGCCAGAAACCGGGGCCACCAGGCAGGGTGCGACCGGTAGTGACATCGATTCAGTGGGTCTGGTGGGTGCCGTCTGGGGGAGGAAAGGGGAAGGGGTCAGACATATCTCGGGACATCTCGGAGGTCAAGGAAGACAGCAAAGGGCACATAGGGGCCAGCAGTAGGTTTTGGGGATGTGGGGCCGACCTAAAGCAAATGTTGAACCGATGGAATCTTTGTTTCGAATGGGGGTGAGCAGTAACGAGGGGTCGATGGACGGGTCATCTTAGTTTTGGGGGCTGTGAAGGCAGTTAAAGCAAACGGATTTTGCCCATCCTTCGGGAGCAGGCCAAAAGGAGGATGGAGTGGATGTTCGGGCGTTTCGAATGGGGGAGGGCCCACAAGGCGTCATGTGATTGTGTGCCGGGTTTTGCGCTTTAAAGTCAGGGGGGTGTCCAAGGTCTATTCAGGCACTGGTCCTAAAAAAAAGAACCGGGGAGTTCGCCGGGTGTTTTGGCGAGGTCTAGCCTTGCGTCGTATAGGGTTGGGAAAAGGCGGTCATCAGGGTACGTCGCCGTGGGCGTAGGAATTTTATAAAAGAACCGAAATGGAAGCGGGTTCTCACTCGAAAATGTAGTCGAAGGAGGAAGAAAGGGTGGACATTGACATCCTCGTGGGCTTCCTGACTCCAAAAGGGTCACTCGAGAGATCGGAAGGAGTTGGGTCATTAAGATGGGGGAAAAATTGCGAACCACGTAAAGGGGTCACGGGAACCGCGGGAGGGCTTTTCTTTAAGGGTGCTTCCACTTGGGTGGGGGGGGCGTGACAGGGGGGCCATGGGGGTGTAGACAAAGGGGGTTTGTAGGGCTGTAAACCCATCGTGAGGGGAGGCTCGCTCAATTAAGCTGTCACTGGAAGCTACTTGGTGGAAGTGGGAAAGTTGAACGAGGGGGAGACATGGGTTTTACTTTGGGGGGGGGGGGTTGACCGCTCGGAAGGCGTGCAAAGAAGAGGGGCTGCATTCTTCCGGGGTACTACCCCCGTTGAAAAATATGGGGGGGGGGGCCTCTTTGGTCTTAGCAGTTCAAAATTGGTGGAGTGGCCGGCCGATCAAACCAAGTTGGGGGGGGTCAATAAATATGGTTAGGGGGGGAGGAAGGTACTAGAAAGGTAATCCTAGAAAAGGAGCGACATCTTCTCTCGACGGACTCTGCGACCCCTTGGATGTGGGGTAGCGCGGTATGAACTCTAACGACCCAGGAAAAGCATTGACGGGGTGAAGGCATGGAAATGTGAATCCAGGGGGTGCTTCGACCGTAAAGGTTTCTTGGGACTATTGTAATCAACTCGGGTTGTGAGAGGTGCGATGGGCCTACTAAAAGAGCAAAAACAAAAAAAGGGGGGCAGGGAGGGGAAAGGGATGATGGCTTAACATAGGAAAAAAAGAAACCACTAGCCATAATCAAAGAAATTGGACAATCCTGGAGAAGGACTGGGGAAGAAAACTACAGGGATTCACCGTCATTTAATTCCGGGGGTTCGGGGTAGGCCAATCTATCAAGCACAATAATAAAAGGTCCGAAAGGGAAGAGAAAAATCCTACAGACTCCTCATGGGTAACAGGGTATTAGATGGAAGGGCCAAACTAACACGACGAAAATAAGGGAGATTTACCATAATCGCAAAAGGGGTGGATGGGCTTCACAGGGTAAGGGGAAGCGAAAAAAAGAACGATGGGGGTTTCCATGAACCACCCACCACATTACTATGGTGGTAGGGAAAGGAACGCTCTGGCATAGGGGCTGGGCGCAAAGACTAAAAGGAAGAGGGAGATAACAAAAACAGGGGGAAAAGAACCATGGTCTCATCAAACAATACTACTACTAGGCAAAGGGTTCCCAACAAGGGAAAAAAGATGAACTACGGAACTGTGTGGGGTGAAAGCCATAAATTTTCGCTTGTACCAACAACCGGCTCTAGGACAAACCTATCATCCACCTAAACAATTCGTTAATCACCAAAAAGGAATAAAGAGGCCTCTTGTTGCCGGAAATACATTAAACCGCTTGTCCGACAGTATAAAAGGGAAAAACAGAGAACAGACCAAGAGAAAAGAAACTTAAGGGGAAAAAATGGAGAAACTAAACAACTAGTATTAAAATCACCAAGAGGGAGGAGAGCTATACCGCGAGTCGCTTCGGGGAGGCCATCTGCTTATCTAAGCATGGGTCAGAAAACGCAAAAAAAAGAGAAAAGCGCTTGCACTATTTCACTCGAAAGCCACAAAAGAACTACTACGCCCAACCTACGAAGAAAAGGAAACAGGGGAAGGGGGGAGGGCATGACTACACAGTAAAAAACCCACAACCTGACTTCTCTCTCGGCCAAAAAACATAATGACGCGGTGTGACATCAAAGACCGCAAAAAGCCCCCCCCAGAACCCTTTACAACCAGCCAATACGGGACCTTACAGGGGGATGGATCACAATAATTATATCGAAATGTCACAACAAAACGACCCTACCTTCCCCGCATAAAAAACTCGTTACGATAATCAACAAAACAGGGGGGGCAGTCGAAGGTCTGAGTGGGAATCGAAAATTGCCGAAGGGACGAGGAAGGGGGATGCGAAGGGATCCACAAGGAAGGGGAGACTCAAGCTCCTCCACTCCGAGCAAAAAACAGCAGGACACAACGTGCTGAAACCTACAACCGCAGGTCTCACATTTGGTACAGGGATGGCGAGATGATCAAGGTGTTAGGATGCGGGGGGGCCAACCAAAATAAACTGCCAAGAAACGCAAAACCCCGTGTCGCAAAAAAAAAAAAGCAGCGGCCCAGTGAAGCAAAGAGACAGTACCTCAGACTTTACTGCCATAACGAAATGGTTAAAAAGAAGTATATCATTGACTCTCGGCAGTCCAGTAACGAAAACTGTGCCACAACGATCAACGCCTGGAGGCACAACTATACTTCGACAAAGGCTAATATGGGGGGGAGGGGGGGTCTCCAAGGGGGAAAGTTGTCGAGACCCTCGGTTAACCGAGAGGGGGGGACGACGAAACCCTAAAAAAGGGGTCCTCCAAAAAAAAAAATCTATCACCGATTCCACCCCCAAGGAACGAATCGAAGAACTAACCAATTGGCAATAACTGCGCCGGGCTCTCATTCCCAACGAGAAGGGGGACGATGGGCTTACCGGGGGATCCTCATTAAGACCGAAAAAAACCGTATCTCACCAACACAGTGGAGGGGAGAAAGATAAGATTGGTGGAAAACATTTAAAGAAAAAGGAGGGAAAGGAGGAGGACTTCAGACCAGTAAAAAAGGGGGGTTGGGGACGCTCCAAGGCTCAGGTATGTGTCGGAGGGCAAGTAACTGAATCCGTCGGTTTTGGGCAGGCGGGGAGTTGTGGGTGAAAAAGGGTGCGGGGACAGGGAAAGAAGTAGGGAACGAGGGTCACGATTCCTAAATTAGGGGGACCCGAACCAAAAAAGATAGTTTCGAATTATATTGGTGGCCACTCAAAAGGAAGGGTAGCGGGGGTTGCAACTTAGTCATACCTTGGATCGCTCAACATCTACAGTGTAAGAGGGCGTAGGAAGGTAGGGGGAGGCAGTGATGAGGTCCCAGGGGATATTGGTGTTGGCAAGGATACGGGAAGTGGGGGAATTCGATAACGTGGACGCCGCTGGTACGTTTAGGGTTGGGTGTGAAAGAAGCAAAAAAAAAGGGGAGGTCACGTTGAACATGGGCCAAAAGAAAATACCCTTGAAAAAACCACTTGGAGACCTGAGTAGTTCCTCGGTGTCAAAACTAGGGGCGCGTCTGGAGTAGATTTAAGATGGGTCGGTAGAGACGGGTCATCTTACCAAAAAGTAAACCATCAGAACTCGGGGGTCCATTAGTGGGGACTGTCAAGCCCAAAGTGGGGTAAGATAAGCTCTGGGTTGCGCGGATTTTGAGCTGAGCGGAAGAAAATAAGTAGGGGCAGGATGGGGAGGCAGGTGTTGGGACATTTCAGGCCCCGTATTTTGGGTCACGTCTGCGTAGTGGACCCCTATTGGATTGGTAGGGGTAAAGAGGGGGGAGGGGGGCTCGGGGTTTTTAGGCAGGGGACTGGGGGGGAAAGATTTTGGGGGGCGTTGGGGGAACAGGGGTTGGTTGGGACTGGACTCGTGAGTCGACATCCAGCAAACGGGGATTTAACGGGGGGGAAATTGGAAAATGAAGTTGGGAGTATTTAGGTCTGGGGGAGGAATCAAGACGAGAGGTGGTTGGCGTCGGCCACTGCTAAAAGACCTCTCGAAACGGTTGAAAAGTGGGTCGAGACTCGCAGTCTTAGGGAGGTTGGGGGGAAGAGTGGAAAAAGACGTGTCTTTCTCCTGGGTTCAACACGAAAGAGGAAATCTGGGGGGGGGCCGCGGTGTGTGTCGGTTCTTATGCCGAAAAAAAACAGTCCGTAGGTAAAAAAGAAAAAAAGGGGGAGAAATCGGGGGAACTGTTCAGTGGGCTTGTGGTGGCGTGAGTTACAGGGTGTGGGGGGGGGGGTCCATGCGCAAGGGGTACCCATTTTGGGGATGCAAGTGCAAAACCAGGAGGGAGTTCTCAAAAAATATGTCATAGTTGTCTCTGGGGTGGGAAAAGAGGAAGAAGATGGGATGGAGACGAGGTTTGGTGGGGTTTATATCATCCAGTTTAAGAACCAAAAGCCAGGAGCGCTTGGTTACAAACGGGGGAGTAAAAGGGTACTGGAAGAACCATGAGTTGTCTGTTATCATAAATTGGGGCGGGCTTCCGTCAATATCCACCTTCGGGGGGTCATCGAAGGGGTCGTAAACCGTGGGGGGGGGGGGAAGGAAGATAAAAAACTTTAAATCCTAGAGCAAGAAAGCTTTAGATTGCTCGGGTTAAAAGGACACTAGTCCCTTGGATCTGGGGGGGTGTCCATAGATAGGAGTATTTCGAAGACTAAATTGACTGGGGGTGAAAAGAAAAAGTGGGGCGATACATGTCGTGCTTCAGACAGTTTGGGAAAATTCTGTGGACTTTGAGGCATCTCGGGTGTCCGAGGTGCGATTCCGCCTCGCTACTCAAATCAACAACAACACGGGTTAGTCGGGGGAAAGGGTACGGGGGAAACTCCATCGCAACACTCCCCCCACCTGCAGACAAAAAAGACGGGGCCAAGAATGGGGACAACTGTCCAAGAAAACACTTGAAGAAAACCGGGAATAACTTCATTGGCATATGGGGAAGTTCAGAGGGGTCTCATGAGCAATAAGATCCTATTCACACAAAGGGGTCGCAGAGTGTCAAAAGCCACGGAACTACATGGAGGTAATTAGATTAGGTTTTGGAAAAGGGTACTGTCACCCCCACAGTCGCAACCCCCTACTGAGTTTACCATGGTATGGGAACGGAAGCCCAGACAACTGCATTTAAGGACTAAAAAAAAGAAGGGGTGTTTAATGAGGGGGAAAAAAAACAATATAATTGACAACGGACAGAAGCATATGGCGTGGGAGCCTCAAAAAGAAAGGTAGAAAACACCAAAACCCTACCATGTACAAATGAAGAAAACATCGCCTACAAGGGGCACCTTTTAAAGAAAAAAAAAAACCAAAAAAAAGAACTATGACAGTAGAATGCGCGACCTCCAACTGGGGGAAAAAAAGCGACAAAACGGGAGAAACCTCCACAAAAACCTTCCCTCTCGTCAAGATCCCGAACCCCTAATAAGGGGGAATACCCTCAAAAAGAAAACGAGAGGCCCGCCACCATTTGTGGGGCGCAGGCAAAGTTCAGAAAAAGGACAATTCTCCACCACATCTCAGGAAGGACTAATCAGGGAGACCCGGTCAGGGTGAACAAAAAACAAACTAGGGACATCAGTCCTGGGGTGCGACGAACGGCGATCGAAACTAAGGGAAAACTGAATCGTTCCAGATGGGAGAGAGAAGTTGCCCGCCCAGAAAGTTACCTGTCCCCAAATCATGGCAGAAGAATCGACGAACAACATGGAGACTAAGAAACACCCTACGTTAGTCCCGTTATGGAAAAAGGCACTATTCCAAAAAAACCTGAAGGGGAAGCGGGAATCATTGTTACGCCAAGCTGTGGGGACCTAAACATCAGAGCATACCCTTTTACAAACCCTCCAGACCTAAATGGGGGGCCTGACGCAGGATTAGGATCCAAGAGGGGGGCACTGGGGGGGAATCATAAAACAAAACTGATCATAACGACAACGCATAGACCGCGGTACGCGAAACGACCGTCACAAGATTACAAAAAAAACACTTGGGGGAAGGGGTAATTAACAGGAGGGAGATGAGACTACTTACTATTTGCTGCAGGGGGATTAAACACCGGATACTCTCAATGTGAAATCCGGACAAAAGGAATAAACATTAACGCGCAAAACCGAATGGAAATAGAGAAGACACTGAAAAAAAGAAAAATAGGTGGGAAGAGAAAAAAGGGGGGAAGGTGGGCCAAAGGTTATGCTCTCATGAAAATCCGAAATTGTTACAGAGCAGGGTGCCAAAATCGAACGGAACTCAAAGAAGGCCCCAGGGGGAGCGCCACCAGATAAAAAACCCGAAGTAACCAAAGGGGAAAAAAAAATAGCTACTAGAAACCTCGGACGTAAGAGGTGGTAAAATCCGTAAATCATGGAGGAGATAAAGCGGATTCTTCCCCCTTTGCCAACAACGAGACGGCATTGGAGTGGACCGCTAACTGAACAAAAAGAAGGGGTGTCTCCCTTCAAGGAACGGAGGGGGACCCTGTACAAAATATCACTGTCTCACTAGGCCCAAAAGGTTGAAAAACAAAAGAGATAACCCGCAGAGAACAAAAAAAAAAAAAGACGAAGATAAAGAAAAAATGGGTCTAGCCTACCTGGGGTCCGTGACCAACAGGATACTTGATTCTGGCTTCCGAAAATACCGAAGGGAAGAAACACCATTCCATTCCGAGACAACAAACAAAAGGGAAAGAGAAAGAAGGGTTGCATGGCGGATTATTCACTGGGAAACGGGAAACATAAAGAACCGTGGTTAATCAGACAAAAGGCTCCTAAAGGGGGGTTGCGTTCCGACAGTCACGTCGTTGGGGGAAAGGAATGGGCTAGTTGGTGGGGGGGGGGGAACAAAAAGGTATGGGGTAACTCCGAAGTGAGAGGTGAAACGAGGGGTCATCGATCCGGGGCCTTGGGACGGAGGACACTATAGTGAGCGTGTGTGCCACTACGGCCCGTGATCGTTGTGGCACGGAGGAAACCAAGTCCCGAGACAAAGGAAGAACGATTGGAAAAAACCGATACGGGGGCAGGGGTGGCAATTCAAGATTGTCCCTTTGCGTTTGGAAAGGGAGTATCTTCGTGAGGGGGGAGGAAGAGAAAAACTGTCAAGAGAGGATTGCGGGGTGGCAACGCGCATAACTTAATGGATTGCGCGCAAATCCCTGCACACCAGTAAATTGACCCACAATAAGAAAGGTCCGTGGGGGTTCCCTGAGGTTGCTCGTCGGGTGGGGGGTGGCATTGTATCGTCAGTGGAAAGCAAAAGACATCTCATTCGTGAGGGGGTGTCGCCTTCAAACAGACAATCAGCGCAGGGGGGTCGCCGGATTTTTAGCGTAAACGGGGGGGCTGTAGGGGGCGGGAGTCAGTGAGACTGGAGACAGGGGTGTAATTGGTCGCAGTTATCACGTATTTAAATGAAGTCGAGGCCACCACATAGGAGGAGGGTTTGGGGGGGGACAAAAGGGGTGGGGAAGTGCTCGAGGTTTATGGGAAAAAAGGGATGAAGGGGGAAAATTTTGCGATTTAAGGGTTGGGGGGAATGCTAGTCGTCAATTCGCCAGAGGGTGAACGCCGTAGGTTGTCGGGGATTTCGAAGAGGGGGGTGGGGGAGGGGAATAATGAGTTGCTCTTCCCTCTTATACGGGCTGAACGTACCATGGGGGACAAGACTCTCCGGAAACTTTAAGGAAAACTCGAAGGCAATACCGCAAAGATTTTTGTGAGGGGAAGGGGACAACTCGTGGGGTTTTCCTGAAGGTGGGGAATCCCTAATGTTCGAGAGAATGGGGGGAAAGCCGGTGTGGTTCAAGGAATGCTTATGAAAAAAGGAGTCCTGTGGAGGACAGAAAAAAGAGGGCATCGTTGTTCTGGGGGGAGGGAGGGGGACTCCAGAGGGGGGGGGCGTGATCGTGAAAACTCTTTCGGGTGGGGGGGAAAAAAACATAAAGGGGGTTTTCGAAATTTGAAAGGGTAAAACAGCGAGTTCGGGCGAGGGAGTGTCATCTTGCCGTGGAAACGGACCGAGGAGAGGTGGCGGAAAGGGCGGGTTTTTGGGGTCTAAGTGTAAGCGGGCGCCCAACCCTTTAGTGGTGGACGAAAAAGTTTAGTCGGTTGGGGGCAGTGGAGTCACACCTGGTTTCTTTCTCCTTTCACCACAAAAAAAAAAAAAAAAAAATTCAGTTGAAGGATAAAGACCATTCCCGCCGGTTGGGGGTCAAGTCTCAAGGGAGCGTGGTCGTTGGGGGGAGGGTCTCCTACAACCCTGGAAAGCCAGTGCTAAGAGTTGCGCACTGTTAAAAACTAAGCGACAGTGGTGACTGGGGTGGGGACTTGTATCGGGGAACCTTCTAAAAAACCCTACGATTATCTTCCGTTTGGGTAAACGCATTGTCCGTGTTGTGAAGGAGAGTCTTCTCAAGAATATTCGAGAGTAGGGGGTCGGGGTGGAAGGGATGTTCGTAGGAAAGCATATGTCAAAG
>Ga0179591_1228742_pt1 | contig 12921 bp, 15 predicted proteins | sample CZOMad2_1_08_16f_FD_182891 | JGI IMG/M metagenome (GOLD analysis project Ga0179591, IMG submission 182891) | Vadose zone soil fungal communities from Angelo Coast Range Reserve, California, USA - CZOMad2_1_08_16fungal (PacBio error correction) | ecosystem: Environmental > Terrestrial > Soil >...
GGGGAAACTCGTATCTCCCATTAAACTCCGTCGAGCCCAAATCTTCCCGAGGAAAGAAAAATTTAAAACACAGATGTCAGCAAAGGAGGGGAACGGACTGAAAGTTCAAAACTGGATGCTACAATAGGGAGTAGACCCAGGAGGACCAGGGCTGGTAAGTCACCCGGACCCGACAAGTATAGCGGAATGATGAAAGAAAAAGTAATATCTAGTGAATCGGTCTCCCGAGAAGGGAAATTGCGAAAATCGCCCCTTACTTCTCACAACACACAAAAAACCCGTATGGACAATCGCCCAACAATCACCCAAAAAAAAAAAAACCCACCCAACACTAAACGGGGGGGGGGGGGGGGGGGGGGGGTGCGCATAAGCCAGACGGGGGGGGGGCGGTGGGGTGGGGGGGGGTGAAGGGGGGGGGGTAGAAGAGGGGAGGGGGGGGAGGGGGGTGATAAAGGGGGGAGGGTGGGGGGGGTAGGGATGGGGGAGGGATGGGGCAGAGACTGGGACTCCGTAGCGAGGGAGGGAATGAGATGTGCGGGGTGGAGGGCGGGGGATGGATGATCCTGGGAGTGGGGGAAGAGATCGATTTCAGTGCATACGAGAGAGAGGAGGAGGGCTCGAGGATGCAGAGGGAGGCAGAATTCCCAGGAGTCCCTCGACAGAGGCCCGTATCGCCCTTCCTCTTCGTCCGGAGTTCCCGTGGCACCGCCACTCTCCCTCGCGCAGTTGTTCCTTTTCTCTTCGTTCTCTCTCCAGAAGATTAAACTAAGGCAAAAAAGGGGGGAACAGCTCACAGGAAAACCGGGGTCCAAAGAAGGACTAATCAAATGTATTCTTTCAGGGATATCTGGGCCCCGCTATCCTCTCCACCCCAGGTCGGGAACCGAAAAAAAAAAAAAGGGGAAGTTTGGGCAAATCACTAAATGCGAAGAAATAAACCGTACCCACAAACCCCAAAAGAGGGGTGTCGCTTTCTCTGGGGGCCGGGAGAAGCTTAGGGATCGGGGACCAAAGAAAGTAATCTAAGAGAAAGCTAAAAAAAAAAGGAGCAGAAAACCGGGCGGTAAAAGAAAAAAAAACTAACAAGAAGCTAGCTAAAGGAAGTTGAACCACCCTTCACATCGAACAAAACGCAGAAGGGCAAGGGCCAACTATTGCAGGAAACCAGTCAGGGGACGGGACCAACGGGGGCACCCCATGAACACCGAATGGTCCGGGAGCATTACAATTGAGACATTGCATATCTGCTAATCACCATCGTGGGGGGGAAGGGGAACTCAGTGGTCCATCCGGAGTCAAAACTGGGAGTTATTACCAACAAAAAAGACAATCGCAACATTAACTCGGAGAGAACTGGGAAGGAACGAAAAAAAAGGGGGGGGATTGTGAAAGTACCTGCAGCTTTGAATGGCGATGAAAGACGGTTTCCTCCGAGCAGCTGCCGGGGTAAAAAAATGGTCAAAAGCGACTGTTTACTGCCTGACAGAAACTGCAAAAAAAGGAAAGACTGGAATTGTTAGACCGCAGACAAAACCCTAGGGGGAAGAGAAGACGGAAGCGAAATGGGGGCGCTCAGGAAAAAGGGTCTTGGGGGAGGGGTGCCAGACCACTAGGGGAAAAACACGAAGAGGAAAAAAGTGAAAATCTAATACGGGGGGGGAATCCCAAAAAGTCGCAGTTTACTCATAGACTTCGCCATAAGGATCAGGAAAGGAATTAAGTTACGGTCAAGTGAAGACGGGGCGGAAAAAGGGAAAAAACCACACAGTGATTTTAAATGCTGCATCACAAGGAGGCGGGGAAAGAATTTCTCAACCCAGGAAGGTGGACCACAAAACTTGTCAAATGAAATAATCGAAAAGGGGGGGAAAAGCCGCAGAAGCGGGAGCGCCGAAGAAGCCAAATCCTCCATCGCGATGCTGGATCGTAAGAAAAATAGAGATAAAAATCCTTTTCCTACTGGGGTAATTGTGGGAATATGGTGGGGGGCTGAAGGGTCAGAAAAAAAAAAGCAAGGGAGAAGGCGGAATGGGGTGAAAAAACCTCATGGAAAAACTTTGAAACACTGGGATCAATCTTTTTAGAAATCAACACGCGGAGGGAGGAAAGAACAAGCCTAGGACGCCAAGGACAGAAGCCGGATCCGCCTGTAAAATACGTCCGGGAAGGGGGGCGTAAGGAGGAAGGCTGTCCACAACGGGGAATTACCGGTTCTTCTGAGTAAGTCTTCGCCAAAAACAAGCTTAACATAGAAAAGGCTGCATAAGAAGACTATCATTGTCGGGAGGGGGAGCCAATGGGCCGAGGACCAGGGCATCTGCTGCAAAAAAGACTCGCAAGGAAGCCGCCACTAGAAATGTTGAATGGAAAATTCAGCAACCCCGAAAGAACTGAGTCCGAGTTAAGAAATGTCCTCGAAAAAAGACCCAGGAAACGCTAAGGAGATCGCCAACTTGGAAACCTCCCAGAGGGGAAAAAAAACAATAAGAGGAGGAAGGTGCAACCAACCCTCTCACCCCTCCATCTGCATCGAGAAGAGAAAGGCAACACTAAGGACAAAAAAAAAAAGCGCGGGAAGGAAATCAGCATAGAGGGTTTGATTCAAACAAGATCGCTTTTCCAACCCAGACAAGGGGGTTTCGCCCCATGCTAAACTCTCAGGGCGGGAAAAGAAAAAAAACTAAAAAACCCGAAGGGGTGACCCCCTTTCGCAGACATCGCGCACGGGCGAGATCGTCTTGGTGGGTAGGTCTAAGTACCAAAAAAAAAGAAGCAACCTTAGTAGGAGGTCACTCTCAGAAAAACCAAAAGGGGATAGAATAATCTATAGGAGGAGCAGATATAAAATGGCCCGCTTAAATTGATAAAAAAAGGAAGGGCCAAAGGAGGAGACCAGTTCCTAAAAAGGGGAACTATTTATATGAGGGGTGGTTTCGGTCAAGGGATGGGGAGCAGTTAAAGGGGTTAGGGGGGGGGTGAAAAGGTAGACATCATTCAAAAGCAGTCGTAATTACCGGAAAAGGACCAAATTCCTACTCTCATCTTGGATGGAGTGAGAAAAAAGAAAGGAAGGATGGATTGTTGGAGCTGTTTGGTAAAAATTCCGCCGAGGGGGGGGGACCTCTTTTATGGTTTTCCTCGGAGGGGGGTACGGCGATTCAGAAGGGTAAAAAATCTGTTGTGGGAGGGGTGCCCTTGGGCGTTAACGGGGGGGGAGGACCCACAAGCCCTCTAAGGGGTCTTCTTATAGGGGGGATGAATTGTCTGAAAAAAAAGTTGATTTGGGGAGGGGCGCCGTATCAATGGGAGCGGCCAATTAAGGCACGGAACAGGGAGCGAACACTAACCCGAAAGGGGAAGCGAGTATTATTCGTCAGAACGAATATTAGTATTTAGGATGGCGCGAAGAAAAGGGTATTCAATTTGGGGAACCTGGAGCGCTACTCACAAAGGCATTGATTGACAGTCTCGAAGTGGGGGCAGTGGGGAAAATAAAGGTAGGAGGGCGGGGGGCAAAAGCCGAAGGTTTCTTAAGATCGACAGGGGAGTGGGGCGAAGAAATTCGCCACCTCCCATCGGAGTTACCATTGGGACAAAGGTTGGTAACAAGAGGGGGAAAAAAGGGGAATTCTGCCGTGGGAGTAGTAGTTTTTCGATGAAATTCAATAAGCCAATTAAGATTGAAAAAAACTACAAAACAAGGACCACAAGAAAAGATGATAGAGGAAGGGGGGGGGGGGGGGAAGGGACGTGGTTGCGGGGACGACACGACCGCGAGGAAGGTGGGGTGTTTCTCTAGGCGTGCGCGCATCAACATAAAATTCTCAGTATAGGATGGCCGGGGACCACAAATAAAAGGTGGGGTGGGCAAGAAAAGGTGAGAACTTAAAAAAGAATACGGTAAGGGATTTACCAACCCTAGCAAATGGAGTGGGTTGGGGGGGCAAGTTTCGGGCAAAAAGGAAGTAACGGATGAAATGAAAGGAAGACAGAGTGGGATCGTTAGTCAACTGAATGGGGGAATTGATGTTCCCGATTAGAGTGGGGCAATGTTGATTTCCGGTTGTGTCACCATCGGAGAAACTCAATAAATAAGAAAAAAGAGGGAGCGGACAGGGTGTCTCAGTTAAAAAAGGAAGATGGGTACAAAAGGGCAGCGTTCGAGGATGGGGTGGGGAAAAAAACTCATTAGGGCAGTCGCATTCCTGAGGGGGGAAGTTGAAAAAACTTCGAAAAGGAAGATTCACGTAGGGGGGGGGGTCTACAGAAACGTTCTACCGGAAGGGCCAAGGAATGTTTGGGAAAGGTCCAAATTTCTAACGAAAATACTTGAATGTGTGAGCGTGGGCTGGAAATCAGACGACGGTGAGAAAAGGGGGGAAGCGTTCCGTAAATGAGGAATTGAAGGGGGGGGAATATAGGTGGAAAAAAGGTTAAGGACTTTTGTCAACAAAGTCCTAATGTGGAATTGGTTTCTCAAGGGGAATACCTCCTGAAAAAAAAAGAAGAAAGTTTCGACCTTTTTTCAGTGACCCTTAGGATGGGGAATGGGTGGGAAACTTTTTGGGAGTCCTCTCTTCGTCTGGGGGGAAGTAGTTTGGGTAACGGCCGCCTTAGTTGTTTTCGAGGGGGGAAGAGTAATGACAGGGACAGCTAGTGAACAATTGACGAGAAAAGAGGAGGGTAAGATCCGAAAAAGTGTTGTTTTTTTGGATGGCTCGGGGGGGACGTTAGCGTGCAGACTTTCATGGGAAAAAATGTCGGGGACTGAAGAGGTAAGGGGATGATAGGAGTAAACTGCTTATTTGAGGGTCAGGGGAAGAGTTAAGGGGGGGCCCGGATTTATCCGAACGTAATGTTCAAGAAATGTCGGGGATCCGGCAAAAGGGAAGGTATTATGGGGGGGGGACCCACCATTTCCAGGAAGGGCTGGTGACGGGGGGAAAGGAAGGGGGTAAGGGCTAGAGATCCGGCGACATTTTTTACTATCGGAAGGGGGGAAAAGGATTCAGGAATCAGAAGGAAGGGAAAGATAATTGCGACAAAACAGCGAGGGTAATAAGCCGGAAGGTAGAATCAGAAGCAGGGTACGAAAAAGAGGAAGGTCAAAAAAAGGGGGGGAATGACAGGGAAGAAGACCGTTTGAGTGAAAGGAAGGGGAATTGAAATGGGGCCTATGAGCCACTATTGTGGAAGGGGAAGGGAAGAAGGGAAAAAGGCACGTCTCAAAAAAACCGATTATTATGAACAAGAGTGGTGCCTTCGTAATCGCAAAATGAAAGCTGAGAGAAAAAATAGAAAAGCAGAGGACTGCTCGCCACAGGTGAGACGACGAACGTGGCAGTTTAAATAAGTTCAAACTGGCTTAAATCTCTGGAAGAAGAGAGAAGGATTCGTAGGGGGGAAGGGCGGGATTAACTCGCTTCGACGAGGGTAAGTCTTCTTCCTGATAAGGAAAAAAGCCGAAAAGAAAAGAAAATCTTCAGATCTACAAAAATCGAAAAAGGGAAATCAAACCAGTTCATGAAAACAGAAAACGAGAAAAAAGGAGGTCAAACGAATGGGTCAACCACATAATATCGGGGTTCAAAACGTGGTCAATCAAAAAAAATACTGTCAGGGGAGGGAAAGAAGGAACCCGTAGAACAATCAATCAAGAAAAGGGGAAAAGCAAAGAAAAAGGCAGAAGAACGCATCCCACAAACAAAAAGGTAAGTTTTGCCAGGGGGGCGAAAGGAAAGCCAGGTAAAACCAAAAAGAGAAAGGCAACAAAAAACACCCCGGCGGAATCAAAAACTGAGAGCCTGTAATTAGGGATATTCGGAAACTTCAAGCTTCCATAGACAAAAAAGGATAACGAACCTGTCAAAAAAAAAAACAAAAGAGTGAAACCATAACGAAGCTAGCTCACATGAGGGTAGAACAAAAGTCACAATGGGGCACCCAACCTGCAATAAGGAAAGGGGAAAAAAAAGGTATAAAGGTGGCGGAAGGTCAATGGCCCCCTTAACACTAGGACAGATAGCACGGTGGGAAACACAGAAACCATGGAAAGAAAGGGGAGAAAAGCACCCAAAATCGAGAGGGCAAATAATAGGAAAGCGCCATTTCCGTGAAACGCTTCTCACAAGAAGCAACATTCAAGGTTGGGAGGGAAAACTTGGGACAAAAAGGAGGTTACAGGGACCAGGTCAGCACTTGGGACTTCTGGGAAGCATTGAGAAGCTGAAAAGGGGGGGGGGAGGGGGAAAAACTTTTGGGACTACTTGAAACGGATCACGGACACCCCAAATCCGAGACAATCAGGTTTCACTGAAGGTACCCGTGTACCCTCGTGGAGGGGAGAGAACCTACCATAGGGGAAGGGAAATGCTAAGGCTGGAAGGTCTGAATACGAAGTTTTTAAAAAAAACACTACATCATCAACTTGAAGTCTAGAAGGGGGGGAATCTCCAGGAAAGGGGAAAAATTCAATCAGTCTCAGTCAGAGAAAGACGTTCATTTGCACTTCATGATTTGAAAGGAAAGAAGAGGATGAAAAATGAACCCCACTACCAAGGGGAACGTTGTTGAAACTAAACATCAGAGGACATTCGCACGTTTGAGATGAGGGGGGAAAAACTTCAGGGGGGACCACCAACGTGGGACAACTGAGAAGATTAAGAAGCAAGCGAAGTTAGCTAGGGAAGAAGAAAAAGAGCAAGAATAAGAATATCTGTGAGGATTGGCAGAAAAAGGATAAACTGAAACTCATTCCAAGGGGGGACTTGGGTGATGTTTGGTTAAATATTGGCTTATATGGGAAGAAGTACAAAACGGGAAAGAATCAAATGCAAGAGTGCAGGGGGAAGGAACTTAAGGGAAAAAGGGGACAAGTCTAACGTTTTCTTGAAATTCCCATCACAACGCACGGGAGAGGAAGCCCAGACCCCAACTACAACCGAAAGAAGAAGGGATCCGAATTGTAAAAAGGCGGACCTGCAATTCCTGCCCGAATCATGCGTAGAGATACGGCTGGGAAACAAAAGGGTATAAAAATGGCAGGAATGGCAGCGGAACCCCCAAGACCCGGCTGCGAAGAGAAATGGCTGAAGCAGGTGGGAAAAATGACGGGAGGAAGGCATCACAGGGAAAAAAAGATCGCCCTCCATACCTAAAGCATTTGGGGGGAAAGGAAATGCCGAAAAAAAAGCAAAAAATGAATCTGAGGCGTGGTAATCCAGAAGGAAAGGAATGGGGGGGAAAAGAGAAAAACCACATCTTCCCTGATGAGAAAGGCGCGAAAGACCCCAGAACCAAGAGGTGAAATCTCATTCTCCCAATTTCCCATCCCGCTCAAAAAAAAATCAGAGGAAAAACAAAATTGATGAAACTGGGAGGGGAAGGAGGGGAGGTCTGAAACTCCTCTTCTGGTGGAATTAGGTTGCCGAATCACAAATGAAAAAAAAAAAACCAAACCACTTGAAAGCTAAAATGCTCCGGGAGAAAAGAAAAGCCCACACCCTAGCCTCACGGACGCAAAAGGGAGGAAAAATGTCTAATCCCTCTCGGGGGGGGATTAGAAAAAGGCAGAAAGGTACCGAGGGTCGGCTAGCAGCTCTCGACACAAAAAACGGTACTTATTAATAATTTCCCGTACATGGATTCGGTGACGATCGGGGGAATTCCAAATGCAGGAAAAATGAAGAAAAAGGCGATGGTCAGGGAAATAAGGGGGTTGGGGGAGCATTGGGGGTGTCGCTATCTTTATCATCGGGGGGGGGGCGGGGGGGGGGTGTTGGGGGTTTTCTGGGGTGTTGTTTCAGAAGGGGTTGGGGGGAATGTTCGGCAGAAAAGTAAACCACGCTGGAGGACCAATCACGGGGGGAAACACCTAAAACCGAAAAAAGTTTGCTGGAAAAAAATGAGAGGGAATATGGCGTGGTGCGTTGGGGAACGGAAAAGGAAGGGAAGGGGTCACCGGTGGTTCTGGTTTTCTTGCTTGAGTGGCGCGATGCGCAAATTTATTCGGGCAGCTGGGGGGGTGTGGTCAGGGGAATTTCTAACATGACTCCGCGCAAAGTCATGCGGAGGAGTCTTTTTCAAATGGGGGAAAAGATGGGAGGAGAGAGAGAATATTGGGGAGGAAGTACGGGAAAACAGAGGGGGTACAGGGGAGCTACAAAAAAAAGAAGCTCGGGTTCGCACCGGGAACTTTCCTCTTTGATGGAAGAAGGGGGGGGGGAGAGAAAAACGGGGGTGTCACACTTTGTGGACCATAAAATATCCCAAAAAGGAGGATGTGCCAACTCGCTTTTACAAGAAGAAGGGGAGGAGTCGTGTTCTCAAGGGGTTGGATTGGAAGGGACGTTGAGGGGGAAGACCAGCAGCTAGTGATAAGGGGGCAAGTTGAACAATATTCGAAATAAACATGGTCTGGGAAAGGTGGGGCTCGTTTTTCAAGGATTCAAGTGAAAAAGAAAAAAAATTAGGGGCAAAAGCGAAAAAAACAACCAGAAGCGAAGGAGTGCCGCTTATCTTTAAGGAGAAAAAAGGAGGTATAAATCAGCAAATGTCGGGGTGTGGCGAAGGAGGGAGCCATATCAAAAGAATTCGCTTGCAGTGGAAAGATCGGAAACTCCGAAGGGGGGAAAAATGAGGGTGTGTTTCGACTGAATCCTTCAAGGACTGTGGAAGTGGAGGGTCATTTCGCAGGCCAAAAGATAAAAGGAGGGGGGTGAATGGCTCCTCTGGGGGAAACTTTTAAGGACTGAAGGGAATCATGACAGGGGAAGACTTGTGATCAGAACCGGAAATGGGAATGGAAAGGGAAAAAAACCCGAATTTCAATTTGCGGGTGGGGGGTGGGGGGTGAGGGGGGGGTGCCCAGAACACTCAAGAAATCCAACAGAAACAAGACAAAGGAGCGAAACTGAGATGAAAGGTAAACCTGGGGAAAAGTTAGGGGGAAAAAAAAGGGTTCTAGAGGGGGTGGGGTATCGGGAGGAGGAACCGGGGACATCAGTTCTGGGGGGAAAAAAAAAATGGACCCTAACGCGCCAAAATTAGATTTCTCAACATGAGAGGTCGGAAAGGGGCAGAGGTCCGAAAAGTATGGGGAACCGGAGGAAGCGTGAATGTGGCGCGTTTGAAGCATCAGGGGTGTCAAGGGGGGGGGGAGAAGGGGAGAGGGGGGGAGACCAATTTTCAATGGAGGGGTGTGAAAAAAAGTGCCAAGGGTTAGAAGGGGGGGTACCCAGGAAGGACGGCGGATCGTTTCGCATTTGTTCAGGGGAAAAAGGGGGAAGACCATGGGGGGCTATTAAAAAAAGGGTTCCCGTGGACGGGGGGGTAAGGGGGTGTTAAAACACTTGCGCCTAGAGGGGATAAGGTTGGGATTTTTTTTGTACGGTGATGGACCGGGCCGGGAAGAAGAGTGGTGGATCATTTCATCTTTCAGGGGTAAGGTAAGAAACAGAAGAGGAACAGGAAGGAGAACGTCAATCAAAAGTTGGGTTTAAAGGAGAGGGGGGGGGGAAAAGTGGGAACGTGAGATGGTCAGGTTTGGCGACAGGGAAAACTGGATTGGTGGGGGGGGGAGGAGGGGGACTTTACAAATAATATCTTGTTGCGGCGGGGGAAGCTGCTGATTGGGATGGAGGAGTAGGGGGAAAGTGTACGGGGGAATGACGCACTGAAAAAAGGAGTGGCAAAAGAGTGTATTTTTGGGGGGGACCCACCGAAAGGGGGAAAGAAGGGGGGGGGTGAATCCGTGCTGGCTTACAAACGATGGGAGAACAAATCCGGAGACGAAAGGGGAAGATTAGGAAAAAAAAAAAAAATACATGACAGAGAGGTGCGGGCTAAGGGGGGGGTCCTTATAAGACGAAAGGGGTATACGAAAGGATGAGGGAGAGAAAGTTTTAAGGTTGTAATCCTGTCCTGCGCGGACATGGAGTCCGAGGGTCACAGGGGGGGAAAAAAGATACTTAAATTTGGGGGGGATCGACAGTTTTAATGGGGGGGGGGGGGGGACGATTACAGGGATTAAGACAGCAAAAAAAGGTATTGAGGAAGAGAGATGTGCATTCGGTGGAGGGGAAAAGGACCAAAAGAGGAGTATCCAAAAGGGATCTGTCATATGACAATTCCTGACTCCAGAAAGGGCACTAAAAGAAGTCAACAGGGAAAAGGGCGAGACAGGTCAAAGAGGAGGACAGCCTTTGAAGGATCTGGGAGGAGTTAAGGGTCTCTTATGAAAGCAAATGAACTTCGGTCAGAGGGGGACGACCTTCAAAAAATGAAGGGGGTCCATCCGGAGGGGAGAGAACCAGTTACCCGTCCGCACTCAACGTCATGAAAGGGGTGCCAAAGAGGAGGGGGGGAAAAAATATCGGGAAAAAAATGGGAGAATCAGACAGAGGATTGTAAAAAACCCCACCCCGAAAAGTGAAATCCGGAAATTGAAAGTATACCTAATCACTGCATCCTTCTTGTTGGGAAAAGAAGCCAAAAAGATAAGAGGGGATACACATCCCTAAGAAAAAAAAATAAGGGGGGGGGAAGTGTCAAAAGAAGAAGAAAGCTAAGAAACGGTCCACCCGAGAAAAAAAAAAACCAGGAGAACCCGCATTGGAGAAAAACTTGGAAGTAGAGGAGGTAGTTAAGGCGGAGTCCTCGAAAAAGTCAGAAACCAAAACGGGGAGAACTAAGAAGATACCAGAAAAAAACAGACTAAAAAAATGAGAAGAAAAAAGACTCAATGCAGGGGAACCATCAAAAAGGTCGACAAAGGGAACTAAGGGGGCAAGGGAAAAGGAGATCCAAAAGGTAGGGGGAACTGTCCGGCAACCCTATACACCGATGCCAGGCTTCGGAAAGGGAAAAAAAAAAGTATCCCAGGCAAGAAAGATCATAAAAAAGACATTTTCAAGGGCGCTGGGGGGCATCTTCTGGACCACGCCTTACAGTTCCACCCGCTTCGGCGCAAAAAAGACAAGAGAAAACAATTAGCTTGACACAAGGGGGGGGGGATGGGGGGGGGGGCAAGGGAAAGGAGAAACTTTAAGATATACTGATTCAAAGCTGGGTAAAACGGGTGAGGGGGGGGAAAAAAAAAACTTGGGCTCCACTTCGGAACTGGATCCTTAATGAAACGGACAAAAAACATCTCAAAGGGTGAAATAGCTTACCAAGGGGGTACTTGCCTACTCATACTCGGCCTCATGGAAACGAACGGAGGGGGAAAGGTAGGAGGTGAATCCCTGTGCCAAAAAAGACATGGAGCACGGTCGATACGGTGGGCATAAAAAGAGAGAAAAGGGGGGAGGTACTCAGAAGGAAACAAGAGGGGAAAAAAGGAGTCCCATTTCCGGGGAGTTCGAATAGAACGAGGATGCCACTCAAAGTACAAAAACCAAAAGTGATAGGGGGTGTTTGGGGAAGAGAAAATAGTGTCAAGGGAGCTTTCTCAAAAAAGAGGGTACACAACTTTATTTCCCTGAAGCCTATACCTGAAAAGAGCAATGGAATGTTATAGCACAGAGACAAGAAAACAGCTCTCTTCTGGAGAAGTACCAAGAAATTCTCATAAAAAAAATCGTGAGGGGGGGGGAAAAAAGGGGTCAGCCCACCCCCCCCCGCGGGTAATATTGAGGTCAGACCTTAAAAAAGGAAAGAGAGCAAAGTAGGCCAATTTGCAGCTTCCTTGAAAAAGGGGGAATGGATCAAGAAGCGGAGGTGCTGGGTCTTCTCAAACCCACCACGAGGGGGGAAAGTAGTCCAGAGCCAATGGCGAAGCCAAGTGAAAAGATCGTCGTTTTAAAAAAGAAAAAGCAGGAAAAAGGAAGGGAGTTAGCTGAGACAGAGGACACAAGGGGTCACCGGGTCAGCGAAAAGAAGAAGCAAGATGCCCCTTCGTCGTAATAAGTTGCTGTCGGCTGCAGGGGTAAGGGGAGGGAGCCACTCCGCTTACCTTCTTACGCGAAAAATTGATCTCTGCGCACGAAAAAAGAAGAAAAATTTGGGTTAAAGAACATTGCACAAAAACACCTCCTCAGAAGAGGAAAAGCCATGGGTCCTCCATAACCAACGGAAGGGAAAATAGAAAAAAAAAAATCAAGCTACATTCCGAGCCAAGACCTCCGACGCCAAAAATCACCATAATCAAAAGAAACAGCCAGACGGGCCGTCCATCCACGCGAAAAAAAGATTACTACGAGACCATTAAAACAGCTGAGTGCTGCTTTCAGGGGGGACGCAATAAGCGGAAAAAAACTCGCTTTTTGGGGGAGGGGAATAGCCAAGTTAACCAAAGAAAAAAGTTCGCCCTATGCTAAAAAAAAAAGAGAAGAAAGGAACAAGAAAACAAGATCTCTACATCGGCCATGGTCCTGGCGCAGACGGGGTCTTGGGGGAAGGAGATACGCGACCGGTCCATAGTCTGGCTAGATCTCTCTAAACACCAGAGAGATAAAGGAAGAAGAAGAAAGGAACAGTAAGGTCATCTTTACATTCAGAAGACGGAACCCGTGAAGAAAAAGGAAGATGTCGGAGGAGGGGGGAGGAGGGGGGGGGACTGTTTGGAAAAACAGGTAAGCATCGAATAAAGGGGGGGGGGGGGAAGTGGGATCCGTCATATAACTCAGAGGCGGACCGAAGGCACGCAAGCAGGAAACGGGAAGAAGGGGAAAGAGAGAGTTTGGGAAGAAAATTCTATAATGGCCGTGGGAAACGCGGGTATTGGAACCCAAGGAGGGGGGGGACGAGAAGTCCGGAGAGAGAAAAGGGAAAGGGTGGCTTTTTTTTTCATGGCCATGGGGGAAAAGGAGGGGTAGACAACTTCCCTAGCAAATACTGTCTAGGTTGCTGAATGGGAACAGTGGAAAAAAGGGGGAAGGGTCGTATGGGAAAAACGGCATGTGAGAAGGGGCAAGTCATCGC
>Ga0179591_1164578_pt1 | contig 12920 bp, 23 predicted proteins | sample CZOMad2_1_08_16f_FD_182891 | JGI IMG/M metagenome (GOLD analysis project Ga0179591, IMG submission 182891) | Vadose zone soil fungal communities from Angelo Coast Range Reserve, California, USA - CZOMad2_1_08_16fungal (PacBio error correction) | ecosystem: Environmental > Terrestrial > Soil >...
AGGCCTCGAAAATAAAAAGTCAAACGGCATTAGCTCGGCAGTGAAATAAGGGGTATATAAGAAAAATTAAAAGGTCAGGCAACCCACAAAAGGAGAAAAAGGAAACTAAGGGAAAAGGAACACTGCCATCCTTGTTGGAACGAAAGAATGACCGAGTTAACAAGAAAAAAGGGTCGAGAATACGGCCAGATCGTCGGGAAAAAAAAACAGCAAAAGGAATTCGCCGGAAAAGGGGGGAGAAAAAAGGTCGGATGTGAGAAAGGGGAGGTCAGGTGGATTATTCACAAAGAATCGTTAGGGGGGGATATGCACTCCAGAAAATCGCGGAGTTGGGGGGAGAAACCGTCAAGCAATAGCCGGAACTCAGCGGGGAGGGAGAAGCGTCGTGATCTTTGCACTTGGATAAAGACCAACTCCGGTAGAGCATCACAAAAGGACAAGGGGAAGAAAGCAGAACCCCGGTAAGGTGAGGGCCGGCCAGGGGTTGCGGTATGAAGTCGGCTACAGAGGAAGGGAAAGGCCGGACGGTCATAAGGTGAAACTCAAAAAATGGGGGGAAATGAAAATAAAAAAAGTCTGGAAAGAGACCTACGCATCTGACACGAGCGGAAGGAGGAGGAGGGTTCTTCACCTTCAATCGTGGAACAGGTGTTCCTGCCTCGATAGGGGGGTTGCAGCCACGGGAAAGGACGGGGAGGGGCAGGACTTGAGACAGGACGGGGGGGAGCCTCTAAGGTAGGAGGCGGCAAGAAAGAAGAAACTCCTCGAAAGTGGGAGAACAAAGAAAGAGACATTTACCTAAACCTCTGGACTCGGTAAAGGCTACGACGCTTTTTTTGGGGGTAGAAGGACGCGCTCGGGGAATCAGGGGATAGGGAAAAAACTATCCGGTTTCGAGAACCAAGACGAGTAGGGAGAGGTCGAGAAACTTGCAGTCGAAGGTGATGTAGGAGGTCCTGGGATGGGGGTGCATGGGGAGACCACTTCAAGCGCAATAGAAGTCGAGGGGGAAACTTCGGGAATGCGAGGGAAGACGAGCTCGAGGCAAGCAGCAAAAAGCCCGGCTGAATCAGAGGGGGTAGCGGGCACGAAGGAGGGGTGGCGAGGGCTGTCGACTGGAAGTTCTTCGGAAGTTCTTGCAGCGGGATGAGGGGGGAATAACTGAAAGTATCCTGCAAGGTGCATGACAAATCGGAAGGAAAAGACGCGACCCTTCTCAAACACTCTCTGCGGGAGGAAATGAAGGAGGCAATGAAAAGGGGACTGAGGGAGAAGGGGGCATCTCAGCAGTTGTCTCAAGGGATGCATATTCATTTCCTTCATGGCGAAGGTCCTGCGAGAGAGAAAACCTATAAAAATCAGGGTCAACGGGAAAAGAGAGGGGGGATCACCTGAGTCAAGGTAATTACCATTAGTACACCGAGGTTGAGGGAAAAAAACTTCATTACACGGAGGGTGTCCGTAGAGGGTTAGGAAACGGGTACATCCTCCGGAGCAGATCTCCATTTCACCAGAAGTGAACGGTGAGGGCTCACGGGGACGCCTATACATCAGGAAGAAGCCGCTTGCCACCTATAGGGAGGGGAGATGGGGTTCTGGAAAAAATGGCTGCGGGTAAACTGGAAAGAGAATTGTTGCTCAAGAAAGAAGAAACACGCAGCATCACCTGAGCAGGGAACCAGAGCATTTCTCCATTCCTTAGCAAAGGAGAGAGAGGTTGCCAGAATAGTATAAGAGGAAATCACAGCATAACTAAACAGGATTCATCGTCAAAGGGGGAGAGGGAAGACTCTGACTCTGAAATACGAAGGAAGATAGGCACTAAAAAAGACGACAATAAGAGGTAGGAAGGACTGGTCAAAGCTCACCAAGGAGAAGGACGAAGAAAGTTTCTCTAAATCACATCAAATAGAGGGTGAAAAACAAGCTCTTACCTAGACGTACAAAATATCTTGTTGCCGAGGGGAGGACGCGCGGGCAGGAGACAGTGAGTTGGGAAACCTATGTCTTCAAGTAAAAAACAAAACTGGGAATTGTGTCCTAGAGCGGCTCGGAAGAGGCCACCAACTATTTAAAAGCGGATTCCACACCTGCCTAAAAATGGAAATAATGTCAAGGAGGGAGAAGGTTATCCACAAAAAAGGGAATGACGCAGACCGTCCTGACTTCGCGGCTTTCTCGAGGGCACAAGGGGAAGTCGGCAGAAAAAGGAGAAAAACGTGCCCCGTCTCCTGAGAAACTAAAAGAATCTGCCTGAAACTATCAAGGTAGGGAAATCAGAGACAGGAGACAACTAAGGCTTGCATCACGATATGGTAAGGGGACATCTTCGATGGAAAGAAAAGCAAGCACTCCTGGAATAAATTAAGGGAAGGGGGCGCCATTGGCTTCCATTCCTATGAGGGGGTCAAGCGTTCAATCTCGACTGTGGATGAAGAAGCATCTTAGCGGGAAGACGGAGGAGGGACCGTCACCGCAATACGAGAGAAAAAAATTGTATGATAAAAAGGTAAGGGGCCTGATTCCAGTCAGAAGATCATCTGCTGCTTTCAGCCGAAAGACATACACCACCATAATGGAACGAAAGCCCATGAAAGAAATGTTGAAGGAGGAGAAGGAGAGGGGATCAACACTCAATGTCTCATCTCGTAAAGAACAATACTGGCGGCCATTTTGGGGTACTAAGGAGGGGACAGGGAAATCATATGGCGCACGCTAAAGAACCCGGTTTTGATATTGGTGGAAGGGAACGTACTATTACTGCCAAGTGGCCTGGAGAGAACACGCCTCGAGCATGAGTCAGTGATGCAGAACAAGGGGGTTATCACCTGAGATGGCTGGGGGGAAAAAACTCATGCATGACAGGAAGGTTGGTGGGAGATCGGGCGGGAAACGGGGGGAAAACAGCATCGACCGAGACCTTTCCTCTGCCAAAGAAAAAGGGTGTCAGTCAGGTCCGACATCGGACTTCAAAAAAATGGAGGAGAACACGTATAGGGGGGCGCTAGGAAAAACACCATCTCTTGGGCAACGGGTACGTGGTGAAACCGATCTGGGAGGGGAGGGGAAATGTCTGTAAAACAGGAGACTTTTGGGGGAAAAAAGGCGATAGATTTGTGGGAGGGGGGTCGAGAGTGCGCAGCTGGTAGGGGGGGAGGCGGAAGTAGTGTCAGTCTCGATAACATGAAAAAAACCAACAAAAAAAAAAACGCAAAAAAAAAAACCGAAACTTCCTGGAGCAGGGGAACTTGGGGAGTGAGATCTCCTCGAAAAAAAAAGAGAATGAAAACTGACTTGTCGAGAAAACTTTAATAACCAATACTAGGGAAGCTCGGGGGGGGGGGATGCAAAGCGCGCGCTTCAGCCGGAGGGAGAAAAAGGAAAAGTGTAAGCCTCAGAATGGAAAAATGGGTAAAAGACTCACTCGAGAATAGAATGGCAGGGGGGAGGGGTGGAAGGGCTGGTTCTTGAGTCTCTGGTCGAGATCAGCGCAAGGAAAGCGAATCGGGGAAAGAGAAGGTTCAAGTCCTTGCGTCGTTCTCAAGGAATAAAAAAAGCCTGGGGAAGGGAGGGGTCCTTGCACCCAAGATTTGGGGGGGGGGTTGGAGGCAAGCGGGTCTGTACAGTGGGGGAATTTAAGTCTTAAAGGTGTATTCCAGAAGAGGGAGGACCGAACCTGCTTTGGGGAAGGAAATTTCTCTATAGGCTGAAGGGAGAAAAACAATGAAAGAAAAGAATCGGACGGGAAGAAAAGACCCTCTGCAAAAGAGCTCATAAGATTGGGGCCCGCATTTGCGGGAAGAAGAAGGTTCCCCGCAGCGATGGGTGGACTGCGAAGGGGCAGATGTCGGCAGAGGGTCCGAAACCCGGGCATTGAATTGTCAGATATGAACAGGGGTGAGGACGAAGCCGCATCAAGAGGCTGAGAATCAGGCTCACATAAGAAGAAAACTACCTATCGCATCAATTCTTAGGAATGCTTATACTCCTAGATCACGAGAAAAAATCAAAGAAAGGAATCGTAATGGAGGAGCCCATATTGCGCTGGGGGAAACGAGGGGTGTACTCCGGATTAAAACGAAAGTCCATTGAAACTACATCATTCGGGTAAAGGGGAGGGGGGCCGGCCATTTTTAGAAGAAAACCTCGAAGGCAAGATCGGTAAGGGAGGGAAAACCAAAATGATAGTGGTTGTGACTCAGCAGGCCTGAAATGAAAAGAGAACCTAGGGAAACACCGCGTCTGAGAAACTCTACGTCGATGTACACTGGAGGGGAAAGGTGGAATCGTCGGTGCGACTGGTCAAAAAAAAGGTTGCTTTCTGGGCGCAACCTGAACGGCGGCAAAATGCGAAGGGGAAGGAAGGAACTACTCCATCAGCTTCACTGGGAGTGGAAAAGGGGAAGGACATCTACTAGGTGATGTGAAGAACAGAGAAAAAGGAAGGCGGTCGGTACGAGGCGGAGTGGGCTAAGGGAAACAAAAAATGGGGGAAAAAGAGGGGGGGGGGCCAAGGGGGGTCGCAATTTAAAAGGGGGAAAAGGTCAAAAATGTTCAGGGGATTCTTCTGGCTGCTCAAGGGAAAATAATCCCGGAAGGAAGAAGGGTACAGGGGAAGGGAGGGGGGAGGAAAGCAAACTGCTCAGGACTTGTGGAGGAGGATCCGGACGTCTCTTAAGGGGAGAAGGGGAAAGCTCATACGAATAAGGGACAAGCGTCGCCTGGTTAAGAAAGATGCAACGGGATTCAAAGCCCGCGGAGGAAGGGGGAGTGGCAATCGGGAACCTCGCCCGAACGGTAGGGAAGCAATCACAACACTGAAATGGGGAGCCAGAAGGACCAAAAATTTCGGCAGCCCTTTAACGGGGGAGCACAGGTTTGGGGAGGGGCAAGGGCGAACAAAGATGAAGGAAAAACTTCTAATCCCACAGAGCGTCGCTAAAAATGTAAGAGAGGGTCGGTTATTCAAACCTGGCTCTCGTGTATACGGGAGGCGGGGAATGAAGAAAACTGACGAGAGAAGGTGGGGGATTCCAAAGGATCAGGGGAGTAGGAGAAATCATGTCCGGCAATCTGTTCTTATTGAGTCAGAGAGAGAAACACAGAACAAGTGAGGAGAGTAAGAGAGAAGATTACCTCAGATAATCAAAAGGAAGAAGGCCCTTCATGATCTCGGGGCCGGGAAAGAGGGAAGAGGCAACGCCCCTTACCTTCCAGGACAAAGTCTATCCGAAGCAAGAGACGGACACAAGGGGGGGGGGTCGAAAGAAAAAGTCCGGAAGGATTTGATAGAGAGGGGGGGGGTTCTAAGGGCGTCATAGTAGGGAGGGACGATCCCGCAAACCTTAACTGTAAGAAAGCTCAATCAATCTTGGTCATTCAGGGTCGAAAAGGGGGAAGTCATGGTGGTGCAAGGGGGTGGGTGGGGGGGGGAGGGGAAACCGTGCGTTCGATGTCCGAAGGAAAAGAACCCGACACCTTTCGGTCGTTTGGGGCAAAGAAAGCTCAGAGGGGCTGAAAAGGAGATAAAAGGGAGGGAGGGGGAGAGGGGGGGGAATTGCTCCTTCAAAGACTTCAAGAGACGTATATCAAACAAGGAATCTAAGGGAATAAGGGGAAAGCACCTTCGGTAACGGGGGGCGCCCTCCATGTGGATGAGGAATTGGGAGACAGAAAAGAAAAAAGGCCGTCCGGAAAAAAGGGGGAAATTTCCAGTGCGCCCCATGGGTGAACCGCTGGACAAATATTGAATGTAAAGGGTGAATAAAAGTCCTCCCGAAACTGGACCATCAAGGGTCCCCTCCCAAGCGTCGAGGAGGTCGGAAAAAAATCCTCGTAGAAAAGGTGAAGGGAATTCAGAAGGGGGGCGGAAGACCTTGAATCTGCTTTGTATGATTCCAGGTCGAAGAGGAGGTTGTCCTCCTCTAAAAATCCAGTTAAAAAACGACCAACAATTAAAGAACGAGAAAAAGAGATCACTAACAAAAAAAAAAAGGAGCACAGGGCAGTCCTCTTTCATCGGGGGAAAAATTCTGAGGCTAATACTCTTGGGGTGGGGCCCGTCAGTCCGGGGGACTGCATCGAACCCAACTATCTCAGGTTTTTTGGGGTTCGACGATTACCCCTCAAAGAAGTCGCAAAGGAATATGAAAAGGAGGGGCAAAGATTACTAATTTATGGCGTTAAAAGATGTGAAACTGCGTCACCAGTTGCAAAAGAGAAAGTGGGGAAAGGCGAAGAAACTATAAAAAGAAATTCCTGCTCGGCAGGAATGAGGGGGTCAAGTTCGGGAAAGGAAAAACCCCTCCGAAGGATGGGAAATCGCGAAGGTCATCAGGCGGAACAAGGAATAAGGACCGGGGAAGTCTTCTGAAGGAAGGGGGATGAGGCACCTTCTTCGTGTAAGAGCAGAAATATACCAATGGCAAGAGTTGGGGCAAAAAGAGTACGGCATCGCGGGAAAGAAGCTGACGGAAAGAAATCTGCTGGAGGGGAAGAAATCAGCTTCCTCCTTAACAGGGGCCGGGCAGGAGTCTTAGAAGGGAATCTCGGGTCTTGGAGTCAGGGAAACCGATCCTGAACGAGTTTCTCGTCTCCGATCGGAAACAAGAAAAGAAAACTGTCTGGTACGACGCAGGGGGGGTATGGATAAAGAGCAAAGGAAGGAAAAGGAATTTCCGAAAAAGGGGGCGTTGGCAAGAAAGAGGGCAGGACTCTGCGTTACAAAGAGCAAGGTCTGCTTTGACGGAGAAAAGAGGCGGGCCGAGCGCACGACCAGAGGGCCGGGAGCTGATAATCGCGCCCGGACTAGAGACAAGACATGGAAAACCTCGATTTAGGAGGAGAAAAGGATTTCTATCTCAGGGTAAGCGCTGGCTGCAAAAGGAATGGTTCCAAACGGAGGGCGGAATACAAGAAGCAGAAGAAACGCCGGGAAAAAAAAAAAAAAAGAAAAAAAAAAAAAAAAATAGGCACGCCGAAATCGACAATGCGAAGGCGTAAGGGTGTTCCGAGATAAAGGAGAACTCAAAAATAGAAAGGGAAGGGGAGCATCGGAACCTCTAAGGGGAACAAATACGAAAGCGGCGAATACATCATCCAGAAGGGGACTCCACTATCCTCCAGAAACTCAACTCGGGAATAAGGACCACAGAATAAACCGGAAGAATGAAAAAAGGGGAGCTAAATCAAAAATAAAAGGGGGTCACAATCTCCTTAACAGAAAGCAAAGGGAAGATGGTGTCCTAGGGGCTCATAAAGGTGATGAGAAAGAAATGGGGGAGAAGAAAGGGAGGAAGGAAAAGGGGGAGCCAAAGGAAAGGTAAAAAGATACCGGCTACTTCGGAGGGGCTGGGGGAAACCCACTCGGTCAACGGGAAGAGATCTCAAACAAACCAGGGAAGAGACTGCATCGGGCATTGGTGCCACATCGGGGGGAGGGAAAGAACCCACCCTGAGGACTCAGCAACCTTCGGGGAAGGTAGACTTAGCTCGGCAATGGGCAGAAAAAAGCGGCCTACACCAAAGGAAAAACACCGTGCCCCGTCGGCCTTAGAAAAGAGAAAAAGGTACCTGAGCGCTATAAATCGTTTAAATAAAAGAGAAAAGGGGAGAATCGGTGTGCTGGTTGCAAAAGGAACAGGAAATTCTTCTAATGCTCGCTGGCGTGATAAGGAAAAGGACCGGTCTATGGCTCCATTTTTGCGGCAAATGCCTATGCTGGGACTATCCGGGGCAAGATCGGGAGGGGAGATGAAAAGAACCAAAAGGGGGGAGCGTCGAGGAGAAGGAAAAAAAGGACAATAGAGCCACCAACAAGAGGGGGGGGGTGGGATAAAAGAGAGGCAGGGTTGCAGGGAGGAAGAGAAAACGACTATCAGCTGCGTCTTCCGCAAAGACGATCGGGAAAGGGACCAAGCAGAAGGGGGCCCGTCAAAAAAGTGCGCAAAGAGACCGTCAATGGAGGGAGCGGAAGCGGATTCAGAAAGAAGAAGATCGTGCCATCACCTCTTAGAGTGAAAGATTTGCGAAACGTGTAGTTCATAAGGCCATAAGTAGGGAAAGACCGCCTGTGGAAAGGGGAGGGGGTATTCCGACTATGAAGGGGTGCCCCTCTGTCCTATCTGGGAGAACATCCAATCGGAAAGCAGGAATGGGATTCAGTAATAAACAGGGGGGGGTTATCACCTTCTCAGGGAAAAACTATTTGAATTCTAAGGAGTTTTTTTATATATCAGGAGGAGGAAAATCTTTGTGTTACAATCACTATCCAAGCAGGTCCCGAAAGTGGGGAAGAGGGGAATTAAAAAGGAATGACGGCGTCCGAAATTTCAGGGGGTCGCGGAACGTGCAGAAATCGGCCAAAAATAGGGGGAGCTTCTTTAAAGTATTTTTTAAAATCCGGGGTATCGTGAGGTAATTTTATAAAGGGGGTCTTCGACCCGGACCATTGGGGGTGAGATTTACAGCCGTCTCTATGATTGTGGAGGTGCCGGAGAGGGGGCCGCAGTCTTTATTATGTATTAGATTGGCATAAGAGGTGGCGAAAAGGCCGAAAAGAAGAGGGAGAAATGAGGGGGGGCTATCATCAAAAAAGGGGAAAAATCTAGTAAAAACTTTGTAGACAGGGGAAGGCGACCAAAGAGTTGGCCATCTCGGGGGGTGGACGGCTCGCGTCCTCCGCCGAAAAAAGAAAAGTGATCCCAAGCAGAAACATGGAAGCAAAAAGAAGAAGACAGAGAGAAAAATCGGATTTGGGGGGGGAACGGCGTGGCTTGTAGGGCGCAGGGGACGCTATTCAGCAGAGCCTCGGACTCTGGCATTCGCGAGGAGGTACTCGGGGGGAGAGGGAGATAAGAAAGCCACCCTTCAACTTGCAAGCTGAAAAGCAATGCATTGGGAGGCCAACGACGTGGCGAAGGCCTTGAATTCAACGTGTCTCGTTTTAAGTCACAAAGAAGATCGGCAAGAATTCTGGGGAGAGGGAGAAACGAATCGGTCCTTAGGTTCGCACCCAAGGCCATGAATGTCTTTCCTACAAGCGCCCTGCAAAGGGAGAGGAACTCATAGAAGAAAAGTGCAAGAAGGGTGGAAGGTTCAACAGATGAGGGAATCCAGCAGTCTGGGGTAAAGAGTCCTTGTCAGGTCGGGTCGGCCTCTTTGAGAAAGAAAAAGGGAAGGTGGAATAAGGTCAAGTCTATTACAAGAAAGAAGGGGAAGGAAGGGACCGCAAAGACGAGCCGTCATAGAGGGAGAACCTTATCCCTCAAAGACAGCAGCAGGCGTCGTGGAACTGCAGGATTGGAAGCCTAGATCGAGCGAAAGAAAATCGTGAAAAAAGTGGACAGGGGGAGGATGACGATTGGCGCGGTGAAAAGGGGGGAAAAAAACTCGAAACCTCTACCCAGGAAACGGGGGCCATCAATGCTTATGAGCAACTTTAAAAGGGGAGACGCCCTCGCCGGAAAAAGGGGGGGGGGTCATCGTCTAACAACCTAGGTGAAAGTGGGGGGATAAGACATGAAATACCTGACTAACCTACTTGAAAACCCACGAGTAGGAGAAAGAGAAATCAGGAGGGAAAATTGCGTTAAAGGTAGCGACGGGAGGGTGGGATCTTGTCCGCCTTATGTGGACGGGGATGGATCATTCAATACATTTGCAAAGTTCACCATAGAAGGTGGCAATTCCGGGAAGACTAACACATCGGAAAAAGTTCTTGAATAAAAAAAATGATCTGGGAATTTCTACTATGGCGGGGAGAAAACCGCTGCGCGGTGCTTTACTCACGGGCTACTGGGGGTACACTAAGGTAAAGGGGGGAAAAGGGAAAATTGGGGAGCATGTACCTTAGGAAAGTCCCTCCCCTACTGGGGAGTCGCATACATACAAGTAAGAAAAGACCCTTGTGAGTCTTCATAAGTACTGGATGTGCTTTACTTTCCTGATCTGTCCGGGGATGATGGGGGAAGTCTACCGCGAATGATCGGACGGAGCAAGGTAAAAGGGAAGCTGAAGAGTGGAGCGAATACGCAAAGGACCGTTCCGTAGTATGAGAAAAGTTCAAGCGCAACCGGGCCGAGTCAGCGAGGGGGGAATGGGGCATCAGACCTCTCCCTATAGTTGGCAACCAAAGAGGGGGCCAGTCAAGCAAGGGAAGCGACCAGGAAGGACTTCGGCAAGAAGAGAGAGAAAAAAAGTGTGTCGTGGACTCTTGAGAAGGGGAAACTTGGTACGCTCCCAAAAATATAGAGAGGGACAGCGCTACTGTTCTTTTACCCACAAGGAATGGAAGCCCGGATTCTCTGAATTCTCCAGGATAGAAGGGAAAGAGGGGGGGGCGTGTCGACCAGGGAGGAGGGGCACAACTTACCGGGGGCCAACCAACACAAGTCGTTTGCGGTCTGGAGAGCGAGATCGAAAAACACCAACAACAACGTAGGAGGATGAACATATAAAGGAGAGGGGAAAAGAAAAGCAAACGTCAGCAGGCAGGAGATACGAAAGGCGAGGATTGTCAGGAACGACCCTGAACCTGGACTGAAAGAGAGAAAAACGCAGGAAGAGAAAAAGCGGATGGCAACAGGGTCCACTGCCAGGGAGCCGTTTTATCTCCGAAAAGATTTGGTTAATCCGTAGAGGAAAGAAGCTCAGAAACGATCCAGAAAAAGAGGGGGGGGGGGGAATGGGGACCGGCAAGGCTTCCGAAAAAGGGAACAGGCTGGGCGCCCCAGTTGGAGGAGTTTTATGAGGGAAGCCGCGGGCGGGAGTTAAAGGCAAAAAGAAGCAGGCGATGGCGGGGGCCATACTCGCGCAGGAAGAAAGGAGAGGCGCAAGGCGGCGAGCTTGGCACTTGCTCGAAAAAGAGACAAGAAGAATCATCAAAGAGCAGGAGCAAAAGCACGTCACAAACGGTCGCGGCTCCAGGGGTTTGATGATTACTGGGACGCGCAGAGAAAACTTCGGAACTGGAAAACGGAAGGAAAGGGGACATTGGCGCCCAGGGGAAAAGGAAACAAAAGATGCTCGTACCAAGGGAGGAAAAAACGAGTCCCCTCCCTGAGGACGCTTCCTCGCTTTTCGTAAAGAAGTCGTAGAAATTTTCCGACGGGTTAAGGGAGCCCAAGGGGAAAAGGATGGGAGAGGTCCGGTAGGAACGTCGATGGTAAGGACGAGAAGTTTTCTTCGGGACATCCCTCCTACAACAGCGGGTCTAGAAGGGGGGGAGGAAAAGAAGCGACTCCATGGGGCACGCCCAGTTCAAGAGAGTACGGGCTAGGGCTACGACCGGTGGGTTTTAAAGAGGAGAGGAACATGCCTTAGCACCCTAGGGTGTAGACTTGCCAGAGAGGAGAGACGTCTTATAAGGGGGGGAGGAAAATTACTAATTGAGGGGGGGAACTTGTCGAGGTAGGGGAGGAAAAAAAAAGTTCCTCTGTCTCATAGGGGACCGTCTCCGTGAACCTAGCACTATGGAAGGAGAGGGCCTGCGCGAAGCTCTTCGCAAAAAAAGAAACAAACCTCCCAGCTGCTCTAGCGGAAGGAAGCAGTCTGAGCGAGATTAAGGTCAGACCGGAATTCCTGCTGATTCTTCTGAGTCAAAAAAGTAGGCTGAAATATCCGAAAAGAAAAGGCACAGGGGGGGGGGGGAAAAAAAAGGAACATCTCTTGAAAAAGGGGAAAACGCACGCGGAGGAGGGGGAAAAAATCTTCTGCAAGAAGTAAAATTCGTCAATCTGCGTCTAGGAGGGCATCTGATTGGGGGGAGTCAGTAGACGAAGGCCTGGCCGGCATTTCTAAAGGGGCTGCGGATCGGCGGAAAAACAGAATCAAAGCAGTGTATTTCACGGTCGAATTATTTTAATCCACAGGAGCCACTAAAAGGAAAGGAATGAGAAAAGCTTTGTAAGACCCCAATAGCAGGAAAAAAAGTGCAAGGGCGTTTAATTTCAGGAGAGTCCCGTAATCCAGATGAGGAAGATCTGACGGACCGGGGAGGAAAGCACTGCTGAGGATCTCTCAGAGACAAAAACCGAACCCAGACAAAAGAAGGAAAAACTATCCGAGAGGAGTTTCTAGCGGCAAGGTTAAGGTCTAGGGGCGAAAGGGCCGTGGGAAGGGGGAACTTCAGGAAGAGAGAAACAGAGAACGCGCTGTGCAAGAGGGGGAGAGCCACCGTTCGCCAATCTCAAGTGGTGTCGATAGAAAGAACCAGAAGAAGCAGATAGGCGGCGCAGAAGGGGCAAAAGGGCTGCGACGAGGGGACCTCGCCTAATACATAACAGAATCTCCAGAAAAAGACGGAAGAAAAAAGCGTTCAATCTCACCAAGTATCAGGACCCCAGGTTTTCTGGAGAAGAATCAAGAGAGAGGGTTCACAAAAGAAGGAACATCGCAAAGATCTGTTGGAGAGGAACGACGTGCAATGCGCCAGAAATGTGTCAGGGACGGAAGGTGTCGGCCTTCCGGGAGCCAACTGAATTTGGGGCAGAGAAATGAAGGTAAGGGTCACCAACGAGGCAAAGAAGGAGCTCTACCAACACATGGAGAAGAAATAGTAGGGGGGCGAGTAAAAGTGAAAAAAAAAAGGGGACGCAGCGTCCTTCTTAGAATGGCGGCGAAAACGTCAAAAATTGGGGTCATGGATAATCGGGCCTAAAAAAGAGAAAAACAAACGGACAAGAAGACGCGTCGAAAAGGGACGGGCCATGAGCACTATCAATGAGCATCCTCTACAATTTCCGGAGAAAACTTGCGAGGCACCGAGATAAGTCAGGAGGCAGAGGAGCGAGAAAGAGACGGGAAGAAAAACATTGGGGGGAAAGAAGATGGCGCAGGTGGCGTCCAGGAAGAGGGCTGGGTAGAAGACCTGGCGGTGCTGACGCAAACCGAAGGAGGATAGAGAAGAGCGGCAACCTTCC
>Ga0179591_1285784_pt1 | contig 12918 bp, 11 predicted proteins | sample CZOMad2_1_08_16f_FD_182891 | JGI IMG/M metagenome (GOLD analysis project Ga0179591, IMG submission 182891) | Vadose zone soil fungal communities from Angelo Coast Range Reserve, California, USA - CZOMad2_1_08_16fungal (PacBio error correction) | ecosystem: Environmental > Terrestrial > Soil >...
GTTCCCTGAAGATGGGGATCTTATGCGGGGATGAAAGAGGCGACTTCCCAATCGTATATCGAAGGATAAGATAGAAAAAACCAAACGCCGAGGCGCACTAGGGAAGCGACGGCAGATGGCCCGAACCGCCAGAAAAGGCGAGGCAAAATTACTTCCTACGTGGACGGGGCTTGCGGTGGAGAAAAAAAAAAGAAGAAAAGAGGGTTTTCCGGCGCGAGGTAGCCGCCGGACTGTCCGGCTGATCTCTTGTATGAACCAAAGTCGCGAGTCTAAACGAAGAAAAAGGAGGACAAAAACATCTGACGGCGAGGCGTCCTTTACCTACACACAATTGTGGCGGCTTCGTCCAATAACGGGGGGCGAGGTAAAACCTTCCAAACCCATCTCATAAAAAAAAAAAAAAAAAAAGGCAGGGGTAAGCGGAAGCAAAAGGCTCAGAGGGTTCGAAACATTGGGACCAAGTGGTGTTCCTCCACGTTGACTTAGTCTTCAGAACAAGATTTCAGGGACATCTTCATTGGACATTCGAAACTTCCAGGCATACTTTCCTGGAAGGAGGAAGGGATCTCCAAAAAGCGCTCCGGCATGAAATTGAACGAGAAGTCTGCCCGTTACTTAGGCGAAACGCTGCCTTCACGAGAGAGGCTTTCGTCTGAAAAAAGTGAAAGGAACCCGGTTCTTCTTGACTGCGAAAAGAGGGATGGGGCGAAGTGTAAGAAAAAGGGCAAAGAAGGGTGGGGCCCGTCAGAGGATTTGACGCCAATCGTGGGCTGAACTCCTAACACGGTCGCAGTGACCGCGGCAACCTGACAAAAGATAACTCCTAATCCTGAAAAATAGAAGAACTTCCGAAAATACGGGGTTCCAAGGGAACCCTGGCAGTTAATGACAACTCTTCGTAAGGGCCGCAGTCGACTGCACGACTACCAGCAGAGATCCCCAGTGAGTGCATATACTCACACTACAGGTAGGTCAGAGGTAGGATAATTCCCCGCAGATGACAGAGGAACAGGGAAACGGACAGAAGGTTTCCATTGCGGGAAAACTGAAGGGGTGTACATAGAAAATCCAACTAGAAGTAAAAGCCATGGCCCTCCAGAGAGGGAGCGCCTGTTTTGAATCCAATGCATAAAAGAGAGTCGTGACTAGAAGGGAGTAGAGTAGGGAATCATGTAGTACGAACCGTAAAGGATGGGTGCCGCTCGCGGCCTGGGACAGTAAAGCGTACTGCCAGGCGTTTGAAGATACATAGAAAATAAGTGCCCCCCCCCAGGCCAACCCCCCCCCCCCAACCCCCCCCCCACCCCAAGAAAAAAAAAAACCAAAAAACCACCCCCCCCAACCCCCCCCCCAAAAACAAAAAACCCCCCCCAACACATACCCACCGCCCCACCCCCCTCCAACACCAAACAAAACCCAAAACCACAAAACGCCCCCCAAAAACATTTGCTAAAACCCCCCCCACCCACCAACCCCCCCCCAAACAACCCCACCTCCCCCCCACCCCCAAAAAAAAACCCCACCCCCCACAACCACAAACCCCCCCCCCCTCAAACACCCCCCTCCTACCAAAAAAACCACCCCCCCACAACCCCCACCAAACCACCCACAACCAACACAAAACACAAACCCCGCCCGGCCCCCACCCCCCCCCCCCCCCACCCACCCCCAAAGCCCACACCACCCAACCCCACCACCCCCCACCACCCCCTCACCCCCCACCCCGAACCCCACCCACCCCTCCAAAACCCCCCCCGAACCGGAGGAAGGCAGCAAGGACGCATGAAACTTGTCTGTTGCGGTTTACCCATTCCGTCGACGAAAGGGTCCTTATTAAAAAAGTATCAAGTCGGGGGGAGGTAGTGCCCCGAAGGCGGAGAATGGCAAAAGCGGTTCTAATCCAGGCCGGTCAGGGAGAAGTAGAGAACACGGAAAAACGACCGGCCCTTTAGGTCAAATATCTTCATCGTGAATTGTTGCAAGACAATCTTAACGTCAGGACACTACATTGCTGAACTATCGGAGGAGGAAGTCCTCGATCCAAAAAGGCTAGTCCTAGGGAAGTCTTCTACTCTCAACTCAGTCGAAAGGAAGTGCAGAGATGTCAAAAAGGCCGAGAAGGGGGATGCGAACCATGTTTTAGTGGGGTGGATCTCTCAAACAAAAAGGAGATAAAGATCCCCTACGCAAATGGTTTGAGAGAAAAGGGCGTTGGGCCTTTTAATTTCTCGCACTGAACTATCGAAGGAGGAGGAGAAAACACTATGTTCGACTTAAGCAACTCTCTAGACGGAACTTGTGTAGCTTGCGCTGATTTCCTAGTTCCTCTAGAAAAATTCGGAAGGGGGGGGACGGAAGGCAGTGTTCTTTGAAACTCCAATTAAGAGCCATTTCAGAGTAGGGAAGAGTCGCGGAGAAAACCTGAGAGGTTTATCTCTGAAGAGAGTGCGCCCACCTTCGAAGAGGGCACGCACCTTGCGGAGAGGCCTGTCAGTTACAGTGAAAACTCTCCTTATCAAAAAAAAGAAGAGAGAACCGGCGCCGGAGGGGGAAAACTGGCTGACGCACTCCGGGTTACGGGAATAACGTAGTTGAATCTCCGGCCCGCAAAATTTGGAACTTAAGATCCGATCAGAGAGATACTCAGTACTAATAGGCGCACCGAAGAAAAAAAATAAGAGTATCACGCGCTGCGTCGGTGGGTAACGAGTCACCTAACAGCTGGCCCGTCTCTTGACATTTTAGCTTGAACTCGGTGATGGTAGAATTTTCCCCGACGATGTTATCGAAACCGTAGACGGCCAGATTCAGCCTGCGGAGGCCCTCCCAAACGATCCTCTCCCAGGGGGACCAGTACCAAGGGGTCTAACATTGGAAGATGAGGAGTTGGTAGTAGGATGAAGAGAGCCAGGACCGTCAAAGAGTGAAAGGGGACCCTGCCATTTTCAGTCTTCTAACAAAGTACGTTCCAGGCTTGAGGGGAGGGGGAGTCTTAGTCTGGTGGGCCCACACCAAAATTTGCCGTCTCACGGACGAAAAGGTTATTTACACGATTGTGCCATCCTCGGAACATCGTTGCCGTGGGACCAAGGGCGCGGCGAGTGTAAGAAGCCAACAGGACGACGGAGAACAGCGACGTAGAAAGTGACCTGCTCAAGTAAAAGTCAGAGGTATAAGCGACGGCGAACTGCAGAGCCGACTCAACTTAGGCTCGGGGGAAGGCGGGTTATATCATCGGCCGCCTATCTAAAAAGCTTGCCTGTAGAGGAGAGGAAGAACTAGCTGCGCCCGGGTGTTACAGTGCTTGTGCCAGGGGGGAATGAGGTACTCACCCAAAGACGACCAACAGGAATTGACCTCCTAAAGGTTGGGCTTCCGATAAAAAGAGGCTGTTGCGACTGGTCATTGTCTACGTTGCCGTAGTCCACCGAGAAAGGGGAAAAAAAGGCTGGTTTTTATAATGACAGATTCTTTCTGAGAAGGGATGGTAGAGCATGAGTTAGCTCTTCGCTTAACCGTCCCGCAAGCCCGTGAAAAAAGGGCCAGACTTTCCGGGGATGAAAATGCCGTAGCGACATAAACTAGAGAAGAAAACTTCTCGTCTGCAATCAGTCTAAAGACTAAAAGGTTCTCTAGGGGGTTGAAAAAGTTAGTTCTATTTGGCCTCTAGGGAGGGGAGGCGGGTGTGAGTTGTACGACCAGGCTCTTGAGGGTCCAAAAGAGTTTGAGCCTTGGCAGGGGGTGGAGGTGGTTAAGCGACATTGAAAAGCGATTGGGACGCAGCGTCCGGAAAGCATAGCTATGTTCAACGCTCTTCTCGGGAAAACATATCTAGAAAAAAAAAGAGAGGAGAAATAGGGGGTCCGCCCGGTTGACATCTGGTAGCTGACTGAGCCCGTTGAACAAATAGATTCGAAAAGTCTCCAACTCCAACAAACATTGGAGAGGAGAAAACTAAAAGGGGGCCGCGACGGAACGGTTACCGGGGCCACTAAAAGCTCAAAGAAAAACCAACTCTAGAAAGAAACGCCAAGGAAACTGAGTTCTTACGCATGGCCGCATAGAGACAAGGAAGGGCTCAGTCTTCGGACCTGACTCCGAGGTAGGAAAACCGGCAGTATGGCACTTGATCCTAGGGAAAAGGCGGAGGTTCTGGTCGTCTCTACACTAATGGAAAGCAAAAAGAACGCGCCAAGACCTGTCACTTTTCATCCACCAGTGGGGGAGGAGGCTTCGAAAGGCGGGGAACAGTCCGCCAGGCGTAGACAACGGGAAGTGATTTTCTCGGAGCAAATGGGAGGCTGAGCTGGAGAATGGGAGGGTGGGCTGTCTTAAAAAATCTGTTTGACATTCGAACATCAGAGTAGCATCATTAAGGGGAGGGCCATAAGGGAAGCTACTCAAATATAGCTTATTCCCCTCGGCTCGCCAAAAGCAGCCTTGACGGCCATTGACGTGCAGGAGAGGGACCATGCATGTGAGACCGGCTCAAACAACTCTCCCGAGCTGGGAGGAAGGTCGATCACGATAAGGTCGCTGGCAAACTATTTCCTCTTCGCGTGGCGGGACGTAAGGGGAAGAGTCAAAAAAGTCCTGAAGTTTACAAACAAGATCGGGCTTCGATAAAAATTACAAAATTCTCGTCACGACCCAGGGGCAGGCCGGAGCAGAAGGGGAAAACACCACCTCAGGGAAGGAGAGAAAACTGAGATACGGGGGTATACTACTCCAATGGCAGTAAATTTCCCGAGCTTCTGCGTCGAACTTAAGAGCGAAAAAAACCGAAATAAATGTTGACTTATACAGCACAAGACCTTACGGACTGAAGGCGGAGACTTAAATGGCGAAGCACCGCCGATAGATGAAGTCTGTACGCGAACGGTGGTAAAAGGCTGGCAAGTAGGGGGAAGGACCAGCAAAAGGGGAGATACAGGCAAGCTTCAAGCTCTTTAAGGCCTGTTAGGAGATTCCGTAAAAACGAAATTCATCTCTGCCGAGCTGGTGGGGGAGAAAGGGGATGGAGTCCTCAAGGGGTCATCTCGGCGGTTAAGTGGTTTTGGCTCGAAGGGAAGGGGTGCAAGGATAACTGGAGAAACGAAATCCTTCCTCTGCAACAGAGCTCCGTCATCCTAGCGAGCTCAGCCGGTAAGGAGTTTGGTGGTCGGTTTCCAAGTCCTGAGGAGGAAGCCCGGTCTGGTGGGACTACTTGCTGAGGACTCGAGGGGAGCTTGCAAAAGGAAGGAGACAGGCATGCCGCCGCAAAGGTCTGACTAAAACGTTGGTTGCTAAGTGGCGAGCACGCTTCCAGAAGAGGACTTATCGGATTGAGGGGAAGAACACCTGCCGTCGGAAAGGGACACATTGCTACTAAATCTAGTAATTCCTCGAAGGAAGAGGGAAGGAGAAGCTGGTGGTTACGGGCATCTAAAAAACTTACTATCTACTGACTGAGTGTTTCGACGACAGTCAAACTGCCCGAGCAGGGCGCACACAAATGGGGGAGTCTGTGTTGATCTCAAGACGAAAAACAATATGTAATAAATATAGAGAGAAAAACGAGACAAAGGGGAAGACAACCGACGGGTCCTATTTGGGCGCTCACGCCTCCCGGATCTGCCGCCTGAGGTCACCTAACCTGCGAGACGCATAGCAGGGCCAGCGGGAGGGGGTCCGCTTACAAGATGACTCCTCGTCAAAAAGGAGGTCACCGACAGAAAAAGAGGGGTGGGTGGAAAAAAGACTGATGAAGATTAATAACGCGGAAAAACGGCTTCGGTGACAGCTTTCATGACGTTAGCCTCGGGAGACGAAGGAGGAGAGAACGGAGGAACTGACCATTCGCAGGTTCAGAGCTATCTCTCTGGAAAATGGTCGTGACTAGAAAAGAAAAAACCGTGGAAAAAACGCGGGACGAAGGGGTACAACCAGACACTACAACTCTAGACGGGGTGATGCTTCTTCGCAGGCGTCGCGCGAGGGGGGGTGCACCCGAGGAGTGCCATTCGCCCCTGGAGGGAATCTGTAAGGAAAGAGGACGACAGAGAAACGCCGGATTCCCTGTACTAAAAGCCCTGAACAAAATATCAAGCTGACGTTGATAAATAGCTTGTCAACGGGACGTGGAAGAAATGAATGAAAATCCCTTGCCTGTAGGAAGGAGAAGGGGTAGTATTGGGGTCTTTGGGTCTTGAGGGTGACCACGTACGATGATCCACTGGAAACGCGGGGAAACTGCCTGACCTGACTAGGTCATACATCCTGAAAACTTGAATCGCAGAAGAGGAAAGAAGCGGGTTGAGAGGAGAGATCTAGTGGGGGTCGTCGTCTGCCTCTAAAGACCTCACCTTCGGGTTTGGGGTCACTGGGGGAGGACTACTGCCATTTGACTTAACCAACCCGGCGGGAAGGCGGGAGTGCATATGGAAGGGATTTGGCATTTGGCTCAAGGCAGAGGGTCTGTATGATTGAGAAAGAACGAGGGGAACATCATAGACTCCTCTGGGGGCCGGTGGGGGGCAAGGAGAGGAAATTGTCTCTTCTCGCGGGCAGTGAAACTCCCACCTGGGGGATACCGAGCTGTAACTTTTTAAGGAAAAACAGGTCGAAGTGATAGAAAATTTCACCCTCAACTTTCTAAGTACTTCAGGTGCTCATAAGGAACTTCATCGGAGGTAAGGAATGCGAGGGTGAGAAGAAGTGTCTCCCTGCTGCTACTTCTTTCCTTCGGGAGATGGAAGGGTACCTGGGCTGGGAGAATGAAAAAGATTACGGGGATTAATGTATTGGTCGCAACCGCCGCGGAACACCCTTTCACATGGAGACGGCAGGACGCCCTTGGAGGAAATCAAACTGATCCCTTTTGGCGAAAGGGAGGGAGGCCTGCCAATCTGGCCTCCTAAGCCGCAAGCCAAAGGGGTAGTAAACCCGCGTCGGGAAGGCAAGGGATGACAGTAAAAGCCTTCGGCTCTCTGCTGAGAAAGCGGAAATGGGAAATAAGGGAAAGCCGTAGACAAATGGAACTGATCGGCAGAAAGGACCTTAAGCATCGCACTAAAACTGGGATGAGGAGTGCGGGAGAATGAAACCAGCGCAACTCCGGGAACGTTTGCGGGTGGTTCCGTGTGTGCTAATCTGAGCGGTTCCGCAGGAAATGCGGCGCGGACCACTACGTGATTCTTGTTTTCGGGGGGGGAGAGAGAGAAACGGCTCCGGAGTGGTGAACTGGCGCGCGAGGGGAATAAGCAAATCCGCGAAACCTAGCGCGGGGAAAATCTATATGAAAAAAAAAAAGGAAGGAAAGATGAAGAAAGATGGGTTTTCCTACCGAAAGGAGGGGCATCGGATGCGATGCGGGAATTCGGTCAAAGCGAGAGTACGGAAGAGGACTCAAACTGCCACCAGGGCGCACGAAAAGTTGAGCGGAAGAGAGGTGGAAAAGTGGAACTCCGGAAGGGCCCACGAAAGAAAAACGAAGGAACCGGGGGGGACAGTCGGGAGAACGTCCGAAGCCTGAAAATTTGACCGTCTCGAGTATGAGGGAGTAGACGATCATTATCCCGAACGCGGCAATTTCGCGGGCAGGACTCCCGGCAAAGAGAAGCGAGAAAAAGACTTCTGTGAAACCCCCTTCGACGCAGCCTAGGTAAGTGAAGACAAAATAGGTGGAGGAGTCGTGACGGGCGGGAAGTCAGGCGGGTAAAACGCCTGCCGGGTCGCAACAGAAATTACTGAGGGGGCACGAAAGGGGAGGGGATCAATCTAAACTCAGTTTCCGGAGGCGGCTGGGGGGGGGGGATCACTTCCGTGAAGGGGGACTGCTCCATCTTAATTGTAGGCAACTCAAGTAAGTTAGACTGCCCCAACCCAAAAAAACACCCACAAAACAGCAAAAACACCCCCCCCCCCCACAAAACCCAAAACCAAAAAAAACCCCACCCAACCCCGCCAAAAACACAACCCCCCCAACTAACCCCCCCCCCAAAAAAAACCCCCACTCGCACTTCCCTACTTCGGACAAAGAGATCCACCGCAGCCTTCAACGGGGCAAGGCTGGTTCTGCAGTTCCGCCTTTATCAGAAGAGAAAAAGCGGCGGCCAGGCGAGGGAAAAGGCGACGGCTCTTCAACTCTTCCCTTCTTCGAGGGGCTTAGGAAAGGGAAATGCGAGTCATTTTAAAAATGCAACATCTCTGCGTCCGGTTTCATGGGGGTCTAACTCATCAAGAAACGGGACAGTGATCACCGAGGAAAACAGCAAACATCCCTCCTCAAAGACAGCAGGCGAAAAAGAAAGGAATGAAATAAGGGAGACCAACCTGTGACTTCGGTCACGAGCTGAGACGGGCCGCTCAGTAGGGAGGGGAGAAGAAAAAAAACGACATGTCTTCTCCGCAACACCTCGTAGGAAGGGAATGCAAGCGCGGAGCAGAAAACTTGCTCGAGAGGGAGAGTTAACGTGGGCAATCGAGGGGGGAACATATACCAAGCAAAAAGAGGGCGACCTGACCTCATTTCCTCCAGCAATGTCGCGGGCCGAGGAAGGGGAGGACTCTGGGAGAGGGGGGACAATCGGAAGGTACAAGGACTCGACCTGTTTGGCCGAGTTCATTCGTCGTCCTCAACCGGAGAAGGGAAGAGGGAATTGGGAAAGGGAACAGAGTGACTTTTACTGTATACTAACCAAATAACTCTGGAACAGGAAGGCGCTTCAGTCCGCCGGCCGGTCGACCGTGATTTCCACGTTCATTCGCGACTAACAGAAGGTTTAACTAAAGGAACATCTCCGAAGAGTCAGATTTACAAGGGAGGGCCAGAAGAACGTTCTAATAAAAGGGTAGGATAGAAGTAAGGGCGAAGTCGCAACTCATGGCCTCTACTCCCGACCGGGGATTGGTCATGTCATTCTTTTCCAGACTCAAAGGAGTAGGACAGAAGGGAAAAGGGGGCTTACTATTAGATCAGATTAGCTAAATCACTCCATTGAGTCTAGTTTCTTCTCAACATTCAATTTCGGAGAAATAGAGAGAGACTAAAGGAAGGCAGTGAGAGAATTCGAAGTCCTCCAATGTGAGAAACAACAGGGCGGCGGGATCTCCGAAACAAACAATTATGAGTAAGATATGGACCACAACTGGGTGGAAATCCCTTCTAAATGCTGAGGCCTTGGCTCAGGTCAGAGTCGTAGACCGTTTAAAACAGACCCCTGCCCCTATAAAAAAGATCACTTCCCTTCGGTCTGGTCTGCGGTATTCTGCGCACCTGGTCTGGTGGAAGAAAAGGCATAGGGTCGGTGGACCCACCCCCGAGTTAATCAGCGAATAATTTCCTTTCTTCTGGCAAAGCTTGCGCATTAGAAGCTAAGGAGACTAGACCGGGTAGCTCTAAGGCGGGATACTTCCCTTCCTCTTAAGGTGGGGTGCAAGCGATAGTCTCTGGCTTGGGTCTTCGAACTAGGGTAGGAGACCTTGTGGGTAAAAGATAAACAAGGCGATACCGGCTGCGTCCAAGTCTGGCCCTGACACCAGTTTCCGAGAATGATTCTTTCAAAGTTAAAGACCTAAAGGAAGTGAAACTCTCGGTCCTTCGTCTCGCACAGTCCGAGGAAAGGGCTAAAAGAAGTGATAAACGCCGGACTTCAAACTAAAAAAATCTTACTTTCGGAAAACCTCAGTCACTAAGACTAAAAACGTCACGCTCGGAAAGTATCTTTTCGTATAAAGGTGGATGGGAGATGTACCTACTGGGGACAATCCGAAACCAGATCTTCCGGCTGCTCGATCACCGAGGGAGGATTCTCCTCACATTAACAACAGGAGAAAGAAGGAGTCCAAAACGGGTCGTGTGATCAACTTTGGAGGCGCGTGCGTGGGCGTCTGTCAGGGCCCGCGCTACGTACGCGGGAGTTTGGGGGGAAGGATACTTCAGACAGACAGCCGCTGAAGGGCAAGGGAATTCTGAGCACTGGATGTTCAAGGAAGTTTTTCCCGGTTTTGAAAGTGGGCTGCCTCTGTTTCTGGATGATTACGCCACAGATTTGGACCCGGAGTCTACTCCGATCTTTTCGGTCGCACAAAGGAGAAGGGGTTGGAAAGATTACATGAAGGGCTTACTCCTGCCACGCCGTGACCTCTCGGTGTGGGGGGCAGGACTACCTTCGCCGGGATAGAATTGCCTCCTCATCTTGAAACAGGTATTACTTCTTGAACGGTCAGGGAGAGAAGAAGGTAGCCGCGTAGGAATTAAAGGAGGGATGGGACTAAGACACCGGCGCCAAAAAAAAAAAAGAAAAAAAAAAAAAAAAGCTAAGGGACGAACTATGATCGTCACTTAATTCTTTCGAGTTCCAAGTGGAAGGTGAAAAAAGGAAAAGGGTGAGGGTCCTTACGCTCACGTGTCACATTTGAGCTCCTAAGAAATTGTAGAAAGAAGAGTTGGGAGACTTATGGAGTTTGAACAAAAGCGCCTATCCGGGGAGGGGGAACCTCAGCACAGTTTTATGCCAGAGGCGGCTGATTAAGTCTTCGATAAATTCAGCTTCGTCTCGGTAACCTCTTCCTGGTGCAGAAACCTCAGTGCGTCGGAATTGGAAAAATAAAGATCGGGGTTAAGTAAATCCTCGAAGCGGAAATGTAGAGGCTGCATCAAATCATTTACACAGAAAGCAATCGGTAAGGGGTCGTTGAGGGAGTTGGTATAGGGTCTTTATCTGTTCTGCCAAGTGAAAAGTTTTTTTTTGAGAGAAAAGAGTGAGGCAATTAGAGGGGGCTTTGTAATATCCTTTCGATCCGGATTGTGGAGTCGCAGGTAGACCTCATACGCATCCTCAACGCGTGAAAACCATTCGTCTACACAAACAGGGGGGGAAAAGAGGAAAAAGAGGAAGATTGGGGGGGACAGAATTTTGCGGATTCTTATTGACGAGAGGCAAGGGTAATCCAATAGCGGTGTTGTCTGTTTTTGGTTAAATGGCGTGTTACGAAAGATAGCTAATAAAGAAGAACTCGTGGACGCAGGAGGGGAAGGTGGCTCACGGACCGCTCCAACTTCTATGCCCACTGGAAACAACTCCCATAAAGAGTTGAGGAATTGAAAACGTGACACGAATAGAGACAAGGGGGCCTAAAAAGTATGCCAGGTTCCTATTGTACTCAAAGGTTCCCACTTCAGGGGGGGGATCGAGTGCTGCACCAGGGAAGAGGACTCGGGGTGCTCTTCACTGTAAATCAATTGAGAAGGAAGTACCTCGGTACGGTAATAAACCAGGTTGGCGTGAGTAGGCTTACGATCGGCAGAGGTTAAACCTGTCCGCATCAGCGCAAAATTAATTCAAGGGGTCACAGGCGGACTAATGCGAACTTATAAAAGTGCCAAGTTTGTCTGTTCCGTCGTTAACTCCAGTTACCGTCACAAGCAAACAGGCGCAAAGCCAAAAGGACGGCATCGAAGCGAAAAACGGTCACAAGAGGGAAACGGTATTTACGACCACACCGAAGTAAGGACTCGCAGGGGGAGTCTGAAAGCCTGGATTTCCTCGGAAGACGTCTCGGCCATGCGGGGAGGAAGCCTACGGTCCGGGACGTTGGGGGCAACTAAGGTTCGTCTCCGGGTGTTGCGGGCGGAAGGGACGAGAAGAATAAGGGAAAACATTTATGACCAACCAAGCGAGGGCGATATACAAAGAAGGGGGCTAAACAAGACCATAAACCAAAAAGGTTTGAATCCTCTTCACCTTGCCAAGATAAGACACGGAGTATAAGAACTTCCTGAAAGGGACTGTAGACGAGAACGTCAAGTCGTCCGTCAGACCGGAAGGGGTCTCTCAGGAGGGCGGTCATACGGGGGAAAATACATGACTTTGGGTATACGCACACACCGTCGTAAGACTTAGGGACAGAGTAATGGGGGCGATCACCCGGGATGATCTCAGGGACGCGAGAACGAAAATGTTGAAAAAAAACGCGAACTCTGGGCTATACCATCCAAATTATCGACCGAGAAAAGGTCGGGACTCCAGCCGCGGCCATTGTGTGCGTCTGAATACGGGGGGGAAACCGGGCCATAAAGACTGACCGTCCCTTTTAGAAGGGATCGCTTCGAAACGGTCGTCTTCCAGGGCATCCAGGTCAGCATCGTCTTGCGGACCCTCGTACGGAGGGAGGGGGGGGAGGGGAAAGAAGAATCCGGTCTTCCCAACGGACTGCCTTCAGCCTTGACATAAACTGGCGGGGGGCGTGCGGTTACACATAACTTCTTCTACACTTTCGGCCTTATGTACTACAAAGAGGGAAGTGGGCAGAGAATGTAGAGTGCAACTTGAGGAGTTTCAGTCTAAGTACATCGCACTGTTCACAACCGTAAAGTTGCTAATCGATCCGGAAAGAACCGCCCTGTTAGTAGAAATCTTGAGAGACTTTTCGACCCAGCAATTTCCGTAGATGGAGGAAGAAGAGAAAGATGAGAGAAGCGACCGCCCGCCGCCTATCTCTTTCTGAGACTTTTGAGCACTCGTAATCGACTCGGCGCCGAAGCGAAAGCAGAAGGAAAGTGAAGCGCGGATAAGGAACCATTGGGGGGTTGTTAGTGTTTGATCTCTGCTAAAAAAAAAAAATTGGAGAGGAAAAGAAATAAAGGAAACACTGACGCAAAGGGTTGGTCCCTGAAGGCCGGCCTGGGAAGGGAAACGGTCACGCTAGAATATCTAAGAGTTTCGACTGACAATGCAGAAGAACAAAAGAGAAAGTTCCCAAGAGGGTGACGGACTTCCTCTAACGCTCGGAAAAAGAATGTAAGTCAGGGAACTAAGGGAAGTGGGGACTGGGTGGACGAGCGCGCGAATCAGGGGAGGGCATCAGTGCCTCGGGGAGAGACTTCAGGGGCCCTGGACGAATCTAAGGGATCTTCTAAGGAGTTCAGACGGAACG
>Ga0179591_1302455_pt1 | contig 12918 bp, 22 predicted proteins | sample CZOMad2_1_08_16f_FD_182891 | JGI IMG/M metagenome (GOLD analysis project Ga0179591, IMG submission 182891) | Vadose zone soil fungal communities from Angelo Coast Range Reserve, California, USA - CZOMad2_1_08_16fungal (PacBio error correction) | ecosystem: Environmental > Terrestrial > Soil >...
TAAACAAAACAAAAAAACCAAATACTTAGTAAAGAAGCTCGCCGAGGACACACGCAAAGTTTGCGCAAAGAAACACAAAAAAATGACCACTCCCTCAAGAAGCAGGGACCCTCGAGTCCCATTCCGAAAAGGTTTTGTTGGGTGCACATATGAGCTGTTCACGCAGGGGAAAAAAATAAAAAAATTGCCCAAACCAATTGGGGACCACACGCAGAGTCAACAGAAAAGGGAGTGGGAAATCCGTTGAGCAAGAAGTCTACAGCCCTTGAACACACATTCGCGGAAAAATGGACCCGGGACTGAGAAGGAGGAACTTGGAAAGGGAAGACTGTTGTAAACCATTATCAGGGAAAGGTCAAATGTTTGGGGGGACCCATGAGGTGAACAAAGTGTTGCCAAAAAGGGGAACGAACTAAGGGAAGTCAAAAAACAACGGGGAAAAATGGTTTGCGGAAGTCCAAGACAATATATCATTGGAAGACAATGTGCGAGATTTGTAAGAAGAAAAATGGTAACAACGCAGTCGCAATCATTTACAAAATTTTTTTGAAAAAAATAACAAGGAGATACCAAACAGGGGGGAGGGGCGACAAAACAAAGCATTTAAGCTCAAGCAGTCGACACACATGGCATGCTTCAAGAGAACGTGGGCGATATTATTTGCAGTGGAAGATAAACGGTAGTTAGGGAAGTCGCATGAGGGAAAAGACTGAAAGGGGGGGGACGTCCGACCTAGTCCACAACTTTAAAGTGGGGTTCGGTTTAGTGTTAAGTGTCAATAGGCTATCCTTCTCGAATATGAAACGTAAATTGGAAAGGATGTAAAAGCAGAGGGGAGAAGAGAAGAAGTAAAAGAAAAAGGAAAGGAGGGAGCTAAAAGTTGTGGGGGTATTGGGCGGGGGACTTTGGGGGGGGGAGATGTTTCTTCACCCCCCGATCGGTAAAAGTGAGATTCCATCTGAGAAGAATGGAAGGTTCCCGGTAGTCGAATTCTGCAAGTCGGGGAAGGGTCGTGTAGTAACTGTTAAGAAAAAAGGTCAGAGGGGGGGGGGGAAAAATAGCGGACATACTTTTACAGAAACTACTGGTCCAGGAGAGCCTCAGTCCCCTTGGAGTAGAGCCGTGCGGGGGATAGGGAGGGAAGGGAAAGAGTAGCGAGCTTTAAAATTGTGTTAACAGGGAAAAAAAAAGCGCGCAACATCCGCGTGTGTGGTAGGAACCATGGGGAGAGAACGATCGGGGGGATGACGGAGGAAGGGACCCTGATATAACAACACTTGGGGGACAGTTGAAGATAGGTACTGGATTATCGCGACGTCGGAAAACAAACGAAGGAGAGAAAATAGAAGGGAAAGGTCGTAGCCTGCACAGGTGCTTTAGGCAACTGGTTGGGTATTTGTCAAACGAGGTGAGCTACGTAGCTCCGAGCCAACAATAGGTTTCGCACCGCGGAAGTAAAAAGGTGAAAGGAACAGGAAATTTTTAAAGACAATCTATCGTCAATCTGGCAGAAATACTTCTCAACAAATAACTTTATCAACCAACTAAAATGGTACGGGCACGGGAGCGGGGGGGGGAAAGAAAAGGGTGAAGCGCGGGATTTATAGCGCCTTGGGGGAAACATGATCTTTCACAGATCGCGGTCCAAGTCGCACTGACGACACTACGGTGAGCCTTTCGAATAGGGGGGGAAAACAAAAAAAAGCAACGAGAGCAGGGAGGAGGCACAAAAAAAAAGAAATGCCCTTTTAGTACACTTACACGCGGGCACAAAAGGCACCAGGGATTCTTGAAGGAGTCTAGCTGAGTGAGGGCAGTTCTCTTAAAAGGGGATGGAAAAGGGGGAACGCGTGCCACTCTGTGGCAAAAACATCTGTATGGGCATCCTTCTAAAGGGAAAATCAGGGAGGGTGGGAAAAAAACAGGAAGCACCAACCATCCTGCATATAGGCGGCGTGAGAACGCAGAACGGACAGAATGAGAAAGGTCTTTGAACAAAAAGAAACAGTCCATGTAGGTGACGAACAGCGGAAAATCACCGGGGGGAGGAGCAGAGGGAACCTTTAGTTTAATGAATCTTCGGCGGGGCCACGAGGAGTGAATAACAACTGCGCGGCAAAGGAGGGACAAGAAAATACACTTGTGGAGGCCGCCCCAAAGGGTTGTCCCAGGCTTCGGCAGGGGGAAAGAAGTCCTATCACAAGAGAGTAAACTGTCACCCCAACCCAACCAAAACTGAAAAAGGGGGGAGGATAGGATGAGTCTGGGGGGTCAATAGGTATTTATGGGCGAAACCCTCCTAAAGATACAACCACAACGTATTAGGGAAAAAGGGGGAAGAGATAGGGGAAATGCTGGGGGCAAAAAGAAGGATCAGATGTTGGACAGACGATAGCGATCCGAAACACTTTTGTCAGGCACCTTAGACTCGTATTTGAGATTAAAAAAGTCAGAGAAAAATGGAAAAGGTTTGGAGGGGGAGGCGTACAAGGGGTGGAGGGGCCGGGAATCTGAATTGGTGATTTCAAACATGCCCGCCAGCCCTTGGACTCTAGAGAAAAAAATTTCGTCAAACATCTGCTATCATCCGGGAGGTGATGCGCGTGTGACGAACTGGCGGGGCGGTTGGGAACGAGGCTGAGATAAACTGCTGAAAGCACTCACTTAGAACACGAATAGTGTTAAAGTTGGTGTATAAAGGGTGGGCGCGCCACCATACACGACACGATACAGAGCGCTCGAACTATTCAAAGCAAAACACTATTTTTGCTCGTTTAAACAGTACACATTTTACGCGAGATAAATAAAAAGCGAGGAACACGGCAAACGGCAAGAAAAGACTATGGGGGAAGGTGCAGAGCTGATTCGTCAGGGAATAGAGGCGTTGGTTTAACAGAAATGAAAAGAGCATTGGTTGTCGTCGACATACTAACCTAATGTGCGTCAAAATTGCCTAAGAGAAATAAAGAGATCGTTAGGCGCAAAGTCAAGAAGAATTGTAAAAACTCTAATTTGTAAGATGAAAAAAAAAAGATATGGTTTGTTGAGAGGGTGTTTAGGAGAATGGATTCGGTGGATGGACAATGAGGAATCTTACGGGCAGAATATTCGTGCTTGGAAAAGTAGGGAGGGGCCACGATTGGTGAAATGGCGGCCGACGGACTAGTCGTAGAACAGAAAAAAAGGGACGCACAAAAATTGCAGGCGTCCAAGACGTAGTGATTGACGTCGGTGTGGGAAGAACGCGAGGAATAGGTGGACGCTATTATAAAAGAGGATCATACAATCAGGGGAGTCACATGGGACATTCCGTTAACAGGAACCCTCCTGTCACTAAACGCGCGTGCCGTAGGGGGGCACAGTGGCGGAAAGAAAAAAGTTATTGGCGCTATGGGTTCGAAAAAACTTTCTACAAAAAATAGAGGGGTAGCTAAAAAACCACCGCGAACGGCGAAGCACGTGTGACGTGGAACAGGAGATGGATCCGGACTGGTTAACAAGGGAGGTATTGGAAAGGTAGTTTAGAGAGTAAGGGGGGGGAGGGGTTCACACCCAAGACCTGTTTGTATCAGTTCATAATATCCACCGACTGGAAGAAACGCCGAAACTAATTGAGTAAGTCAGAGAAGAAGCAACGTTTGGTCAAAGGTGTTGAAAGAAGAAAAGAAAAAAAAAACACCACCCTAATTACACCCCACACCCCACAATGGGGGAGCGCACAAGGGGGATTTCAAGGATCGATCTAAGGGAACGTGCCCTGTAGTACAACATATGACAACTTCACACTCCCCACACTTTGTGAAAAGTTGGGAAGGAGGAACGTCGAGACAAACATGCAAGTCGGGGGGGGGGAAACAAAATGATAAGGCGAACATCATCGAAAACATTACGATTAATGGAATATATAAAAAAAAAAGTACTGAGCTTCCCGTTGTTTATAAATGTTGATGGGTTGTCCGCAGAGTACGTGTTTTGTATATCAGATGGTTATCTTGTAAAGGAATGATTCTATGGAGGTTTGACAGTTCTGAAAAAATGAAGTGCCTTCTCGGAGTGGGCTTTCATGGCGTATAAAAATAATTGTAAAAGTGTGAGTTAATAAGTAGGGGCATGAAAAGGGGGGGAAAACGGGGGGGGGGCAACGATGGGGGGAAAAATGGGATAGTAAGAAAACTGCGGGAGGGGGAAGCCGATTAGTAAGGAAAATGCTGTGACGAAATGTGAGGCTGTACGCTGCTCAAAAACGTCAATGGGAAAGTTCGAGGTGGACGGATGCGTGGCACGTTGGTTGGGGGAGGGGATTCGTAACTAACAACGTGACAAAATCCCCCACACACGAGGCACTTGGGGGGGAAAAGGGGGGAGTGAGGAGGGGGGACGAGGGATAAAAAAAGGGAGGTGGAGTAGAAGACAATTTGGGGGGAAGAGGTGTAAACTCTCTAGTACTAGGTTATGTGGGAGTGGGTGTTTTTAAAGATCACTAGCGATGCGCTTTAGGGTGTGAGAGATTACAACTTACAAGGCAAAAGGGAAAAAATTGAAAGGGAGGGGCGCGTTAATTGGAAAAAGAGGGAAGCGGGATGATAGGTGTGTATTAAGGAAAACGTCGACCTGTTGTGTGGTTTGCGAAAAAGGATGACGGGGCAAAGGATTACAGGGAGAGTAGAAATTTCACAAGAAAGAATCGGTGCATTTTCAAATGGTCGAAAAAGGGCAGTGTTGGGGGGGGAAATTTTCAGAGAATTATGTTGCGCCAAAAGTGCCTAAAACGAAGGGGGTTGATCAGGGAAAGCTTTGTGAAAGAAAAGAAATCTAAAAAAACCACAACACAGACTGGTGCGAATCATACATGGTGCCCCCATCATTAGGAACGGGCAAGGTGTAGGAAGGAGAGGAAAAGACGTGAACGCGGAAATTTCCTGAAACGTGTGCAATCTTCTTGCCATCCCATTTTGGGAAAACAAGTTTTTCAAAAATTGATAGGTGGACACTTTCGTGTGTTTCGAGGGTGGTCACGTAAAGGATTCGGGGGGGGGAAAAAAAACGGGAACAGGTGGTTTGGTGGGAGGAAGTAAACGGACCAAGGGGTGGAATGGGGGGGAAGGGTGGTTTACGGAAGTCTAACACACGTGTCACACGTCAGTGGGTATCGTGATTGGCTTGTTTGGAATTGAAATAAAAGGGGGGGGAGGAGGAAAGAATCGTGGAAGGGGGGTGTTGGATTTGAAAATTTAAGGGGGAACAGAGTTTGTTGATGGAATTTTTTGCTGGTGCAGGGAGGGAAATCGGCCTGGAAAAAGGGGGGCGAGAAGGAAGGGACGGAACGACTCGAGAGTGGAGTATGTGTAAAAGGGGGGGGGGTGTGGGGTTGACCATCACTTATTGTACTGGCTAGGGTAAAAAAGAAGAACCGCCCGACGCAGCTTGTGATGAACTTTAATCCAAGTTGTGCGCGGGGTTCCGATCGGGAAGAAAAGAATCCAGTAAAAACTCATGTGGGGGGAGGGGGCTTTGATCCAACGGACTCAGACCCTCTACACATCCCTTAACCTGGAACAAGACAAGATTGCGAGAAGAGGAAGGGAAACTGGGGATTCGGCGGCAATGGACTCATAACAAAGGGGAGAGTGTCTGGGGGGGGATTGAATTGACAGACGATTCACGGGGATTTTTTGAGCCATCCGAAAGAATGGGGGCGACCGAAATTGAGGGGAAGAAAAAAAAGGGGGCAAAAGCCGAAACCGCGAAGGAGGAAACATTATTTCGTTTTCGGCGACAGGGTGTCGTCATGTGCGGAAGCGACGAAACGAGGATTTTTACGATTTGGGAAAAGTATTCAAAGACGAAAAAAAAAAATCAACACGGCTTCATTGGGGGGGAGGGGAGGCACTCTTTGTCGGGAAAAGGGTAAATCTCTCAAAAAACAGATAAGGGGAGAGATAGATAAAACCCCGGAAGATTGAATGACAATCAAAAACGCCGGATTTTCGGCTTTGCAATACTGGCACAAAGAGGGAAAAAAAAGAACGACGGGGAGCAAAGGTCAAAAAAAGGACCAACAGCAAAAAACAAACGGTTTGGCACCCACATGTCGCTGTCGAAACCCCGGCATGGCCTGTACCTCGCGGTACGCAGGCGGCGTCCGTTCATTTGGGAAAAAATGCAAGAAGCCATTCTGCGGTCAAAAAAAAAAATCAAATTTGGAAATTCATGAAATCATGCCCCCATACACCATATCAACCAGCTAGATATATTTGGGTGTAGAAGAAAAGGGGGAGAAAGCCAGACGTGGGAAGTAACGAAGCAATGGGCAGGTTAAGGCAAGATGAGGGATTGCAAGATGGAGGACAGCAAGTCTTGCATCCCCCTGTTGTCTGAATGATGTAGGCGTATCATAGAAAAGCGCGAAAGGGGAGGAAAAGGCAGGAAGTACTTGTCGGTTGTTTTTCGCGGGTACTACGTGTCATTACAATTCAGTGATGGCAAAAAAAAATAAAATCAAAGGACAAAAGAAGACGAGAGCGGGCCTAAGAGTGGACATGAAGAAAAACCAACGGTTCAAACGCAAAGTGCAGGGAAAGCAAAAACTAGCCCTAAAACAACAGTCGTAAACCTTAACAAAAAGGACTCAAAAAAAAAACCATTAAAGCAAATGGATATGGGAAAAGCATTGGGGTCAATGGGAAATTCAACACGAACTACGGGGGTACGGGGGAAACCTGGAAAAACGAAGCACGAAGCACAGGTTCCGGGACGTCTCAAAAAAAAAACAGGTAAACGGGGGGGGGGGAAAAAGACCGGGTACGGGAACCCCGCGACACGAAGGGAAACTAGAAGTTTCACGTTATGGAACCTAATCAAGACACGACATAATGGGCGCGTGCCCGTTTCCTATAGATAAGGGGGCCGAAAAAAATGGCAAGTGACGACTAGGGGGGAAAAAAAAAAAAAAACTTTCGAAACAACCGGTCTACTACTTTGAGGTATCGTCTTGGGAGGGGGGAAACCACAATACATTGAATTTAGAGAAAAAGATGGGGGGGGAAGGTTTACGAAAAAAAATAGCAAAAGGGGCCGCGAGCAGTGAAGACACGAGAGGGAAACTGAAGTTACTACGTGGACATTGATTGTCTCATGTATAATATTCAAGCAATAGTGGCAAAAACAGGGAAGTCAAACAAGCATGGAGGGGGGAGTTCTAGGCAAAAAATAAAATGCGACTATCATAAAGAAGAAGAAGGACACTACCAGATTCAAAACCAATTCACCAAATCAGAAGCGCAAAATAACGCGACAATATCGATACGGTTCATACCAAAAACAAAAACCAAAGACCTAGGCGCGCGCAGCGTATGCACGGTTGGAGCCAATAATATCCCCGAACGGTTCTGGCGCCCAAGAAAAGACTCGAAAGGAAAGCCAAAAAGGGGGGGGGTGTGGGGGAAGCGGCAAGCTTGGAAAGAACGGGAGAGGGGCCTTTCGACAAGCGGAAAAAATGGTGTCTGAATTTAACCGTGTGGCGTGCCACTTGTCAAGAAAGGGGGTCTACAGCAGCCAAGGGAAAAGGTAGCCAACAGCCTCAAATTACTAAGAGCGTGCAAGGATTGTAAGCATATTGCAGGGGGCAAAAGGGGGGGAAACCATTCGGAAGCAACCGAAAAAAACCCATCCACAAATGGAAAGAAAACTAATTCAGCATGAAAACACAAGGGTACAAATTAAAGTGGCGTAAGCCATACGAATTAAAACAGGGAGATGAATGGCAAAAGGACGAAGTTGAACACGCATTCGTATCATTTACCAAGTTTTTGGAAACAGGAAAGATATCAAAAAAAGGGAGGCAAGAGTAGCTCAACAGGAATAAACAAAAAAAGATAGGGACAGGAGAGGAAAATAAAGGGAAGTCGTTCGGCCGTCTCATGGTGCCACAGACTGGCAATGGGTGAAAATAATAATGCCACCAAGTTAAAGAGGGGAGGGTGGGTGGAAGTTGTGAAGAGTGATGGGGTCTCGAAGTTAATAAATGGGGAAAAAGAACAGGGCGGCATCATAAACAACCGAGGGCGCTACATTGTTTAAAGATTTGGAGGGGGCATGGTGTGGAGAGGGTGGATTAACCCCACAGGCGTGAAAGAAGGGGAGTCCGTAAATAGAAGGGTCTGGACGGCGAGAAGAGGAAACGGGGGTAGTACTTTAATGTCGGTGTGCACAAATAATCGGTACACTACCTGGGCCAGAAACGCGGGTAAAGGAAGGAACAAGGAAGGTGAACGGGGACCGGTAGAAGCGTAATCGGTGAGGCAGTGGACGATCGGGTAGTACGAGCTGTAAAGGGGGTGTCAGGAACGACACGAGACCAAAAAGAGGTTGTATTCAGCGATAACAGGAGGGGGCGGGCGTGCCCTTACGAGAAAATGCGTCAAAGGGGGGAGGATGGTGAACAGGAAGGGGTCTAATCGGAAACAAGGATAAAAGCCGTTTCCACAACGCAAGAAGGGGCGACGGAACGATCCTGCAATGGGCTTTCTTCAACGTGGTGAGGACTGTTCGGAAAGAGTGTATAAGTCGCGAAAACACTATTGCGCCTCGAACGTGTACAAGGTGAACGTAACAGGGGGGAGGATGACTACAGGGGAGAGAGAAATAGGGGGCGAGAAAAAGGAGAAATAACAGGTTCGAAAAGAAACCGATTGTAAAACTGATCGGAATCAAAGATATTGAGCGCATGCAGCAGGATCTTGACAGATCGAGGGGACTCGAGGAAGGGACTCCACAGGTACGGTTCGAAAAAGTGGCGCCCAACCAACCCCCGACCAAAAGCAAAAAAGCCGGTACCTCGAGAGAGGATACAAAAATGCCAAGAAACCTGTTACTAAGGAGACGAAGGGATAAAAACAAGGGCTTTCCGTGAAGCGTGTCGATAGTTAAGGGGGCATCGCGTAAAGGGTACTTGAGGGGGGGGGACCACAGGGCCACTCAGGGGGGGAAACGTGAATGGAGAGGCGGTAATGTAACGCTTCGCTCGAGAGGTGGGAGGGGGTAGAGGACACAACACGGAGGTAGCACCAAACCCATAGAGTGAAAGGGGACGCGTCAGGAACCGGACGCCTATAAGGGTCCAAAACCAGGTCTTCAGCCGCATCGGTGAATAGCCGGTTTATGGGAGGCAGAGGGGGGAGAAGCAATGTAGGGGAGAGAAAAAACTTTGGCGAGGGCGCAGCTGAAAAGAACATTCCGGGGGAAAGGAGGAAAGCCCTCAGTTACTCCAAAGGGTCAACATCGTCGGAGTCCTGAATCGTCAAACGTCCCTTGATGCTGCACTTGGGAAAAAATCGGATCAGGGAGAAGGGAAGAAGGGCAATGGGTATCGAAAGGGGGGGAGTTGGGAAAACAGCGAAGGGTCATCTCGCAAAAAAAAACGGCTTGATTGTCGAAACCTGGATGGAAAACATTGCTCTATTTTACAGACTCATCCGAGGAGCCGAAAAAAAAGGGGGCAGTGCACAAGGGGAGAGTGGGGGGACGATGCAGAAGAGAAAATGAGGGACTGGGGAAAACCCTGTTGGCGAAGGAGTTTGCCGAATTTTTCACGCGACGGGTGGGAAGATGAGAACAAAAAGTCGAATCGGTCAATACAGGTTGCGAGGCGACCAAAAATCACTGTATTCCTCTGGTGGAGAAACAAGGCGTTTATGGGGGGGGGGACAGAGGAGGGCTTCTCACCTGGCCGGTCGCGCTTCTCAAAGCAGAATATCTCGAATGACGGTGTTATGGTGCGCACACACGACAATCAGGCATACAGGATCGGGGGAAAGGGAGAAACGGATACAAAAACTAAAAATATTTTCACTGGAACACCAAGTCAAGTAACACTACCGAATTCCACGATAACGGGAGAAAAGACTGCACGGCAGAAAGGATGGACTTACCGCGGAGGAAGTAGTATCAGCCGTAAGGTCTTTGTTGATATCGACTCGGGTGTCAGAGAGGTGTGTTGCCGAGAGCAACGGGACTCCTAGTGGCGTCATTTCAGACTGCGCACACAGAGAGAGGGGGCAACGTCAGGAACGGGAAAATCGCATTCAGAAGGCGATGCAACTTGGAAGGTTAAACCAAAAAGCCGGTACATATAAAAGGGGGTGGGTTGGCATGTTCTTTTTCAGGGCCCAGTTGACGGAGAGATTCTCATACCTAAATGTACGGGCAGGTGAAACTCGACGGGCAAAACAGGGGGGGCGCGGCGGCGTCAAAGAGGGTAGAAAATTGCAAACATGTGCAGGCTCCACGGAGCCGTGAGAGGGTGGAGGGGGAGGAGGTGAAGAAAAAAGCAGCCAGGGGATCACGTAATACCGTCTCATCCGACTTAAAATTGGGACGCGGTCGTTAAAGGGGCACGGCCGCAGGAAGACTACCCGAGCGAATATTAAATTGGCATACAACAAGGGAGGGGGGTGTCGAGGGGTGCGCGCCACACAGGCGTGACTACAGGTTCCTGAAACCCGATTAGCGCCCGGCAGAAGACAGAGGTGACGGGGAAAAAGGGAAGTTATAACTGAAGGGTACAACGTCTGGGAAACAGGTAGTGTAAGATAGAAGGGGGGGCCCAAAAGAGGGAAAAAGGTTACAAAGGTACTAACCGACTTCACCAGGAACGACGAAGAAAGGGAATGGATCATCGGGAAGAAAAGAAGGTGGGGGTTAATCAATAAATGCCCCCCTCAAAAATGGGGGGTACACCAAAGGGTAAGCCGGGTGGAAACGGGTCTTGTCTAAACGATATGCGAAGGGTCAAGACGTGCCCATTCGTTGGCAGAGGGAAAAATATTGAACAACTTCACACTAACACACTTTGGGGGGCAGGGGGGGGAAGAGGAAGGGTACGACAAAATGAACCGGAGGGTGGAAACATCATGGACAAACGGAAAAAGACATAGAACATTAAGTAATCGTCATGCATCATAATCTGCCACTGTTGTTTATATGAGACGGAAAGAGGGGGTTTGGGACGCAAGGGGGTTTTTGGGGGGGGGAGCTTCCAGGAGGATCGGTTAAAAAATATTTGGGGATTGCGAAAAAAGAACGTTTTGTACAAAAGAGGTAAAACAAAAGGAACTCAAACGAGTGTCGTCGTATGCGACTCAAAACAGTATTTGAAAGTGGGGTTGAATGGAAGGGGAGTAAACTGGGTTCAAAAATGTGAAACAGAAGAGGGGGGGGACAAACTTTAAATAAAAGATAAAGACCAGATTGGGGGGGGTTGGCAAGCAGGCCTGATTATAGGGGGACAGGGAATTTGACGAAGATGGGGGAAAGGGGGATAACTGCTAACGGGCAAGGAGCACGTTCAAATGGGACCAGTTGAGTTTTGACAAGGTATTGTGAGACACTCCTGGAAAAAAAAGGACCTCATACCCGCAAAACACCACATCAATGGGGTGAGAGGCTTCGTGTTCATAACCCTCTGGGGGGGTTCGGCCAATTGCCATCGGGGTAGAGAGTCAGCGTGGGACTAGTGGGGATGGGTTGTTGTGTTGTAAACATAGCACGAGGCAGCTAGGGCAATTTTGGGGGGCAGTAGACACGGATGGAACTTCCTGTTTTTGAATAGTCGGAAAGGTCTCAATCGGAGGAGGGCTGTGGGATTTTTTGGATGAAGCAGCGCGGAAACGATCCATTGGAGGGGAATCTTTCAAATGATACATATCTTACCTCATTCAGAAAGTCAAAAAAAAAAGTATGGAAACTCTGGGGGTCCAATGCCGAAAGCCGTTGCAAAGAATGGGGTTTTCAAACCTAAAAAGGACATTTTTTTCTATTAACGTGTTCCCTCCCAAAGAGCGAAACACCATCAACCAGAAGAGACCCGATGTGACGATCTCATGTGCCCTATAAGTAGGAAGGGGTTTTAGGTCACTTGCGAAAGGGAAAGACAACCATAGTTTTCAGTGTCAACTTGATTAGGCCATCACATTTGGTTGTAAGGTTCACGTGAAGGGACGTCGGGAAGGGGCCAGGTACACGTGATTGAAGGGGGGGAGGTTAAAGGGGGTGGGGGGGGAGGGACGTCAACACCTTATTCCTTGTTGCTGTGGAAGGTAATGGAGAAAAAGGGGGGGGCTTCAAAGAAAGCGGGGGAAAGGGAGGGATTTTGGGGGTTACAATGATGAAATTGCTTACTGGTTGCGCTTTGAAAGGGAAGGGTGTGGAACGAAAGGTTGGGTTGGGGGAAGGATCTTTGTGGGGGGCGGTGTGTTGTTGTGGGCAAAGAACGGTGTCGGGTTTGTCGGCATGCGGGAAGTTGAAAAAGATCGGATTGGAAAAGGGGGGGTGTGAGTGTTGGGGAGGGGAAACAAACGTTGAGCCTGAGGAAAAAAAAACTTAGAAAACCGCCCCGACTCACGCTCCCTTTTCAAAACTGTGAAATCAATGGAGAAGGGGGGAGGGGTGGCCATGTCCAAAAAGAACATGAAAACTTTCAGAAACAACTGGCAGGAAGATGTAGCTTACAAAATCTCTGACTCAATCCCAAGAACAAAAATCCAATGGGTCATGGAAAGGGAAAACTTGCAAGAGGTATGAAAATGTGATACATGAGCAAGGAAAGAAAAATTATCGACGGGGTTGTGGTGGTTGATGTAATAGATTGTTTTCAGAAGATTCAACGTGTGTTTTAGAGAAAGAAGCAAATTGGAGCGAAAAGGCATTGAGGGAAAAAAGGACCGGAAAGAACGGGAAAAACCGAAAGGTACGGCCTGAGGGAAGTTTCGGGGAAAGAGGAATGGGGGGGGCAAACCGGTTTATAATCTTGGGAAACGGCGTCGGGAAAGGTGCGACGATGGTTGTATTTAAAGCAGAAAAAGCAGATGAAATGTTGGATTTAAAAATTCAATAGGGCAGTCGTAATTTGTCGCTGGGGAA
>Ga0179591_1293321_pt1 | contig 12917 bp, 17 predicted proteins | sample CZOMad2_1_08_16f_FD_182891 | JGI IMG/M metagenome (GOLD analysis project Ga0179591, IMG submission 182891) | Vadose zone soil fungal communities from Angelo Coast Range Reserve, California, USA - CZOMad2_1_08_16fungal (PacBio error correction) | ecosystem: Environmental > Terrestrial > Soil >...
GCGTTTTGGCGGGGGAAACCGGCTCCGCGAGCAGGAAAAGCTGGGAACATTGGAACGTGAAGGGGGAAAAGTCATTCTGACTAGACAGGGGGAAATACCTGGAAGGGGATTTGAAGGGGCCCGCGTCGGTAATGGAGTGTCAGCGTCGGTTGGTGCCCGGTCCTGACCGGCAAGACGAAGCCCTTTGGAAGAAATCTTTAAGAAAAGCAGTAAGCCACAGGAACAATACGGGGAAGAAAACACCGCAATCAAAAACACCACAAAGAGGCAAAAAGAACGGTTTTGGGGGCGCAGCCAACCGGGGAGGGGGAGAAGTACGGATAAAGACCAATACTTAGAAAACTGGCCAAAAGGTTGTGCAGCCAGCTTGGGGTGTGCGGCGGGGGGGGGGGACGGGTCAGGGGGGGACATCAGAGGAAGGGGTGGGGGAAGAGCCGGAAACGTTAAACGGGGCGCGAGAGGTTCCTCGGGTTAAAAGCCTATGTTCGATACGGGCGCGAACCTATTTGGGCAGGAAAGGATGGAAAAAAAGGGGGGGGAGTTGGCCAGGAATACACATGAAGTCCCCAAAAAGAAACGCCGACTAACAGTCGACACAAACGGCAAAATACTAACATCTTTTCTAGTGTGGGGGAAAAAAGGGTTGAAAATTTAAACGAATGCCGGTGGGGACTGAAATTGTCAAGGCACAAGAACCTCGCGACTGAACAATGGCTCCATGAAACCGAAGAACAGGACTGGCTCATACAAGAGGGAAGGGGGACGAAAAGAGGCAAGAATGGAATACAGGGCCGTGCGTCTAATAAGAACAATCTCAGAGGAAACGCCATCGGGAACGCTCTGGACATTAGATGGGGAGAAGCATTCATGCACGGGGGAAAAGCAAAAAATGGGCGGGGAAAAAGTCGGGTCTGATGTAGTAACAAAAGGGAGTTCACTGCGCCGGTTGACGGCGTCGAACGCTCATGTTTCTTGGGTGGGAAGGGGAGCCACAAGGAAAGAGAGAAAAGCACGCAGGACCTTGGTAGTCTCGTTAGAAAACGGTTTCATTTTTTCGCTTCGGATTACCGCAGAGCGCGGATTGGGGAGTAAAAAACGGACAAATGGAACGAGGAGATAGGCAAGATACACGGCGAACCGAATCCTGAAAGCTAAATGGAGCGCCAGCGCTGGCCTGTCAGTGAGTGGGGCAGTTGGAGCCAGACAGGACGAAGGTGTGCGGAAGAGTAAACCTGGAAAGCAAATTGAAGGACGCGGTATGGCCTACTGAAAAGGGGGAAAATTAAGAGACTTACAAAAAAAGCATGATGCAGAACGTGACGCGGAACAGGAGTAAAATGGTAAAAAAAAGTCAAATCGAAACCGGACGTTGTGCTGGAGTAGCGCGGGTTTCATGGACAGGGGGGGGGGGGGGCACGTAATAACAGGTGGAATTTAAAACTCGATAGGCGGCGCAATCCTCCTCCGCAAAAGACGGATCGTGTTTACGGTTAACCAAGGTTCCGCAGGGAGCGGGGCGAAAGGGGGTGAGAACGTTTCCAATAAAAGGGGGAAGCCCGGCATTGAAGGGTATCGGACGGCCGATAACAAGCCGCGGGGATTTCAGATAGATGAAGGCCCAGCGTAAGCGTGTCCCCTACACCTGGCAAGTGTAGACACAGAGGAAAAAGGTAATCAAAGACGGAAAAGGGCGGATGTCCCGGGAAGAAAATGTGGGGGACTGTTCCTGCCATGGTAAACGCTCTGGCTAGAAGTAGTTGGGAATGGAAATTGGAAACACAAAGGCAGTCGGGGGAGGGAGAGAAAGAAAGCTTAAGTTAGCAAGGTGCCCGATGCCGGAGAAGTGCCTGTCCCTAAAGAATCAAAACCGCCCTCTAAGAGGTTGGGGGAGTTGAAAAAAAAGGGCGCGCGATAATTGGAAATGCGTCCGAACCAATGTCGTACCGTCCTGTGAATCAAAGGTCCATGAGCGCTGGAAAGTGGGGGAAGGGAGACCGAAAAAGGAAATGGTCCGAAAAGGTTGTGGTTGGTGTGGACATTCAAGCGAAAAAAGGACGTGTAAAAGGGCACCCGCGAGGGTCTGAAAGATTGAGGGGACCGGGGGAGTTTTGGTTTGCGACGGTGGTGTTAAGAATTAGAAATAGCCCACCTTATTTGTTTAGTGGATTTCTCTTGGGGGAATGAGGGGCTGGTAAATCCTTAAATGGGAAAGAAAGGGGGCATCAGACAATAAGGTTTGTTAAATAGAGGATAGGGATTCGCCCTGGAAGGAGTCCTTAGGCACACCCACAACATGGGCCCAGACCCAACCTGGGCAAGACCGAGTTGAAGTGTGGAAGAAAAAACGCCACTCAACAACCACGGCGTGAGTCAGCCTCCAAACCGAAGCCAGGGGGAGACCTAAACGGGTTGTGCACGTCCGCGAGGTGTTGGTGGGCGGTTCCCCCAAGCCAACTTTTGGAGGTCATATTTCGGATGAGGTGAAACCGGGAAAGAACGAAGGGAGGACAAGGGGAGCCAGAAGTATGAGAAAAGAATTTTTATTTTGTGGAATGCCACTCGTCGCGGAGACGTTCGGGCAGGGAAGAACGGGGGTTGTGTTGGAAAAAGAAATAGTCAGGGAGAAAAAAAGGCAAGAATCAACACAACAAACGGAGTAGTAGGGACAAGGGAAATAGAAAGATTGGGGAAATTTGGGCCGACAGGTCCTCGTGAAGCAAAAACGACGCGTACCCTGCTTAAGATACGCGGTCCGAAGACAGGACAACAAATCCTTCAGGAACGGAAAGTCGGGGGTAGGTTGACGCGAGATCTGCGGGATTAAAAAAAAATACATACGAAACGTTTCCTTTGACCCGACCTCAAAGACTCGCTGAGGGTTTAAAAAAGGAGAGGTGTACTGGGGGGGAAGGCTTAGAAAAATTCTGGAGCGTCTCTCAACAGCCGTGTTTTTAGGGAGCGAACCGGGGAAGGTCAATTTCCACCTCTATGAACGGGGGATATGTTCCCCGGCCCATGACGTAAACACACAGTGGAATCATTGCCCTATGAAGTACAAACCGGAGTGATAAAGCACGGGAGTTCATGGTGACCAACGCACCAGTATTCCAATCGGGGACACAAAAAAAACCAGGAAAGCGGTCGAAAAACTCTTCGTCAAAACCAAACGCGTCAATGGTGAAGACCGGCATGGGTGAGGTGGAAAAGGGACGTGCCGGCAGGATTCCTCCTCAAAAAAAGAAAACCGGGGTGAAATTTATTCGACGCGCATTGAACCCGACTCTGCTCAAAGTGAAGCATTCAAAAACAAAGTCCAATGGGTCAGAAAGCCTAGGAAAGCGCAGCGAGAAAAGGGTCACCGAAACACAAAAGAGCTTACAAAAATGCGAGTTTTCGGATGGGCCTGAAAGGGGAAAGGAAATCGGCACCACGGCGAAGAAGAAGAGTGTGATGGGGAGTCTCCTCCAAGAGATTGGTAAGAATGGCCCATTGACAGTCGACGCCGCGCGGGTAATGACATTCAAAGGAAAGAACATCTACCGGACGATAAGGAAAAGAAGTCGCGCTGAAAGGGTTCTCGCGCTCAAAACAAGCCATTCCAGGGGACACAAACGCAAGGGCCTTCACAGGCTCTCTTGAACGCCTCAAAAACACGGATTGTAAGAAAGGCAACAGTCAATCAGACTTCACTGGTTGGGGGTTTACGGCAGACGTCAACGCGCGGAGTAATTCCAGGGAAATGTCCGGAAACAAAATTTCACGAGGTGTGCGAAGGAGTGGCTGCAGGGCAACTCATGATCGATTCAAAAAAGCAAGAAAACGCAGCGTTAAGAAGGAAAAAGAGCGACTTCACAAATAAAAACGCTACAGAAATTTGACGAGCGCAGTCAACCGTTCGAAAGCACGGTATGACAGAGTGCAGATCAGAAAGATAATAAGCACGTATCAGGAGGCCGGCCTTCACCATGCGCCGCCGGGCGCATCAAACTCAACAAAAAAAGGAATCCTCTCGAGTCAAAACGGCACGAAACCGGCGCTGGCGAATTTCGCGTGGGCATGCCTCCGGTAGAAGATTGGAATGCAGGTCGAGGGAAGGGGCATTGGCTGTAGGCAAAAAAGTACTTGCCGTCATATACCTCAAAACCACAACTTCAGACACCAGGAGAACACCGGCGGCTGTCCAAAACGGAGAGAACGTGGTATGGAATGAATAGGCACACAAGAAAATGCCAGAGTTAGAACGCCGTCCTCCCACTAGGCCAAGATTGGGTCCGCCAGTCACCCAACCACCCACCACCAAAAAAAAAGAAGCCCTGAAAAAAAAAAATGTCACAAGAAAGTGGGGGGGACTGAAAACGAGTAGCCAAAGTTACGCGGCGTTGACGAGCGTTTTCCACAAAACCACCCGCGCCTTGTCGACATAAAAAAAACCGCCCTTTCAACAGGGGACGCGTCAGGTGTACTCTGGTGGGGGGACGTCAACACAATCCTCTGGAGGCGGACAAAAAAAAAAAAGGGCATTGCGGCGCGTGTCAGGACGGTTTTTGCCAAGACCATCTGGTCAAAAGAAGAAGCAGGGAAGGCACCGCACTAAAGCCCAAAGCAGAAAGGGGTAGAATTGGGCCGTAGGGAAGTCGGCGTGGCGACGCAAGCCTTCACCAGGGTGGGTATTCCCTGACTGGGCGCTGTCCAGCCGGCACTACAGAGGTAGGATAAAAACCGACTAGGGGCACGCGAACCGTTCTTCGCGCCGCTAAACCGGTGGGGGTGATTGGCAAAAACACCATTGCTAGGATTGACTACCCTCAAAAACGCCTTTTGCCGACGCTGCACGAACCAACGCGGCCGGAGTCCTTATGGGGAGGCCTAGGAGCACAGAAATACCTGTGGGGAACGAGTAAAACTCCGTCCAGGTTTGGAGAGGGTGGGTGTGGTTTTCGGTAGTTATTTAAGAAGGGGCATGGGAGGCTTCGGGCGCGATCCAGAACGTCAAAATCGGGCTGCAGTCTTGCCAGTACAGGACCGTCCCAAAAATCAAATCTCAAAAAGTTAAAACAGCAGCACGTCTAAAAATGAAAACGAAAAGGTTCAAAAAAAGTATTGAAGCCGTATGGGCAAATGTGCCCAGGGACTTTCCGTCGCGTCCCGCCTGCCTAGCCAAGCAAAAGAATCTAGGAAAAAACACATTTAATAGGAAAAAGGGGAAGGAGGTTTGGATTGGGAGAAAAACGTCTGGCTAAAAAACGTCCTGGGACCCAGCCCTTTTATGGTTGACGGAATTCTGTGAAACACTAGGCGGGATCATCCTTCTAAGTCCAGGGTTACCTCTTCTAGGAAGTTGGGGGGGCTCGCGGTGTAAGTAAAGGACAGTTGACGAAATCGAAATTTTAACGCGCTGGGACGGTCAACCGCAGCCGCCATGACAATAGTACCCCCTCATCCCGTGCCTAAAAAACCAAAAAATAAAAGGAGGGTTTGAAAAGCCACAAAACTGGATGGTCATCTATTCCTCCCAAAATACGTATTGGTCACGACGTGTATCAAATCGGTGGGGGGGGGGGAAACCCGCTTCGGTCTTGTATACCACAAGACAGTCGAGTGTGGGAGACTCCTCCTTCAGGGAAAGGCAAGCGAAAAGATCATCGTACAAAAGGGATTTAAGGGTGGAAAAAACGATGTACGTGGGAGAGCGAAGTTCAGTTAGAGCCACACGATGAAGGCCCGCTAAAACAAAAAAAGATAAGAAAGGAAAAAGGGGGCAGTACACTAGGCGAGTGTTTATTGGTCTGTGCCTCATGAGGAACTGGTCTTTGCCAATACAACGCGAAAATACAATAGCCCTAAGACCAATTGAACGGAAAGGTAAATCCAATAAAGTGAAAACGAAAAAATCTCAAAGAAAAGCATGACGAGTACAAAATTTAAATTCGTAGGTATGCTACGAAAATGCGAGGACAACATCAGTTGAGAAAGGATAACAACTCTCTTTCTACACCGTCTCGGAGAGAGAACACTTGGTGCGGTGTAACGGCCATGGTGATTGTTGAGCGGCCAACTAGCTGCTAAGGGGTTACGGGATGTAAAAAAAGGGCATTTTCAGAGGGGAAAATAAAGACTATGCGACCGTCGCAGCCGGTGGCTCTAAGGCAACCGGTCTGGTGTACGTCTGATGAAGAGTAAGGAAAAAGAAGGAGGGGGCAGGGGAATAAAAGGACCAAAGGACGGGGCGAGTGCTCATGAACTCTTTCGAAACCGGAGACTGAAGCTGTAATGTTGCGCAAAAGGGGCAGGGAAAAGCAGGGATGGTGGATATGCCTGCTACGACCTCCTGTTTTCTCGGACTCACCGCTAAGCGCAAGGGAGAGGAAAGGAAAGCATAGATTTGAAGAAGCTCCTTTCTATCGGTCCCATGATCATTCAATGCGCAACGGAGAAAACCTTGCGGACAGCAAAAGCTCCCTTATAGGTGTCCTGTACGAGTGCTCTCAGTGTTCCTTCATTGCACAACAGGAGGTCAGGGGGTGGAGGGTTTAAGGCGTAAGGCAAGACATCCTAATCCGCAAAAGACAACTCGGAAAATGGATGGTAGATGAAAATTGACCATAGGGGGAAAGAAAGGAAAGCCGAAGGGGGGTTGGAGGGAGGGACGGGGGAAAGAAAAAAAGGGGAAGCACATGCATTGGATACTCAGTCCGAAGAAACCCTCCTCGGGAAGGACAGAGAGAGGTGACCAAAAAAGGAGGACTTGAACATGCGGCTGTTTTGAAGACGAACATTGAAGATTCGAACGGCAGAGACCAGGTCCCGGTAGCGTGCGTAGTCCTTTGTCCAGGAAGTTAAAAAAAAGTGGACTGCGGAATATTGGAAAAAGAGGGGCCCCCGACAGAGTTTGAGTGCTATAGAAAAAGCCGAGCTCAGGGTTGTCACACGATCACCGGGAATAAAAATTAGAAAAATTTGGAAAAAACCATCCCTCCTCATGTGTTCGGTGGGAAAAGGCCAATTAAGAGGCTGCACGCTATAGTGAAAAGGGACGGCACGGTCAATTCGTTACCTGTCTTTGGAATAGGTGAGCCATGTACAGGGGTGCATAAAAGGGGAACTCTGAATGGGTAACAATTTTGAAAGTGGGGCGGGAAGGGCAAGCTCCATTGAATTAAACCGACCAAAGAGGCTTAAAGCTCCTTGGAGCTGGTTGGGTGAACGTTGGTAAGACCCCACTTCGTATGGGAGGATTGGAGAGGGGGTAGAAAGTGGTTGTTGTAACCTGAAATTCCAGCGCAGCAGCGAAGGTGTTGGTTGCACAGGCAGAAAGTGAGGGACTGCGCGAAAACATTTGACGGGTAGGAAAGGGGGGGGGGGGCCTTGTCGAAGGTCATCGACGGTGGAAATAATTTGACTCACCCCGGTCCGGACAAACGGTGTGGGAAGCCTGCGAAACAGCAGAAAAATTAAACCGGGAACGGTGTGTGAAAAGTCAAGATTGTGTTCATTGTGGTCAGTTGCACAGGGAAACCGGGGGATTGAAAATGTAGTCAGTAAAAAAGCCCTCCTGCGCTCGGTGCTTCACATGCCAGCCGAATATTAGAACGACACGGTGGGTAATGGGTTGGAATTGGACGTTGAACCGAGTCTAGAGCGTTGCAGAGGCAAGGTGTTGGGGGGCTATGGAGGAGAAAAAGGGACCATCGCTCTCAACAGGAGAGGAGGAGAAAATATATGATTGGGGGGTCGGGGGGGGAAGGAGTCGTCGGAAACACCTGAACTCGCAAGTTCGAAACGACGCGGGAATGACCTTCCACCAAACACCTCTGAAGGGAATGAAGTTCGGATGAGGGTGACAAAATGCAGACAGAAGTCGAGGGGGGGTCAAAAAAAAATCATTTGAAGAAAGGCCGGGAACAAGAAAACCACCAAAAAAGGAAAAATAAGAAGTGTCGGAAGACAGAGAAGGTTTTAAAAAAAGAAGCTTCTGAGGAAGCAGGCTCAAGAAAATTTTTGGGACTTAGGTTGCGTACTGGTCCCCACCTTCCTTACTAGGATATGTGCCCCAAACAATGAACTGGATCAAATTGGGGGAGCATTTGAACGGGTGACTACAACACTTCGGTCAATGCTGCCCGCTGTTCAGATTACAAAAAAAAATAAGGGAAATAGCAAGGAACATAAACAATGGTCGGTCTTAAAAACCGGATGCAACAAAATCGGGAAATGAGGGTCATCAGAGGAGTGGTACCACTGGGGTACAAGGGTCTAAGGGGCCGAAAAACGACAACCTTTTCGGACATTTATAGGACCGATAAACATACATAATCATGGGCGAACAGGTCGACAATAACTGTAACAAGGGCGAAGTGAAAACGCTTGGGGGCGAAGCATAGCCTGACTTGTCACCGAAAACACGGGGAAAGTTGAAGGGACAGGAATCAGGTTAGGAGGGGACGGCACGGTTGGCACCAGGCAATCTAAAACAACTGCGAAAACAAGGGAGGACGAATCGCCTCAACGAATTGGGGACCCGGCAACATACTTCGACCCACACTGGAGCCGTGGGGGACGTGAAGGAAAAGGAAAAAATACAAGACATCTAAGAGGGGACAGAAGAAGCCTTGACGTTCAACGCGGTACTTGGGTCTCAAAGAAGCGAAGGAAGTAAAATTGAAGAGAGGGGCAAGCGAGGTGGCCAAATTCCACTTCAGATATTAAAAGAGAAAACGCGCGGATTGGGTCTAAATGCAGCTATACCTTCATGTACGGAACCATGTGGGGGTATGTAGAAGGGAGAAAACGGGGGGGATAGAGAAAATGTCGGACCGGAATTCGTAAGCCATGGGGCCTCTCATTTGTGTCGGAGGAGGAGGTGCCGACAGCAGATCATAAATGGAAAAGAGGGAAAAGAAAGGAACCCCGTGCAAGGAAAAACACGAACTTCCAGACCACCGCCGGCTCGATTGAAAATACGGGAGACAGACGTGAGAGGGGCCAGGGGGTCCTATTCGTCGCAGGAAATCTGGCGTAGCCATCCCCCGTCCTGCCATGTGCGCTCGCATTTTAGGGCTCGGACACAAAAGGATGTCATCTTGCCGAGGCCTAGACAGAGAAGGCAAGGCAACGCACATCTGGCAATTTCAGCTTCGGAAGGGAAAGTTGGACCAGGTGTCAATAGCGGAAAAAAAGGAAACTTCCACATGGTGACGCGTAAAAGGAGCTTCCTGGTCATATACGCCGCAAGAAACAGAAACAGGTGAAGACCGAGCGGGAAAAACGGCTTCAGTTGGCGCTCGTAGAAGGAGTGCCACCAGCGTTGCGAGCCTCCTCCAGGCGCAACAGATGTTGTGGCAAAGCAAGAAGCACGAAATGACGTAAACCGAAATAGTGGGTGAAAGAAGCGAACGGGTAGCCAATCGGGAATGTCCATAAAAAAAAGTGGTCCGATGAATTTACCCCATCAATTCGTAGCAGACAACAACTTCCCTTTGGTACGGAGTAAAAAACTTAGGTGGTCTTACAAACAGAAAAAAAAAGGGGGAACGTAGTCCGGGGGCCTTCGGCGCCAGGTCGGGGGCAGGCTCGGTGGGAGGGGGACCAATAACCAAAGCACGTGCAGAGCATAAAAAGGTCAACCGCAACTCTCAAATCTCCAAGATGGGGAATTTTGAAGTAAGGAAGTAGGCGGGGACAGTGGAGACGAGGGCCTGGCGCGGGGTGATTCACCCGGAGCAGATTTCCAGCGTTCGTAAACAGAGTTCGTCGCAAACTTCTCGAGGAAAAAAAGGATCAGAAAAGGGTGTCAGTTCGTGAAGCTTCTCCAGGTTGTGAAGGAGAGGCACAACCCACCATGCGAGTCGACGGCAGGGGTTCCGCACAGAGAAACATCCTGGGGGAAGTTCAGGTCGGATGTATGGAAGTATTCGCAAATCCCGGTTGGGGGCCGATGAAAACCTCCAGTTGGGTAAGCGGGGGTTGGGGGGGGGGACGGAGGGGAAAGTTATCAGGAGTGGCGGAGGCTATCCAGCGCGGAAATCGGTCTTCAAGGGCAAGTTCCAGGAAAGCATAAAGGCCAGCGCAAGAAAAAGAAAAAGCCCCCAAGAAACGAGAAGAATTGGATTAAAGAACGATGAAAGATAAGGGGTAAAATAAAAGGGCCAATGTCCCTAGGACTTGTAAATGCCCGCCGCCGTAGCAAAAGAAACTCTCTAGCAAAAAAGGTGGGTGGGAAGGAGGAGAGAGGGTGGCTTGTGATTAAAGGACATCTAAAAAGGAAAGGGGACATGGGCAACCTTGGGAACTTTATTACGGTTCCTAGGGAGAATCCTTAAACTTTAAGCAGGGTTACGGTGATAGGCAGCTGGGAAGTGATTGGCGTAGCCGGTGGTGTGCAGTACGGACATTGCACAAGACAAGCCGATTTTTGACGGCTATTGGATTCACATACACAAAAAGGGTACCGGACTTCACAAGCCACCGCCAACACAAACAAACAAAGACACAGGGACTTTTTTCAGGCAGAACCACAAATGGGAGAAAGAAAATCAAAATCAGGAAACGAAATAAAACGGCGGGTTTGGCGCCTGTGGGAGGCAATCCGACTGCGTCGGGGGCATTAATACCTTCGCCATGGGGGGGGAAATAAGGGGGAGAATGAAACAAGGGAGAAGCGGGGGAGCAATATAATTTAAGGTCAAAGGAGAAGACGTTCTCGTAACGCTGGACGTAACGAGCTTACGCATGTACATGGAAAAAAGAAACACGGGGAAGGAAAGGCGCGACGAAGACTTACATGGAAAGCAAATCACACTCTTGGCGGAGAGGGCTGGGGGAAGAAAAAGCGGAGGGACGTATAGGGAGGGGAAAAAGTAAATAGGGTCGAAAATGCTGTCTCCGGCCCCAACGAATAATTTTTTAATCCGAAACTCTAGTTGGGGGACTCGAGTGAAAGAGCGCTTACAAGATAGTCGGAGAAAAAGCTATGGTAAACGCGGACGACGCTGGACACTTCGATTGGCTACGACTATGCTACACACAACACTTGGGGGACAGGGGGGGAACCTGCAGGTTAGTTGCCAGGGACAGGCGCAAATATATTTCCCATGGAACTGGGCGTCGAACCGGCATTTTCGGGAGATCATCGTACATTAGGCTCGGGGGTCAGGAGAAGGAGAAAGAAAAGGGTCTAGAAAAACAAGTTTGAAAAGGGTTCGGGCCGGAGTTATTAAAAAAAGCCGCGGTCTTTGAAGTAAAACCACAATGAAAGTGAGGAGAAAGAGTTAAGGAAAAAAAAGGTGACTCCAAGAGCAAGGAAAGCTAAATGAAACGAAAGACGTGTTTGGAATGTCAGGGGATTTGTCCTGTTGCCTAGTAAGAAGGGAAAATCAGGGGGGGGTGGAGGACCTGTACAAGAAAGAGGAGCACAATGGTTAAGAGGAACGACTTAAAGGCCAATTATCCTGCGATCGTATCTGATAAAATGCGAAGGGGGAAAGGGGGAGACGCAGGTTGGAGCCTCGGCAAATCTAAACGCCTGGTCAGTTTGCTTAAGTCGTCGCTTAAAACTGACATTTGGGGTCACTGGATAAATGGGAGTGGGTCACCCGCCCCTCGGTCTGCTGGCATACATCCTCCGCAACACAACGTAAATGAGTCTATTGACAACCCAGCAGACACAAGGAGCGCCGGGGGAGACCAGAGCAGGAAAGAAAAAAAATTAGACTAAATTTAAGGTATCAGTCTGTGCCGAGCATCCCGGAAATTATTTCAAAAATAGAAAGGGGAGGACAAGACGGGGGGGTCCTGTGGAAAATGGACTAAGGGGGGTGATTCTCTATAAAATGAAGAGCGAACCTGACAGGCTTTCTACAGGTAAAAGTAGATTGGCTGTATTCAGGGTTAAGCAAGGAAAACGAGAGGGACGTAGAAGGATGGGGAAAAGAAGAAAGGTGGCCCAAGCTCAGTTGAGGTCTATATAGATAAAACTTTCAGAGTTGGTCGCCGAATGCCGGCCAAGGTTCACTTCCAGAAAAGATGGGGCAAAACAAAGACGCAAGAACAAGGGTGTGTGTTCGTTTGAAAGTCAATATATCTTCGAGATTTGAATGGGGGGACAAGCGAAAGGTACGGAAACGGTTTCTGGAATCGGGAAGGGTTTAAAAACAATTAGGCGAGTTCAACGGAGGGGTCAAGAAGGGGGGTAAAAAGTTTCGGGGGGGGTGTTGCAATGTGGAATCAATGCCACCTGACCTACCAACTGAAAGGTACGTCAAAAGAGATCGTGGGGAGGGGGGGAGTTGGGGGGAAAGACGGGGTTGGAAGCCCTAACCATGTGGGCCTGGAATGTCGGATGTGAAGAGTATGGGGGAGGGTTAAATCAGGAAGGAAAGAGGGGCCAAGAACAGATGTTGGGTGTTTTCAGGAGAACCTGCAACATGTTGAGTGTAACGAATTTGGCATGGAAACCAAGCATCTTTTCCAACATCGGGCGGTTGGTAATGTGGGAAAACTTCAAAAAAAAAGGTAAAAGCCCCCAAAAAAGGCTTTGAAAAAGACACAGACCCCGAGCCTTTAAGGAAAAACAAGCGCTGGGTTTAGAAAGGCCGATTCGAGGGGGGGTAGGGGGCCCCGTCCCCCTTGGCGGTACTTTAGGAGGGGGGAAAAACAATGGGGCACTCACGGGGCTGTCCACAGTGGAGACAAAAAGCCGAAAGAAGTCTCCTGCGTCTGGGGGTTTGGGAAGGGATAGGGGGAAAAACTGCGGAGAGGGGGCCGCTGTGGGCAGTTGGTGGTCCAAATAGTCGCAGAACAGACCCATAATATCACCAAACAACGAGAGGGGAAAGATATGGTGGGGGGGATTTGGGGCGAAACTACTGCTAGGACACAACAGGAAAAAACAGCGTACAATTGCTCCTCGCGCTGGCCGT
>Ga0179591_1132356_pt1 | contig 12916 bp, 10 predicted proteins | sample CZOMad2_1_08_16f_FD_182891 | JGI IMG/M metagenome (GOLD analysis project Ga0179591, IMG submission 182891) | Vadose zone soil fungal communities from Angelo Coast Range Reserve, California, USA - CZOMad2_1_08_16fungal (PacBio error correction) | ecosystem: Environmental > Terrestrial > Soil >...
GCATAGGACAAGGGAGGTAGGCTGGGGAGACCGAGGAGAAGGCGCCTACTCCCGGTGCGAGAAGAGGGTTGCCTGCTTGTTCAGGGAGGTTTCTGGAAGGGACAGCGTCATCATTCCATTTTTGGGAAGCAGGAGACGAACAGTTGGCGGCTGTCTAAGAAGTCCACTGAAGGGTGGCTACTTGCCGTAACTATAAGAAGTCACGGGAACCAAGATCAAAGGGGGGTCCGGGCAACATCCGCGGTCTCAAAACAAACACGGAAAAGATATCATTAGCTCGTGGGAAAAGTATAACTGGCCGGGAGAGGGAGTTGCGAATTGAACGACTTCTCATATTTGAACCCCAAATGAGATCGACATATCACACGCTTACCGCACTGAGGTAGATTCAAAAAAAAAAAAGGATTTGATCGGGGAGGAGAAGAGAGGGAGGCTCCATTCATAAAAGCCAAAAACCGAACCAGGTGGCAGGAGACTGGGGTCGTGGTAAAATCAAATCGATGAGAAGGGGGTTGGAAATCCGGGAACAGGGAGGAGGGGAGGTCATGTGGTTTTTTGGGAAAACCCGTCACACCATGCCGAAAAAAAAAGGCAAGGAATTAATGCTGGGCGAAGGGGAGGGGGGTGTCAAAAAGAGCTCACAAAGAAAAACACCAACCGTCGTCTGTTGAAAGAAAAAAAAAGAAAGTAAGAATATAGAAGGGTTAGGAGAACACACCAAACAAAAAAAACGAAAATAAGAGAACAAGAAAAAAGGCTCACGCAATGAAGGAATGAAAAGAAGGGAAAAGGATCGTACAAGAAAAACAAAAAAAAAGGAAAACCGTTGAAGTCACGCCGTTGAGGAAAGTGAGTGCCATGGGGGCAGAAAATGGGGTAGAAAAACACACATTCCTCGGAGGAAATACAGAAAAACTCTGACCGGGAGCTCACGTGATGAAAGAACAAAGATATAAAGGGACTGCGAGGTAAGGGACCACACGCGAGGGTGGCCTGCGCAAAATCACCAGAGAGTGAAAAAAGGTACGGCGGAATCTGAAGGGCCAGAGAGTTCGGGAACCTAAGGAGAACACAACAGATCAGAATCTAATCCAGCTCTAGGACGAGTCAGAAAGTCGCTACTACCATTCTCATACTCAGCCTAGAACTGAACCTAAAAGGGACAAGGGAAGACTAGCGGAGACGGGGGGGAACACAGGATCGTCCCACGAAAAGACTGACCGCGGACCTAGGAGGGTTTAACACCTGAAAAATAACAATGAAAAAACAGGAAGCCATACCTACTGGAACAGAAGTGCAGGCTAGGAGGACAATAAAGGCCAGTTAACTCAAGGGCATCTACAAAGAAGCCAGTGGAGCTCCGAAGGCCTCCCAAGATTTATGGGAGGAGTTTGCAAGGGAGCAAAGGAGAGACAAAACTCATTGCACTTCACAAGAGCTCTACCGGGAAACAAGACCAGGAAGGGGGCTCTAAGGTCAAGGGGAAATCCAAGAAAAGAATCCAAAGCCGTTACCAAAAAAAGCTTGAACTCGAAAAAAAGAGAGGAAGACGAAAGAAAAGGACCTCAAGACATTGAAAGACCGAAGAAAGCTTCGAGATCCCGCGCCGGTCCCTGCTAGACGAAAGAATCGAAGACGGAAGATCGAGACGGAAGGTACGACAAGAAGATCTGAACACCGAGCCTGACAAGGGTTATGGAGAAGCTCGATATCTCATGGCACTGAAAAACAGCGTCAGTCCGGAAGGAGTCAGAGAGATGTGAGCTCGAGGCGGAAAAGGGGCTGGGGCGCACAAGCCCGAGGGCAAGGTAAAGGCAGAGAGGCCCGCTCCTAAGCAGGCGAACAAGAAGTCGTCGAAAGAGGGGGAAGAAAGTCCGCTTGAAACAGGCCCCGAACAGGTCGAGGAAGGGAGAATGTGCTGTGACTGGGGGAGGACTACCAGGATCCATCGGCTGGTTCCCTAGGCGAATACGCGAGAAGAAAAACTAGATCGAGACAGAGCCCCCACCAATCCCGCGCGGATATGGGCGCGAAGAGAAGGAGTCAGTGCCAGCTGTTCAAGGAAGTAAGAGTTATAACGACCCGGTGATCGTAAAATTATCGTGAACGCCCTGAGCGTGGTGCACAACCCGTACTTCCTTGAGTCTAGGTTTAGGAAAACAAAATAGGGGCCCCTATACAGGGAAACGATCTGCAAAGCGACGTGTCCGAGCCTTAAACGAAAGGTTAGAATGAAGTAGCGGAGGGAAAGTCCGCGAGAAAGACCTATGATTGACAGGATTTAATTCCTTGGGCCGTCCTAGAACAGAAAGGAATGGGGGAAGTCCAGGGCATGACCTAGGAATCCAAAAAGCCCCCAGAGAAGAGGTTACCTACGCGACCAAAATGGGCGAGGACAATGAGCACAGATAAAGGAACATTTCCTGGAGCCCAGAGTGGGGGAAAAAGAGGTCAGCGTCGCTCAAGAAGTCTGCTGACGGGCATAAACGCCGAATCCCGACCGAGTAGTCGACAAATTATGCCAATCAGAGCGGAAGAGAAAAGAGAGAGACCCACCACGGCAGCCGAAAGACGCTGTAGATCGCCCGGGGCGCGGACGACCTTCGAACAAAGAAGAAGACAGGGACAAGAACTGTCAATACTATAGACAGGAAAGTCTCGCAGGTTCAGGCGCTTAGATGATTTAGTCGGCATTATAGCCATCTCATAGAAAGAGAGGTGGACTTGAAAAATGCACGATACGACTGAAAGGGATCGCTAAGGGGGAAGTGATCGAGCTGGCAGCTGGAACGGAAAGCTATGTCATGGAGCGCGACACGTTGGGAAAGAAGAAATATAAAAAAGAGAGGATGGAACAGAAGAGATAAGAGAAGACACTTCACCGCCGGAGCTGCACCCGCAAGCGGGACAGATCGGGCGCACGCGCTACTTCCACTAAGGCGTAAGGGACGTTGAGAACGCAACTTATGTTCGGGGGAAGAGCTATCCTGAAACGACTCCACGTTGCAAGGCCTTGAAAGCTGACGGGCCCCGAGTATGATGCAACGCCGGTGAAAAAAAGAGCCGTATAGGTTTCATGGGAGCCGGAGCCCAGGCTATCACCAAGTCGTGCTGAAGAAATCGAGGTGCGGACCCGCACCGTCAGGATATGCATCACGTATGTATCAGTGGAATACCGCCGGGGGTGAGAGAGTCATCCACCTTCACGCGCGCAGTGAAGCCGCGCAGAAGTCTTACAAAAGGTCGATAAGGGAAAGAGTTGGGTAGATCTCTGCGAACGCGCTCCATTTCTCGTATGGCGCGAGGCCCTGGGCCATTAAGGGGGGGGGGGGCTTTGTGCGAAAAGGATTCAAGGAAAGGGAGCGCCCCAGGCCCAGTGGTTCTACGAAAGGGTTACGGAAGAGGAAGGCACGTAATGAAAAAGAAAGGGCGGGCCGATTCTGCTTACGTGTACATAGCAAAAAGGAAAGACCTTCAGGAACTCGATCCAGGGAGAAAAATTCCATGGTCTCGGGGAACTTTGCTGAAACCTACGGGAGGACATACTATGAGTTGTGGGAGCAAAACCGAGGGGAGAAAAAGAAAGGTCAGATCACACGTGTCGTCGAGATCGAGCGAGGGTAAACACTGCCCGTACGCACATAAGAATCATCGCCTCCTCGGAAGAAGGAGCGGAAGTGGAGGAGAAGTGCGGCCAGTATCGCGTACGGAGAAAGACAGCCGATGCATCAAGAAATTTCGCAAGTCCACGGACCAAGGACCTTCAGAGAGACTTAGGCTGGGAAGTAAGATCGATGAAAGGGCTCCTAGGAAGTCTCACCGCGGAAAGAGAGAGAGATTACAGTACGAGAAAAGAGGCAATAAGGGCCGACTCGAATATACATTCTGCAGTTTAAAAAAAATGTCCATAAAAAATGAAAAGAGCTCTAATTAGTCTCTTCAGCTTAGAGAAAAAGTCGGCCCGCGCCAGAAATAGCAGGATGCTCTCGTACAGAAATTAGGGGACGAACGGCAAGACATACGAAGATCGCCGTAAAGGTGCAAACAATGCAGAGATCCGAACTCATGCCGATGAGGAGCAGGTTTGGGTGTCCCACGCGAAAGATATGAAGGGGACTTCTGTAACTCATCAGAGATGAAGGACTCTCCAAGGGAGAATGAGAAGGAAATAGAGAAAAGGTATTTCTAAAAGCCTTGAAACCGGCTAGCTGTCTTAAATTGGCGGCAGTGACATACCTTGGAAGGAAAGGAAGCACAAAAAATGTTGATTATCTTTCGGGGGGGCGGGAAGGGGGGAACCGAGGCGGTTGAGGGGATGCCGGGTTTTGAGCCCATCGTCAGGCAGGAGCAGAGAGAAGGATTACTTCTACGGCTTCAGAAAGGAGGAAGGATAGGCACATCAGAGTTAATTGTCCAAAGGGGTGGTGTCTCGGTATCCTAAAGTTAAGGTCAGCGCGGCCTGCGAATTCGCCGGGAGCAATTGAGTTAAGGGGCGAAAAATCTTCGCTGGGGAGGCGGCGCAGGGAGGGGACAGCTCAGGTGGGCGCTAGGAAGGTCATGCGCTGGTGAGAAAAGAATGGGACTTCGGATTAAAAACCCGTAGTAATGTAATGGCGGAGCGGCACAAGGCCGGCAGCTGCTGAGAAGTATCGCACTGAGGGGTGGGGGGCGATCAAGGGAAGTGCGTGAAGACCTCGAAGCTAGCCGCTACTCTTGTCTGCTCTTCCCAGAGGGCGGAACGGCCACCGCGAGACTGGGAAGGCTGTTGCGACGGGGTCGGGCAGGAAAACGGCGGGAAGGCGGGCTCACGGGAGCAGAACTGCAGGAAGCGGTGAGGATTGAAACCTTAAAAAAGGGTGGGCGAACCCCCATTGACCGAAGGAATCTACGAAGAACTACCCGGAAAGGGAAAGGCGTGAGTTGGCGTAGGAAAGAGCTACGCAAAAAAAAGAAGCACTGGCTGATGAGCGGCCTGGTTGAAGGGGTTGAAAATAGAAGTATGTGGAGCTAAAAAGAATGGTCAATGTATGGTCCGTGTTCAGGGAAAAGAAAAGAAGAATGGGGGGGGTGTTAGAAGCGCTTTTTGAAGCAGAGAACAAAAGAAGAGAGACCAGGAATTGAAAGTTGTGTCGTGAGGAAAGGGTGGAAAACAACACCGACAACCCAGAAAACCTGTTCAAAGATTTCACCCTTCCGGGGAAATGGAGGGGAAGTTAAGAGAGAAAAAGGGAAGCGGAGGGCAATCGTTAGGTTGGGGGAGAAGGGTACATTTGATGCGCTAAGACGAAACACGGCACCGGCGTGTGTGCAAGTAAAGAAGATCAAAGCGGGCTGGCGACAGCGACCTAAGGAGAATGAATTGCGACAAGGAGGGAGAGAGGGGAAGAGAGGCCGACAGAAGGTACCTAGAAGGACGAGAGGCGACCCTTGTTGGTGGAGTTAACGCGCCCTAGCAAGCGAAAGAAAAGAACCATGGTTGGACAGGGAACTTGACTAGGGAAAAACCTCACCCGCAGATGACTGAGACTGAAAGCCTAGGGGTGGACGCAAGTCAAAACTGGAAGGGGCCTGACGGAACCCGTACTAACGAAAAGCAGGTGGTCAAAGCCGGACCGGGAAGGCGCTCTTGTGGGAACGAAGGAGGAAAAGAAGGGGTGAAAGATGCGTCAACCTCCTCCTGAGAAGGGGGGAAGGTGCTTCTTCAAGAGGAAAAAGCAACAAGGATAAGAAGAGATGTAAATGCCTTTCAGACCAGAAAATCATCACGGAGGGGAAGGAGAATGCCTTCAGCGATCTGGCGTGGCGGAGAGGGTCGCGGTTATTCCAGTTTGAAAGAAACCTGAATAAAGAAAAAGAAAAACTCGGCTGAAGCTCTCCGATGAAGCAAACTCCGAGAAGGGAAGCAAGAAAGAGGGGTAGGGAGGTCAGTGACGGGAGATAAAAATATGGGGGGTATGGAAACGAGCTCGATATTCCGCGGCATCGTCCGGGTCGGCCTTCAAAACCGGGGAAAACGCGACGAACCAAGATCGCAACAAGCAACACTGGGGAAAGAAGAAGGGAGGAAAACAGGTGTGTAAACGACTGACGAACCCGAAACAATTAATGAAAATGCGAGAGCAGCCAAGTTCCAACAACATAGTTTATCGAAAGACTTCGCTAACGACACAGCGACACGTAATCGCGCGGAGATGCGCTGAACTCGGAGGGAGCCGAACGAGTGCTCTTGACCATCTCCTTAGTGCAATGGAGAGCACAAAGTTAATCTAACACAGGCTCACCACGAGCCTGCGCGCCCCATCTCGATTGAAAGGGGCGCAAAGTGAAAATCACGTCTATGTCCCCGATGGCAGAAGAAGACCGTCCAGATCTCGGTTTCTTGGAAAAAAGGGGGAATCAGAATCAACTAAGATGCCCAGAGGGGGACGAATGCTACAAAGTCGCATCCTTCGTACCACACAGAGGGAACACCTTTCGGGGCGATCTCGTGGAACAGGACTTGGCTTTTTCCCTTTCCCGTCAGCAATTCCAGGGGGGGGCGAGTAGAACAACGGAGAAGCCATTCATGAAAAGGATTGAAGGCTTAACAGATAAGATTCACGACCCCCCTTGGAGGCGAGGCAAGGGAAAAAGAGTCGAAAGCCAACACTGCAGCTAGAGGAGAGACAAGTCACTCTTTTCGCCAGAGAAAGTCTAGAGAAAGGCCAGACGGAAGCATTCAGGAAGTTGCGCAGGTGGAAATCCAGCTGACGCACGGCTTACAGGGACAAAACGAGGTTTAATAGGATTCTAGATATTATACGGGAAGAAGGAGAAGGACCACAACCGAACGCTTTGCGCGGGAGGAAAAGGGTCGGGGAGCCTCTCTTCCGATCAGGAGGTTGTCGTTTCGGCATGTTTGCAGAAAGGCGGCGTGAAGGGTAGTCGTCATTTGGGTTGCAAACAAGAAGAAAACAAGACCGCACAAAAAAAAAGAAAACCCAGAAAAAGCTTATTACCATGTTCAAATTGGCTGCAGAGCGGCTAAAACCCCAAGAAGGAGACCAAAAACTCGTCGGGGCATGGTAACTGAAGACCGGCCCCATTGAAACCGGAGACTTTTTCGCTCCCCCTCCGAGGGAGATGAACCTCTAACCATTCCCCCCAGGGAAAGTGAAGAAATCTGCCCATGGCGAGGGAAAAGAAAAATAACAAACAGAAAACCTGCCCCCGAAAAGTCAAGTACCAACCGTTCGACGGTCGTCCGGGCCGATTGAAGAAAGATGGGGGGACAAAACCCCCAGACTCATCTTTGCCAGCAATGCCAAAAGAGATGAATTTCTCTCACTGGAAACGGACAAGAGAGCAAGGAAGTCCCGACGTCGCCACCGCGGGGGGCAGCGTGTCCTGTCTCCCTTCCCAGGGCCCGGTGCGCCGAACGTACCTTGCGCATCTGCATAATGAACAGTAGAAAAAGTAAGAACCTACCACCAACATCCCCGGAAAATGAAACCACCCCCCACCCAAAAGAAAGCAGATTCATGCGGCCCGGGGAGACGAGAAGGTCGGCCGTCCTCGTTCCTCGGCAAAACCGTCAAGAACCCTCTGCCGGAAAAGGAGAAAAAACTTAGGGACCACTGGTCGTATCGGAGCAGAACGAAAAATGCTGAAGATCTGAGGAAAGGAACAACACGCACGAACAATGAAGCGAAAGAACAGGGGGTCAGGAACAGCCTCCGAACATTAAACTTCCTGAGATAGCCTGGACACATCACCCTTTTTAGAAGGTCAAAGGCCTCGCCCTGCATCCGCGCAGTTGGCAGAAGGGATAAGCCTCCCCTCGGTCGGCTTGGGACGACGGCCGGTTGGGAAGACGAGCGGCACCAGAGGATAAAGTCCAAGAGAACATGCGGAGTCCACGATCGAGCCGCTACCAAAGGGAGAAAAAACCTCAACTGGGTGTGGCCGGCGGCAGTGAGAAGTGCCATACTTGACGCCACAAGTCCCCGCAGTTACCAAAAAAGAAGAAAGAATCCGCACTACCTGATCGAATGCAGGGGGAAGAACCTGGGCGGCGCAAAAGAATAAGGAAGATGCACCGTCCGAAAAGAAAGGAGAGACCAGGTCGCTGCTGGGGGAGAGAAAAGACGATTTCCAGGAGCTATACAAAGGGGAAAAAAGAAGGAGGTCACTGCTTCGGTCCGCTGAACCGTCAACTGTTCGCGTCGGGGGCCTTCGATCTCTCTTCAGGGGGCCTACAAGCGGCTCCTCGAACGATGAATAGGCGACGAGAGATCGATCGAAGCAGGGTTCTGGAACACGAACTAACTCTGCTCGAATGTTCATCTGCAAAAAAGGCCCGGCAATCATGTGCGCACGAGAAGACTGTCGATATTCTTCCATCTCATTGTGAGCGACGGCGGTTACCCGTCTGAAAAGAAAAGAGGCGCCGAAGAGGGGATAGAGTCTATGGTAAACGACCGGAGAAGCGACCCTAGAGAATTCGGCTTTGACGAAGTCGAAATACCAGCAGAGAGGGAAGAAGCACTATCGCCAGAAAAATCGAGGATGCGCTATGAAGAGAGGAGAACCCAGTGCCATCGGAAGGGAAAGAATACGTTCGACTACCAGTTATCAGCCAGGGAATCGCAGCCCTTACGAAAGTAGCAACCCCGAAAAAGAGGAAAAGTTAGGTCGAGGTTCTGGAAACAAAAACAGGATTAAAAGAGCCGCGGACTGACGGCAGCTGCATAAGAAGGATCGCGTGACCTGTCAAACACAGGTACCTCGACAGGTTCGAGTTACGAGTACAAAGGGCCGGAAGCCTACTCTATGACGCGGGCCTGAACTTTACCATGTCTATAGAGAAGGACCTGGGCGGATAACATTGAAGGGAGAAATGTAGTACTTCGTCAGCAAGGGACTGGCCCATGTTGAATTACCTACTATACCCCTTGGAGAGAAAGGAGCAAAGAAGGAAAGACAAAAGGGAGTTAACGGCGAACGATAAATGGGAATAACTTAGACAAGTGACGTCTCGGCAGCCAGCGCAGGAGTCATGAAAAAAGAAAAAGCTCTCTACAGGGGATACGATCCGCGTGGGGGAACAGGTGCTGCAAACGCATCGGTCCAGAATAGGTCGAGCGACAAAGTTGTTCCAGAAAGAGAAAGGGTGCTCTGCACCGGCGGCGGGACTGCAGAGCGACGCCCTGAACATCCTATTCATTCTGTAATACTGGCGAGAAAAGGGGGGAGCGAATCCATTGCAAATGTCGCTTCAAGGATGGAGGAAAGGGCAGTGCTCTCACTAGAAGAAGCGACGGGCCTTTCGACCAAGGGAAGGGGGAAAAGGGACGTCGCGTACGTGTCTGGTAAGGAGCTGTTCAGCATCAGGGTCTTCTATGGGCGGGATACTCGGACCGGGGGAAACCCATATAGACACTACACAACAAAAACTATGGGGATAATAGAGAGGGATTAAAAAAAAACGGGGGGGGGGTCCGAGAGTCCGGCATCGCCGCCGCAAGGGAGGGAACCTCGAGAATCACCGAACCCTCACTACGTCCTTGCCAGTCGTCTCCGGGCCAATTAGGTCTGAGAGATTCTTTAGCGCCGAGACCCACGATTGCAGAGCATGAAAAAAATTGAGCTACCCTTCCCGCAACCGTCTGACAGTCCGAGGACTCGGGCCAGGAGGCATTTGTGTAGTGACACTCGACCATTGGGATCGCAAATCGATGACCACCTTGTTCTGAACAGGAGGAGTACATCTATGACACTGGCATTAGACCTCTGTATAAGACAGGGAAGGTCTCAGTCCTTTCAGCTCGGGAGATCAAAATAACCTTCTCTCAAACGCCGAACACAGAAAAAAATGGTCTTCACAACTTTCGCTGCCGCCGGCAATGAGAAAAAGTCAATTAGAAGAATGATGGCCGCGCTCCATGGTAGATGAAAGGGCGACAGAGACAGGGCAAGTAAAGCGGTTTGTACTAAGTCGGTAAGGGGGCCGCCCTGTATCCTTCAAAAAACAGGACGTGTGTAGGTTTCTAAGTAAGAAAAGCAGACAATTCATAGGGGGATCGTGGGCCAGTCTTCTGCGACAGAGGACAGTGGAAACCAGTGCCGAGGAAAGTGAGTCCTGCAGGGGGGAACGCAGCTGCAGTTCCTGTCGAAGGGAGAGGGGAAGAAGGTGCGGTCCAAAGCGCGTAAAGGGCCTATTAGGTGGATAAAAACCACGAAAAGGTGCGGCGATGACCGGGAAGGTAAGAGGTGTAGTATCATTCGCAGGGACAAAGTGAAAATTCTGGAACTGAGCGCCCCGCCTGAAGAGCATAACGAATAGATGGAACTATCTCCGGATGGCGTTAGGATCGCGTATTAGGGCGCGGAAGAAGGTTCTCCTCCAGGTATACTCGGCGAGGGAGAAAGAGGGAACCAATCTACTTTCATCTACTGAGGGGCCATCCGATCGTCCGGAGCGAAGACAAGAATAAAAGGAAAGGGGATATGAGCCGCTAGAGAACAAGTGCCAGAGGAGCGATCTTGCTGGCCCCTCTAAAGGAGAGCCGGAGAGACAGCGGCAGTGATGTCCATACATGGGGCAGCCGCGATCAGAGTGTGGAGAAGGGAGTGGGGAGAGGGTAAGTGGAGGAAGGTATTAGAAGGGGGCGGGATGTGGGCGGGGATAGGGGGGTGAAGAGGGGAGAGGAAAGATGAGGGGGGAGGGAGAGAAACGGAGAAAAGTGGTGAACTCGGGACAGGGTGGTGAAAACTGGACAGAGGAATAGTCTAGGAAGCGTTTGCGATGACGAGAACCCCGAGAAATTCTAAGATCGACTTCGAAGCGTCCGCCGACGCGAACATGCTGCATGGAAGATTCGGAAATATCCTGACACCGGGGGGCGACTTGCTTCATTTCGTAACTAGACTTTCATACAAGGGGACGGTCACCACTCGCCGGGTAATCGGGACGAGACACTGCTCATCCAGAGCTGGGAGGGCGAAATCGAAAAAAGAATATCGGATTCATAGTGCGCAAAAAGACTGCAGCTCTCCTTTAAAGGAGGAAAGAGGACAGGAAGGGAAGGTCAAAGAGAAAAAATGCCCGTGAGCCGCCGAAAGAAAAAAAAACGGAGATCTGGCGTTAGCGGCGAAGGTACTCCGATAGTGTAGTACTAAGACTCTGGTATCCGAGGAGCAACTCCATGAAGCAAAAAGGAGGCCTGCGCTTCGGCCAAATGCTCAAAGGTTGAAAAAACAGCGAAGTAATTGGCACAGGGTGAGGCTCGGCACGAGGATCCGAAAATTTAACGGTCGATGCTGCTGAAGGAAAGACAGCGGCCCTGGTTCGGAGTGATCTCACCTTCCGACTCGGGCCGCTACAAGAAAGGGCGAATAGTGTGGCCGAATGACGGCGGTCAGTCATAGGAAGGGGAAAAGTCGCATGGTCCCCGAGCAGGACTGGCCGAGCGGCGCGTGAACGGAGATCATCTACTGCGGGAATAGCAAAGGGGAGGTTGTGGGGTGAGGGTCGTTTAGATGGGATAACCCTAGTCGGGGAGCTGCACTCCGACTCGTTGGAAGGCTTGAACACGGAGATTGGAAAATAAAACAAAAACTGCCTCAGCAGGGTGTCTACTTTCGGCAATACAAAGGGGAGGGAGGGGGAAAAGAGGGAAAATGGAGAACTGCAAGCGGTGGCTGGGAGGGGAAGCTCGCCGGGGGGGGTTTTTTTCAAAAAGGAGAACGGACAGCGGCCGAAGCAAGCCGAAAAAGATAGCAGGAAATGTTTTGCGGAGGGGAGTAGGGACGAGCTCAGGAAAAAAAAGCTCTTCACTTTACGGGCGGAGGCCTGGGGAAGATTAATCCCTTCAGGCGGGTGGAAGCGAAAAAAGGGCATGGTTCAATAGGATAATTTACCAGAAAAGACGAGGGGGGTGTGGAAAGGTTGGTGGATCCTCGTGGGGCAACAGAATGTTCCCGAAATAGAAGTATTGGACAGGGTTTGGCGGCTTGCTTGCAGGGAAGGCACCCACCCTGACACTACCTCCCCGACCCTGTTCAAATGGGGGCAACCATCCGAATCGCCGTGAGAATCAAAAACCAAAGGTTCACGGCGGCAGGAGGTCTGTGGGGGCTGCAACATAATGGATCGCTGAAAACTCTCGAATCACGAAGAAACCCGGCGTGTTTTAAAACGAAAGGGGGAGACGCCTGCGCCAAAAGTCACGCTCCGAATTTGCATAGTTAAAGGAGGAAGGAAGGGGCGGAAACAATTGGCCGAATAACGAGGCACGCTCGAGAGAACATCTGCGGACCATGTGGGCGGGAGCAAAGAACAGTAAAGGACAAGAAGTCCCTCAGGGGGGGCAGGAATCTTGCTAGGGACGACCGAGTAACCTAGGGGGCCTAGAAAGGCCGCCGGGTAGAAGATGACCAACACTTGACTGAGAGAACGGGACCGGACGAACGACAAGCAGGTCACGAGAATCCCGAAAAGGGAGTAGGGAAGGGGGGGAACGGAATGATGCCGACGGTGGGGTGAATTCGCACCGTCCTACGGGGGGGTCATCCAGCGGGGAAGAAATCTGATCAGCACAAAAAAGGGAACATCCGCACCCGAGAGAAAAAATGATTCTGCCTTTCAGAAAAAAAGAAGTCAGGGCAGGGGGGGGAAAAAAAAGACTTCCAAGCGACTGGGGGAAAGGAATCGGGTCACGGTTACTCCATTGGTGTACCATTCAAACGAATCATTGGCGATGAACGGCCACGCGTCTGGCTCAGCCTAGGTTCAAAAAGCTCACAAAAAAAAGCAACGACGCTGGCTGGTGTCGGGTGAGTCTGCGTGAGGAGAAATATGGGTATGGAACGGCGAAGAGCTAAGAACGTCAGAGGCAGGGTTTCGAGTCAGGAGTCTAAGCAAGAAGCCGAAAAC
>Ga0179591_1172107_pt1 | contig 12916 bp, 15 predicted proteins | sample CZOMad2_1_08_16f_FD_182891 | JGI IMG/M metagenome (GOLD analysis project Ga0179591, IMG submission 182891) | Vadose zone soil fungal communities from Angelo Coast Range Reserve, California, USA - CZOMad2_1_08_16fungal (PacBio error correction) | ecosystem: Environmental > Terrestrial > Soil >...
AAAGGAAAAGTTGTACCGGAACACACGGATATCGATCGGTAGCACGCAGGGTCGGTTAAAGAATACTATCTGATCTCAGACTGCTTTCCTGGCTGAGGGGCCTGTCGGAAAGTGCGAATTAAAAACATCACCCACAAAGAGTCAGGAGATAACGAACGGGTGGTAAGAGGTTCCATAGGCCGGGAAGAAAGGGGGTGAGAGTGAGTACCTTGCCTTCTTGTCACAATTCCCAAGAAGAGGAGATCTTCGGGGCGAGAAACAGTCCGAAAAAGGAGGGGAAAAGGTTGTCTGCCAAAATCTAAAGGGGAACGAAGGGAAAACGGGGCCAAATCACCAAAATACGATCCATGCTTATTCACAGTCAACGGGACCTGCGGGACAAGAAGAGTTGGGCATAAAAAAAAATTCTCTCAAATCTCGCGAAGCGAAGATTCCGTGCGGAAGGCACGACTCGATGCTTATCTCGGGAGAAAAGAGGGGTCGCTAAAGCCAGCACCTCTAGATCAGGCCGAATCCGTTAATGCAGGGGACGGAATCAGGGAGAGTGTTTGTGAACACAGGGGGAAAGATCAGGAAGCTGCCGAAGAGAGGAAAAACCCTGGGTAGAGGAGGGACGTCTGGGTGGTCCACATGAGCTTCGTGAAAAAGACAAAGCGGCCGGAGTACCTAGTAAAAGATACATACAGAAAAAGATCCTATAGATAGCCAAAAAAAGGTAGAAAAAACAGTCAGGACAAGGAAAAATAGACTCTCAAGCAAACCACCCTGAAGAAAGCGGGAAAAAAAGGGGGATGCAGCTATTCAATCAAGCTCCCTTCTAACTCGGAAGAATTAAACCAAATTTCCCCAAGCCGATCCTAAGGGGCAATCCTGGGAAACAAAGCGTTACGGGGGCTACGAAAGGACTGCAGTGTCATTTCGGAAGCTGGAGACAGAAGAAAAGACATCACGAAAGGTCACAGTGCCAAATGACAGAGGGTCCGCAAAAAGGATACAGCTGCCTGCGGATTTAAGTGCACTAAAAAAAAGAAACGAAAAGGACAAGAGACTACGATCAAAACAAAAGCCGATAAAAAAAAAAAATGTAAAAAAGAACCACCAACCAACGGAAAAGGGAAAAAGACCCTAGCTATCCGCCCCATCGCGAAAAAACAAAAAAACGCCAGGGGTCGGACAACTGCGTCAAAAAAAAGGAAAAGGGGAATCGCACTAAAGAGGAAGAAAAGCCAAGGCGAAGGAGAAAAAGACTCAACTGCCGTGCAACCGCTCTCCTCCGTCGAGAAAACAAAAAAAAGGCCCCATTTGCCCAAGGGAAAATCAAAAGTGGTAAAAACAAAAAACCGTCGGCAGGGTGACCCAAACAAAAGGAACACCGGATTGCACAAGCGAAAAGCCCCCGGCCAAAAGAAAACCTCGGTGAGGGGAGAGAAAAGAAAAAGAATACCCGTTCAACGTTGCAATGTGCGAGACAAGAAAAGGGGCTAGGGAAGCGATCATCTCCCGGAGATAACCGTCATAAATCCAAGTCCGGAAAGCGCATGAAACGAACGCGTTGAAATTAGGCGGAAAAAAAGAAGCATACTGAATCGTATCATCGGGGCAAAACTAAAAAAAAACAGAGTCTTTTGCCAGGCACACCGGCCTAACAAACCTTCTGGAGCACCGGCGAAAAGGCACAGGACAACAAAGGGCCAACGTTATTCCAAAACCATCAAAAGAGAAGGGGGAAGGGAAGGGCTTAAAAACGACCTTCAATTCGAGGCCAGGGAAGACCTGGGTAACGTCACTTCCAGCTGATCGAGATTAAATCCTTCGTGGGGGTCCCGGCAGACAGAAAACCGAGGTCCCAACACCATGAGAACGCGATGAAGATCGCGCTGGCGCCACATCAAAAGTGGGGAAAAGAAAGGAAAAAAAACCTAATAGAAAAACCCCAGACTTGTGTAAAAACCGGGAGGCGCACAACTGTTCCGCACCGCTAAGGCTCCTATAAAATTTTGGGGACCGCCGAAAAAAAACGCGGTGAGGAATACTGAGAATTCGGCAGCCGTTTTCGGCGATGCGTGGGTTCGGCAGCGTAGGATCGAAAAAAAAGGGGGAGAGCTGAGAGAAAAAAAAAAAACAATTCTGGAGGGAAAAGAGAGAGAACTACCCGACATAAAACTCACCAAAACGCTGCACGAAAAACAAAGACGCCGAAACCGATGGCAAGACATCTACCTAAACAAAATTATCATCATTCCGGCTGGAAAAAAACACCGGTGCAAGAGGTATCAGGCGCGATAGAACAGTTGGTCAAAAAAAGGGCTTTAGTGCTCAAAAGTGGGGGGGGGGGGGGAGAGATATTCTCCGGAAAGTGGGAATCGCTTATGTATAAAGAAGAAAAGAAGGGAATGGGGGGCCAGGCAGGTTCGTAAAAACGAAAGAAAAAGAAAGAAAAGAGCGTCGACAGTGATATCAGGTTCAACCACGGCCATCTCTACCAAAAGGGAAAAAAGGCCAGTGACTTTCGGCTTCTGGAGGGGGAGGAAAAACGGTCCTCTTGGCACAGGGTCGCAAGGGGGTAGGAAAAGGAGCAGCGGGAGAGGTTGCCTGTCAGCCATCGCGCAAGACCGGGGAAGTTGAAGAATCTATCGCGGGAGACTATGAAAAGAGGGGTCATCCACGCGTTCTTGCATGAGAAGACGACCGGGGCAAGAAAGAACGGGCTTCTGAAGATCACTGCCATAACCTGGCCGGGGAGGAGGAACCGGCTGACCCATGGTCTGTGATTTTGACAAGGTCCGCACCGAGTGGTCTCGAGGTCAGGTGGAAGACTGTACACACGAGAATCGTTGGGGGGGAGGGTAGGGGAGGGTGGTCTCGTCACCAAGTATGGGGTGTGAGAACCCTGGGCTCAGTCGTTTAGAAGACTGGATAAAAATGGTGGCTTTCAAAACCTAAAAAGTGCTGTTGGCCCTCATTGTGATTTCAGGGAACAGGAAGAAGAACGTACTCTATAGTTTTCTACAGTTCTAAGAGAAAAAGTGAGACTAAGCAGGTGTCCGCGCCTCCGTGTGGAAAAAGGAGGGGAAGGTTGAGGGGTAGGATTTGCGCTTTTATACGGCTTGGCGAAAGGATGATCGGGGGTTTCTCGGGAGGACTATTCGGGCCCTGGTGCGGGGGTCCGTTCTCAAAGGGGGGAAAAAGGAAAAAAAAAAAGAAAAGACATGTCAGCTTTGGTCGGACCCGCGATCGGCAAAAATGGGGAAGGGAGACTGTTATGGTCTTTAGATGGTGAGAGAAAAAAAAAGATCACGCGGCACGTTCAGGCCAAAAAACAAAGGTACCAGCGGAAAACCATAAGAATAACCGCTCGGGATCCTTGAAGGAAAAGGAAAAGTGGAGACCTATAGGGAGAGGACTCCTTTAGGAGAGAAAAAGTCTTGAGCGGATGTCGGTCCGGTGTGAAAAAAGAAATGGTAACTGTGAGCAAAATCTGGCTAGTTGGGTGATCAGAAAAGACAGGGGAGGCTCAGGTTAGGGATTATCGGGGAGAAGCGACGATGGATGGGGGACCTATCAAGAAGGAAGGAATACCGGACGCGACGCGCTACCATAATTTGGAGACACAAAAGGAGGAAAAGCAAATGCGAAAAATGTCAAAAAAAAAGAAGATTGTCTAACTCTGGGGGGGGGGTTCTTCATTACCGTAGTCGTGGTCGAATTTCGAGAGGGCAATGCGTTAGCGAGATTACGCCAGAAAAAAAAAGACGAGAGCCGCATATATTCTGTATGGAGCGGCGAAAATTCTGAAGGTACCAATGACGACACGCTGGGGCCTGCCCTAGATGGAAAACCCTAACGGGTCAAGGGGGGTAAGACAGCAATTTCCTACGCATTGGATAAAGAAGCGGACCCTTGCTGAGGGGTAAATTGTCCACAAGAGGGAAGGGGTGGGGGAAGAAACCACCCTGTGGGACCCGAAAAAAATGTGGCTCGTTCTAACCTTCCTAGTAAAGACCGATGGACTTGAAAGGAAGGCAGATTCAGGAGAAGACATCGAAAAACGTTGGCGGCAAAACCGAATAAAGGGAGAAAAGGCGTCTCTGATCTCTATTGAGAAGGGGAGAATCGTTCGTGTTACGAGAAACTTCAAAGGGGAAAAGCTAGAGACAATCGACTGAAAGAAAGAAGATACGATACGGGAGGCTCAAGACAGAAAAAGCGGGGGAAAACGATCGCGATCCCTTTTTTGGCAAAAAAAAGGGGGGGGGGTACAAACGCGTTCAACTAAATCAAAAGCAACTATCAAAAAAGGGGGAAAAAAAGATAGGGGGGGCTGTCGTGAACGCGGTCGGGCTGAGGTTAGGGAACCCCCGTATGGAGGGGACCAAAGGGTCAGGTAGCAGCCCTTACTCTATTTTCTCTGCAGCGGGGGAAGGTGGCCGGAGAGGTATGTAGAGAGCGGAATTCGCAGGGGTCGCCAAACCCCGAAGGGAAGTCGAAAAATAGCGATCCGGACTGGGTGGAAAGAAGGGGTCATAAGACGTGACCGAAAAAAAAGGAGGTGTCGTCTCTGGACTGAATAATGGCAAGAAAAACGAGGTCGTTGGCCCGCGCCTGACAAACCGTCCCAAGGTTTTTTCAGGCCCACAAAGGGGGTTTTGACGAGCCCGGGGAAACAAAAAAAAAAAATAGCGAGAAGCAAAGGGGCATTCCTCGGAAAGGAACAGCTTGCCCAGCAGCAGAGGGGACATGAACAGAAAACAGGAAAAGCCGAAGGCTCCGCTGGGCGTTATTTTAAGTGCGGCAGCGACTTCGAAAGGCGAAGTAGGGTGGGGAACCAAAAAAAATAGGTTCGCTTCCCGCACACAGACAATCTACGCGGCAACGAGGTCCTGCCTCCGGTAATGCCGTACAGAAAAAAGAGACAAGGGGGGAGAGTGTTGGGGGAGACGTCCTGTCTGAATCTGAGAATAAATAAAGGGGAGGAGGCGTCTAAGCAGTTCTTTTCCACAAAAAGAGTTCTCCCACATGCATCGAGCCGGCCTAAACACTATAAAAAAACTGAAAGAAGAAAGAAGAAGGAGAAACGAAACGCTATTTTGGCTACACAGGAGAAAAGAGACCGCAGACCACACCGGGAATCGCGTCTCAAAGCCGGGAAAGGGAAAGCAAGCGCGACCTCGCCTAATGCTATCCACCGGGGAAACCGGCCAAAAGGGAAGCTCCAAGAGAGACCAGTGCTTCAAAAGGCTGCCGCGAAAGGACGCTGGATCAATGTTCGGACGGGAGGGAAGAAGAAGCCTCGCAAACGAAATCAACAGTCCAAGGACTCAGTCCTGAGAAGCACAGGAACCAGCCGAGAACATTCGGATGAGGGAGGGCCCGGTCACTACCGAACTAAAAGCCGGAAGAACGGGAGAAACAGCTGAAAAGAAGAATCAGCTCAACGTCCAAAGAGAAACACGATCAAGACAGCCTTCTCCCGCCAGCCTGAGTAACAGAGAATCGAGAACAACATAAAAGAAAAAAAAGACTGGAGAGGGAGGACCTGCTCGGCTATCGCGATGAAATCGAAAAGAAGGAAAAAGCAACCGTGGCTAAGTCTCCCCAACAAAAAAAAGTCACAACCGCCTACAGACATAAAAAAAACCTACAAGCGCAAAAGGAGACCATGTGTCACCTAAACCTGGTTCAAACCAGAGAAAACCAGCCCAACCGAGTGGAAGACCGACCCTGAGAGCCCACGACCATAAACTCCCCGAGGGAGTTTCGAAAAATACAAAACCCGTAAAGGGTGCGATTGACAATCGGAAAAGAAAAGGGATCATTCAGCGAGCATCGCCGCCAAAGCAATAGAAAAGTGAGTTCGAACGGTCATTCCTAACTCTGCCAGGGTAAACGAAAGGGCAAGCTCATCTGATCGCGCAACAGTTCGGGCTTCAGAAAGGATGAGGATTAACACAATCCTCAAACAGCGGCATCACAGGGAAGAACAAAAAAGCCAGGAGGAAAGGAAGAAGTGACACCTTTAGGCCGGAAAAGAATCAAGATAGTGAAAGGGAACCTTCGAAACGGACGTCAAGGTCTATCCTGAAATTGAGGTCTAAGCTGCGCGAGGATCAAGAAAAATCGACGGGGGGGTGTATTCCCCAAAAATCAGAAGGAAAACCGCACTGTCCAAAACAAGTCCTACGCTATGAAGATCAAAGGGAAAAAGAAAAAAAAAATACGATCAACCATAGAAAATAACACCAAAGGGGGAACGACGCGGAGAGGGAAAAAGGCAAACTGGAGAGCATCCGCGCAGGCTCACCTAGGCCACTTGTGGGGGGAAGAAGAATGCAGGAGTCGTTGATCGGGGTGGATTCACTGCAGAGGGGGGAAGAAGGGCGTCATCGTAGGATCTCACAGCTATGGTGAGAGAAACAACAAAAACAAGAGGGGGAGGAAAGAGAGAAAAAGAAACGACATCCCGCCTGCTGAGAAAAACGGCACCTCCATCTCGAACCGAGAAAAAAAAAACATCCCGATCAGAATTCCGGCGGACCAAACAAAGGCTTTATCCTGGAAGAGGAGGAAAAAGGAGACAGTTGTAAAGTGCACCGAGAAGGAGTTCGGGGCTCAATTCCGGGTGTTGGATGACGGGGGAAGAAGAAAGGAAGCTCTTTGAGGGGGACGACCGAGGAGGAAAAAAAAAAAAAAAAAGACGTGGTCTTCATTTGGGTTTGGTGCCAGTGAGGGTAAAAAAAAAAAAAAATCAACTATCATCTCGCAAGATGGAGATTGGGGAAGTGATCCGGAAAAAAAGGAGGCAAAATGAACAGGAAAGGGGGGGAACCGTTGGTCAGCCAGGCGCCACGGCCACGGGAAAAGGGTGAACTGTATGTCTGAATACCGTTTACATCACCTCACTAAAGAGCTGGGAACGAAAAGGGACGACTGGGGGATGCTTGGGGACGTCAAGCCAGCGTCCGCGCCGAAAGGATAGAGAGGAATGACTCGAGAACCGCCGCATACAGAAAACGGTGAAGGAAATGCGGTTTCGACTACCGTAACTTCTGATAAGAGGACGCGTTGTGGGAAATGCGAGGCACGCCCCTCCAAGGCGTCAAGGGAGGAAAGACTAACAACTTACCCTTTTCTTGGATTAGCTCCGCACCGAGGGGGTGGCTGGTCGTGGGCAAGAGGGGGGGGTAGGAGAAAATCTGGGGCTTGTGAATCGGGAGGGGTCAGCGAAAAAAAGGGGGAAATTATGGTGACACCTGGGCTCATCATTGGAACCGATGGGGAGGGGATCGGGGTCTTTAGAATTACCTGCGAGCTTTTGTAGAGAAGGGGGGATTACGTGGACATAAGAAAAGGTTAAACTCCTTACTAGATGGGAAAGAAATGAAGACTCGAAGAGCCGAGACGCATTGTGTCCGACTCCGCCGGCCATGGGGGGGGGGCAGGGAAAAGGGTTCGCAGATTTTCTTCGATAGGGAAAGAATCTTCTGGCGGGACACTGGCTGTGATCTTGTGGAAAAACGTCGTAGGTGGACGAGAGGCGGGCTCAGGGGAGAGTGGTCACTTGGCGCTGTCGTAGAAAAAAAGAAAGGAAAAGAGATGTTCATCAGGCTGGTTCGGGGAAAAGCGGAAGTGAAAAAGGTCCGACTGTTGATTGGCTGAAAAGGGAGCTCAATCAAAAAAGAAAGAGAAAGCGGTCGTCAAAGAAAACTTCACTTCAGCCTCGTGGGCCACAAGCAAAGCTCCGGATCCTTATGGGTCCAGGAAAGGGAAAACGAGAGGCAAGGTCTAAAGGGTCTTGATCCGGCCCGGTGGCGTGGAGTCAGTTCCAAGGGGGGGTGGTCATCGGATGATATGTCGAGAAAGGGACCTAGGTGTTAGCAAAAGATCTCGGGAGGAGCAAAGGGACATGTGGAGTATTCTCTTGTGGAACGAAAGAAAGCAAGAGAGGGCCGGAATCAAGAGTCCAGTCTGAGGGGAAGCAGACGCGGAAAACATAAACCATCGTGGGGAGGGGAGCTGCTGGAGAGATTCATCTAAAGGCGAACAAGGTCAAACAAGAGAGGGGGATACCTTGAGAGAGAAGCGGGAGAGGATTGTCTGGAGGGAGAGACTATGCCCCGAACACAGAAGAACGCCAGAGATTAGATCTGCCGTCAAAGGGGAAAAAAACGTCGAAGGAGAAAAAACGCTATGGCGCGCACATCCTAGAAGCTCCGGGACCTCCCTTTCCCTCGAACGGGAAGAAAGCTGAGGATAGAGGGGGCTTTGTCCCCTCCTGTGATAGGGGCAGAATCGGGGAGCGTTTGGGTACAAACCATGGGAAAGACAACACATCACTTGGGTGGAAGCGCTGAAAAGAGAGGGGAGAGCGGATAATGTACTTTCTGCACGCAGGAAGGGAAGAGGGGGGGAGGTTTGGGAAACGGCATCTTGCCCCGGCGAGATCCGAAGAGAGGAGGTTCAGACCTGTAACCGTCGTTGAAGGGGGAGATGCATGGCAGAAATCGGCTACTCCATCTAAGGAAGGAGAGACATCGTACGTGCTTCTCACCGCGCGTGCCAGATAAGATCAGGGGTGTCACTCAGGGAAACAACCCACGGGAAGAACGAGCGGTACACCTGGGGACGCCATCTCAAGAACAAAAAAAAGGAGGGCCGGATATATGGTCTAGTGCAAGGGAAAGGTCAGCGGTGGTTTCAGTAAACACCCCGGATCCCGCTATCGGTCTCCCCTAAGGGGGTAGAAACAGGGCCTCAGAATCTGCGCAGACAAAGTGGGGGACGTTCGTTTATTATCCGCTCTGAAGGGTTCGGAAGGGTCGTGCCCCGTACCCAAGAAGATGAGAAACAGTCGAAAGCGACGAGCAGAAAGAAACGCCGGTCCAACTGTTTCACCCGGGGGCGATGTCTGTTCATGCATGGCAGGAAATACATAGCCGAGTATACCATCGGAGGGGAGCGACTCCACCCCTATTGGCTGGACACAGGGTTGTGTGAATTACAGACCATCTCAGCGTGGGACAATTAGAAAACCTGTTTCCAAGAACCCGCGTATACGATCAGGAGGGATTTCTCGGGGAAGCCCGTCGGGCCCAGCAGAGCTGGCATTACCCCTTGAGCGCGAACAGCTCTTCTACGTCGGACGTTTCAATGCGGCATCGACGAAATAGGCGGAGAGAGTAGGGGGGTGGAGGGTTCCCATTACTATCCACGCAAAAACTCCTAAGGAGATAGAAGAATCCGGTAATTCCTACAATAGTAGAAACGAAAAGAAACGGGGACCTTGGCTCCTTCGCGTAAAACTGCGAAGAAAAGAGCCAGAGACGTGAGTCGATCAGGAAGCAGGGCACATTGTAAACATGACTGGGAAATGGGGAAGGGCCAGGGAACCGCCAGGTCAAAGAGGAAAAGTACTACCGGTAGCCGAAGATGATTGATCAACTACCCTCTAAGATGTGGAGAATCGTAAACTTCGCGAAAATCGGAAGACCAAAGGGAATAAGAGCGCTAAAACCACACGTAACATTCGTGGCTAAAAGCACCACCTCGCCTACTTCTAGGGCGAAAATCCGAAAAAAGCCGATCCCGAGTGCTTAAGAAAGGAGGGGGAAACGAGTCTTAACGGAACGTGGAGAAAAAGCCTGCGTTATCATGCGGAAGGAGGCCCACCGCACCAACCATCAACAGTCAAGTGAAACAGGCCTATTCCAAGCCCGGAAAGGGAAAAGGAGCTGCGTTAGTGGCATGGTACAAACCGTACTAGAGACACCACCTCTACAAAACGAAGAAAACGACAGAGAACACTATCAAAAAGGACGGAAAGTACCACCATCCTATTAAAAAAGTCAAAGACTAGACATAGGAACGAAAAGAAACGAAAAACTGGACTTCTTAGTAGGAACACTGCGTCGAAATCGAATTCAGAACGGGGCTTCACCACCTCACTCGTGGAAAGAGACAGAGCTCTTGCCACGAAGCCACAAAAGAAACTACGGGAGAAACCATATCAAAGCCGTACGTAAACATGATCAAGTTTTCAACTCAATAAAGAAGGGGACGAGAACACTCTATCAAATCCCACTATCAGACGACCGTCGAGCACACGACAACTAGCCGCCACGGTGGCAATGCTAACATAAAAAAAAGAAAAAAGTGTCAGGTTCGGAGGTGTCTCGGACCATTCTATGGCAGCTAAACAGCCGCCGAGCAGTCATAGAAAAGCACCTCTTTAGGAGGAAAGGAGAGGAAAGAGTACTTTATTCGGCGGTCCCGAGTCATACCCAATCAGATCACAGAACTTAGGTCGAGAGAGAGGAGGAAGACCAACCGCCGCCAACAAAGACGGCATCACCGGAAGCACCAACCGCGACCATAGGGAACAAACAAGGATGACTGGAAAATCAGCAAAGCAGAAATTGTTACTTTTGAAGCTGAAAAGAAAAAGGGAAAAGGAAAAACCGCCTGTTTAACAGGATCACGGTAATGCCAGCGAGCGAGGAACGGGTGCCGAGAAGAACAAACAAGATGGCCCAACAAAATGACGAAAAACGGGCCGAATGAAGAATAGAAAAGACACTAAGAGCAACAGTACGAGACGGAGCCGCAATAGCCAACACCTAAATTGGAAAAAAAAGCGAACAATGTCTCCTCAGCAGTCGAAATAACTAGGAGTTGCTGGGGGAAAACCGAATTCATCCGGGATGTAGTGATAACGTGAGTCAGAGAGTGGGAGCAGATAGGGCTAGCAGGGGCGAGAGACAGCGGGGGGATGTCGGTTTATGTCCGTAATCTCTCACATCAAAACAAAAGGAACGAAAATCACCATCCCGACAAGCAATAAAGCTGAGAAGAAAGAAACGACCGAACAGGAGTGTCCGACGATAACGATCAATAATCCCGGATAGAATTCGACGGGCAAAACACGGGGAATAGGGGACAATGACTCGGCGTGATGAGAAGTTTTCTGAAAGAGAGGGGAAAGACACCAGGAGTGTTGTGCCTATGCTTATTCTCAGGTAAAACGGAGGGGGGTGGGAGAAAGCATGTCTCATAAGAGAGTAGGAATGGGTTGGCCCGTTTGGGTGAAAAGGAGAAGAGACACACACGCAGAGCTTCACTATCCCTAGCGAAAGAATTGGACATTCGACACCCAGGCGGCCATGACTCGAAACTCCGTTGTAAAAAAGCCGCAGGGGGGAAAAGGAAAGTCGCTGCGGGTATGTTCCGAAAGACCGTTTCCATCGGAAAGGGGGAAAACGACGAGTGGGGGAAGGTGATTCAGGAGGGGGAGTGCCTGTCCGCAAGAAACGACCGAAGTGTTGCAAGAGGACGATAAATGCTACTGAGAACGCAGAATAAAGGAAAAGCAGTGCATTGCGAGGGGGGAGGAAAAAGTACGGATTCTCTTTGGCGGCTATGCTCACCTAAGCAAAACGAGCACGCAAAAAGCCCGGACCCGTGAGGGGTGCGGGAAGGGGTTGCGCGCTGGTCTTGGCCTCTGATCGGAAAGTGAGTAGTGTCGCGTCACCACGGCTGAATATGAATTGAACTAAGCGGCTCGGGGAAAGCTGCGAAGTTGCACTTCATGGTATGCTGAAACGCGACGGCCGGGTGGAAGGGGCGGACTCGAGATGTGTATAAACGGAAGAGGCTGATATGCCTACAGATCTAGAAACAAAAAAACATGGGGAAGAGTGGTGGTGCGTAGAGGTTCGCGGATATTCCGCTTTTCAGCGAAGAAAACAGAAGGCGGGGCGGGTGATCGTGTTCTCTTTAGTGGGGGGAAGGAAGGGAAGAGGAAAGGGGAGACCTTGAAACGGTGTCCGGGCGCCTGGAAGGGTGAACCCTCCCGCAGCAAGACGGGTTAAGAAACTGTACGGGCCAAAGGAAGCGGCCCAACCAGGGTCGTGAAGGGGAGGGAAGCGATGAGCCAGCAGTAAGGACAGCACGCCGAGGACGGGGGAAAGTCAAAGGGAAGCCGATTTTTGCACAGCACGAAAGACGAACGAAGCGAGGGGGAAACGGCCTGTGGCCGACGCCTTCGGTTAAAATCGGGAAGGAGGGGAGAAGGGAGCTGAGGCAAACTTAGCCAGAATGACACTTTGCCTGAGAAGGGTGGCTGCGGCTATGTCGGAAGAGGTCCGAATGGTAACCCAGATCGCGGTGTCGTTGAGAAGATTAGGCTTAAGCGGGGAAATAGGAAAGCGGCGCGATGCAGGGGGCCAGGATCAAAAAAGAATAGAGTGGAAAAGAAAGGCCGTCGACGCGACGACAGTCGGGGAAGGGCGCAGCTTCCAAAACGGCGCAAGGGCAAAACGGAATCTTAGGCGGACGGAGGGAGGATCAATAGGTGAGGGACTTGTGCTGGCGGGAGCGACGTGCTCAAAAAGCAAACTACGCAGATCCTCAATGGGGGGGGGGGGGAACTCTGCCGCACGGAAACGTCACCCGTCGCCGCGTGCGCGCCGGCATTCAAACGCGGCGGGACAGCCGGCCGCCAAGAGCACTGGCCTACAAAATTGACTGTCGCCGAGGGTGCTTGAAAAAAAGAATTTCCCTCTGAGTCGGGTGTTCCAGAAACCCGACGACAATCGGTGTGGTGGCCGGTCGATGACCAAGAAGGAACGAGGTAACTGGGAGATGTACATTTCTGCATCTCATTCCATTAACGAGGGGGGGAGAAGGGACTGTAAATCTTAAAATATTGACCCAGATTAAAAAAAGTAGCATTGATAGCGATTGTGGGCGACCTGTCGAAAGCCGGTGACGGGAACACTGCTGAATGGAAGACCTCTCGACTAACCCTCGACGAAAGAGGCTGCTGGGGCAGAGCAGTAACAGTCTGATACCTAACCGTCGGGACGCGAAAGAAAAATTGTTCCAAGGGCACAAAAACATGTCCAAAGAACGTAAATAACCA
>Ga0179591_1349936_pt1 | contig 12915 bp, 9 predicted proteins | sample CZOMad2_1_08_16f_FD_182891 | JGI IMG/M metagenome (GOLD analysis project Ga0179591, IMG submission 182891) | Vadose zone soil fungal communities from Angelo Coast Range Reserve, California, USA - CZOMad2_1_08_16fungal (PacBio error correction) | ecosystem: Environmental > Terrestrial > Soil >...
CGGGCTCTATAAAAACCACCAAGGTAAGGGGGAAAACGAAACTCCGGGGAAGCCGGACCAACAAAAAGGAGGGGGGTAAAACATTTGAAAAATGCGGTGGGGGAGGGCAGGTCCTCTCTAGTCGGGCGGGTCTGCCAAGACGCAACTTCCTTTTCTACGTCATCACGCCTCTAACTGAGGAGGAACCAGAAAAAGGTAGGGAACTCATCCAAAACACAGAACTGCTCGGTCGCGTTCTTGCAAAGGAGTTGTTTAGCAGATCTCCAGGTGAAGTGACACTGTCTTTTCTTTGGAAAGAAAGGAAAGATTGGAAACTAAGGGACTGAGCGAGTACAGGTGCGCCAGGATCAGATGGGGCCGTTCGCCTGTAGGTCTGCAACGGCAAAACCAGAGTACCAGGGTGATGACCGGGCTAGGCGGGGGAAGAAAAAGTTAGCAGAAAGAGAAGCGCAACGTTAAAGGGACGCGTGGCAAGGGGAAGGACGGAGAGACCAACAGAGTGAGTAATTCTATGTGGGGGGACTCTCGAACCCGAGAGAGGCCGGAACCATGCGTACGCACTCGGGGCGTGAAAGGCAGAAGACTACGCCGAGCTTACGAATCTAGGCAGGCCGAAAGGTGTCATGCCTAGGCCCCTTATCCTAATAAAAGGGAACTCCTTCAAAAGAATGTGGAATGAAACACTGAAATCAGACCCAGGGGTAAAATTGCACTGTACCCGACGGGACTAATAGAGTCTCTAATACAAGTAATCAGCTCTCCCTAACCTAGAATTGGTCAGTAGGGGCGGGTATTACCAGAGTTTGAAAAAGGAAGTAGATCAACATTAAAATCTCGGAATCGTGCGTTAAAAAAAAGCGGACCACAAAGAAGTGCGCAGGATGCCTAGTATTCAGGATGAAAAATCTAACAAACGATTTCTCAACTAAGAAAATTGGCTAGTCTTCAAACCGGCCAAAAAGGGGCCCTTTTTTAGGGAAAATCTGGAACGAACGGGGCAGGAGGGACTGGAGAACGACGAAAAAAATTCTTTTTCATGCCGTCAAAATGAATGTGTGTCCAGGGAAGAAAGGCGCTATAGGGCGAGACGGGGAACGCGAAATCTCATGGGGGAGGGGAAACTGAATTGGGTGGAAGCAAGGAGGGCTAATGCCATGTGATGTGGAACGGGGGATATAAAAGAAGGGCCGACGGGGCGGAAAATCAGGGGGGACAGACTAGCAAGTAAAGACAGACGGAGATATCACGATAAGAAGTTTCGGCAGGCACTTCAGCACCACAAAAAAAAAACGCTGCCTGTGGGGGGGGACATTGGCAGAAAAGGGCCGTACCTATAAGATTTTTGGGGATATAGTTGGTGGGGGGGGGGAGGCGAAATAGACCAGGGACTCAGCGGAACACGGAAAAAATCGTACCTTCGAAAGAAAGAAGACTCACGTCTGGCAATGATTCCACGGGACTGAAAAAGGGGGGCGAATAGGATTGCTCAGTAAATGCCGAATCTTTCAACTAAGTTCGTAATGCAAGTCACATAAATTTCAATAACGGCGGCCCAAGACAAAGATCAATCTTTATGAGACGCGAGATCCGACTGAACATAAAAAAAAGAAGATGAACGAAAAAGTATCCAGTAACACCATCCCTTCCAGCAATGTAAGATAAAAATTTTCCGTCTTAAAAGAGAAACTGCGGGATGTGACTGACGTTGACATAACATAAAAGCTATACCCGGAAAGGGGAAGTCTAGAAGGGAGCGGGGGGGGGGAATTTGCTCCTTCTTCAATAGGACTCCTAAATAAGGCCAGTTTGGTCAGTCCCGTGCAAGGGGGGGGTAGAAAAAGCGGTTCCAGAAGAAAATCGGGGGAATGCCAAAAACTACCTTGAGAGAACGAAAAAACTACGTACAAGGGACAATAACGCTACCGGTGTATATCTATGGGCCTGGGTAGAAATTCCATGGACTGTACTAACTGGCGGAGAACTACTGGGAAACCAATCGCGAGGGGACTTAAGGTTAAAAGAGAATGGGGTCTTCCGATCGGTCTCCCTATAGTGATCAACAATCAAGGAAAATCGGGGAGGGCTCGGGGGGTGCAGCAGCCACTGAGGTAGACCAGAAAAATGCCGAAGCTCCGAAATCCGGAACTGGGGGGGGAAGCTATTTGGGGAAAACAAGTAGTCGTGGGCAGGTACGAAAACCACTCGGAGGGTCGACTCACAATTCACGCAGAAAGTGGACCGCTCGAACGAACCCGGGACAAAAGTGCTAGAAGAATCTCGAACTTGACAAAAAGATAAACTTCATTGAGGGAAAGAAAGCTTATAAGCTACTAACTCAAACCGGAGAGAACTAAAAAGATGTGTTTAGCTATAAGATTGAAAAAACTAGGGTAGGCTTTCTACACCACTCTTTGGGCAAGGGCTAGCCGAGTCACGGCAAGAAATGGGAAAACCTAAAAGGCGTGAGACCGGCGCTACCCTTGGGGGTACGATCTGACATTGGGTGATGTTCTCAACGTCAGCCGCACATCTCTTCAAGGGTAGGTCTAATGGGAAGAAAACAAGGAGGGGTTGTGGGATGCCGACTGGGTTTTAAGAGAGCGGATCTTTGTTACCAAGGGGGGGGATCAATGATAAGGGGGACCGGACGGGGGTCGCATTCTAATTCCGCTGGTTTTTTTTTTTAAAAGGAGGGGAAAAAGGGGAACGAAATGTATCGGGCCGGAACGTTCCAAGGGTCTCGGTACCAAAGTCTCATCGAGAGGAGTGGCTCTCTCGGATCGGGGGAAGCAGCTGAAAAGAAGCTACTACTGGAGGGGGTAAGCACTATTGGAAAACAGGCTGCAATACGCCCAGGGGGGAAGTTTAAGAAGTCAAAGGCGGGGCAAAACAGAGCAAGATAGGACGCCTATCAAGTAGGGGGAACGCGTCGGGGTAGAGTTGAACTTGAGATTATAGGCTAGGGGATACGTCGAACCTGCGATCCTCGGCTAAGAGCGCTTCAAGAATCATGGGGTTCATTCAGTTGCTGAGGGGGTAGAGGCAGAAAAAAGTGCTTATTCAAAAACGTCGGATAGGGGAATGAAAAAAATTAGCTGTTCGCTACTGGGACAAAATCGTCAATCGTTCAGGTGGGCGACATCTCCCTATAGTAGAGGGGAACTGTGAGGGCAAGGTCATCGTCGCCCAAAACGGGCCGAAGTTCCAATTCGTCAGGAACGCCTGCTCGGGGCCTCAGCTCGGCCAAGGATCGGGGTAGAGGGCAGCAAGATCACCATATCAGCGGGGAGCACGCCGAGCATACGTAATAGATACAGGGGGTGAACCTCCTATTACTGTCAAAGCAATCGAGTGTTTTCCCGCCTCTTGCCAGATGCAATGGAATGGGGCCCAGAAAATCAGTTGGCTAAACATACCGCATCTCAAGAATCCTGTACCCTGTGGTCCGACTCACTTGGAAAAAGGGACAACACGGGTGGTTTATCTCAGGACGGGACGGAGTTCGGGCATGACAGAGGGAATACCTGAAAAAGGAAGTCTCGGTTTGGGCTACAGGGGCGGGGAATGGGTTTGACGCCGGAAGAAAGTGGTGGACAGACAGGGGCGGCTTAAGGGGAAATTTGCTTGCCGACATAACAGCAGAAATCGGACAGAGGCCGTTAAGGTACCACCTATAAACAGACACCAAACGAGGAAGCCTTGATCCAACGGACTGCCGAAGGGGGGGTCCGCCCGGTAGCACTCAAAAGTCTAAATTGTGGACTTGGGAAAACGGTCGACAACACGAAAGGAAAACACACAAAAAGGGAGGGGGGGGGGGTCGGCAATAAAAAAACACAGGTTCACACAAAAAATAGGGGTGGTGGAGTCACAGGGGGGGAGGCTTCTGTAACTCACAGAAGGGGGGTGGTGAGTGTACTCTGCGGGGGGTGTCGTCTCTGGGGGAGAGACTTAAACACTAAAAACGACAAAATTCACTTGGCTCTTTCATGAATCTTTAAGTTGGCACAAAGATGCGTGTGAAAAAAACGAGACAAGCTCGATGTAAACCAAGCCGAAGATAAACTGCACGTGTCAGAGCCGAATCCGACTCTAACACTTCTCTCCCGAATTAAGTTTCAAGAAAAGGCCAATAGGGGAGACCAAGCAATCGAACGGACAATGGGCATTTTTTAACACCCATTTCAAAAAACACACCACCTGAGAGGTCGAGACACTCCTGGCAGCAGTTTTAAAAAATAGAAGCGGTGAAACTGCAGTAGGAGCCGCCTTTTTGTTCTCCTTTTTGGGGGCCAGAGGGAAAATTTCCTTTACGTACGTGGTGCTAATCGCGCACGTTTCCAAGTCCCTGATCTAGTCGAAAAAAAAAAGGGGGTCGGAAAAGGTAGGGATCCAACTTCGTACCGGAACCAGGTTTTCGCAGTGCAACATCAAACAAGGGCATGGGGGGCTCGAATTTACCTTCTTCACGGGCCAGATCATAAAAGAGGGGGAGTGTGGGCACCACTTGACACGATTTAAACGCTCGGGGGCCCAACAAGGAAAACCGGTGCAGTAAAAAGATGAGTTTTCCGGCCATCCTTCTATACCAAAGAATCTCAGTCGAGACAAGGGAGTCGGAATTCCAGTGAGCGTGCGGAGAGAAATAGACTTACACTTGTAAACCAGAGGAGGGGGGGGGTGCGGTGGTGCCCCAGTAAGAGGGGGGGGGCATATTTGTTAAGAAAGAAGTTCACGGACAGAAATGGGAAGCGGAAAACACACAGGATCGTCGGGTAGCGATAGGTTCTCCGGACATCGCTTGGGTACAGAATAAAAAAAGTCCAGAAAGAGACAAACGGTCCGCGTGGGGGGAGTAGAAGCGCAAAGTTTAATTCTGGCGAATTGAAGTTTCGAGACTAGACTCAAACCGGGGAGATCATTAAAATAGGAGCGGTGTTGAGGTTTTAGAGGATACGGCGGTAATTCCAGTCAACGAGGGACTGGAACTGACTGCAGGGGAGGGAAACGTAGGAGCAGGGGGAAGACTTCGTGGTCAAACCCACTTGTCACGGCACGGGAGCACCGAAGGAATGAGTCCTACGCCACCGACAAGGACGGTTCAAAATGAAGACCGGAGGCGAAATGAGAAAAACCGGGGGGGTGTCGTACGGATTGTATAGGGAACAGGTAATTATTCCTTCAGAAGGTCAAATGTTGAGGAGAAGCTGGGGGCGGGTAAGGGGGGGTGTGGTCCAGCGAAAAATTGCAGAATTGTTCATAACAGAGAAGTACGGGGATAATCCGACACGCCAACGGGGGAAGCGTAAGCGGCGGGTTCTTCGCTCTGACTGTCAGGGGGGGAAACTAAATAGACCGCAATCGTTGACGTGTCTCATCGGCCTTAGAAAATCGTGGGTACTACGTCATCGGGGGGGGGGTCCTAACAGGGGGGGTTGAGAAGAAATGAAAAAATTGGGCAAACAGTCCGACTCATCTATCTTACCAAAGGGACAAAGCCGCGTGGAACAACGCTAACCTAAAATATAGGGAATTTTAGTATAAGAAGAAGGTTTGAAAAGGGGGTTAGAAATCGAGAATAATTAACTTCAGTCAAAAGTGGGGTCAATTTCTAGTAGGAGGAAAAGAGGACTTGACTAATATGGAACTTGGATAGAAGGGAAATTCATGACGCAAAGCTCATTCGAAAAAGACGTTTTATCAGGGGGCTGATAAATGTAGGGATTCTCGAAAACTTTGAAGAAGAAAATTACCGTGGGCAACGAAAAGAAAGGACCTCGTCAGAAAAAAAATGGAGGAATATTTTAGCCGAGGCTCGAACTAGCACAGCGAATCTTCGGGCTCCTACTACCTGCGGAAAAAAGGGGAGCTAAATAAACAAAACTCTCTTAGATATAGGACCAAGAGAAAGCAGTAAACCACAAACAGACTTAACTTCAATGAAGACAACGTCTCTAGGGAACTCTTAAAATATTGGTTCGGCTAACCGTGGCGCGGAACGGGACAAAACAAGGTAGCATAAACCACTCAACCAATTGAAGTTGAGGGACAGCTAAAGACATACGGAATGAGTCGGCGGAATAAAACACGCCGAAAGGTCTGCGTAAGAAACAGATCAAAGGTTAACAAAGGGAGAGGTGTTAAAAGTGCCGCCTGATATCAAGATGTTGGGCGAACCGCCGTCACGACTTACCTACAATAGAAAAATCAGGAACACGCGTGGGAGGAGCCTTTTTCTGTTCGTACTAATCCTACGTTCCTGATCACGGCCCATGCCTTCTATTGTTACAAAGAGGCTAGAGGCGCAGGGCCGGTCGGGAATCTTCAGAAAGTCCGGGAAGGAAGAGCGTAAAGAGAAAAAGCAGTTTTGAGGGAAAAGCCACACACTCTCGAAAGAATGACCTTGGCACCCTCGGTTTACAGCGTACCAGTCGGGGTACGTCTTTTCGACAGGAAGAGCTAAGTCCCAGATAGGAGGGCACCTCGGGGAAAGAATCGAGTGATCTCTCCTATACAAGGGAGGCGGCCAGACTCTGAAACCCATAACTCGGGGGAAAGTCCCCAAGTTACCGGAGAAAGCACACAGGATTGGTACAGGGAGACCAGGGAGCGAAAAAGCCAACTTCACTTTCGAGGGGGGAGGGGGTTTAAAAGAGTAAATAGAAAGAGAAAGGTAGTTGGGGGGGGGAGGGGCGGGAGGGTCCAGTCTGATCACGCGTCCTAAAGGAGCCCTAAGTCTTTTTCCTGAGGTACGGGGGGAAGGGAAGCGTTGAAATAAGAAAAAGGGGAGGCGCCTTTTCCGGCACTCAGGTCGCGGAGGTGTGGAATTATCTAAAAGAAAACAGCCTGGAATCCATAAAAAAATCCGCGCGAAGTATTGGGCAAAATAATGAAGTCTCGTGAAGGGGTCCTTTGACTCCATAGGAGGAGGGTCGTCTGATTAAAGGGGACGAACGGGGGGGACAGATACGAAACGGGAAACGGGTTTCCTAAGTATATCGGTACATGTAATCGGGGAGGACGTCGGATTCTACTCGAGGGGGAATGGAACCAATCCGATGACCACTTCCTAGTTGGAGGAAAGGCACAAGAACCTATGGGAGGAGTCGGTTTAGGAGGGGGACAGGGGAAGGCTTTAGACTGGGATAAGAGTGCGGCGGTCATGGAGGTTAGAGGGAGAAGATACACACGAGCACAACGGAGTTTAAGAGACAAGGAAGAGTCGGACTCCCCTCCAAAAATTCATCAGGAGTGGAGTGGGGGGTCTTCCATCTTGAAGAAAAAAGAAATGAGGAGTTCGATTAAATACTTGGGGGAAAAAGGCATCTTACCAAGGGGAAGTGTAGAGAAACTAGCCCGCCGCTTCCCAAGGACCGAAGAGGGGCCGTTGAACTTCTCCCAAACGAAAAAAGACCTATAAGGGAAGGTCGCAGAAGAGAGGAGAACATGGAGGGGAAAAACAAGAAAAAAGAATGGATTTCCGGATCAATGACGCAGGTCAAAACTGTCTCAATCCGCGAAGCGTTCTAACTAACGGACGTAAAAGACCTCCAAGGAAAAAGGCCTGTTTAAGAAGAAAAAAAAGAAGGATGACTAGGAGAAACCTCGGTGGTCGAGGTGGGGTCCTACCCATTGGGGGCCAGCCTGCTTAAAGATGCCGGTTGACGGGGGGCAAGGAAGGGGAAGGAGATGGGGGGGGCAGTAAGTTGTCTCAAGGTCCGCTGGTCAAGAAAGCGGGTTTTGTTAGTCTAGGGACAACGAACCGAAACCCTTGCGGGGATTAATGAGTTTATACTGGACTCATATAATAAGAAGAGTACATTGCCAGCACACCCTCAAGGGGGCAGTGATATACGGGATTTGCCCTGGCAAACGAGGAAAAACCGGAAGGGCATGCCATTTCTCAATATGGGAAGACATCTCGGGGAAGGCATCTGGAAAACTTACTATCATTGCTCGATGCGCTGAAGGGCGTAGTCGTCCGGAAGACTAAAAAAAAGTAAGGTGGCGGACTGGGGTTTCTCGGGAACTTTCGGGAAAGGAAGGGAAATCTGCAACGAAAGAAGGATATAGGAATCAGTAATCCATAATAAAGAGGGGGGTACTTCCTGAACGGAGGAGCGGAAGGGGACTAGTAACGGCGCGGATATTATTAACTTGAGCAGGAAAACAGAGACTTCAATGTGAAAAGGGGAAATGGGAAAAGGGTGGGGGGTCTATTGCCACGCGAAACCTTATGTCATGCCATATCTATACGGGCGAAATTCCGGACTCTCAGGGGTGGGGGAAAAATCTGAGGAAAATCAGAACACCTGCAAAAGAAGAGGGCAAGAAGGAAAACTCGGAAGTGCTGAGGAATGACGACCTAAACGCGAAGAATGGACTTTTCATTATTAAGGGAGGATCAAAGAGGGTCTACAGGATCGAGGGTCCGCCATGACGTGTAGGTGAAGGAGAACGAACCCGAAAAAAAGAAGGAGGGAAAATTTTTGGTTGGGAAAAGTGTCGGGAGATTGCCGCAAAAGGTTTTCCCCAGTAGGGTTGGTACAGTGCTGGAAAAAAGTCCTGAAGGCGAGTATCTCTCTAAAAAACCCGGATGAGGAAAATAAAATAATACTAGGGGGGAAAGGGAGTAGGCAGAATGCGTGGTTCAAAAAGAGTGGGGACACAGTCTCCAAAAACCACGAAAAAGGCGTAAACCAAAAGTTGCAGAGGGGGGTCGTTTCCTCAGAACGGGTACTGACTCGGGACCTTATCCTTTTCTAAAGGGGAAACAAGGAGAAAGGTAGAACAAAGGAAAGACAGTCAGAAGAACGAAGACAAAGACCGAATACCGGTCGGGGGCGGGACAGAAATTAGACCTGCAGCTACGAGGGGGGGACCTCTGACTGGGGGGTGAGCGGAGCCGACGATGGAAAAACGACCATTCGGCGGCGTCAAGAATCAGAGAGACCTGTTCAGGAAGAGAGTGCAGACGCAAGCCCACAAAAGTTACCAGGGGAGGGGCACCCCGCTGTCTGGGATTTCTCGAGGAAAACAGACTCAAAGGAAGGATGAAGATTTTTCAGGTCTGACAGGGAAGGAGACACATTGGGGGCCGAGAGGTGATCGGGCAAAGCGGTACGCAGATAACGCCCGCCTACCGAGCCGGGGGGGAGCGCGGACCAGCATGATCGGTAATGTTCAGATCCGCGCTCTAACAAAGAGGGGGAGGACAAGTATTAAAAAAATAATAAAGACAGAGGGCGAGTAATAAACGCAGACCCTGCACCTGCCCCGCCAAATAGTTTTATTATCACATCGGAGCAGACCAAAACACGTTTTGAGGTTTAAACCGGACGTGAAATCCAAGTGAATCTCTGGAAAATTAGAAAAGAGGCTCACTAAAAAAGAAGGGGCAGTTCTGTTACGCTATGAAAAACGGGATTGTTGAAAAAGACCTCTAAGATACAACATGAAATTCACAAAAAAAAAGCCTAGTAGTTAGGGCAAAGAAGATTCAAAGGGGGGGGAGGGTATTGCAAATGTAATCAATGGACGAAGATGTAGGATGAAAAAAGACCCCGGGGACCTAAAGGCACTTGGGGTGGGTCTACGGGTGTGCCTTCCTCTCGAGGGGGGAGGTCCTAACGGCGAATCTGGCGCGGGACATTGGACGACTATACCAAGCTGTGGTTCGGCCCCGACCCATCAAGTGGGGGACCTTACCGAATTTCTAAACGCGTGGAAGAGTCTACTGAAAAAAAAAAATAGTCGGGTTGAGGTACTTTTCAAAGTTTTCAGAAAGATAAGAGTCGGCCTTATTACCTTTCCTATTAGATGGAGAGGGGGGGATACATCTCAGAGAAGGAGGGAACGGAGGAAATTCGTCGATTAAGAGGTGAGTGGCATTACTCACCTTTCATGACCAGAAGAAAACTAAAACCACGGGATACTGGGTTCAGTTTCTTTACTCCTCCTTGGTCATGGGTGACTATTACGGAAGTGAGAAGAGGGGTGGTGAAAAAATAATCATAGACACCGCCTCAATGTAACATAGATCAGAACCAAGAAGAAGAGAGGTGCCGAGAAGAAGAAAAGAATACATCTACACGGCCAGAAGGATTTGGAGACAAAAAAAGAGGAAGTTATAGACGATTGTTCTACGTGAGGGTCAAGCTGTTCAGACCTCATACCTCTACTCCCCGTGCAATGAATGTAAGTATGAGCAAAAACTGGTCTATCTGAAGGATTAAAGAGGGAATTTAGAAAAGGCCGAAAAAGGATCCAAGTCTATTACTTAACCGACAAGGAAAAGAAGAAAGGGAAAGCATGAGAGGAGATGGGGTCTTAAAGACCCAACTCTTCGGAACTACGGGAACTACCGCTAAAGGGGACAGAAGGGGGGGATAAGAAGGAATATGTGAGAAGGGAGGAGACCGAATACATCAGGAAAAGTTTGGCTAAGAGAAGCAGGTCAATTTGGGCGTCAGGTCGGATCCTAATGCATCGAGAAAAAAAATGAGAGAACGAGGCTCTCCCGTACACAGGAAATAACACTGTGGGTAGAAATGGCCGGAAGGATATGCCGGTACCCAGGGGGAGGCAAAAGAAACTAAACATGTGCGGGAGCAGGCTCGGTTAACATCCATCTAGTGGCTTAATTAAAAAAGAAGAGTGTTGGAGTGAAGGCGCTAATTACACACACGATCGGGGGGGATCGCCGAGAAAAGCACCTGATGATTCGATCTAATCGGGAGAAACCTGCGATGCCTCTACTTGCTTAGGAAGAGAAAAGATCAAAACGCTTGACGCAACGCTGAAACACGGCCTGAGGGGGAATGGACTTTGTATAGGAAACCACGTTCTTCTATGGGAAGATCAAAGAAGAATGAAAGGGATCAACTGCACGACTTCACTCGGGAAGTTACCACGCGAAAATAGGGGAGGGGATACCTGCACTGAGAGAAAAAGCAAAGTATTAACACGCAACCGATACGGAAGCCAAACCTGTAAGATCCGATTCTGAATCTTGAAGGAAAGCTACAAGATGCCGACGATACCTGTACTTGGTAAACAAGAAACGGGGATACTTCTCTACTTGGGTCAGGAAAAGAGAAAAAAAATACGGTTTTACTAAGATGCTTTTCACAAAAATCAGCGCGTGAAATGGGGGGGAAAGGATACCTCAACAGCCAATCTTGTGGGGCGGGGGTAACTGACTTGTTGTAACCGGGGGGAGGGAAGGCGCGGTTGAAAAAGTGACCTGATACAAAACTGGATTCAGGGTGCCACGGTTGCGTGCCGTTTACGGGGGGGTGGTGTGGGGTCGCTTCGTGGCGGAGAAATTGTCAAGCGGGGAGAGGGGCCGCGTTTAACAGGCTCGTGCTAGGGTCAGACTACTAGGCTTGGACGGGCAGGGAGGAGATCGGGGGGGAGTGCTCGATAACAGGATAGCTAGTGGCGGTTGAGGCGCCGAGAGGCCGCTTGCTGCGTACAGACAGGGCTTTTGGGGGGGGATAGATGACGAAGGTGTTCTACCTAAATAGAGGAGAAGACAAAATTCTGAAGAAAAGGAGTAGTTTGTCTTAGTAGAAAGGCGATCAGGCTATTGGAGTCTCGAGAAAACCGACGTGCGCTCAGGGGCCGAAAAGAGGGTAACTTAAAGTAAAGGGATGACGGACGAGGAGGAAAATAGGGAACAAACGACACTTCTTCTTGCGGAAATTCCCAAGGCAAGACTAGGTGCGCGTTCTTCTGGTGCAAAGGGACACTATCGGTGGCCAACCTCTCACAGGAGGAGGAGGGGTCTAAATGCATAGATTCCGCAAAACACCTTCCCACTCGGGGATTAAGGCGTTTAGAAGGTGCGCATACGCAAGAGGAAGACCGTACTAAAGGGAACGGGGCTGACGCTAAAATACAGATCCTCAGAATCTTAGAAAAAAGAAGTTGAAAATCTAAAACTAGGTGTTAACCTCCTAAAGTCGGTGAAAGGCCGGAGGAGTAGGTTTGAACATAAGCAAACTGAATTAAAAGGGCAGGTTACCCCCTAGGGGGAGAAAAAAAGACAATGGGGTTAGAACCGACCGGACACACTTCAAAAGGACGACGAATCCTTTCAAAGTGGTCCAGAAAGAGGGTGAGGCGTAAGCACCCAACCGGAGGCAAGGGCCAATATGAGGAATGGGGGAAGCTGACAAAAGACAGGGGAGGGGGGGAGGGTTGGCAGTAGGATGGCGGAGGGTGAGGCCGGTGAACGTTGTTTGGGTAAAAGCGGGCTAGGGCTAAGATTCAAGTGGGGGGAAACGGGGAGGGCCAGTGAGCAGGTCAAAGGGAAAAGAGTAATATCTAAAACTAACACTCGAAGGCAATGGGAGCAAAAAACGGCGCGCGTTTGTTCCTGGGTCCTCCACGCGCAAAAGAAAGAGCCTCACGTCTCTGAGGATACCAACCCAGAAACACGGACAGGGATCGTATTGGGACTTGGCTTGACATGGGGCGCGCGAAAGACGGCTTAAAACCCCGATCACCAGGCGAACGGGAAAGGAAGGCGCGAAAATAAGGGAGATGAAGGGACCTAGGTGAGGACGGAAAATTCCACTATGGACACCAACGATAGTTAAACCCACTCCGCAAGCCCAACCAGAAAGACCTACAGTGGGGGAAAGGATCTAAAGAACAGAAAAGATTAGAAAAAACCTGCCTTGGGGGGAAGCTCACAGTCTGGCAAAGGAAATAGCAGCAGGTCAGGCGCCACCAGGAAAAGGTTTTCGCCTTCTAACAAGGTGGGAGGAGGGGAGTGTAACAAAATAAGAGGTTCTCGGCGCGGGAAAGAAGGCCTGGGAGGCCGTCCATTTGGTTCCCTTCGAGCACTAATTAATTTTTGTGCTAAGGGATACGGAGAAAAGGGGTTTGTTAAAAAAAACACATAGG
>Ga0179591_1308854_pt1 | contig 12914 bp, 21 predicted proteins | sample CZOMad2_1_08_16f_FD_182891 | JGI IMG/M metagenome (GOLD analysis project Ga0179591, IMG submission 182891) | Vadose zone soil fungal communities from Angelo Coast Range Reserve, California, USA - CZOMad2_1_08_16fungal (PacBio error correction) | ecosystem: Environmental > Terrestrial > Soil >...
AAGGTCAGGCAAAGGAAATGCGAAACAACCATGTTCCTGAAAAAAAAAAGGGGGGAGGGAACGGGGGAACCGGATGATCAGGTAGTGATACCGATGCGACTTTTGTCGCTTTTCAAGGGTGGAAGAAAGGGAGGGGGAGAAAAAAAGAAAAAGGGGAAAAAAATGGTCATTAAGCACCAATCCACTTTGGGGAGGGGGGGAAAAAGGAAAGAGGGAAAAAGAAAAAGCTCCTCCTTGCTCTGCCCCTTCCTCCTTTACATCCCTCACTACCCGGAAAATGAAAGTGGAAAGGACAGAAAAAAGGGGGGGGAAGAAGACATGGCTAACTCGGGGGGAAAAGAAAGGGGGAGGAGGTACGCGCGCTCACTTCTCCCCTCTTAACTCTTCTATCTAACCCAAAAAAAAAGAAAAGAAAGGGGAGGGCGTTCCTTTCTGGTGATCCGTGAAGGAAAAAAAAAGAAGAAGAAAGGAGGGGGAGAAACGCCTTTCCATTTTGTTTTGCGGCTCAAGGGAAGAGGAGGAAAGGGAAGGAAGGAAATAGCAATGTCCCCAGTGAGAGCGCAATCCTATGGAGAACTACAACTTTATACTTCGGTCTAAAAAGGGGGAGGGAAAAGGAGGCGAGGAATTGCGGAAAGAGGGGGAAAAAGGTGGCGGCGCGAGCCCTCTGTCAGCTTTGCCATTGCCAGAGAAACTCGCCAGCGAAGGGAAGAAAAAAAAAGAGAGGGGGAGAATAGGGCCCAGGCGATTCACAACGGGAGAGGAGGAAAGGGGAAAGGAAACGCAACCTACGCTTCGAGGAGTTTCTACCCCTTCACAACTCCGCCGGGGTGGGGGAGAAAAAAAAGGAGCGAGCTACGAGCCTCAAGGGGAGAAAGAAAAGGGAAAAAAAACGGGGCTGCGCCTTTTTTGCTCTCACCCTCACATTCGCCAACAAAAAAGAGAAAAAGAGGAAGAGCGGCGGCATATCGGGTCACTACTTGTGAGGAAAGGGGGGGTAAGGGGTGGATGCCTTCTTCCCTTAATAATCTCTCACATATTGGTTGAGAGTGGGGAGAAAAGGAGAGTAAGGTGCGCTCAGACTATGGGAAGAAAGGGGGAGGAGAGAGAAATGACGCTCTCAAGTTTTTTTTTATTTCTTAATCCGTGTCGAGGGGAGAAAGAGCAGGTTCGAGGTCTTAAAGGGGGAAAAAACCTCTTTGAGCAATAGATCCAGAAAAGAAAGGAAAAAGAGGGGTGCGTTTTTCCGCCTTATTCAAGGGGGGGGGAAGGGAAATCCATATTCTACTTACCTAATTTCTCTTTCACGAAAAAAAAGGGGAGAGGAGAAAGAACGGTGGGGGAAGTGTAAACACGGTGGAAGATCGCTTCTACTATTTCTCTTCCCTCACCTTACCCGGAGACAGTGAGAGGGAAGAAAGAAAAGAGGAGCGGCCCTCGACCTGGGGAAAAAAAGGGAGGGGGGAAAATGGCCGTCCTGATCTTCCGTCTTATCCTTCTCTCACTTTTTTGTCTTCGGCGGGGAAGAAAAAAGAAAGAGAAAAGTACGGCTGGTACCGAAGGGGGGGGGTCCGAACCGAAGGAATCTTTTACGGTCATCCTTTCACGGTGGGGGAAAAGAGAGTGTGAGGGGAAGGGGACGTCTCCCCTTAAGAACTTAAGTTCCATCTGACCTTCTCGAAAGAGCTAAAGGGAAGGAAAAGGAGGAGGGAAGGAAGAGGTAAGAAAAAAAAAGGGGGAAGGGAGACTGTGTTTCCGTTCTTAGCTCTCCGTATTCGATCTATCAAATTACAAAAAAGGTGGGGGAAAAAAAGAGGGGGGACTCAAGTTCGGATGGAGAGGAGGGGGGAAGGGGAGGACTTGGCCGGCTTGCCACTCGTACACAACTCCCTCAGCCTCAAAACAGAGATGAGAAAAGAGGGAAAAAAAAGGGGGAAATCGCCAAAAGCTTCCGCCGGAAGGAAAGGGAGAAGGGGAGGGGGGGCGGCCGTTCAGCATAGCCATCATCCTTCTTTTCACCGAGATGAAAAAAGAAAAGAGAGGTCCAAGTTGCTGGAGGGGAGGGAGAGGGAAATGGTTTATAATGTAGTCCAACATCGTTGATCTTCAAACGCTTCCTAGCGCATAACGTGGGAGGAGAAAAAAATTTTCTCTACCCGAAAAAAGGAAGAGGGGAGTCGAGTAATAGTAGTTCTTTCTTGATATCTCTAACCGCCAAGGAAGAAGGGCAGAGAAACTAAAGACCCTCTCACGATGTTCGAATTAAGGAAGGGAGCCTCGTAGACTCGGAAAAAGGGGGGGGGAAAAGGGGCCCTCCAACTCCCCTTCGAAGCGAGGACACAAGGGAGTAGGGAGGAAGACAAAGAAGGGGGGGGCGTGGGTCAACGAAAAATTTTTCCTGTCCTCCTTACATTTCCGTTAAGACGGCTGCGAGTATGGGAGGGCAGAAAAAAAAAAAGAAGGGGGCGCGAACGTTCAGTCAGGTTGGGAAAGGGGGAGAGGAAGAAACCTGAATCTCGCCCACATCCTGTCCTATCTCACGTGAGAGGAAAAGAAACGCACTAAAATCATAAGAAGAGGAAGAGATCTCTCTCACAACACACTTCTAGTCGTACCTCTCTCTGATGCCCCGCGGGGGAAAAAGGGGGAATGGGGGGCGCCAAATTTAAATGAGAAAAAGGGGGAGAGGGAAGAGTGGGCGAGATTCATTTTTTCTTCCCTCTCAAATCGTTTAACCACCTTAACCCTGACCGGAGAGGGAAGAAGGGGGGAGAGGACGAGAGGCCGGGTAGCTCCCATACGCAGAAAAAAAAAAAGGGGGGAGAGGGAAAAGAGGGAAAAAATTTTTCCTTGACCCCTCAAAAGTAGTATTTTTCTTCGTCGAAATGAGAAGACAAGGAGGGCCCCGTGCCAACAAAGGAGGGGAGAGGGGGGGTAGATACTAGGTCCCTCTTTCTACGCCATACAGGGAGGGGAAGAAAAGGATGGGCGGGTTATTGAGAAAAAAGGGCGGGAAAAAGTCGGTGGCGGCGGTTCGCGCTCTCATCCCGAACTCCTATTCAAAGAGAAAAGGGAGGGACGCAAGAGAAATAGGGGCTATCAAGGAAGGGAGGGGAGAGAAGGAGGTATGCGCTGGCCGCGTTTGAATCTCATCTTTTGACTACCGTTCTGAAACAATTCCAAGAAGAAAAAAAGAAGAAGAGGGGAAAATGCAGGGAAAAGGAGCTCTGGAAGGGGGAAAACCTCTCTTCTTTACCTTCTCCAGTCCACGGAGAAGAATTAAAAGAAAAGAAGGGGATCCCAAGACCGGGAAAATCTATTGTGGGGGGGGGAGGGGGGGAGGGAGAGTTGCACTCCTTCAATAATCTTCCCTGCACGGCACAGAAGAAACGAAAGGGGGGAAAGTTCCACATGGGATAGAAAGAAAAGAACAAAAGGGAAAAAACGGAAGAATTTCGTGTCTTTTGCTTCCTTCCGGCACCCGAGCTGAAAGGAAAAAAAGGGGGAAGAAAACAACTCGGAAGCCCTTTGCGGAAAAAGAAAGGGGGGGCCCGTCAGTTCTCTTCCTGTATCTTCCTTCCGCCAGAAAAACGAGAGAAGAAAAAAAGAGGGTCGGAAACAGAAAAGAAAAAGGAAAGGCCGGATGTTCGTACCCACCTCTCTATCCACGCCGCCGAGAAAAAGGGGAGAGGAAGGAAACACAGCCCTGCATCTGAGCAAAAAGGGAGAAGCGGCTTGGCGAACTGTTTCATATCCTCTTGCCACCGCGCGCACGGGGAAGAAAAGGAAGCGAAAAAACAGAGGGGAGAAGGGGAGGGGGAAAAGTCCAACCGTCTCTACGCTTACCTCATTTGTCTCGCGAGAGTTCCGAGGGCGAAGGGGGGAGGAAGCCTCTGCCCAGACAAACGAAAAAAAAGGGAAAAAAAGAGGAGCGCGCGTAGTTTTTTTTTTTTCTGGAATAGTAGGGGGAAAAAAAAGAGAAAGAGCGTCGTCCACAAAAAAAAAGGAAGGGAAGAAATCCACAAACTTCTCGTCTTCATCGCTCTCCCCCAAGATCGAAAAAGAAAAAAGGAAGGGTCGAGGAAAGCCAAACTTGCCGGGAAGAAAAAAAAAAAGAGGGGCGCGATCTCCGGGCCCTGGCCTCCACACTTACCCAGGCGCGCAGCGAAAAGAGGGAAAGGAAAAAGAAGGGGCAAACAGTCGGGGAAAGGGGGAGGAGAATCACCACGGCGCATGCCCCCTTTTTTCTCTTCCCCCTTGCGGCGTAGATCCGCGAAAGAAGAAAAAGAAAAAAAAAAATAAAAACCCTTTTAAAAGGAAGAAAGGGGGGGGGGGGGAAGGGGTCTCCCTCCTCTAATCTTATTTTTCTTTTCCCTTCATTTCATCGCTACATACCCGAAAGTTGGGCCGGGAAGAGGAAAAAAAAAGGGAAGCGACCACACGGAATTTTCAGGAGAGGGGAAAGGGAAGGAAAGGGCCAAGCTGCCAGAGGGCTCGCGCCTGCCACATGTCTTTCTATCTCCTCTTCGCCAGAATCGCCTTAAAATAAAGGGAAAAAAAAGGGGAAGTAGCCAGTTGTAGTTCTAAGAAGGGGGGGGGAAGGGAGATGACAGGAGATTCAATGCGCATCTATAAATACTTTCAACCAGATACCGTAGAGAGGAGAAAAAAAAAGGGGGGGGTCCAGGAACGCACTTAAGAAGGAGGGAGGAGAAGGGGGGGAAGAAGTATCGAGGGTATTTTGTGGTTGTTCTATCACTCTTAATGCGGGGAAAAAAAAAAAGAGAGGGAAAAGGGCGGAGGCATCGAAAATACCTGTAGGGAAAAAAAAGGAGGGAGGGGGGAAAAGACGTGACTGAAGTGAGTCACCGCTGAAAAAGCTCTCTTTGCTTCTTCAATTGAATTTTTCCTGGTGTGCGGTATGGAAAGTAGGAAGGGAGAGAAAGGGGGGCTAAGAAAAAAGTAGTGAAGGGGGAAAGGGGAAGGGGGAAAAAGAAACTGGATTTCAACTGGAACATCTCAAATTCTGCCTCCTTTATTCACTACCTGAGAATCAGGTGAGAAAGAGGGGAGGAAGATTGCCGGAAAAGCGAATGGCGGAGAAAAAGGGGGGAAGAAAAAGACGACAGGACAACTGTTTTCCGTGGATAGAAGATTTTTTCGTGCAGCTCAGGCGGTTGATGGACGAGAAAGGGAGAAAAGGGAAAAAAAAAAAAAAGAGAGAGAAACACAACAACGGAGGAGGAAAATAGAGAGGGAAAAAGGGAGGGGGAGGGGGGGGCCATCTTTCGACATTTTCTCTTCTCAACCGCCTTATCTTCCGCAAATCTTCTATTCCACGGAAAAAAATGGGAAGGGAAGAAGGGAAGAAGAAAAAAGGAGAAAAGGAAACCATGTCGGAGAAAAAAAAAAAGGGGGGAGGTAGTGATACAGATGCATACATGTGCGCTGTTCCATTTTTAAATCCAGTGTCTGTTGAGGGGAAGAAAAGCTGAAAAATCATGGGAAGGGGGGAAGAAAAAAACCAATCCACTTTGAATCTTTGTTCGAAAGGCAAGAGAAGGAGAGGGAAAAAGAAAAGAAAAGGAATTGGGAAGCAAAACATCGAAGAGAAAAAGGAAGGGAAAAGGGGAAAGTCACGTGAGGACCGAAGTCCTTGACATCACATGTCTGCTCTCATGTATTGCTCGATGCCTCCGCCCTGGAGATGTAACGAGAGAAAAAAAGAAAGAAAAGACCGATACCGGTAGGCAATTCGCTATAAAAATGGGAGGGGAAAAAAAGGGGGAGAAGGGGGATGCGTCCTGGAAACACACATCATATGAAGATTGCTAACTCTTTTTTTCCATTTGTTGCGGATAAAAGAAAAAGAGAAAAGGGGAAAAATCGCTGTCAGACGCAAGGAGAGAAAGAGAAGGGAGGGAACGACCAACTGGAGACTGCGGTCCCTACCTCTAGACGGTAATTTGTCTATTTACAGGGAAGGAGGAGGGAGAAGAGCTATCGAAAAAAAGGAAAGAAAGGGAAGCTTTGTCCAGTGCCATGATAAACTCTTCCAGCGACGGGGAGAGGGGCACGAAAAAAAAAAGAGGAGGGCGTCCGAAAGCAAATCCGGGAAGAAAAACAAAAAAGGGAGAAAGGGGGGAGAGGATTCACTTCCCGTTCCCCTCCACCTACTCTTCTATTATTGCAGACACCGGAAAAAATCAGAAAGGAAAAGAAGAAGAAGAGGGAGATAAAGAAAAAATTTGCAGAAGGAGGAAAGGGGTGATCTCACCTAATCTCCACCTCTCCCTACTCGGTTGGAAAAGAATGAAATAGGGAAGGAGGGAAAAGAAATGGTACGTGTGGCCGGAAAAGAAGAAGAGAGAAAAGGGTTTGCGCGTTTATCTTCCTAACTGCATTTTTTCTTCCTTTCTCGAAGACATGGACGGACGTCCGGGGAAAGGGTAAAAAGAAGGTGGGGGGTTCGAATACATCTGCTGGGGCGCGGACGTTTTTGGGTGTACGACTTCTCGTTCGATTTCTTTCCGGAGAACAGGTGAAACAGGAAGAAGAAGAGCTCTCAAAGGAGGGGGGGGGAAAAAAGGCAGGATGTCAGTGGCCACGTCCCGCAATTCTACTCTAATTTCTCTTTCACGGAGAGCAGACACGAAAGGGAAGGAAAAAGGTGGGGAGTTCCCGAACACGTGCCTCTCTCCTCTTTACTATCTCCGGCACCGGAATGAAGGGAGGGCCGAGAAGGGGGAGAAAAAGGCCGCTGAGCTTGGCTCGTAAACTTTTCTCTCATCGTCATGCTGTGTGGAGGAAATGAAGGGGAAAAAGTGTGGGGGGAGGCGAGGTTTCTCGCAGGGGGGAAAGGAAAAAGAGAAAAAGTTCCGTCTGTGACGCTCGCTTTTTCGCTTTCTGTCCGAAACGGAAAAAGGGGGGAAAGAAAAAGAGAGAGTGGGGGAAAAAAAAAAAGAGCCCGTTAAGACTTTAATGTCCATCTTACCGGCGAGAAAAAAAAAAGAGAGAGGGGAAGGGAAGGAATCTCGGAAGGAAGAAAGAGGGGGGAAAAGGCACGTAAGACCCGCACGAAATTTTTTTCCCCCCCCCCTCCGTGGGTGAAAGGGAGAAGAGGGGGGAGGGGGGAAGCCTCCGACAAACCTGGAAAAAAGAAAAAAGGGAAAAATTCGGGGTGATTCTGGTGCTGTGTCATGTCGCTTTCTTGCGGCGTCAACCAGAAAAGAGAAAAGAAAAGATGGAGGAAGTACAAGAAAAAAAAGGGATAAAAGGGAAAGCCTTCACGCACGTTGCGTTACTTATGCTGACGGGGGAAAGGGGAGGAGAAGAGGGAGAACGCGCTGGAAGAAGGGGTCCAGGGGGGAGGGGGGGGGAGAGGTCGGTCGTGAATTGGTGTTTTTCAGAAGGTGTCCAAAAAAGGGGGAAAGCGCAGTACGCTTCATGAAAGAAGGGAAGGAAGGGATTCGCCCCTATTTCTCTGATAACCCTAAATCCTTCCATTACCGAATCGGTAGGAGAGGAGGGGAGGGAACGCCACAAGAGCAAAATCTTCCTTCCTCAAAGCAAGACCAAAAAAAGAAAGCACGATGTTCTAATTCCTTCCAATCACCTCCCGGAGGCGTAGACGAGAGGGAGAAGAAGGAAAGAAAGAGAAGGAGGGGAGACGAGGACCACTTTAATTCCGAATTTTCTTTACGACGAAAACAGACTCCTTTGGGGGGGAAGGGGAGAGGCAAAGGGATTGGAGAGGCCAATTCCGCATCTGCGTTCCAAAAAAAAAGAAGAGAAAGGGGGGGGGTCGCGAACGGTCAGGTACTGTTTTTCCCTCTTTCTCTGGCCGAAACCCATGAAGCGAGGGAAAAAAAGAGGAAAAGAAACGGGAGGGGGGGAAAAAGGGTGTCAATACCAGCCCGGCACTCGCGCATCAGCAACTGCAGCAATATTAATAAAAAAAAAAAAAAAAAAGAAAGGGATGGAGGCTCTAGTAAAAGGGGAGAACGAGTTGAAAATGCAGATCACTCACTTACTTTCTATCTTCCCGGCGTGGGAGAGAGGAGGTTTAGGAACACCGAGAAAGAAAGGAAAGGGAAAGGTTCTCTACACGGCATCGTACTGTCTTCTTACTGGGAGTCTGGAAAGAGGGGAAAAGGGGGGAAAGGAAACAAGGGGTCCGGTGACCCTCAAAAGGAAAGGGAGGGAGAAAGGAGAATCCCGTTGTTCCTCCTCTTCTTCATTTTATTATTGAGTGCCCCGTGGCCAAAACAGGCGCGCGATGATAGGGAAGGGAGAAGGAGGGGAGGGGGGTGAGTTCGAGGGGGGGGGGGAGGAGGTTCGCGTATCTCAAGCCCTACCTCCTATTCCTCTACGTAAAGGAAAGAAAGAGAAGAGAAAGACGTGGCGAACCTGGAAAGGAGGGGAAGGGAGGAAACGATCTGTATTTTCTCTTTCCTCTTTTTTAATCTCACGCCTGGGAAGAGGGAAGAGGAGAAAAGCACAGGGAACCAGTCTATTAGGGGGAAGAAAGGGAAAAGGGAAGGAAGACGGATGATGGCTATGCTGAAACGGCTCCATTCCACCTTTCATCATTCCCGCCCGTGCGGGAAAGAGGAAGGGGAGGGAGGGGGAGGGGGGGGGTGGGAGATGAGGAGGTTTCTGGTAGGAGGGAGGAGGAAGGGGAAACAGCATCACCGACTTGAGGTCCAACTGAGTCCGCAATTTGTGAGTGATTCACTTGGCCACCTTGGTGGAAGAGAGGAGAGAAGAGGGGAGGGGGGAGGGTATTAAAGGGACGGAAAAAAAGAATCCGCGGATTTCCGGCATCGCCTGTAATAACCCTCTTCCAGTCACTTTATCTGTTCGCGCCAGGGAAGAGGGCAAAAAGGGGAAAGAGGGGAAAAGGAAAGGCTTCCACGGAGGGGAAAAAGGGACAAAGCGCGTCCCAGCCTGATTCTCTTATTTTCATTACCCACCGAGAGAGGAGAAGGGGAAAAGCCGGCAAGAAATACGGAAGAAAGAAGGGAAGGAGGACGAACGGTTTCTATCCCTCTCATGCTTCTTGGCGAACGTTGTAAGGAAAGAAAAGAAGGTGACAGACTCCTCAGGGAAAAAGAAAAAAAAAGGGGGAGACACTTCCCAACCGTCTTCTCTCTACCCATTTTCTCGCGAGAAGGTCAGAAGAGAGGAAAAAAAAAGGGAAGCCGCCCGGGGAACCCTAAAAGGAAGGGGGAGGGAAGACGCGTAGTTTCTTTTAATCTTATTTCTCACCGCTTTACCCTGTTCTTACGGACAAGACAGGAGGAGAAAAAAAAAAGAAAAGAAAAAATGAGGGCGTACGTCAGAAATCCGCCACGAGAGAAAAAGAAGGGAGGAAAAGGGGAACGGCCGTCCATGTCTTCGAGGAGCCCACCTTGCCTTTATTACTATCTCACGCGCAACCACATCTGGGACGAGAGGGGAAGCGATATGTACCAAAAAAAAAAAAAAGGACGCGCGGAAGCTCTGCATCATTTTTCCACCTATCTTCTCGTTGGCGATTGAGGGGGGAAGAAGAAAAAGGGGGGAGGGAGTAGCTAAGAGAACTTCCGAAGGAAAAAAAAAAAAAAAGGGGGGGGGACGGGGTCGCCCTCCTCGAAGCGTAGTTCTGGTCCCGTTCAGTTCATCGCCTCATCCGCAGGGGGGAAAGAGGGGAAGGGAAAAAAGGTCCGGACAAACTTACGGAGGAGGAGAGGACCGTCGCTTGGCCGAGTTTTCTCCTTCCCACTGGCCAAGCAGAAGAGGGAGAAAAAAAGGAAAGAAGGAAGGGGGGGACAATCCCGATGGGAAAAAAGAAGAAAAAGGAAAGGAGAGCGGTAGACCGCCGTCTCCTTTTTCGTTCTCCATCTGATTGCTCGAGAAGGGGAAGGGGGAAAAAAGGGAAGAAGAGAAACATGAGGAGTCGGGGAAGGGAGAGGAGAGGGGTGTGTTTCCAGGCACTTCTCACGGAAATAAATTAACTCCATTAATGTCATTTTATCGCGAATTTTGGAAGAAAGGGGAGAGAGGGGGGGGGAAGGAGAGGGGGGGGAGAGAGACAAAGGGGCGGAGGGAGAAAGGAAAAAGAGGGGGGGAAAGGAAGTAGTCCTCACGTGACGAATTGAGTCACCGCCTTTAAAAATCTTCGCTGCTTCTTCAATGGAATTGGGGACGGGTAGTGCGGGGGAAGGAAAGGAGGGGAGGGGAAAAAAAGAGTAAAGGGGGTGTGCACGGAGAGAGGGGGGGGGAAAAAGCGGTGCCGAAACGCGGGAAGACCAATAACTTGATTTCAAACTTTACCTCTCAAATGTCTGCATCCATGTATCAATACACCGAAGAGAAGGGAAAAGAAAAGGGGGCAATGAACGGGCGAAATGTTCTTGCGCGGGGAAGAAGAAAGGGGGAAAGGTAAAGGAAACAACTGTTTTCCGTGTATTATAATATTTTTCTGCATCTCATCTTTTTATGTACTATCAAATGTCCGAAGGGGAGACTGGAAAAAGAAATACGAAAAAGAGGGGGGGGTGGAGAAGGGGCTGCAGGGCCTTCGGGGAGGGAGAAAAGGGGATAGTCCATCAACCGCTGCTGTCCTAAAATCTTCTATCCCTGAAAACATTTGTCATGTCGAATGGAAGGAAGAAAAAAGAAGGAAAGAGAAAGCGGAAGGAATTAAACCAGGAAAGGGGGAAAGGAAAAAAAAAGGGGGGGAATCAGGTAGTGATACAGATGCAGACATTTTCGCTTTCCAGTTTTAAATCCAGTTTCCTTGGGGAGCCCGGGAGGAAAAAGAAAAAACTAAAGTGCAAGGGGGCCACTCTGGGAGGAACCAATCCACTTTGAATCTTTTGTTCTACTGCAAATCTTACGCTCATCCTAAGACTTCAATAAAATGAAGGGGGGGAGGGGGGGGGGGGGGAAAAGAAAGGAGAAAGCGTTCCAGGGAGAAAGAGAAGGGAAGGGGAAAAGAAAGGATGGCTCTCAGGTATTGCTCATTGCCTCCGAAAGTGGAGAAGGGGGAAAAGAAAAAGAAAAAAAAGAAACTAGGAGCAAACTTCGCGTAAACTGCTTCATTTCGTTTCCTTTCTTCAGTGATAAGGAAGGGAAAGAGGGTGAAATGTGTTTCGGGAGAAAGGAAAGGGGAGAGAAGGGGGAAAAGTCTTTCTCGCTGCTGCATTTACTTCTCTTTCCCTCACTGCCCCTTCTTAGCGAAAAAAGAGAAAAGAGAGAAAGGTAATGGATATGGGGAGAAGAGGGGGAAGGGGGAGATTCTGCGCATAATTGCTATCGTTCAATCTCCCCTGTGGCGGGAAGGGGGGGGGGAAAGGAAAGAGGAACTGGGGCCATAGAGGAGGAAAAGGGGAAACCTACGTCGTGTGTCCGCTACTTCTCTTCCTCAGCATCATCTCGTCCCAGGCGCGGGGAAAGAAAAAGAACAGACGCTTCAGTATTGGCGGAAAAAAAAGAAAAAGGGGGGGGGTTCGTCACTCAAGTTTACAATTTTCTATTGCAGCCTCGCGGAGGAGAAAAAGAGGGGTTGGAAGAAAAAGGGGGGGAAGAGAAAAAAAAATCTCCACCGCGCCCTACTCACCAAAAAGGAAGGAGAGGGGAGGAAGTAGAGGACTTTGAGGAGGGGGGGAGGGAGTTTGGAGTCCGGCGGCCCTGATATCTCTCACATATGTGGTTTGCGCAGGGGGAAAAGAGAAAAGACATGGACGGACTGAAGGGGAAGGAGGAAGGGGGAAAAGGGGAAGATCGTGGGCTGAGATCGTCTTTACTCCCTCCTCATTTTTTGATTTCGGAATACGTCGAGGGGGGGAAAAGGGGGAGAGAGAGCGTTCGTGTCGTGGAAGAGGAAACTCTTTTGCGCAATACGAGAAAAAAAAAAATCGCTAAACTGTAGGGGGGGAAGAAAAGGGTGTGAAGGGAGAGCCAGTTGCCAACTTCCGCTCCATTCTCCTCCTAATGGCTCGTTCACGCTATGAGCGCGAAAACTGGGGGAAAAAAGAAGAGAAGGGGGGGGAAAGTGTCCTACCCACGTGCCTCTCTCTCTCTTCTACTAGTCGAAGGAAACAAAAGATGGTGAAGAGTGGGAACCAGGGGAAAAAAAGGGGGAGGGGAGAGACCGTTTTTCCGTCATCGGCCATGCTTTTTTTCTATTGCCGTAAGATTAGGAAGCGGGGGAGGGAGAGGAGCGTGGTCAAAAACCCTCCGCAGAGGAGGGGGGGGGGGGGAAACGCTGGGGAGATGAGGGGAAAAAAGGGGAGGAAAGGGAAGAAAGGGAGGGGGAGAGGGGGGATCTCGTTTTTCTGTCGTCCTCCTCTCCCGTTACGACCTGAAAGGGACAAGAGGAAAGAAGGGGTTAATAGGGAAGGGAAGAGGCTGACCCTTCAGCTCGGTGCCTTCCTTCCTACCTCACGAAATTACTACTAAGTGGGGGGGAAAAGGAAGGGGGGAAAAAGGGGGGGACGGTGAAATCCTCACACAAAAAGGGAAGGGGAGAGGGGGGGACTCAAGTTTCGGTGATGCTTGTGCGTTGCAGGTACAGCTTCTTGCCGGCGGGGAAGAGGACAGAAAAAGAAAGGAAAAAAGGAAAAAAGGGGAAATAAAAACGAGGACCGGGCAACCGGGGAGGGAAGGAAAAAGGGGAGGGGAAGTGAATTCTCCGGTTTGAATTTCTCCTTTCAGCAATAGAAAGCAAGAAGGAGGAGGCAAAAAAACCTGCGAAGGGGGGAGGGAAAGAGGAAGGGAATGGCTTTGGAGAATCGTTTCGCTGAATTTTTTCAGAGGGAGCCCCAAAGAGGGAAAAGAAAAAAAGGGGTTAGTGGCAGGGGGAGAAAAGAGAAAGAGGTAACGGAGGGGAAGAGATAGGATGTGATATCTCTAACCTCCCCTCCTCC
>Ga0179591_1172519_pt1 | contig 12913 bp, 14 predicted proteins | sample CZOMad2_1_08_16f_FD_182891 | JGI IMG/M metagenome (GOLD analysis project Ga0179591, IMG submission 182891) | Vadose zone soil fungal communities from Angelo Coast Range Reserve, California, USA - CZOMad2_1_08_16fungal (PacBio error correction) | ecosystem: Environmental > Terrestrial > Soil >...
GAAGGGGAAGGAATGGGACCATCAAAAGAAAAACTATGACCAGTTTCCATTCTCGAAGAAAGAGGGGAGGTGCAGCACAGAAGTCACCAACCGGAAACAGAACAGATCAAAATGACCTGACCTGCGGAAAGGGGAAAAGGACTAAGGACTTGCGTCCGACTATACGAAACAAGGAGCGAAGCCGAAATCACAATGGAACAACTGTGATTCCATTGGAAGGTGGGGGAGTAGAAATATCTCGCGGTTGGAAGAGAATTAGGGAGAAACACAAAAAATATGTTTACCCAAAAACCATGCAAAAACCCCCCCCAGCAAAAAAAGGGAGGCCATGACCACCAAGACAGCTGAAGCAAAGAAATCGATAAAAAGGAGGTGGCAAAGGGGTCTTGAGGCTTGCTCGCTGCCTCAAAAGGAGGATAAAACAATGTAACACGCGGAAAGGGGGAATCAAAAAAACCCCGGTAGGGAAAGCAGGAAATGTAAGATTGGGAGGGAAGGACTGGAAAGAGGCCGGACCCTGGCCGTCGCTAGTTAAAAATATGGAGGTGAAGTTTCGGGGGAAGCTCTCGCCCAAGTGTTCCTCACGGAAAACTCGATGAGAGCTCAAGCTTAACAAGGGGGAGGAGACAAGGAAAGCCAGAAATAATAAGAACCACGAGAATTATACCGGAGGGAAAACTGTTGAAAAAAAGAAAACGCGAAGACAAAAAGAGGCTACTGCGAGTGTTGTGGAAAGGGGTTCAACTTCAAAAGGACGTCTTGTCAAACAGATCCTGAGGGGAGGGGAAAACCGATACTTGTATTCAATCAACGATGCGGCAAGGACCCGGGAATCTTTCCCCTAAATAGAAATTCTTGGAGGGGAGAGGACTCCGGGACAGTGAGAAAGGTCCTCTGGTGATAGCGCGCCAGGGGAAAAGGGGTTGGGTGGGAATCTTTTGGAAAATCTGCAAAAGAAGAGGGGGAATTTTGCACCCCAAAAGGGGTGCGGGGTACAACCAGGAAACCATTAGGCAGTTCAAAAATTTCCTGGGTTGCCCAGAGGGAGAGGGGGAAGAGTCTCTGAAGCCGAATGTACAGAAGCGAACTTGAAAAGGAGGCTGGCCGACAACAAATTAATCGGGCTGTCGGGGGAAGGAAAGACTTTCATCGACGCCCATACCAGAACTTATGATAAATCCGAATGCTGAGGAGAGATGGGGACATGACACGGAATAACAAGACGTTCGGGAGGGGGAAAACGACGCGGTTCTGAGAAAGAACGGGGACGAAAGGGAGTAGGGAGAGAGAAACATAGAGTGGCGGGAAGGGGGACGGGGAGATGAACGAGGCAATGTCACGCGGTCTACTCGGTAGGAAAAAAGGGGGGAAGGAAATAATCTTCCGCAGAAGAGAGATTCTGGTTTACACCACTACCCCAACTCGTCGACGGTGTTATTAGTAGAAGGGGGGGGGAAAAGAGGGGACCAATCAGTGGGAAAGTAAGGAAGAGGAAGGAGATAAAGTTGGAGAAGGGGTCACCATCGCGTCGAGGGGGTGAAGTTAGGCCGAGAGAAAGGAGCTAAAGAAAAAAAATTCATGCAATGCACGGGGGGGGGAAAAAACAAGGTGTGAAAAACGGGGGGGGGGGAAGGTTCTAGAAATCAATTACAATTCGTTCAGGGAAGGCCGAGCCGAACTGCAGGGTCGCCGCCTGAAAAGGGACATTTGGCATGAAAGGTTGCGGGAGGTGGGAAGTTACTCTCCCGGGGATGTTTGGCTCTGCACCAAATGCAGAGCAGCCACCGGCGTAGGCGGACATCATGGAGGGAGAGAGGGATGGGGTCTAGTCGAGGCAAAACAAATAAGGCCTGCGGTGTAGGAAAATTGAAAAAGATAAGAGGGGGCATAGAAAATGATGACGAAGATATTTGGCTCGTTGCCCAAGGGGGAAGGGTCTCGGTGCCGCTGGACTGTCGCATACGGGTTGGGAAGAAGGCGACAAGTCAACGAAGAGAGAAACTAGAGAAAATAACGTGGAGGGGAAAAAAAGAATCACTAGATGGGGCTTTTTGAGGGGTGTTGTATGGCGAGAGAGGTCTTGTCCATAAGGGGGGGGAACCTTGTTATACACCTGAAAAAAATGGGAGGGGAAGGAGGGGGAAACGAACGCATTTAAGTGTCGGCGAAAAGGAAGTAAAAAAGTGTGAATTCAACACTAAAGCAACTTGAGGGGAAGGGACGTTCGTTTGACTGAGGATAGATCAGAGGTAACACAAGGTCCAAGAGGGTAGGATTGCTGGGAATGAACCAGTGCGGCATCGGCAGTAAATGAAAGAGGAGGAAGACCTCGTAGAAGAATGGAAAGCGAGTCGGGTCACGTAGACCTTTGGTAATTGGGGGAAAGTGAAGTGACTCGAAGACGGGCAAAACCTCCAGTTCCACGGGTCTGTAAAAGGTGACGCTCTCCAAGGGGGGATCAGGTCTTGAGACCGTTGGCGTTTGCAGGGAGAAAGGTCTAATTCTCGTAAAGGCGAGAGAGATCAAACAACCCAAACGAGGAGGAAGGAACAAGGCTTTCATAAGGGAAGTTAGCAGGGAAAGCGCGCTGGGGCGAAAAACAACAGGTGGGCAAGAAAGGGGGGAGGAAAACGGGCATTAAATGGAAAGAAAAGTTCACAAGGCGGATGACTGTGGGTCGGAGCGGGGGCACGGGGAAGCCTTAGAAACCGGTCATTCCTAACCGGAAGTATTGCAAACATTCGGTGGGAATGGGAGGGAAGGTCAGCGTTGGTATTAGCAAAGAAAAGGAGGAATGCTAGGACTCCAAAACAGCGTCATTCCATGGAAAGACCGCGTGGGAACCTGATACCGCGAGACTACTACGAGCGCAACCGAATTGTTTTCAAAAAATTCTGAAAGGGGGGGGGGGCACGTAAACAGACAGACGCACAACCGGACGGGGGAGCAATTCGGGGGAAAGCCCTCCGCATGAGAGAAGATCGCAGGTCTGAAGCCTTTCAAGTTGGCGGGGGATAAAGGAAAAAGGTCGAAGTCTGATCAACTGAATATCTCTAAACAAAAACCCATCACAAAGCAACTTCGGCCGGCTGGGTGAAAACGCAGGGAGAGAGCTTGTTGCTGAGTTCAACGGACTCGTCAGGCCGATGGAGGAACGCTAGGAAACTGTGCTAATCTACTTGCACTAAGAAAGAAAACCTGACCAAAATCAAAAGACTGAGGGGGACAAAGGGCCAAATCTCGTCGTCATCAATGTGGATTCCATCGGCATTGGGTAAAGTCGGTGGCAAAATCTCCCCGCTGAAGGAGGAAGGGCTGCCTGTGAACCGAGGGAAAATATCAAAGGGTAACAGAGGCTTGTAAAAAGGAATACAGAGAGAAGGAAAGGAATTGACTATAAAAACTTCATCACCCTTAAGAAGGGGGGAAAAAAGAGAAAATCAATGACGGCGAAAAAAACGTGAAGGAAGGATTACAAATGGGGCCACTGAAATGGGGTCTATTCAAGCACGTTCGGGCCTAACTTGGCGACAAAACAGGGGGAGGGCCGGAAAAATGCACTTGCTTCTATAAGAGTTAGGATAACTTCCCTCAAGCGATGCACGAAACACAAGAAAAAGGAAGATCCGCAGGGCTGCTGACGTTGGTCCACGCAACATGGTCCAAAGAAGAAAAAAGTCAGACGCCACCGTGAGCACTGGGGGAAAAGGTTTTTACAATCGAGGAACGACCGAACGCTGTATCCTGCTCAGGGGAAAACGGGAAGACGAGAAACACTGGGGGGGAAGGTTGTTCCTACAAGTCCAAGGCAGGAAAAAAGCCGGGAGTCCTGGGCTCAACATCAGAACCGAGCACAAGGGGTTCACTATGCTGTAAAGAAGTTACGAAAGGGAGGGAAAGCCCCAGACTTGACAGCCGGAGAGGGACACATGAGAACAAAAAATCATGCAGAGGTGTGATGCAGAAGAGTATGACAGTCTCGATGACAACAAAAAACGAGTTAGGTGAAAAAGACAACAGACAGGGGGGAACACAATGGCCCCAATGGCGGACAGAAAGGGAGAGGAGATTCAAATTCCTAAAAGGGAAAGTAGGAGGGAGATCAGCTCGTTCGAGATCCGATTTACAGCAAGGTGCCTACAGGATCGAGAACGGCATCTAAAAAACAGGGGGAGAAGGTTACCTCTGCATGGCGGCTGCTGGGAAATGAAAAACAGAGTCTATTACTTTAAAACATGAAATAGGGAAAAACCTGTTCCGGGGAATGGCTATACAATATGGAAAACCGGGGAATGAAACGGGCCAGGGAATTAGAAAGCCATCTTTCTGTACAAGAGAAAAGAGGGGGAACGTTCGACCTAGGTGACTACAGGGTTCATCGACCGAAGAATTGGAGCGAAAGGGAAAAGAGAAGAAGAAAGGTTGTGGCCCTATCGGAAGTAAAACTTCGCTCGAGGCCGTTAGGCGTACGTTCGGGGTCGGGCCCGGGATTTAAACAGGGGAGGAAATCAATGAAGAGTTTCAATCAGGGGAAATTAAAGGCATGGAAATGGACAGCAGCACGTGTTAAAAAGAGGGCCGAATCAACCGACTCGAGTTTCAGCCATGCAAAGGGGATCTCAGGGCGGCACACTCGGAGGATACAGAGAAAAAGATCATAAACTGCCAGGGCCAAAGGAGACAAGTTTTGGGACAATGTACGGCGGCCACCAAACGGGGGGCCCACATACAAGGGTGCTAGCATGTGGCGACCAGAGCAATTCTTATGAAAAGAAGGAAAAAAAAGGGAAAGGTGTAATCCTAGTGTGAAATTGGGGCTAGATTAAGTGCGGTGGGCAGCTGGCCGGATTAGCAACAAACTAGAATCCTGACGAGAGAGGGGGGCATTGGACTTCAACTCAAAGGGGGAAGGAAAAGGAAGGTTCAATACTATAAGGATCTCAGGGAAAAGGGGTGTCGAGTCGCACTCCGGTCTCGGGAGCGTAACCATAGAGCGGTCCCTGTGAGCGATGAACTAAGGAGGTTACAGGCGGCGAGGAGGAATGGACCTCCAGCGAATGGACCCAATGGGAAGGGAGGGGGAGGTCTAGCCATCTTCCAGCGTTAGAAGACGGAAGAAAGATAGACACAAAAAAGTAGAGGCAAAGAGAAGAGGAGAGGCTACCGCCGGAGACGACGTTAAGGGAGGAGAAAACGACCCCTCCAACATGGACAGTCGAGGAAATCTGGCGAATACCCAAGAATTAGAATTGCCGCGGCAACGCATAAGAAAAAAATAGATAACCGAAACGCAGTCCTTCTGATTTTTACGGAGGAGACGTACGTAAAGAAGCACTGCGCGAGCGTTCATATTGAGCCCCTACTTACTTGTGAGGATGAATGGGAAAGTTAAGGGCTACCTGGATACAATCCGGCGGCAGTTGCAAAAAGTAGCAGATCAGGCAAGAAGAAAAGGAAACTCACTTTCAGCCAAAATGAGGGAAACACTCTGATTCCAATTTTTGATACTTAGGGCGTCACCAGTAAGAAAATCGCTCGGGGGCGGACATGGGGCTAACACCGGAAAGGTATGGCCGGCCACCGCTGGGTGCACACAGGGGGAAAAGTGGGAGGGGACTACCTTTTCCAACGGGGGGAAAACGGGGACAGACTCTGGGTTAGCTTTAATGCAATGTTGGAGTCATCAAGACCACTTTGGAAAGAGGGAAATGGAAACTGAGTGGGGGGTCGAAAGGCGAACACGTGCAGTCATGACAAAAACAATACTAAAAAGAAAAGAGAGTGAAAAAGAGAAAGTAATCCTGAGAAACTTGGGGTGACCCATCAACGGAACAGAAGGTACTAAACCTCAACGGATCGGAAGGGGGTGACATATATTCAACTAAGAGGTAGTCGGGGTAACCTAGACCAGCCGAATAAATGGGACACACGAGAAGTGGTTAGATCGATGCGCAAGAAAAATCTCGAGTAAGTCAAAACGAAGAGATTTAGTTGTCTGTTTCGAAGCCAGGAAAGCACCTGGACAGGCACTGGTGGGAACAGCCATAAAGGAACAGTGTATTCAAAAGAGTTTGGAAAACCGGGGTCGATTCAACTCAAAAAAACGAAGGTTCAAAACCTCCCGGGGGAGGAAAAGGGGGAAGAAAGGATATGATCCTCTCATAAAGGAAGGGGGAAGAAACTTGACCGGGACAAAGGGGATAGGAGAAGGAGCTGACGTCCAAACAATTCCTGACCGGGCAGGGTGCTTGCTCGAAACAGATGGAAGAAGCACCCATTTTAAAAAGAGGGGACGGGGAGGGGGTGGCAATCACTCTTTTTGGTTCATAGGACGAAGGTCTCTGAAGACTTCTGCATCACGATTCCGCCTGAAACGTCTCTTGTGCCACCGGGGAATAACTGGGATGGGGCCAGCCGTGGAAGTGGAGGGAGCTCTTTACGGAGGCGAATGTCGGCGATTTGCATGAGGGCTGGCAAAGAGAAAGCGTGTGGGGAAATGCCGGGGGGGGGCTTGCTCGCTTAAAAAGAAAATCGCGATACGTCAGGGAAAGGGGAAAGAAGCTGATAAGCGGCGGAAGGGAGGAGGGAAAAGGGGGGGGGCCCCTCTAAAAAACTTTGGGAGGGGGCCGGAGACTTTGGTTGCATCGAGGGCCATGTTGCTTCCACTGGGGAAGCAAACGACGGAGGGGGGGAGGTTGTTCCGGGCTTGAGCTTCGAGGGGGAGAAAAGAGACAAAATCAATGCGAAGGTCCGTGAACGGGACGAGAATCGTTTTTTTTAGAAGTGTTCTGACCGAAAGGAAGTGGAAGAGACTTCATTTCAGGGAGGAAAGGGGTCACCCACTCCTTCAAAACAGGTGGGGGAGACGAACATGAACGCGAACCGGGGTTCAGAGTGGTCGTACGGAATTCGAAGGTATTACGTGGCGCGCAAACAGGAAGATCTCCTTTCAATCGGGGGTTAAAAAAGGGCACTGAGGCAATAATTGTCGGGGGGCGTCCCATCCAGCAAGCATTCGATGTCGCACCGATAGGAGAAAAAAAGGAAGTGGGTCGCCCATTACGAGGGGGGGGCCGTTGCCCAGTCAAGAGGGAGAAGGTGTTTACAAGTGCGGCAACTGAAAACATCGAGGGGGGTGACCTTAAAGCGGCCGAGAGCGCCGAGAGGTAAAGAAGGAAGGGGAAACGGTCACACGGAGGGAAAGAAGATCGATGCTTTGAATTGTTGGGGGGAGGGATGAGATCAAAACGTAGAGGTTGTTCTCATACGTAAAAAGGTTAAAGGGGGGAGAAAAAGGCCTCCTCAGCAGTGTAAGGAGGGAGAGGCTTACCGTCAAAATCCGACTAGGAAAATTTTTGGCGACAAAGGCGAGAAAACTTTAAAGGAGGTGTAACATGAAGGGGTGAGAGAGTTAGAATCTTTTCGCAAGTCCAACCGAGCAGGGAGTTTCCTATGCAGAACGAGGTTGGCGAATCTAGGATCTTCGGCTAATAGGAGAGGCCCAAGGACCAACATTCAAACCATCATGTCGTGAAAGTTAGCCGTGGGGTGACCGTAGAAGAGAGGTCTACTAAACCTTAGTCAGACACGGTGAGACGTAACGGGATTTCCTAAACGTGCTGTGGCGCAAAGGGGGGTCTGCCCGGCGCTATAGAAAGAAGAAGCATCTGGGACAGAGACGGGAAAATTCCAAGATAGATCAACCAAACCTGAGGGAGAGGACAAGGCATAAGATTTGAGGGAGGGAGGATGCTTTGGGAAACGGGAAAAAACTCGTGGACAAGCAAACGAAACCTGGCTAAGCTTGGCCCAAAAAGTGAAAAGGGGTACTGACGTTGGAGAGGAAAGGAGATAAATGGGGGACCGAACAAAGCTAGGCTGGGCACACATGATTGGGTAATGGTCATATTGCTGCCGGGAGGGTAAGAGCAGAAGAATGAACCTTTAAGAACAAAGAGTGAGGAATTCGCGTAAAATCCGCGCACCGAACAATCTATCTGCGAAAAACGTCAAAAAAAAAAGTAAAGGGGGGGGTCAACGTGCTTAAAGGTTGGGAGAAGAGAGGGAGAAAAAAAATTATGTATCCTCTAGAGTAAGGCCAGAACGTAATGGAGGACTAAAGTCGACAATTCTAAGGCGGCTTCATTGGTTACCAGGAAAAGGATCACGGAAGGAACAAACGAGAAGAATAAAAAACAGCAAAAACAAAAGAGGCTATGCTTTACAAAAGCCGCGCATCTTGTGTGAGCAGTAGTTGCACTCGGCAAGAGATTCTAATCGGAGGAAGTCTGCCCAAGATGGATGGGAAAGAAGAAAAAGGAAAACGCCAGAACCTTGCCGGGCAACGGGTAAACCAAAGGAGTCGAAATGGTAAAGTGGAGGGAGGGGTGAAGTCGGCCTTCACCCAGAGGGCATGTTTAATTGAGGAAGAAGAACATACATATAGTCTGGGGCCTAGAATGCGGGTGAAGAAAGAGTACTGACAGTAGGTCATTAGTTAAAAGGCGACCTGTAGATCGCCAACTGTAGTCAACGGCCGAAGGACAAGGGAGCACTACCTTAGGAGAAAGAGGGGGGAGGTCGAAGTCTACAAACAAATGCGGGCTGAGCCTTGACCTTAAAAATCACTTAAGTCGTGGGTAAATTCCACCGGAAAGGGGGAAGGGAAAAAAAACTTTACCAAAAGTGAGGGAAAGAGTGCACGCGCTAATGGAATTCTCTACATTGGTAAAAGGACATAGGGAAGAAAACCGCGCCTCCCCACTCGCCTAAGCAAGGAGCTGATGAATACATTGCCACAACAACTGGTCCACTAGTATGCAAAAGAGAAGGAAAAAAAGAAAAGTTTATCCTCGTGGGCAAGTTGGGGAAAAAAAAAAGAGAGGAAAAAGGACTCCGGGCTCGACCAAAAAGTTTAAAAAAAGGGGAGACGAGATAAGAGGAATTGGCCTTGAAGTTAACAAATGCCCAAAGACCTGCCAACGCGGGAATGAAGGGGGGGGAGAAATGTCCACGGCCACATAGTCACGCATCTTCGCAGGGAATAACAAAAGGAAAAGAATCCAATACGCTTTCCAAACATGGGGAAAGGCTGAAGAAGAAAGGAGGATCAACGGGATGAAGATGCTGAAGGACCTGGCGTACAAAACATCGTTGAGTCCGACCGAGCACAGAAAGGAGGACCCTTCGTTCTGACATACAAGGGGAGAGAAGAAAAAGGAAAAGGAATGAATGGAGGGGTCTTCTTTCGATCTACGGCTAGTCAGATAACCACGTTAACCTGCAAGGTCGAGAAACATCAAGAATTGGCGGGAATGGTTCCGACTTTCCTTGAAAGGGGGAGGGAGAACTCACCATAGAGTTAAGGAGGTAAAAAGAGGGGAAAAACCTAAATCCTTATTGGGGAAACAAATGAATAAAAATCACTGGCAAATGTTCCGCAAAAAAAGAACGGTTAGGGAAGGGGGGGGGACTCTACCTGTTGCGGGGGGGAAATATTATACAAGTGAGGGGACATCTCCACCCGCGGATGGCGTCAACAAAGGTTTGTTCCTGAAACTATCTGAACAATAGAGAAGAGAAAACGAGCGTACCTCTGGAAAGGGGGATGGGTAGAAAACCTGTCTTCAAATTATTGAACTGAGGAGTGGGACAAATAAGGGATGGAGCTTCGGGGGGTTGTGGCAGCAGCACTTGAGCAAAATGAGAAGACCGCAATCGAGGGGACGAAGAGAAAAGGGCGCTACAACCTCTATGCAGGAAAAGAAGGAAAAGAGAGGGAGGCCCATTCTGTTGCAGGAGGAAGCAAGGTTTTGGACCCCTGTAGGAGTCACCAAAAAAAGGGGTGCCCAAAATCACGTCACTAGCAGGGGAACGAGAGGAAGGGGATCGAAGCAGAATCCAGCACGGAAGAAGCGGGGGGGAAATCATCTTTAAGTGGATAGGATGGAAACGGCGGGCAAAACTGAGTCCTCTGTCTCACTCGCAACTGCCAGAACGAACGGGAGAAGGTCTTCAGTCAAATGGAAGCACCAAAAGGGAGGTGGAGAGAAGCTCGCATCTCCACAAAGAAAAAAAAAAAAACATGGGGTTAGATCGCCGACGCCGTACTATCCTTAATAACTCCTCGAGGGAGGGCGGATTGTCTCGATGGCTCTGCAGGTAAGACAAAGAACGTCGGGTCTGCAAAAAACCGCCAGCGTGAAGCGCGAAGAAACAGGGGCAAAGGATTTTCCTTACTAGCCGCCATCTTCCATGAGAAGAGAGAAAGAGAGATCAAACCCCGTATCTTAAAAGGAAGAAGAGTGACCGCAGGAGAAATATGACATCGGCGCTAGCACGAAGCCCGGAGTGTAACGGCAAAAAACTCTGAGGGGCAAGAAAAAATAATTCCAAATTAGCCGGCAGGGGGGAAAAAAAGAAACCAAGGGAAACCACCTCCTCATGTTGACCGTCGAACTCGGCTGAGACGATGAACCTGCAAAAGAGCGCCTGATCAGTATCCACCTCCCCTGGTGCTTCCATTTGAAAATTTGGGGGGAGGAAAAAAGGAGAAAGGAAGTCCCCTTAAAAATGATTCCATATTACTAGAGGATCGCAAGTGCCGACCCATTTCAAGCATAGCAAAAAAGGACCACTCTTATGCCCAGGTTTTTCATCCAGGGGGAGGAGTTAGGGAGGAAAGACACAGCCGGTGCCCAAAGGAAAGCTCTGTTATTGGTCTTTCACCAAAGGGGGAGGGGTGCCCTCCGGAATGGTTTAAAAAACCCACCTTGCGGACTGAGGGGGACCTGCCTTTCCGCCGAGAAGGAGAGGGGGGAGGATAGGGGAAAATAAAACTTGCATCGGCAAACTCAGATGGGGTCTTCGCACGCACCCACGTGCTGCTGGAAAAGACGCGCCCATACGAAAAAGGGAAAGAATGAAGAAGACCCTGGGGTTTTATAATCAGAAAAGAAAGCCGGTAAACGGAAAAAGTGCGAAGGGGGAAGAGGGTTGGTCAATTGAGGACGTCAACCTCGAGGGGGGGTCAAAGCATCCGCCGTGCTTTGAGGTGAACAGTACTGGGAATAATAGGGGGGAATGGCAGAACGGACACCGCTCTCCTTTCCCCGAGAGGAAGGTGTGGCGGTGAGGAAAGAAAAGTGCCGGCATGGGAAAAGAGGGGGGAAAAACATAAAAGGAAAATTTGTAGGGTGTCAACACCCTATGTTTGAAAAAAAAGTTCACAAGAAAGGGGGGGTAGATTACCCCCGCCCAAGGGGGGGAAAAATAAAAGAAAAAGGAAATCAGATATTAAAGGAGGACGACATTGCCGGGACGGCACAGGGGGGAATTCCCTCGATCATCCTTAGAGAGAAAAAAGAAGGAAAGACGTTCAATTTTCAATAAAACAGAGCGCAAAGGACATGGAGAACGCGGTGCCGTTAAATGGAACCCGAGGGAACGCACAATGAAGAAGGAGTCATCAAAAGGAAGAAGGTCGTCGTCTATAGGAAAGGTCAAGGAAAAATCAGGGGATGGTCCAGCCCCCGTTCTTGGAGTGCGATGGTAAGATAACGAACAAGATGAAAGGAAGAAAATGGGAAGAATTCGGTTGAGCCACAGGAATAAAAAAGGGGAGGGGTGTCGGACTTGTTTCGTTACCTTCATGAGGTACGCAGAGCAAGCTTCGTCCACGGGGGGAAGTGAGAGTCGGAGACATAATTCCGGCGTAAAAGATAGGAGGGGTACGGGCCGGAGGGGAGAAGGGGGGAGGCGTCGTTGGAAGTAAAGGTGCAGGGGGTGGAGGGACACTGTAAGTAGCAGCTCCTGAAAGGAAGAAAAAAAGGTTTCTCCACTGGGCCTCGAGGTCCGAGGAAGACTTTACCGAGAATTAGGAGGGGGGCAAGGGAAAGTGTCAGAAATTGGGGAGAAGGTAACGTGCCGAAATGGGAAGTATAGATAAAGGGAAGGTTCTCAATTTTCAAAAAAAACTTCATGACTAGAGCGGCAGAAGGGGGGAGCATCTTACATAAAGGGTATGAAAAGGGTGTGCGGATCGTAAGGTCTGCGAAGGAATGTTGTAGAAGCCAGCAGGGAGATCTCAACGCGTATAGGGGGGGAAAGAGGAGTCTTCATGGGGCAGGGTCGATTGGGGTGGTGTGTGTGGTGGGGGGGGGGGGGGGGGGGGGGGGGGGTGTGTTGTTGGGGGGTGTCAAGAAGACACCATCAGCCCCGGTTGACTGTCACTGGTTAAAAGTCCGTATGTCGAGAGGGGGGAAAAAAGGATAAAAAAACGATAATTGGGCAGTTGCCTGAAGGTGAGGGCGGGTAAGGGGGACCTCTCGGGCTTCAAACGGGGCTTGTCAGCCGAAAAATTCACGACGACAAGAAGAAAAGGTCCTCTGCACAAAAGAGAAAGAGAGGAGGGGGGCAATACGCCTCTTTTAGTTGGAGTGTTTGCTGTAGGAAAAGGTCTTATCGTTGCTCATGGGATCAGTTTACATGGTGGGAGCCTGAAGCCGACATGAGGAAAAAAAGGGAATGATGCATTACTGGCTGAAGGGGGATAGAGGAGAAACATTGGTTTGGGGAGACAAGTGCCAAAAACATTGAGGACCTTGCTGAAAAACTACGGTGGTTGACGCGCGTATCTCGAGGAGAAGAAACGCCGTATTTGAAAAGGAGGAAGAAAGCGTTGGGGGGGCATACGACGTACATACTGACTCGCCAAGGAGGGGGGGGGCCGTCAAGTCCATTCTCATTTGGACAGAGAGACGTGGTCCTTGAAGCGGTCGCGAAGGGACCACCAAGACCGTCGAGGGAAAAAAGGGTTCTTGCGGGTTTCCAGGGAAGTGTGAAAAGCCAATTGGAAGTGCCCACCAGGTTGAGAGAAGCGACCAAACGAAGTAAGTCAGGAAGGAATAAGAAG
>Ga0179591_1300710_pt1 | contig 12912 bp, 8 predicted proteins | sample CZOMad2_1_08_16f_FD_182891 | JGI IMG/M metagenome (GOLD analysis project Ga0179591, IMG submission 182891) | Vadose zone soil fungal communities from Angelo Coast Range Reserve, California, USA - CZOMad2_1_08_16fungal (PacBio error correction) | ecosystem: Environmental > Terrestrial > Soil >...
GGGGGGAACGGGGAAGTGTGCCTTTCAAGAAAGAGGAAAATCGTTCGATCAGGGGGGAGGGGGTGAGCGATACCCCAGCCGGCAGAAACTTAACAAGAAAGGTAGGAAGCTAAGAAAAATCCGTCAGGGAGTCGTGAGCGAGAAAAACCCTCTTGGCGAGCAGCCGAGGTATCTAAGCTCGCGACAGTAGCGAAGAAATCATCGAACCTTCAAAAAAAGCAACAGAAAAAATTCGAGTGGAGGACGACCGTCTCAATAAAAGAAGAGGAGGTACTTCCTGGGAAAAAACGGGGGATCGGGAAGAGGCTCAGGGGAAAGGCGATCTTCGGGTAGTGACGGCGAAAAACAAAACGAGGTGGTTGCTCGGGCACGCATACCGCGCGGGAAGCAGAGAAAAGAACCTCGATATGCTCAGCTCTCAAAAAGGACGTCGAGCGAAAGGGTCTCCCGACCAGTGCAAGAGGACGTCCTTCGGGAACGTCTAGGACCCCGAAAGCGAGTGAAAGCATTCTCGCTGTCTCGGGGAACGGAAACGTGCGATGGACTACTTAGGAAAAAAGAAAGATCAACGCGAGGCTTCGCGCCGCAATGAGGCTCGGGCTAAAGAAAATACGTTTCAGAAAAAAGCGTCGCACGGAGAGAGCCTCGGAGAGATGCGCGGGGAGAGCCGCGAATGCATTAGAAGAGAACGTGAGGGGGAAAAATCTATATCCTAAGTGAGGAAGAATCGAGCTCTCAATCGAAAAAAGCGCGACAGAGAGGGAGCGACCGTCACGCGCGCGACTTCGTCTGACGTAACGTGGGGGGGGGGGAAAAGGGTGATCATTTTCGCAAAAAAGGATTTGTGTAAAGGAGGTAGAAGCGCGGGAGAAGAAGCGAAGGGAAGGGGATCGATACCTCCTAATGGATGCAACGTGGATCCTGTAAATCAAGCGCCGACTCGTAGAGATAGGCAGGACCGACAAGCAAGCTAGATCGCTGATCGAGGGTTTTTTAACCGTGACACGAGAGAAGGCTGGGGACAAGGTTGGAAGACCTTGGTACAGCAGCTACGAGAAAGATCACTATAACTCTTCAGAAGGAGATAATCCAACGTCACCGAAAAAAGGATCCTCTGAGCACTGAAGAAGCCGACTCGTCTGTGGGAGAACCGTCAAATCTCGGCGAAGAAAGGAGCTCTCCAAAGGGCTTTAATTAAAAAAGCTCCTCCCGAAAAAAGAAAGACGCCTTAAGCGTAAACAGGCGTCGAGGTCGAATGTAGAGAAGGAAAAATACTAGCTAGGAGGGAACGTGCGCGTTAGGGAGTTAAAAAAGTGTCAAAAAAGGACCTGTGGTGTTGCTTGAAAGGAGAGCCACATAGGGGACTCACGTTCTATCGTTTGACAGAGAATAGCGGGGCGGTTAGAGTGCCAGACCTACTGCGGGTTGTTATCAAGGGAAGGACGGCTCTTTTTTCGGAAACGCGGTGGCGTGGCTCTTCGAAAAGCCGTCTCCTCGACGCCGAAGGAGGGGAAGGGACGAAGTACGATTGGGGTTCGTCCCGAAGGGTGGAAGGGGGATAATCTCCTCAGCTTATGAAAAGAAGGGGTCGACGCTGGCAGGAGCAAGGAAAACTCTACCAAAAAAAAAAACGGTCGCTTTGAGGTTCCTGTAGGAAAACCGGCGCGTGAGACCTAGACGGAAATTGTCACCGTTGAGCCCTGGAAGGGGAGGCTATAATATGCGTCACCTCTCCCGAGGACCGTCTAGGGGGACGGCGCGCGTAGGCGGGTCTGTTGATTTAACTACGTGATTTAATAAAGAAAATGACGCCTTGCTGGCCAGGGGACCGGAGGGGTGGGAAAGCGACTTGCTGTGCCGCGCCTTGGAACAGTCCCTCGGGGGGGGGAAAGGCTGCCCTTAGACTTTTGAGGCGGGCGGTCCGCCGTCGAGAGAGAGTTGGAAATATCGAGCGACTCCGCGGGGGGAAGAGAATTCGGAAAGAGAAGAACCGGCGGTAAAAGCGGCTAGATCGGTCCCGAAGGAAAAATTAGTTGTCCGGGCAGTCGGCGAAGAGCAGAAGTGGGCGCTGAAGAGCGCGAAGTACCATTCCCTGGGGGGGAGCCCGTAGGACAACTGTCACGCGACAAACTTGAGAAACGACCATCGTACCGGACCCTTGTTGAAAAGCAGGGGGGAAGGAGGGGAACTTTTCCTCGGGCGAATTCGCGGAAAAAGGGGGGCCGAAAGAAGATCTCTCGAAGAGAGATATCGGGCGAAAAAAAAGCCGCCGAGGAATGTCCGCAAGGGCAAGCAGGAACACTGGTGGGTCGATGGGACACGGTCAAGGGGCCATGTGTGGGGGGGGCGAGAAGGCAAACAGAAAGAGGGCAGCCCGCGACGAAGGCGCTCTCGGCCAAAAAGGAAGTCAGCTCGACGGCCACGGTCAAACAGGTCCGACCGATCATCGCTCGAACTGACAGCGGTAGTGGAGAGGGGGAGACTTCGTGAAGTCAAAAGCCTGCGGCGGCGTCGGGAAACACGTCCTCACGCTACCGAAAAAAAGAAACCTCGCGAAGTAGGGGCTGGCACGGGCCAAAAGACACGTGGAAAGGGTCGCGTGTCACGCAATTCATCCGGAAAAACTCCCCAGCAAAAAGTCACGATGATTGAGAAAATCCGACATCCAACGAAACGACAAACAAAAAGAGGGGCCTCCGTCGCCGTCAAAAATCAGGACTAGTCGAAGGTCAAAAAGGTCGCTGCAAAAGGAAAAGGGGTCTCGCAGAAGAACCTAATTTACGGGGGTACAAGGACGCTCTCGAAGTCTTCTACCAGAAGGTCCACCTATACCTTCAACAAGGAGAAAGTCGGGAAGAGGCGGGCTTCCTAGACGGATCCTGCCCGAATCCGACGACCGACGACTCAGCAGGAGGGAGGTCAGTACCATTCACCCTTGATCGACCAAATAAAACGCCCCTCAAGAAGCGGGGAGACCTCGTAAAACAGCGGAGAAGCAGCAGAAACATGACGGGGGACACCGAGAAAAGTTCAACTAGAAAATAAAGGGCTCCAAAAATCTCAAAAGCAGCCGACAATGCAACGGGCAACCGCGCACGGGAGAGGAGGGATTCTGCTCTGATTCAAAGCAACACCACCATGGACTCTCCCAGCAGCTGAGCCCGCGCCAACGTAAAGATTCGCGTCCGTATCTCAGAGACGGCTCGAAGGAGGGAGGGAACTCTCCGCGCGACGACGGGAGGCACGACTGAGGAGATCCCGCTAAACTTTCGGAGCGGTCAAAGAGGAAGGTTCTGCTCACCGAAAGGGAGCGAGCTCGAAAGAAAAGACCCGCCGAGAAGAAAGGGGGCGACGCGTTCTTACGTTAAAGGCTGCGAGCAGGCTTTTTAAAAGAGAGAAAAAAGGAAAGCTCTTTCGCTAAGCGGAAAGGCATCTGAGCGGGGCGAAAAGAGATCCATTTTGCGTTCCAGGTCCGAGATCTCTATCAGTGAAAGACTGAGTCGCGATTTATCAAAGGAGAAAAAAAGAAGCAAATTCGGCTGTCGAAACCACTAAAGAGTTCTCGACGCGCTTCTGGAGAAGCCACCATCGTGCGGAATGCTAAAAAATCGCGCGGGCACCTCTAATGCTCCTTCAAACGTCCTTCTCGAGAATAAGGCAATGCGCGTGACCGTAAGAGCTGCGCGCCGAATGAACCTCCGGATCAGGGGGGATGCGCACACGGGGGTCTCGACGGCCGGAGAAAAAAAAAAGACCCCGTGAAGAATCGCGAAAAAGAACTTTCTCTCCGAGGGAATAGGGGGAGAAGGAGAGAGTCGACCAGCCTGAAGAAAGGATCGCAAGCTTCTCGAAAAGAAAAAATCGCAGAGGAGCCCGTGAGGGACGGGTGCATCCCAGCCCCGTCCGACGAAGAGACGAGAGAACGAGACAAGAGATCTCGTTGTGAGTAGTAAAAATCGAAGGACGGTTTTTGGAGGGGGGCAGGGGAGAAAACCGTTTCGAGAGATCCGACGTCTTCAGCTTCCTCGAGAGTGGAGCCAGAGAAGGTCCTTAGGATTTTCGAAAGCAGTCGGGCGTCCCGCGCAAGAGTGGACGTCACGAGCACCAGGGAGGCTCGAGGGCCGTGAAGGGGGGGGGTAGCGGCGAGACACGATAAACCTTTCGAAGCTCCGAGCGTCAAGGGCCGGTCGCACGACCACGTGACGCAGGTCTTAGAAGGAAGAGAGGTCTTCCCTGGGGGGAGTGATGTGCCCCTTAGGAAAAAAAAAATAAGACGCGCCTCCACGGGGATCTTTGAGTCCTCTCACGACCGAAGCGAGGGAACGAGAGACACTCTTAGACTCCAAAACATGTCTTGTAAATCTGATTTGCCGGAGGGGAGCTCACGTTCAAAAAGAACCGCGGCCTGCTCAGGAAGTTTTACGACGCGAGAGTAAAAAAAAGCGATCTCAACAACAACCGGAGGAGGAGAGAATATTGCGATTCGCACGGGGGGAGCGGGGGAAAGACGCGCTTCAACTCTTTTGGGAGAAAGGGGAAAAAGATAAAATACTAATCCTGACCAGAAAGCGGACGGCGAAGGGGGGGACCGACGTCAGAGAGGATTTCGGGGAGCTAGACAAGGAAAACATCTTTTCTAAGCCTCGGTATCTACGCGAGGGGCACAAAAGGAACCTGCCGATCAACTATCTCACGAATCGGAGAAGTGGTCGGAAAAAAAGCTACGACGATCGAGGAGGGCGGTTAACGCGGTTCGCGCAGATCGGGTCTACGTGCCAGAAAAAAAAAAAAAAAAAAAAAGAGGGAGCGTTGCTCGTTCCGGAAAAAAACAAACAGAGGGGCTTCGGGGGATACTAAAAAGGCTCCCAGCTCTCGACGAAAGCAAAGGGGCGAAAATCCAACGTTGGTCCAGACCGAAGGGGGTCATGCCCCAAGGAGGGACTTCCTTCTATGGAACGGGACCACACGAGATCGAATTCTCCAGTACGGAGAAGCTCGTTGTCAGAAGGAACGGGCGATGGATCCTTCGGCTACGGGGATCACCGGGAGGGCGTCGCGCAGCCAAGCCGGGCTCGAGAGGAGAGTCTATCAGGCTTAAAAAAGGGGAAAAGAAGGGAGGGGCACCGGAGCGCCTGATAACCAAAAAAAGCACTGCGAAAGAAAAGATCTACGACGCGATCCTCGACGTGCGAAGCCTCGAGACTATTTTCAGCTCGGAGGGGAGGAGGCGCAGCTAGATCGGAAAAAGAGCAGCAGGAGCTTCCTTCGCTCGAAAAAAGGTGGAGAGCAGTGCGCCGGCGAGATGGGTGACGCTCAGGACGCATACGATGGTGGAAGGGGGAAGAAAAGTCAGTAGAATAAGCTCGAAAGGTAGAGAGAAACGCAAGAAATCCTGGTCAGACCGCGACTCGTCCTGTGAAAGAGGAAGACAAAGTGGACGCAAGGGATCGGAATGCGCGATTCAGCCGCCTTGAAGGATCAGAGGGTCTCTCGCTCCCTATCTTGAAGGGGTGAAGACGCTGGGTCACGAAAAGAAAACGCGTCTCCCCAAACAAAAAGGAGGAATCCGTCACCGACGTCGGGGACGTCTCCTCGGAGAAGCAAAAGCCTACTCGGAGTTATAAACTTCATAAGAGGAAGAGACTACTCCTCGCTTAATTAAAGATAAGAAAGGCGCCCAAAGCCTTGAGAGATAAAAAAAAAGGAGATGGAGAGAAGGAAGCTAAAACGTGCCGAAAAAGGGGGAGTTCGATTCCGATCGGGGTAAGAGGGAAAGGGGTGAGAGGCACTCCTTTTTGTTTGTTGGAAGGCAGAGAGCATCGACTCCAGGGCCTCGAAAAAAAAAATGTACGGCGCTCCGATGGAGTGGCCGAAGGGGCGGCGGGTTGGATCCCTTGCAGTCCGTCTCGTTAAAGACTTCATGTTGTAAAATTAGCGCGACGAAGGCCTCGTACGGCCGCGGGGGCGAAGTACGCATTTGGTTTGTCGAAAAAGCCAAACGGTGCCTTGTACGCTCATCGAGGGGAGGGGAGGCTCACTCTTTAGGGGGGGGATCGGGGTAATCCATAGAGAGAGCTTCCCAGTGAGGGGGGAGGTTGCCGTTGGAGGGGGGGAACCCCGGCGAGTGATAAAACTTCGAGAGCTTAAAGGGGGACATCCTTTCAGTTTCGAGGGAGAGAAAAAGAGCGCAGGGTACCTCCGAAGGAAGGGCGCGCGAGGGCGATCGGAAGTAAGACGTGGATTTACAAATCTTTGACGCCTGGATGTCCGCTGGGGAGAAGGGGGCCTGATCTTCGACTTGGACGCGCCGTTCAGGGGGTCCCGTCCGAAGGTTGATGCGGTCAGAAGTCGAGGAATTGTTTGAAGATCGAGCCGCGCCGCCGGGAGGTGGGAAGAGTTCCTCGAAGGCCAAAAGTAGGAGAAGCCGCGGGGAAAAAAATCGGGCCGTGAAAAGGATTGTTAAAGTGCCGACGTCGGCGGCGCGGCCAAGCGGTAACCACGTCACGTCTTCGGTGAGCCAAGGAGGGGGGGGAGGGAAACGCTCCCCAACCCTGGCCAGGGAGAAAAAGGAAGTGTGAAGAAGCTCGGAAAGGTTCTCCGTACTAAACAAAAGAAAAAACAACACAACGAGGATGAGGAAAAGAGAGGGAAAAGAGAGTAGGCGCTCCCGACGGATAAAGGCGAAGGAGGACAAGGTCCAAAAGGCAATCTCTTCTAACAGAAGGGTCGGATGGTCGTTCAAGGGTGGGGAAAACAGTCGGGGACTCACCGACGAAGTGGGAAGTTCGCGCGGTGGCGGGCCGCGCCAAGGGAGAAAGAAGAGACGTCACGTTTCAACAAGACGGACACCGATCAGACCTCGGGGGTGGAAGAGCGGACTCGAAGGCAACAGCACTCCGGCGGCGGGAGACTCGCGTAACAACTCTGACGCACAAAACAGGACCGCTCAACAAAGTTCGGCGGCCACGGGCCAGAAGGAAGGGCCTGAACGGCGAGAGCACAGCAAGTTCGCAGGATCTCGGCCATCCGTCTTAGAAGAAAAAGAGGGAAAGACCAAGGAGAAAACACTCAAGTCGTGACATAAGAAGAGATCGAAAGCGCCGTCGAACCCGAACTGGGAGGTCCACGGCGGGCGCTGACGGAGAGGAGGAAGAAGAACTTCCATGTTCTTGAAAAGGGTGGGGAAAAGAAGAAACTTCTACAAGGAAAGGGGGAGAACGGCAACCTAAAGCGAAAGGGGGGGACGCTCGCGGTCGAGAAGAGGGGTTCCCTAAGACGCTCCGCGGAAAGAGGGACGCCGACGAACAATCAAGGAAACGACCTAATGGAAAAAAAAAAAAAAATCCAATGCGGAATCACCTTCGCGGCGGTCGAAATGGCGTCAGGCGTCGCGGAGGACGAATAACATGAGGCAACCGAGAGAGAAAAAAGGGACTGCCAGGCTACAACCCAAAGGCTAGCCTCTCCATCGCGCTCCTTAAGGAAAGAGGAAACTCTCGAGAAGAGAGTCGATTCTCTCGGACCCGTCAAAAAAAAAAAAGCTTCTGCCGTGAACTCCTCGAAAATCGAACGCAGCCAGCAACGTGACTAGCTCGTAGGAGGGTTACTGATCTGTCTCCTGCTCATCGAAAAGCGTCTCCAGCCCGCGCAGAGGGAGAGGGAGTCGCACCTACTGCGCTCAGGGGTTTACTGAGCTCTTCTTCTTTCGTGAAAAAGGTATTCGCGCAGGAGACTATTCGGAGTCAAAACTGCGAGAGCCGCTCGCGGGGGAAGGATTCGCAAAAAAAATGACTCGAGGTTCGAAGAAGGGAGGGGAAGTGAGTCTCTGACTGCGAAGCGGAGGGAAAAAGAAAAAGAGTCAAAGTCTTTACCAAAGAGAGCTGCAGCATCTGAGGAGCAGATAACTCGCATACGAGCATTTGGGGGGAGGAAATTTCCTGCTCTCGGGAGCTTCACGACGAGGGGGGAATCCGAAAAGTCCCACGGCAGGGCGCGGGTCAGTAGTCCACGCGACGCTTCTTCTCGAAGCAGACTTCTCGAGGGAAACCATCGGAAAAAAGGGAGAGACACAAATCTCGCAAGAAACCTGTCCTCAAAACGACAAGAAAAATGCGCGTGACGGGTCCAAAAAAAGCGCGTCGCGCATGAAACCGTGAGCAGCCGAAAATAGGATCGAGGGCTCACGAGGGAACGTAGGAAACCGTTCTACCGGGACAAGTCCTTGGACGCGGCTCGCCTGGAGAGAGGAGGCCTCCGAGGATACTCAGGGAAGCCCGTCGACGGGCCGGGACGTCCGAGAGAATGTCTCTCAAGGCTTCGGGGTCTATCGAGAGTATCCCGAAGTAGGAGTTTACTTTGAACAAAAAAACGTCGCCGGCAAAAACGAGACAAAGAGAATCGGGGGACGCCGTCTAGCGGGAGGAAGCCAGACCTGTTGCCTTCGGGTAGGGGAAGAAAAACACGGTAGAGCACGTTCGCTCCGACGTAGTACGTCGAGAAAACTGGAAAAGGAAAACTTCTTCGACGAAACGGGGCCGCCGCACCAAGAGGAGTTTGTTTTTTAACGAAGGGGTCAGAGCAAAGGAAGAAAGAACCTTTTAGAATCTATAAAAAACAGAGAAAGGGTAGGATACCTCTCAGCAGAAAAAAAAGTAAAAACAACTTCGACGCGCGGAAGTCCAGCAGAGAGGGATCTTCCCTGTGGAAAAAGTGTGCGCCAAGGGGATCGTCAGAACCCAAAAAAATCGCCAAGCGGGATGGAGGTCTCTCTCACAAACCACCGCGAAGGATACTTCTGAAAAAGAGAAAAGAAGTCCCGCGAAACGAACATGTCTGGGGGGGGCCGGCTGGGAGAGCTTTCACGAACGGAAGTGCTCGAAAGAAGAAAGCCCCCGAAAGTTGCGAAGGTCTCTCCACCAAAAGGGAGTGTAGGAGGACAGAGGCTGCGCTTCGTAAACAAGGTCACCTCCGCGTCAGGCGTTCGAGGATCGGGTGAAGCGAGCCCACCGGAAAAGGGAACAAGACATGTCGTCCGAGAGAAGGGTCTTTTGAAGATCGTGAAGACCACCCGCTTGGCAGGGTATGAAACGCGCGCGACGAGCGGACGGGCCAGCAATACCTTCACCGTGCCTACAAAATATGACTGGAAAAACTTCGAAAGGGGAAGACCACTCGCACACGAATGCTAGAAGGAGAAGGTTCTTTCCTAAAGGGACGAAAAAATCCTCTAGACGTTCCGAGTGCGCTTTCTCGGTAAGGGGGAAAAACAAACTCTAATGGGGGTGGAAAATAGGGAAGACTCGTCAAAGCCTACTACTAAGGAGGATATGCTCCAGCTTACTGTGAAATGTGCCGGGAAACGGAGGGATAACTCTCCTAATTTTAGACATAAAGAAGGCAACAATGACGGCTCACTCGATTGAAGAGACGTCTTAACCAGATAGCTGGGGAAGATCTTATCTCGGGAGGGGACGGCCTTACGAAAAAGGACATGGTGGAAAAAGCACCGAACTAAGGGACGCAGCTTGACTGAAAAAGTGCTTTCGCCCGCCGGGAAGAGGGGTCATAGAAAAAAAAAAAAAAAAAAGAAGACTTTTCCTATCAGGCTGTTCCCGCACAAGGAGGAGAGCGTATACTCATTCTGGGGATGAACCTCGATGATTCCCTTCGAGGATACTTGGGAGTGGGGGGGAAGAAAGAAGTAGAGAATCCGAGCTCCGTGGTAAAGCCTGCGTCGGCTCCAGAGCGCGCGTCGTAGCTGAATTCAAGCAAGGAAAGGAGAATCTTCTTCTCTATCTTAAAGGGAAAAAGGATCAAGGGTGGGAGAAACTCTCGGAAAAGGCTACTCAGGAAAAGATAAGACTCGTCTATAAATAAAGGAAAGGGGATAAGAACGCTCCGAATAGGATGGAGGAAGGGGATCGGCCTTTGTTTTGAGGCTTTAAATAGAGAGAACGCAAAATGCTCGATTGCGCAGCGGGGGAGGAGGGATAGTTTGCAGCTCGCTCCCCTGTTCAAAGGGGAAAGAGATCCACCTAGCTCTCCGTCAAAGCGGAGGCCCCTCGCGAAACAAATCTAAGCAAAAGGCGTTCGAGCGGCTCCTCGGAGAAACTAGGATCCGACTCGTCAGGGAAACCTCTCGGCGAAGAAGGAACCTCAAACGGGGAAAAAAGGGGAAGACGGAGCTCCGAAGTCGCCTCCGAGAAAAGAAGACGGGAGAAGAAACGTCGCTGGAGAGAGACGAGCTCGTCACGTGGGGGGCGCGTCGGGACGCTCGGTCGGGGGGGAAGCACGGCGAAATTGTGGGGGGGGTGCTTGGAAAGGACTCATCTACTCTATCTTGGGAAAAGGACAAAGTTCGATTCTAGAAGCGAACAGGGGGGGGGAGCCCTTGCCGTCCGTCTCGTGGAGGCGGTGGCCGTCATGGAGTCCGGAATTCTCCGCGACGCGGGTGGGGGGGAAGAAGGGAAGTCTACTCCTAATTTTCCTACTGGGCTAAGAGGTCTAGGAAGCCGGGTTGCATTGGTCGAAAGAAGCTGATTCGGGATAAGACTCGAAGATCGGAGGATCAGGGGAAAAAACAGATCTACAAAGAAACTACGTCGGATTTTTTGAAAAAGAAAAACCCGCTCGTAGAGATGAAACCGGGGAAAGAGCGAACACTTGTCCACCAACGGGAGAGTCTTCTGCGCGAAGAGCGAACAGAAAACGTGACCTTCGAAGAGGGAGCTCGACGAAAGAGGATCTGTTTGAGGGAGAATAATTTTCGCCTCAGTGAAACCTTTCTGGCGCTGGGAGAAGATCGGCCTTGGCACTTGCGAAGCGCCGTTCAGGCCCGGTCACAGGGGACAGGGGCGACGGTCGAAAGGGTTATGAGGGAACGGCTCTTGATTCGTGCTAAGAGTCTGATCCGAAAAAAAGAGGTGCCCGCGCGTGTTGGTCGGGAAGTGAAGCAGAAAAGTCGCATCCGGGCGGTCCATGGTCAAGGAAAAAGATGGGGAGTTCTGTATCCTTCTTTTGGAGGGCATCAGGAGCGACGTCGACTGAATTCCACGAAAAAGGTGAGCCTCCGGTGGGGACACGACGGGACCAAACCCGTGCCCTTGAACGCATACGGAGGGACTTGTTGAAGAAGCGATTGCCAACGGAAGGGTCCTCGGCGAATTCGCCAAGGCCTGACGCCGATACGATTCTTCAAGAGAGCAAAAGTAAAAAAAGGCGGAATTCGCCCGAGGACGGTCAAGGAAATGCTTCACACGGAATGTAGGGTTCGTTCAAGGGAACGGGGGGGGAGGGACAGTCGTGTCACACAAAGAAAGAACAACCGACGACGTCGCGCCAAAGAGCCAGTCTACGTCGCGCGAAAGACAAAAGGATCCGAAAAACCGTCACGCGTCCGAACTGACCGCGGTCTGAGGAGGGACGACTTACTTCTAATTCAAAAAAAGGTCACCTCATAACCATCGTATCACGCTCAAAACGACCGCATCAACCTCGAAGGGGTCGCTTGCAAATGCACAGAACAACTCTCCTGAACGGAGCGGAAAATCTCAATAATCCTTCCAAGACCGACCGAGGCCATCAAGAATTTGTCTGGCAAAAGATCCGAAAATCGGGACCAACTCTCGCTCCGTTAAAAAAGTCGAATGTCACGGAGGTCTCAGAAAGCCAGGCTGAGGGGGGACAGTGACGCTCTCTAAGGACTTCGCGCCGGGGTCACAGGAGAAAGGGAATCAATCTAGTCGGGAAAGCGTCGGTCGGCTCCGAAAACGAAAAGAAAAAGAAGTCACTCCGACGAATCAGCTGGATCGACAAGCAACACAGGGCAGTCGCGGAAGCGTACTTCGCCCCGTAGGAGAGGGTCGCGGGGAAAGGCTTAGGCCTCGCATAAAGACAAAAAACCGGGAAAAACGAAAAAGACGTCAAGGGAGGCAAACAGAGCTTCTCTGCCAAAAAGAGTAGCTAAAGCGGTTCAACTCAAAATCTCTAGTCTAGGCTCTGAACGTCAGCACACAAAGACCTGTCTCCGTAAGGACGAAAAAAAAGAGGGAACTGCACTCCCTCTCAAAAAGCAAAAAGAGGAGGGAATTCTAGGAAAAAAGAAGGCTCGACGTCAGTAGATCCCTGCGCTCAACGGGGGCGACTTCTGCGCTCCGTGATAACTGAAAGCTTCTTTTTTCTTGGGAACGTTCTTCGCCAGAATCCTGAATCGGATCGAAGATGAGCGCTCGACTACGGGGGGGGATTCTCCAAGGTGGTCGGGCAGGAAGGGGCGACTCGTTTCTTCTGGGGAGGGAGCTGGAAGGGGGTTCCCAGTGACCATCTACGGACCAAACATCTGATCCAGAAGGGCCGTCGTGCTCATCGGAGCATTTGTGAGGGGAAGACCTTCCTCGCTCGGAAAATGAGCTGAATCAGAAACACGCAGCCGGAGTCGGCGAGATCCCGGAAAGGACTCGACGCGCTTCTCTGTCAAAAAACAATCGTCATGCGCCCTGCTCTTCAAAGAAGGCTTCGCACCTGCTCCTTCACAAGAAAAAAAGGAGCTCCTGCCGAGGAACGTAAGCGACGAGCCGTCTAGACTGGCGCGCCGGATAGCGCCTGAACCGAAGGATCGAAGTAGGGAGACGTCTAGTCAAACACCGTTCAAAAATGGTCGAGGCAGTCACGTTCGAGAGGGAGAGGGATCGCTCTCTCCGTGAAAAAAAAGGAATCAACGACGCGCCAAGTAACTCGAAAGAGCAAAGCGCAAGAAAAACAGCGAAGCATCTAGCCCAAAAAGACGATTCGGTCGGGGCATCGCAACGAAAGACCCGAGAACGAGACAAGATACAGAAACGGGGAGACTCGGGGGGGTCCGCCGTGGACCTAGACGCCAAGTCTGGAGAAAAACGGTTAGGGAGTCGGTTTTCG
>Ga0179591_1343303_pt1 | contig 12912 bp, 11 predicted proteins | sample CZOMad2_1_08_16f_FD_182891 | JGI IMG/M metagenome (GOLD analysis project Ga0179591, IMG submission 182891) | Vadose zone soil fungal communities from Angelo Coast Range Reserve, California, USA - CZOMad2_1_08_16fungal (PacBio error correction) | ecosystem: Environmental > Terrestrial > Soil >...
ATGGAGACCTGAAGATTCGTTGATCCAAACATCGTGCGGACGACGAACTCGAAGAACCGAAGGGATCAGTACATAAACCAAGCAGAAGGAACCGGGAAAAGGCTCTTATACGAACCTACGTCACTTCGGGGAGGGATAAACTCCCTCAAGAAGGCTGAAAGTCAGAAACGCGGCAGGGTCTAAGGGACAAAAGCAAAACAGAACTCGAATGAGATGCCTGGATGAAATATGAGACGACACGGGGAAGGTCCTATGGATTGAAAAGGGGGAACCTCAGGCAGAGAACAGACAAGAAGTAAGATCCTAGGAACGTGAAGAGAAAGCAGGCGGCAACCACCCAAAGTGTTTCTAAATTCCCTCTACCTGGCCATGCCATCAGAGAAGGCAATCCACCTGACACACGAGAACTGAAGTCCCGGGGAATCTTCGCGTAAACCTATGGGAAAAAATCTGAGGCCGGGTCTTTGGCCGGGTCAATACCCAAGAAAACAGAAAGAGAGGACCGACGAAAACTTCCTTAAGCGAACTAGAGGGAAGCAAAGAATGAGGACCGACTCCCAAACAAGGAACAACAAAAAAAAAACAAGAACAAAAAAAAAGAGAGAGAGAGAAAAAAGCACCAAGACAAAAACTTGCCGAAGAAGACACTACAACAAGGAAAACTTTCAAAGCTAAAAAACAAAGAAAGGAAACAGATAAGGTCTAAACCAAGACAACTCCACACGCAGCGAAAACTCAAACTATACAACAGACGCAACAGTGACAAAGAAAATACGGAAGGCTCAGAAAGGAAGGATCCAATGAAGAGAGCGGAGAAAGGAAAAAGAAAAAAAAAATAAGAGAATTCCTACAACTGAGAAAGGAAAAAATGGGAAAAGAATCGAACAATCCGAAGAATGGCACATTACGGCGAGCGATCGAAAAGGGAGTCCATTATGTAGCCGAACTGCATTTGGCTCTAAAAGAACCAAAGCCAAACAACGAGGTAAAAAGGGGGGCTATACTCTCTAAACTACTCTACTTGCGCAAACGGATCAAGACAAAACATTCTGGGGGTTCAGACTAAAACCAGACCCAACTAGGCCATGAGAAACTCACTCAAGCAAGAGAGCACACTCGAACTACTATGAACGAGCCGGGCGAAGTAGGCCTCAGGAAACACACCAGGAAAAATGTGCCACTCAGCTTTACTCCTATTACTGAAGAGAAAAAGAGGACGGAAGATCCTCCCCAGCGAACCGGAAATCCAGAATAACACGGGCGGCACTGGTACATTCACAACAGGGAAATCCTAATTAAAAACTTCGGAACCGAAGAACCATTTGAACCAAGAAAAAAATCCTTCAGAGGGACGCGGCGGACACGACGACTCTATCGCTCCCGGGGACAACCTTGCGAGTAACACAGAAAAATGCGATACCCTCTCCTACACCTAAGAGGCAGAGATAGGACTTTCTCCTACGGCAGAGAAGGGAAAAGAGCACAACTGACTGGTCTAGCTGAACTAGAAAAAGGGGCGGAAATGTAGCCTCAAGATCCAAGGGGCAATCGAAGTTTGACCTACAAACAGCGAAACAAAGCGTTCTTAATCTGGGAGAGGGCAACATCGGCGCCGGGCTGCGGCACCGAAAGAGGGAACGAAACTACTCTCGACGGAGTCGAAAGAAACGTCCTCATCAACAAAGACGCCGACGAATTAAAGAAGGGGCTTGCCTGCTGGGGGCGGGAAGAACAGAACTCGATGGGATGTCTGTAACTGAAGCGGGGCGCCCTCGTCACATCACGCCCGTGAAACCATCCCTCAAAGGACACAACGCGCTTTAGAAAACAATTGTGACGGGTTTAACCTACAACCTCGACAAGGGAGCGGCCTTAAACCGTCAAAAGGTACGATCTGGAACGACGAGAATAAAGGAAGAAGGAATAATAGACAGCTGAAGTGATTTCCAAGAGAAAATGCCATGAGAGGATCGTGTGCGAAGTAGAAGAGACAAAAGGGGGCTAATTTAAATGAGGCTTAGACAGGGAAGCTTGGCATGAAGTCAAAAAATTAACAGAAAATCGGACCATGAACAGTGGGAAAAAAAGAGGGGCAGAAGTATTCGGGAAATTCTTACCAATATACGTGAAAACAAAAAAACGAATCCGCTAATAAGAGAAGAAAAAAAAGCCAAAAGAGCAAAAGGTTTACATCAAGGGAAGTAACAAAAAACAGATACGGGGCGAAGAAAGAGAAAATAGTTGCTTTTACATTTTAAACAAAGGGGAGGGACCAAAGAACCTCGCGGGGGACGTGCTGTCCGGATCGAGAAGAATCAGCGAGGGTACGAATTACTGGGGGCCTGTAAAACCTGCGGTTCATGAAATCATCTAAAAAGAGCTAAAAAAAGAAGAAGCGTTTCGACAGGGGGGCGTCATAGGTTCGTGTAGCGGGGTGGCTATATGAAGGAAAAACTTTTAAATGGAAAAAAAGAACTCAAAAAACAACACTGGAGGCTTCAAATAAGGAGAGAGTAGAAGGGCCAGAGGCTCGATGAAGGTGTCAGGGAAAAGAAGGAAAAACAAGAAGCACCTTAGCCGGATCACTCTGAGCTCAGGGGAGGCTCAGAAATAATTATCTTAGGAAAAAAGCCCGCAAAAAGAGCCTCAGGACATACGCATGTAAAGTTCGTAACGGAACTATTCTCGACGAACTGTTCAAAAGAATGGGGGTCACCCAACCGGGCGGATCCCATAACGCCAGGGAGGAAGACGACCGTGAGTTGTTTTACGCATTACCCTTTTGGAAGGTGTGAATTTTCTGAAGCGGATATCGACTATGCGGTGGTTGGGGGGGGGGGGGGCGTTGAGGGGCGCAGAGGGAGGAGGAAGAAATGCGGGGTGAGGTCGATGGGTAAGGGGGCGGAGCGCCAGCAGCGGTCTGTCTTGGAGACAGAAAAAAGAACGCGTAACCGAGAAAAATTTGAGGAAAAGGAGGGAAAAAAAAAAATCACCGATAGAGAGCAGATGGAGCAAAAATTTGGCTTAAAGAATTTTGGCGGGTAGGAGGGCACCCGTGAAGCGGAAAAGAGCCGCGGAAAGCTTCTTCCTCATCGTAAGGGGGAGGGAAAAGAGAGAACTTTAGAGGTGTATGGGTACCGATACCTTGGGTAGGAAAGCCTACTTGGGCGGAGGGGGGGAACAGGCGAGGGGGCGATCGTGCACTGATCTCCGCTTCCAGCAACGACGGGCAAAAATCGAGGGGGCTGGGGAGCAAAGAAGCGGGACCAAGCCAGATATGAATCTTCCTGGGGGGGAAAACCAATCGAGGGACCGAAGAATCGTCGATTTACTTAAGGGGTAGGGTGAACGTCCCTATGCGACACAGAGAATTTGCCAGGAAAGGTTGTTCAAGAGGAGAATAGGGTGCGCAAGGATTGGTGGCAAGCGCAGGTCCGCACGGGGGGGTGCAGGACATTTTTCCGACACTTCGCGAGTCATTCGCGAAAAAAAAAGGAAATGACCAAGGGTAGTGGTGGATCATGCTGCATTGGGCCTTCGAGAAGGGAGACATCTCCGTGCCGGGGCGGAGGGGAGGCTAGGGAAAAAAACACGGGGATTTGGAATCGCCACCTGTTGTAAACGTAGTAGGAAGAAGAAAAAGTGTGGCCTCAAGAGAACGGGGGATGGGGGTGTGTGAAAAGGGATAGGGGAAAGTTTCCCGGGAGGCGATCAGGCGGTCGGCGGAGGGGGGGAATTAGTGGGCCGACCTAGTGTCGAAGTGGCCTCGGGGGGGCCCGGTGGAAAATGCGGGGGAATGGTGTGAGGGGTTGAGGATTCATAGAGACGGGCGAGCACAGAAAGGGTGCAACGCAGGGGGAGGCAGAGCAGGCTTAGGGTCTGAGGGGCGGAGGGAGAGGGGAGTGGAAGCTGAGGAGCAGTGGAAAACAAGTAGAGAGGGGAGTTGGAGAGGGAACAAGAGACAGGGGTGGCTAGGGAGAAGTGTGGTAAGAGGTATTCCCACCGCATCCCCAAGGGTTGTGGGAGGGGGAGGGAGAACTCCGTTGTAACGAGGGAGGTAAGCGCCGGAACGTCAAGAAGCGCAGGAATTTGGCCTTTGAGGGTCGATGAGATGTTTCGCATGAGGACATTTGTCGTTGTAGAAGAAGGGGGATTGGGGGGCTTGGTTTCGTTGAAAACTTGAATTCGCCTGAGTGTAGGCCGCATTCGTAGGGTGGGGGGGACGAGGGTAAGGAGGACCGTGGAGGACGCGTAAGCGTGGGGGTAACTGAGACATTTTGGTCTCAAGGTTGGCGGAGATGTTGGTCGAGGGCCCTTTCTTGTGGGGGTATGCGGGGAAAGGGGGGGGGGAGGCTTCTTCGCTGAGGGTGGGTTTTGTGTTGACGGGAAGGGGGAGGAAAGGAGCTTGGGGCGGGGGGGCAAGGCTGTGAGATGTCGAAACGGTCTGGGGGCGTGTAAGGGCACCGCCACGCCAGGGAAAACTGTCGGAAATGTAAGGCGTCCCAGAGGGTTGAGAAGAGGATTCGTTCGTAGGAGGTTTTTCCTGGGGTGGGCAGACTTGCCAATTAGGGCAAAGTAGGGGGTATTTCGCCACAGGCGGGGGGTGCCGCAGAAAAAAGGGGGGATTATCCGGGGACGAAGTGAAGGGGAAACCGTAGGTGTCATGGTGACAAGGAACATGGGGAGAACATGCCATCAAGGGTAGCGACGGAAGATGGCCTCCATCACGCTGAGCGCGAAAGAAAGGTGGGACTGTGAAACCTTCGCCCGAGTAAAACGTCAAAACGGATCGAGGGGAAAAAAGATCGAAGCAGTGACACAGTTCCACGGAGGATAGGGAGACCCTTCAGGGGGGGAAACGAGTGAGACGGAGGGAAGAGCGTTGGAACAACGTGATATAATAGTGGGAGAGCAATGCAAAGAGGGGGGAAGGGGACTGTAAGTAAAAGGTTTTATAATTCGATCCGCGCGGGGACGGGGAAAGGCGATCGGGCAAAAAAAAGATGCGGCGAGAAAAAAAAGGGGGGAAGGAAGGGAAATTCTCGTACTTGTCGCGTCCAGGGAAAAAAAACCAAGGGACAAGGTCTGCAATCCCCCACCACGGGGAAAGAGATGGGAAAATAGAAGAAGCAACGTGGGAACAAAAGATCGAGGCACAGATACCAAAAGAAAGAGAGCTACGGCAAAGAAGGTGCAGGCAAGATCGAAGTAAAGCCCGAGGAGGGAAAAAAGAGCATTCAGGCTAAAACCGTACGGGGTGCAGACACTGAGAAACCCGTAAGTTCGGAAACGGAGCAGAAAGACGAGTCGTTGGGTATCAACGGCAGATGCGGCGGAGAAAGGAAGAACGGGTCGGGGCCGTATACTCCTCCTGAAAAACGCGTCGAAGAAAAGAAAGGGGCACGAGGAGTTAGACCTCGGCGGCTAAGGCGACCCCAAAGGAACTCTGCGAAAAGCGAAACACCCTACGGAACGCGTCGGGGATGGCGGAAAGAGGAAAAAGGGTAGCCGACACTTTCAATGGGCGGGTGCAATGGGAAAAAAAGGGGGGTTAACCCGCTAAAAAAAGAAAAGCAAGAAAAAAAAAGTCTAACTTACTCAAAGGCAGGAACAAAAGCGGGATACCTAGCCTTCACCGAATGGGCAGAAACAAGCGACATAAAAGCAAAAGCCTACAACTGAATAACGAACTGGGCAGACTGTATCCCCTAGGGGGGACGACGCAAAATAGGGTAAAGGGGAATTCGATGGGCCGGTGGAGAGAAATCACCAAAAAAAGTACGAGAATAGAAAAAAACCCTTCTCGCGGACAGCGGAAGCCTAATCACCTCGAAGGAGAAATTCCTACTACCTACTGTAAAGAAGAAAAGAAAAGGGCAGAACGGAAAAAAAAATAGTCCCTTTCTAAAAAACGGAGACGCTCCGGCAGTACAACACTCGAAGAACTTCGCATAAGAAACAGGGAAAATAGTCCCCGTCGCCAATGCAAGAAGGGAGTAGGCGGCCGAAAAAAATAAAGAGCTGGAAGGGCCAGAAGAAAAGCAAAACAGACCTATCTACAAGAGAAACATTTCTAAAGGCTCATCGGAACTAGGCGATTTACTGGGCGAGAAGAGAGTCAACAGGGGAACGATTTACCAAGACGGGGTGAGAGAAACACCCCGGAACACAAATTAACTGTGGGAGCAGGGGGGGTCATATGATATAAAAGACGGAGAAAATAAAAAATCCACCTCAAAGTTCAGAGACAAACGACAAAAACCCAGATGAAAACAAGCTATGACAAAACTTAAGAACATCCTAAAGATACACTCTCAAAGAAACTAACCGCAACACAACGCCGTTCTGAGCAGGAAAAAACATTGCTTTCAAGGCGTACCACTCGCCTGTACGAGAGGACAAGGATGGGCACCTGGACCATCCGAACCGGGGAACGCGAAACTGATAGGATGCGACACTGGAGGTGCGTCACGGGTGAAGCAACCCTAAGAGAAGACGAGGCGAGGACTGCGGACCTACCCATACTAACCATTGGGCACACCCAAAAAGAGTAAACGGCAGCCGACAAATTGGCAGGAAGAAAGCGAGAACTGACTAAGCTTTAGGAGGAAAGAACGCGAGACAGGGCTCCACCAAACCCAGACCAACGATGAAGATCAGGCTGTAATACGAGGAAAAAAAACGGGAGCCAAGGAAAAGACAGCGCCAAGGCGGGCGCAGGGAGAGCAAGTTCGAATGGAGAGACAAATCCAATTTCATCTTGAAATGTTAGGGTCATGAGGACCACGAGAAAGGGGCGACCCGATGGTTCAAAAACTGGAAGAGCCAACGGTAAAAGAGAGAGAACTGCGGCTGTCCAGCCTGCGAAATAAGAAAAAACGGACTGGCTCGACGTACCTAAAACGTCAAACCGATCGTAGGACATAAACCTATAGAAGCCTAACTAATAAATCATGGGGAGACGTGCGTTCTAGGGAACGTGTAAACCGTCGAGGTTATCTTGACTAAAAAGAAGCAGGAAACTACGGGAACAGATCTCCACCGACAAGGAAAAAGAGTGAGGCCCGTGATAAACCCTGACTTCAATGTAAGCCTGGAAAACAATACAAAAAGCCTCTCAGTATTCCAGCTGACTCAAACATCTCCTGAGGAATAATACTCTCGGAGTGAAACTACTGCAAGTAACGGAAGAAAACAACCAAAGGATAAGCAAAGTACTGCTAGTTGGCCAGTAAGAAGAGGCGTGTAAAAAGATGGTGAAGGAGGAATAATACTTCTAATTTACGGTCATCAAGGGGGAGGGTGGGAAGAGTCCCATGATTGGTGTGTGAATACAAGGGTTAAACTGAAGATTCCTCCTGTGAGTACTGGTGAATCGGAAAGGAGGCGAAGATAAAACCAAAAAAACTAACTTCTCAAAAGAGAGAAAGAAGAGCAGAAAAGGAAAATGGCTCCCAGGTATCATCCCTCCGCACAACAGAGAAGGCAAGAAGAGAAAAAGCGTAGCTGATCTTGGAATAAACCTTCGAGTGAACAAATACCTCGGATTAAGAACGGGGAGGGGCAGGATGGAGGGAGGGGAATGCAGATCGCCTTGTCTGTCCCCGGCCAAAGGCTGGAGGGGCTTACTTAAGAGAAGAGAAGAAAACTCTTTCGCCGGGGAGAAAAAGGGGGCTGGGCGAAAGGGGGGCTACATGATTACCTAAGCACTATGGCCATGCTATCGCAAAACAAACGAGCAAAGATAGCATGGCACCAGAGTGCGAGGAACCGGTTAGGCCAACCAAGAGCACGCAAAATCGCTCATGCTAAGCGGGACGGCGGGGCGTAACTCGGCTAGAGCTCATGAGAGGAAGGTGACCTCAGCTCAGTGCCAGGAAAGAACCATTAGGGCATTCGTAACGTGCAAAATGCCCAGTCACGGACCAGCGAGGGAAAACACATATTCTTTGGTCGAAACCGCCTCACGTATGCAGGAGAGAAAAAGTTAGGACGCCGTAAAGTTGTGACGGCCGGGTGAGTAGACTTGTGGGAAGAACTGTGAAGTTTTGGTTCCGACCGCCCTGCGCTGCGACAGTAGAGGAGGGGCGAAAAAAGGGAGTGGGGGGTGTGCAGTATTTGACAAAAGAAAGAGAGGCCGAGGAAAAAACTGGACTTGCCAGGAGCCGGGGGAAAGTTGGGAGGGGGGGGATACCAAGCTGGCTTGGCGACAGAACACCAGGCCGAGGACCCTCCCGATTCTGACAGGAGGACTACGAAAAAAAACACAGGGCATCGTCTTAACCAGTTCAGGAGCAGAATGCTGCTTTATTCGGCGTCGGCTTAGGATGCCTCAAAAGATCCCGGCTCGGGAACCTCGGCGAAAAGGGATTTCATAAACGATACGGTGGCGAGTGGAGGTTTACATTCTTTCCAAGAAATGGGGGAACGCAAACGGTGGTACGGGGAGGATGGACGAAAAGGGGCGAGAGGTGGCAAGGAGACCTCCAGTCACAAGGGGTCGCCAGCCCGAGCACAGACTCGGTTTCTTTCAAATAAGCGCGAAAAATACCATGCTAAGGTCGTAGGAAGGACGGCGGGAGGGTAAAAACGTTAGGGCGATTCCCCGTAGAAGGAGGGGCACGTTGTACGTTCACGCTTTGACGCGAAGAGGGGCAAACGAACAGGTCGTGCAGCGGCCGAGGGTTCGAGCTCTTTCGGAGCAAGCGACCGTCGGATGCCGGGAGTGGGGGAGCGCAAGTTTCCGCTCGCTCCACTTCCGCGCCCCGACGGAGCAAGAGTTGTGTGGGGATGTCACGTTTTGGGGGGGGCCTTCGGGACCGCTGTCAGACAAGGATAATGAAGGGGTCGAGGTGTAAAGAGGGGTGAAAACGTTCTTTGCAACAAACCGGGTGTCCAAGTATAGGCCGATAGAGTAAGTTCGTCCCGGCAATGCCGGATGTTGTGGTTTGCAAAGGGTTGAGAAAAGGAGGGGGGGCGGAGATATGTATTGAGTCGTAGTGACTTTGGCACAGCCTTAAAAAGTGAGGATTGCCTTCTTTACCGTTTCGAGTGGGGGGAAGCGGGGTGAGGTGTCTGGCAGGAAAGAGAGAAAAGATGGCAAGCCGAAGTGTTTCCTGCTTCCAATAGGTCCCGGAAGGGGGAGGAGGAAAAGGGGTGGTGTGCCGAAATATGGGGCGGGTCGCCGTGAGAGGGTGTTATAGGCTGGAACCATACGGTGGGTTTGTAGGCGAGCAGGTTAGGAGTCAAGGAGAGAGACGTATGTGGCAGACTCACCCAGAGGAGTTGGGTCTGGGTTCGAAAATTGGCAAGCTTCTGAAAGGGGGATAAGAATCGCCGGTTCACTTCCTTCGGCTTAGAGGAGCTTTTCCAAAGGGAGGCCCGTAGAGTTGAGGAATGGACTTGAGGGGTGGAGTGTGCGGCTTAATAAACTTCGGGGGGGAGGTGGGCGGAAGTCGACCAACAGAAGTTGGCGCTTGGAAGTCAAAGAGTCTGGGTGTCGCTTCGAGCGGGTTGTACTGGCTCGAGTATGTTGGGACGACAAGGGAGAGAAAAGTATGTGATACGTTATGCGGTTGGTGGTATCGACCGATTGCATCTTGTGCCCGGGGCTCTGTCTCGTGGAAGCGGTGGGGCTCCTTGGGGTCGGAGGCTGGTATGGGTTTCTACCTAAAGTCGAAATGTAGAGAAAGGGAGTGGCGGCGAAAGGGTTATGAGAAAAAAGGCGGGATTCGGGACCGTTGTGGGAAAGGCGGCGATTGAAAGAAGTCCTCAAAACGGGGGGGGAAAACACACTGGGGTGTTTGCATAACGAGTATGCGCTGGGAGAGATCCGATTATACGTTGGAATGTGAGGTTAACAAAGACAGACGCACGCGGCACCATTGGAAAGGAGCGACATTAAGGGGGGGGGGGGGGCAGATCGATCTCACTACAGTGGTTTGAGCAGGGACCAGTCGCCCGAGAGGAGAGTCAGGTCGCTATCGGAGGGAAGAAAAGAAAAAAAAAAAGGGCCAAGGCGTGGTAGACGACGTCGAGTGTCACGGAGGAGTAACGCGAAAAAAAGAAAAACGGGGGCTTCGATTCTCCTCCTCCGACCGTGAAAATAAAAACAAAGGGGATAGCTACGGTGAGGTTAGGAATCCTTGAGTAGCCGGTAGAAGGAAAGAGAGGTGAGCACGGATAGAGAAGATCGCGCGACGGCGCTGAAAGGCGAGCTGGAAGCACTGCACCGGAAGGAGCGATGAAAGGGAAAGTCCTTAAATAGGGGGGTCATCTGGGGGTCGGGGAAGGTCCGGTACCCAAGACTTGGCCTAGAATAGATCTGAGAGCTCTCTGACAAAACAACGTTCAGAGGAGAATCCTCTAAACTAGGCAATGGCCGGACATGAACCGAAGAGATAGAGTACAAAAGGAAGGGATTCAATCGCCCCTACTCCAAAGGAAACCGACAGACAGAAGAAAAAACGAGATCTGGTCCGACTTTGCCAAGGAAAACCTTACCGGGAAAGACAAGGATAACACCTCTTCTAGAGACAAAAAAAACGATCCTACGAACTCGTTTGGCAACAGCGGACACGGGGAAGGAGAGACTGAAGGAAGAAAAAGGGGGATACTGAACAGACAACTAACGGGATGAAGAGCGACTAAACCTACGGGCAAGTAGAGGTATTCAACGAGAAAACCTAAAAGGTTCACAAAACATCGAAGGCTAGTAAGAAGAAAAAACAGACATATAACTCACACCTGGAGGGGGGCAATCTCTACGGTATACACGGTTAGTGTGAGAATGGAAACAGGCCGGCAGGGACAACGACGCAAAAGAACATCAAAATACTTTTCCAACTCTGAAAGGCCCTCAAAGCTGCGGCACAAACCCCTAGTGGGGCGAAAGAACATGCAAAAAGCTGAAGAAAGCATCTCCTGCCTACAGCAAAAGCCGGCCAGAAACTGGGAGGGAGAAGATCTCTTAACCCGTGGAAAGAAAACGCAGAAATCGTCGCTATTATGGAAACTGGGGCAAATGCTTCTCAACACGCACACAAAGAGACATACGGGACACCGCGAGGCACTCTCCTGAAAGATGAAAAGAGAAAACCCCAGAGGAAAGAACCGAGCTGCCGACTACTTGGTACAATCCGAACGAGAAAAAAAAGAAAAGCCACTAACAGGGCGAAACAGACTAGAGACAAGTACAAGGAAATCTCCAAAGATCAGCGAGTACACATACAGCCTGAAGAAAACGTCCAAAGGTAAACACTAGAAAGGAGATTCAGACCTCCCATAATATCTCCTTGAAAGAAAAGAGGAAGAAACAATAAAAGACGTTCCTCAAGAACTGGCTCCCGGTAAAAAAGAAAATTCAAACTCCGCAGGAAATTAACTAGGGAATACAAAACATTTAGAATGACATCTAGGTCAGAAACCCAACTCATTTTAGTAGAGAGACCCAAATCGGGTGATGCTTGTGAGCATGCAAGATATAGAAGAGAAACGCGGAAAAACGAACTCATCAGGAAACCCAAAAGACGTCTGGTTTTGGAGTCAACAAAAGAAAAGACCCCGTCTATAAAGGTCTGTCCACAAGCGAGAACTCTCAAACTTAAAAAAACTCCTGTAATTGGGAAGCGAAGGAAACAAAATTAAAGACAAAGCGAAGAATACGCCTATGAAGAAGAATCAAACCCGCACAAAAAACCTCAAAGGAAACAGAAGACCAAAAGGAAAAAAAAATCAAAAAGGCGGCACGGGGGGAAAGGCACAAATACGACTAGAGACGCCTTTACGAAAAAAACGTGAAAAAAACCATCGAACCATGGTGGCCACACCACCATAAAAAACAGGCGAACCTTGACGAGGAGTAACTCATAGCGCCTAATAAAGGACAACCATGACGGAACCTAACCCTCCCTACACCTAAGCAGGACCGCACGATGGGAAGAGGTCAGGCCATTCACAAGGTAGCCACAAGCACGCGCTTACGGGGAGGACGTGGAAGATACGAAAGGGCGGAAAATGGGACTCAAAACAGGGAGGATTGCTCTGAATTTCGCTCGCGCACTGAAAGGCTAGTTTCTGAAAGGGCGGCAAGCGTCGCCGAGGCGGCACTCCGGGCGAAAGAAAAAATAATAGGCGTTAACCTCTCAAAGAAGGCAGGCCCCCGCACAAGAAATTTCGCGGGCTGGCGTCGAGAGACGAACAAGAGGGAGGAATCAATGAGATAGGAGCTCCACGTCGCCCCTCGGGGAAGACGAAAAGGGCGGCGCAAAGGGCGTTCACCAAAGGAGGACCATGGAACCGAGACAAGAGCCGGTGCGAAAAGTCAAGAGGAAGGAAGCGAAAAGACGGAGCGAGAAGCAAGTAAAGACGTCAGACGAGAAAAAAAGAAGAATCCTAGACGAAGGTTTGGAGATTCTCGGAGTGCCTTTAGAAGAGGGCGAAGATAATAGGGGGAGAAGGGACGGGAGACGGTGGAGGTTTCTACGGCCAGCAGGCGCTGGGAATCGCCGACTTCGGACTCAGGTGAAGCAGTGGGTGGCGAAGTAGGCGGAAAGGAAAGATCGAACTCCAAACAAAAACGACTCGTCGCACAATTGGCAGAACTTCAACAAAGAGGGAGCAAAGGGTACAATAACGGAAAGGAGAACAACAGAACGGACTACGAAAAAAGGGGAGGAATGAACTGGATCTCATGGTAAGCCAGGGAGGGGAAACAACTAACCTCGTGGCTAGACGTTCCGAAGAAAGAGCGGGACGTTAAAGGAATGGATGTCCAAGCCAAAGGCGTGAATTCGGAAATCATCTAGGGATTCGTACTAGGGCTTCATAATCCGGCACGTTTACTGGCTTAGGAGAGGGGTTCGGGGGTGGCTAACGAGGGTGTGAAAAAAAGATAAGTAGCAAGTATAACAA
>Ga0179591_1303488_pt1 | contig 12911 bp, 7 predicted proteins | sample CZOMad2_1_08_16f_FD_182891 | JGI IMG/M metagenome (GOLD analysis project Ga0179591, IMG submission 182891) | Vadose zone soil fungal communities from Angelo Coast Range Reserve, California, USA - CZOMad2_1_08_16fungal (PacBio error correction) | ecosystem: Environmental > Terrestrial > Soil >...
TATTTGGGGACATCCAGCATGTCTTCTCCCTTCTACAAAACCTATTCCCTTGGGCGGGGGGGTACTATGAAAGGCCTGGATCGTTCCTGTGTTTTCTTGTGAGGGCCGTATTTGGGGCGGGAAGGTCTTAAAAGTCTAGGTGAGTCAACTATTCATGGGGACCAACTCCTGAGCTCTAGAAGGAAAAGAGCAACTGAGTCGCCGTGAGGCGTAAAAACTGTTTTACGTCGTGGCGGCGGCCAAGGGTCAAACGAACCACAATGTCTACCGTAAAGGAGACACTACGCACGAGGGGAAGGAAAGGGTTCTCGAGGGGAAAAGTGGGGTGTCGGGCATGATCTAATTTCTGGGGGAACAGTTCGATGGTGGCGCTCCTGGGCTGTCGTTCTCTACTACAGATATAAATTAGCTTCCGATCGTGAAAAAGGTTCTACACGTGTTCAGTGAACTTAAGTTATAGAGCTCTATGTCCTCTTTCAGTGGATCAGGAAGATCGGAGGGGGAGAAGGCTGGGAAGACATTTGAGGAAAAAAACATTGCCAAAAAGAAAGTGTTCCTCGGTAAGAGCATGTTAACTAAACTCGCCATGGTTCGAAGGAAGGGGGTCGGTTCCAAATCACTCGCCAGACCAAACCATGCCGAGGCACCGTGGATTGTGTCACTAAAGGGGAGCAGCCAGCCTTCCTATCGCACTGAGCGGCAGTCTGAACAATTAGTACAGAGAATGGCGCACTATCGAGAGTGGAGGCTATTTGGAGGCGGTCCACCGTGTTTTTTTTGAAGACGCGACCGAAGGCGAATTTCTCTACTACGCAGGAGGGTAACAAGGAGTGTCGTTATCGGGTGGGGGGGGCTGTGGAACTTCCGGAATCGGGGTAATTGGGTGTTTCAGGGAAGCTAGGAGATGTTGAAAGAAAAGGATGAAAGAATGGGGAGGCAATTCACAACACAAAGAGCCATAGACATCGGGGAAACTGACGGATCAGGCGCGCTGCCGTCCTTTAGTGAATACGACGTTCGCTAATTCTTGAGGGGGGAACGCAAAAACCGCCATCATCCTGTTGCGCGAAAAACCACCGTTTCACTTTCTCTAGAGCAAAGCGGAGTCGTTTTTCCCAGACTACTTCCTAAGGGGGTGTCGAAAAAGCCTCGGTCAGACGCGCGGCCCGCCAAAGAGGGCGCAGATAAGAAGAAGGTTCATATACTCGGGACTCGATTCTGGGGGACCAAAAGGGAACCCAATAGAGGCGTGCAGAAAGCATCGCACTGGAGTAGCTCCCTTCGTTCTACCAAGGCTTGACGACGACCAGGGGGAAAAGTGTACAAGGGCGCGGGGAGCTGAGGCCTGGGTTGCGTCGCCAGAGATTCAACAATTCCTCGGCTTCTGGGTCAAACACCATTGAAGTAGTGGCAAGACGCTTTTGGTGATTAGAGCTAATCACAAAGAGGAAGGGCTCCGGATGGGAGAAGTTGGACCCATTCGAACCAGTTGTGGAATTCTACCACTGTTGACACAGATCATATTGTCGTGGGCAAGTCGTGAGCATCTTGTAAAAGAAGGGCAGTCTGCCCTTGCATGTCTTGGATAGTCTTCCGAAAACTTCAAGCTCTCAAAACACTCGTTTTGAACCGGAAAACGGATCGTCGTCCAAACCACTTCCTCACAAAGTCTGGCAGTGCGTATCTCAGGATGAATAGAAAAAAGTATCTGACAAATCCGAAAAACGGGAACGATGCAAGAGTAAGATCAATCGCAGAAGTTCAAAAAATCAGGGGGGTTGGAGACTATTTTTACAGGGGCCACCACAACCGTCTTTTCTTGTAAGGACGAGTGATCTTTTTGCATACGAGAACAGCAAGCGTTGCGGAGCGCGGAGGCATGGCATCGGGGGCGCTGATGTTAATTTTTCTCTCTCTCAACACGGGGGAATGATGCTAAATGAGAATGAGCGATAATCGTGGATCAGACCAAGAGAGAGCGGCGATCAAAACCCATTTATGGGGCAAATGGACCTTCCACGAACTGCGCGCTTGCTTGGGACTTGGAAAACAACGGGGAACCGAAAAAACCTAGTTAAAAATGAACTGCAGGGAGCAGAATATGCACCGAGATTACGGGGCCCGATTGTCGGTGGACCATCAAGGGATTGAAAAAAAGCTTGGTGAGGACCATGTCTCGCAAGTGGGGAGACTAGGCAGTTGGTCAAGACTAAGCTTGGCGCGATGTCGCAGTCGGGAAGCCCTGGAGAGAATGGTGTGATCCGGGCTCCGCCGTGCGAGGGAGAATCAGTGACAATAGGCAAAGCGGACTCGCGCGGAAGTGTAACAGTTCACTCTCACCGAAGCAGGGACTAATTGGTCTTGCCGTATATTTCACCACAAACTTCTGTGGCGAGAGACCTGCAGTTCAGGGCGTTCAATCACAACTCGGGAGACCATTAGCGACCCTGGGTCATTCGGTAAGACTCTAGTGGAAAACGTGCAAAAGAGGAGTTCCTGCGAGAACAAGAAACGCAGCTCTTTCCGAAAAGGGTCATAAAGGGACCTAATTTGCGTCGGAAGCACCTTGGTCCCGCCGCACTGGAACAAAAAGCCAATAGATGGGCGCGGACCGCACCAGGCTGCGAGGGGGAGAGGTCCGAAAAAAATCGATGCTGAAATCAAGATACGTGTCGAATCTAAACTCAAGAAAAGCGGAGCGGAGCGCGGCTTGCGCAACGAAGGGGGAAACGTTTCAAACCAAGATCATTGGAGCTTGCGAGGGATGCTGGAGAAAGAAAGCCGACGGGATCGCGTCACGTGCACAGGAATGGGTTCTTGCCTCATGCTGGCCGGAGGAAGAGGAAAAACCCATCCTCGATGTGAAAAAGCAAGGTCGTAGTTGCACTACAGGTGGGAAGAGCAGCTCTGGGACATACTATCCGTTCGAGGTGTAGTCTGAGTTGCAGGTAACAAGCGTGGTGCCACTTCTGACGTTGTAAGTCGTCGGATCAGACTGAATATAAAAAAAAGCCGCGAAGGACTTATCGAATGAAAAGCGAAAGAAAAGGGTAATCATGAGGATTGCAAAGGGGCGATCCTTAGAAAGGAAGGAGTCTCGTTTCCGGCCGTCCTGGACCCGAAACCACCCGGATGAAAATAGCTCAAAAGGAGAGAATTCCATCCACCGGAATCACGACTTAATGCTGGAAAAGAGAAAGTGGGGCGAAGCAGCGATGCCGGAGTAGTATCTCGTTGTAAGCCTACACTTTCAGACATGGGGGGGGGGTAGTGACCGGGGGGGAAAAAAGAAAAACACGAAATGCTCTAACCCATTTCTCAGACGGGAAACATTTGAGAAGCTTCCCCCTTGATGTTTGGGGGGAAGTCACGCGCGAGGGCCTTCCAGGCCTTGGGGCTGCCCTAGGCGAAAACTCTCTCTTCAGGGGGAAATTAGAATTCAATCGTCGAGCGAATTAACGGTAATTGCACGAAAGGTCTCCAAACTGGCAGGGTCCTGAGAGAAAATTAAGCTGGAGTGCTACGACATCACTTACCATCAAAGGAAGACAGAAACGTAAGCAGTCTCTCCGCCGTAGACAACAACGTCGAAACTTAGGTCAAACCAAGGGGGGTGGGAAAGAATGTGAAGTCGGGGTTTAAAATTCCTTCCTGAGTCAGGGAATAGAGTTCATCGGCACGAGATAGTAATGCGTTTATCACCATTCTTGATTCGTCTTCTGCGGAAGGGAAAAGATTTCGGGTAGGAAACATGAGCATTTCGCACGACAAAGACATCTGCCAGATCAGGAACATTAAAAGGAAGCAAAAAACGGGCCTATCAGCCCGACCCAGTGCCTCCTCTTGGTGGCCGGCTGAGAAAGGCGGACTACGAAGGGAGTTGTCTTCCTAACTATCTCCTCATCTAAGGAAAAGAACAACAACAACTGAGAAGAAGGGGGGGGTGCAGGAAGGAGCAGAAAGGCGGGACTGGACCTCCGGTCATCATCCGGCCAAAGATTCGCGGTGGACGCTAGAGAAAACTCTGTGAATGTTCCGGTGGGGGCCGGCTGCAGAAGGCAAGGGATGGCTGACGGAGTTGCTTACTTGAGGCAGTGAAAAGAGGCAATAAAGAATGAAGCTGATAAAACGCGGCAGATTCTCAGGGACTAGGGGAACCTTGGCTGGGCGGCGGCCTTTACTTCCACTTGTAGGGGCCCGTCAATGAATCACAAGCTGGGTCGAATTCCTAAGCAGTAGGGGTGGCCTACGTTGCAGGGGGTCCCGTTGGCCGTGGCTGTGGAGAACCGAAAAACAGCAGAATCATAGATCCGTTGCACAGCAGGGGGAGACCTGGTTCGTACCGTCCCTGGACATGAGAGGAGCGATCTTAGGATGTGCATGGGCCTGAGAGAACGAAAAGGAAGCTTCCAAGACGGGGCCCCGGCTGGCCAGAATTCATGGCTCTTTACCGTTAAGCAGAGGTGTCTGGAAAGGAAATGATCCTGTGCAAGAAAAGGGGAGAATACAGATCAATTTTCGGGGGTGCTGACACATCCACAGAAAACAAGAGCTGCACCGTGCGTGCAACGCGCCTAAAGAAGAAAATTCAAAGGCTAGCATCTGCTATTCACGGGGCTGGTCAGAGTCAGGGTCATCGAATTCTCCAAGATCGGTTCTATAAGGCATGCCGCAAGGCCGGTGGGTTTGTCCAGTAATACGGGAAGTACTACAGAAGGACGCGAAGGGGTGTAGGACCAAGGGAAACCAATTAAGATCTTCAGTTCTGGGAGATTGATGCGCTTGAACTGTACTTTTCCGGCTGTTGGGGATGGTCAAAGGAGATCTCAACTTCAAGAAAAACATTTCGGCAATGCCGCAGCCTGCACAAGCGGTCAAGCCTCGCACATCGGGGCCTAGGCCCTGCAGGGGAGGGAACCCGCTGCTTCAAACCGACATGAAAAAAAAAGCAGGGGGGAGGTATACGAACAAAGCGCATAAACTGTTTAAGGGCGAGAAAAAAAGATTTCAAGGGAGACGACAGGAGGGCGTTGGGGTTTTAGGGGCACACTAACGGGGGATAGGGTTGGGGAACGAACACATACGGTGTTAGGGAAAAAACCCTTCGCCCGTAAATTGGCCGACAAAAAGTAGAAAAGAAAGAAACGGGTGCATAGGCTGCTAGCACTGTTCGAGAGCGTTATACCGACAATCACCATCGGAATCGAGAGGATTGAAAGAACGGGCAATGGAGCGAAGACCTTTTTTATCTGAGGACCGACAACAGGCGGCTCATTGTGATGAAAAAAGACTTACTGCGTCTAGGGGGGGAGCCGGCTTCACTAAGAGCTTCACAAAATCTCGGGCGGTGAAAGGAAACGTAAAAGGGAGATAAGAAAGGGCCCGACGGAGGTGTTTCGGAGGAATTCAGGGGGCACATCGGGTGACATGGGTTCGAAGTCAGGTCTGTACCATCCGTGCGAAAAACATTCATTCAGGAGGCCTGTGCTAAGTAACAGTTTCCGGAAATCTCATCAAGGTGGCATGTGCCAGTTTGGGTGGGGGGTGGGCGGCGTGGAAGACGATTCTCCTGCGTGGTCGGGATTACAATGGGGCCTATGTGAGTCGTTCTAAATCGATCACGCAAAGGTGACAAAGGAACAACCATCGGCAGCATCCGCGTTTTCTGACACGAAGCAAGGGGGGGTACTTCTTGAACGCGGTCGTCCTGAAACAATCCTGAAGGACGAGAAGATAGTCGCAGTCCCGGCGTAAGGCAGTCCGGGACTCTTTTAGAAGAGGGGTTACAATTTTGTGGGCACTCAAGAGAGTGTCGTGAAGGGCATCATGGACTTTATCACGGTTTTTTCTAGCGCAGCAAAAAAGTGTTCTGGGGAACAAGAGCCGGATCGCGCGGTATTGAATTTGGGGATAGATCTCAACAACTTAAAAAGGAGAAAGACAGCTGAAGCTTCATAGAAGCAAAACTAAAGGGGAGATCAAAAATTCAATTTCAAACATGAGGGACTTCAAAGAAAAAGCGGGGCTAGTAGTGTGCGTTTCAAACTGCGTGATCCCTATTTGAAAAACGGAGATAATGCGAGTTCAAAAAGTGCCAAGTGTGCCGTAAATTCGATTCCACACAGGTTTCGAGTTAATCCTCTCGGACGACGGGATTTATTTTTCGGGAAGAAGTTAAAAGAAGAAGTGTGATGCGGAAAGATGGGAAGTACTTTCTTGGCTAGCTACCATCAACTGTTCTCACGAAGAAACGATGCCAGACCTTTAAACGGGAATCCTCGAACTTCCGTTTAATAAGGTTGCTTAGAACCATTAAGACCGTCGAACGAATTTCTTCAGTCTTTAACATACTCGATGCTTCTATCCAGGAAAGAAAAAAAAGGTTTTTGGGGAAGAAGCAAACACGGGGTCAAAATGGCCACTTGAGAGACGAGTCCGGTCTGTATTATCCGAGAAATATATTCGTTCATCCTGCGCAACTAAAAAAAGAAGGAACACTTACAAGAGACGGCGTAGGGAAGACAGAAACCTGGCTCGAAAGACCGTAGACTCCATTCGATGAAACTGAGATTCCCGCCAAAAGGCGGTTGAGGGTGTGGCGGGTCACGGCAGCCATTCTATATTCCAGAATCAATATATAAGGGGTCGGGGGGAAAAGATGACAATCGCGGGGAGCTGGCCCACGAGCTTGGTACGCTCACCAACGTGCTCGAAAACGGAAGTTTGCGGAAAAGGCGTGGAGTGTGGCTGACGAACACTACCTGTGCCTCTCGGGGCACACTCTTTGGGTGTAAAAAGGATCTCAAGGCCGCGGTAACGTCTCCAGCACCCAAAGGAATGATGCTCGAGGTCGTCTTTCCGGGGGGTCAAAGGTCCGAGACGAGGATAACAGGGAGTAGGGGGATTTGTTGAGAATCGAGGCTTTTAAGGTTACCGAACTTAAAAAATGTGGAGTCGTATGCGAAGCTTTAAAAAAAAAAACCTTTAAAAATGACCACATCCGCGCCGAAAAAACGAAAATACGCGAGAGACGAAAACTTGGAGTAGAGTAGGGGGGGGGCGATGGATAGTCCGGGAGCTAAACCTTCGCGTCTTCGCGTAGGGGGGAAAAAAGTATCAAACCACAAGTCCGAACGCAAAAAAGGAAAGTAGTGAAGGACAACGTGCAGGAATTAGATGACCTACGGGATGAAGCAGCGAAGCACGGTGCGAGAGCAACACGGGAAAGAGCACAGTACTTGTACTCAAATGGGGATCACCAAACTGGAACTGCATTGTGTTTGGGGTCGCAGCGGGATGTTCCTAAAAAACGCACTTCTCCGAAGGAGCAAAGTCGGAGCGCTTCACGGATCAGCGGTAAAAGGCGCCCAAGGTGGCAAGGTCCTATGCCAAGCCGCCAGCCCTTGTGCAAACCATACGGCACCTCTCGGAAAAAAAAAGAGGGGAAGTCGTCGAGCGAATAAAGGGAATTTCAGAACAACTGTAGTCAAGCACTAAGGCCTTTCTATCGAGGTAGGATTGGCGCCCGCCAAGGGAAAATACACCCTTTGGCGACGAACAAAGCACTAACACAGCCCCTTCTGAAACGGACAAAAAGGTCTACAATAAGGGGTGTTTTGGGAATAAGTTCTTAGCTACAATGAGAGACACTGACAAAATAACACCATTGTTAAGCTTCCGATCTCCGGTGAAACTTTGATCGGCTGCAAAAGTCGGTCTCAGCAGGCCACGAGGTAAGCCCTAATCAACTTGGAAGGCACTCGGCATCCAATAGTTTCTTAGTCAAACAAAAACTGAAAATTAACGGTTAAAAAAAAAAAGTAAACCAAAATAATACAGCAAAAGCCCCAGTGCCCTAGGTTTGTCAGTCCCATGCGCTGAGGACGCAAGTGGCTTTGACGTCAACTGCACTCCTATCTCGAAAAGAAGGGAAGAGAGAGGGGTGAAGGAATGGCAACTAAACGAAACGGAAGGAATTCAGAATGCTCTCCGAACCGAGTAGCATTTTTGAAAGGGCTCTTATAAGGCAAAAAAAAAGGAGAGACGTAAATGGTCCAGGGTTACTTATTACAATCGCCTTTTCAGCAGTGGGGGTGCTGCTGAGGGGGGGGCTTCGGTTCTTACCTCGAGGCCCTGAAGGCAAATGAGCGAGGGCCGCTTATCACAAGGAAGAGAGAGACTTCCGGAAATGGGGTGAACTGTAGGGTCGTCGCGGTCCAAAGGTCGATTTCCTCAAATTCCTGAAACAAATTTGAAACTCCGTTAAGCCTGCGCGGTGGGGCGGGCCAGGAACTCTTTCTTTTCTGGAACCCAGGGCTTTTCTGAAAGGCTAGTGAACGAGCAAAATATCTTCGCCGTGCAAGGAAAGACGGGCGAACGGGGGGAGGTTATTACGTTGAGGACGAAGGATTCAAGCTTCAGTCTAAGGAAAGCGAAGAAGGGTGAGCGGCAAAACTGCTTGCAGCCTTGGATCGTTACCGTGTAAAATAAAGTGGGTGGGGTGGGGGGTGGGGTTGGGTTTTGGGGTTGGGGGTTGTTGGTGGAGGGGTTTTTGGAGTGTGGGGGGGGGGGTTTGTGGGTTTTGGGGGTGGGGGTGGAAGGCTGTGCTTGTATCTGTCAACTGCGCGACCAATTTCGGCGAAAGTCAAATGGGTCTGTCAAAGCAGACGAACAGCAATCAGATGAGAGGTGAGCAAAAAGAGTACAATTCGTAGACCACGGGGGCCTTGAGGAGTCTCGCAGAACGTCTCTGGGTAAGAGGTCGAAATTAGCAGCGTGGAGCCAGAAGGGGGAAGTAAGGAGATTGTACCTGCTATTATTAGGGCCAGGGGGGTGGTTGGGAGTGGGAAGTGAAGAAAGAAGAGGGAACGAAGGGGCAGGAAAAAGGGCGAGAAAGTAAAATAAATAAAGAATCAGATGTTCTAATTTCGTTCATAGGGGGAAAAACTCAGGTCGCAGGGATGGGGTTTCCATGTATATATATCAGAGAATAAGCAAAGGAACAGCAAGCATACAACTTCCTACGCTCGAGACAACGTAAGCCTCGAAACACTGAATCTTTAGAGGTAAAAGAAACTGACTGGAAATCGGCTAGGCAAAGGCTCGTAAATCAGAGCGGGCAGGTAACGTAAACCGGAAATCAATTGTTAAGGCGAAGACAAACACGGTTCCGTCGCTAAAGAAGGAAAAAGGGCGTTTCCAGGGAAAACCACTGACGGTTGTTCACGTGGTCGAAGGGCTTAGCGTCAAGACTCTGGCCGAGCCGAGCTAGATACAGAAGCAGGTTCATGAGCTGATCGTTCCTGGGTGGCGCTAACTGATTGCCACCTCACCAAGCATCACACTCTAGGAAGCGCAAAAAATGTGCCCTCGTAAAGGACCTTTCGGGGGACACAAGGTTATCTGCTCATAGCGAAAAGTTCTGATCCTTTTGAGTTCTCAGGGAGCGCGGGGGGGGTTTCTCGCTGAACAAGAACCAGGTCACGCACAATCGTGCTTGGACCGCCAGAAGCGCTGGGAAGGCCCTGCGTGGTTGCTGGAAAAAAAAAATCAAGAACCGGGCGATACAGTCAGGAGGTCTGGAACCAGGCCGACGCCAATTCTTATACTGCTTCCAGGGGGATACTTACTGTGACAGCACTATGGCGAGGGCAGGGGGAAAGCGGGTTCTGTAAGCCGAACAAGGCGGCGAAAGGATCACAAAGCGATTGGCAACTAGGAATGTCACATAATAGGGGGCGGAAAAGAAAGCGGGCTGGGTCTCCGGAAATAGTCGAACCATCCAGCATCTGGGGGGAACGATGCGAAGGCAGGGGAAATAGGAAATGGGTTAATCAATGGCCGGAAGAACTGGAACATAATCGAGGCAGATCCAGCAGGAGGTAACGCGGAATCGGGGCCTTTTGTAAAAACGCGCTCGGAACGTGTTGAGTGGAAGGGCAGCAGTGAGGAGGATGCGGGGGTGTGTGCGGGGACGCTCAACTTAGGGGGAGGCGCGTCCGGCATCGTGCTGTCATTTGGGCTCGAGCAAAAAAACCACGGGGGAGGATAGATGCAAAAAGGAGCAAAGAGGCGGCCGCGCCGCAGAGCAAAACGCTGCAGGGATGTGTTTCCGCGCCTAAAACCATTCATATTTGAAACCGGGCCCTACCACTCGGGAGAAGTTCGGGGGAAACCTTTGACAAAACAGAGGGGAAAACCGAACTGCTTCAGGGATATGAGACCGAGACGATCGTTGACAGGGGCCCTATGGCATTAGTTAAACGGCGTTCCAATCTAGTAATCTGGACGACAAAGAGGGAAACTATTTTGCAAGCGGTGGGGGGGAACCGGGAAAAGAACCGTGGGACAACGCAAAGATGTCTGGAGTCGTGAGGGACGCATGGATCTTACATGGTGACGCCGCAAGGTAGGGCTAAATCTATTCGCACGCTAAGGCAATATCGCAGGAGGCGCCGCGGGGAAGTGACAGTTCAGGGGGACTACATTAACTCTCAGCGGGTTATGGGGGCCAACCTCCGAACTTCTAACTCGATTTGGACAGGCGTGAAAAAAAAACAGCTTAAGGCTCGAGAATCTTCGGTAAATTTTGCTTGAAAGATCGAGGGTACTTCTCTTTCACCAAAAAGCTAGGAACAACTTGGAGAACAATGCAGAAGGGGGAGGAGTAGAGAAAGGACCGGGGCCTCGAAACCAAGTCGAGCCAGAACAAACTCGGCTTCCCGCCCATAGCTAGAGGGGGAGGTTCGGCAAGCCATACGATCTGCAATGTCCGAAGAAAATTGGGATGAGCTCATACTCTGAGATGGGGCAGAGAGGCTCGAGGAAGAAAGGGCCATGTTTCGAACAAGTCATTTTTAACATCTGAGGGGGACGACCGGAAAAGGGCTTTACGATAACTGGCAACTTGGGTCGTCCGCCGTAAAAATTATTGGCGTGCGAGTCGTAGATACACCCGCAGATGATGCCGAGAGTTATTCTTCGGAAAAGAGAAGCAGCTACTCTCTCGAGCAGATGGAGGGAGCTGTAGGACGCGGAAGGGGGAAGGAACTGTCAGGGAACGGAGGGTTATATGGAGGGTCTCATCTCTTCTGAAAAAACCAATACCAACGGGGAGAGGCTCTAAGTAGCTACACTAAGAGGAGTGGGAGTCCATTCAAGAACAAGGCAGACTTCTCTTCCGGCTCTGACGTAGTCTTATCAGAAGACCACACAAGTCCCCTCGGCAGAATAGGGGCAAGCGATCTAATTCAAGATCGAACTCGAAACCATGCCTTACCGTGCACCAGTAAAAATCACAGTGGTGGGAAGGAGCAGCTAGGCAGGAGAAGGCGGCGACCGGTACTGGGACGGATGTAGATACAAACCATCATCTTCGTGTGTGGGGGGGGGGGCAGGGCCTATGTGGTTACCGACAAAATAACACGGCGCAGAAGTCCTAAATGGTATCGATCCGAAAGGATCACTCCTGAACACATTCCCCACGTATTGGTTAAGGGGGAACATCAAAAAGTTGGCGCAAGCAATATGTCTGAACCTGATCTATCTTGAACCTGATCCTATCTTACCATAACGGAGAACCGCTTAAAAGTCACAAAACGGTCGAGAAGTCCTTGCACTCGAAAGAGGAGAGTTATGTAGTTCTCCAGCACTTGCCACATCAAAAGAAAAGACCAAGAGGGGAGGAAAAAGCCACAACCGACGAACAAGGTAAGTACGTCTTGTTTAGAGGAAAAATTAGGAAAGTAACGTGGGCTATGGCCGAATACCGCCGAACGGTTCCGCCCAACAGTACTTCACGGCGGTCCAGGCGTTGAAAGCTAGAGCTCCAGGCGTCGGGAATCCTTCAGGCCCAGAGGACTACCGGGAAAAGAACTTTAAAGAATGACAGGCGCAATCGGCAGACACGCAGTATTCAACAATCAAGCGCAAGGAACTAAGGGAAACACCGCACCCGGGAAGGCCTGGAGAATGCGGAATGGCTTTTCTCATACCTAATTCAGAAACACCAACAACGGAGGATGATTAAGATATTATAGGTGGCAGGGAAGTAGCAACTCAATTCTAACAGCCTTGCAGATTCCACCTATTCTCAGGTTGTGGAGTGTAAAAAGGGACGCCTCAGTATTGCACTGTTGTTTGCTGAAGCTGGAATCATTTTCTGCCGCTCATGGTAGCATGGCTGATACGGACTAGTATCCCGAACAGTAAAAGATCCGGAGAGAGGATCAACCCTGTCGATCGGATGCCTGCTGACCTTTGTTCGGCCGTTTTCTGGTCCTGTGAGTAAATATTGACCCGCATTCATCCACCACGACGGGGGAAAAGAGCCTTGCAAATTGTGTGAGGGATTAATCACGTGCTTGTGTGAGGGCAACCCAGGGTGGCTGAAGCGGGGCTTAGTCTAGATCAATGAGAAGGAAAATTACAATCTAGTGGAGAAGGGGGGGGAGTGACCTTCCACGTTATAGGGGGGGCGCGAGATGAGTCCTGCTGGGGGCTAAGAACAGGAGGAAAGAGGGACACATAGTTGGGCATCTGCCTAACTGGAGGATGACCTTGCACGACGGAGGGTACGCGTGATCCTGTGCTAGAGATCCATGGGACTAATTCTGCGCATGTTCCGGGTAGGGATGAAAGAACCAGGAACTGCACATAGAAATCTACAATGAAAAGGAGGGCAGCACGCCTTAGGTCGGGGGCCTCGCTTTCTCGGAGACAGTGGCGATTTTCAAACAAGGCTGAGAGAAAACCAATAGAGATACAGTTATAGGAAAAAAACTGGGGAAGATTAGCCTGTGGTGGTTTGGTACAGATAAGGCTAACTTGGAACGGGTACGCGGGAATTTTTCGCGACTGCGAAAATTTCCCAGAAAAGAATGTCAAAGGAGTAAGGAGTAGTTGTCTAAGTA
>Ga0179591_1286591_pt1 | contig 12910 bp, 9 predicted proteins | sample CZOMad2_1_08_16f_FD_182891 | JGI IMG/M metagenome (GOLD analysis project Ga0179591, IMG submission 182891) | Vadose zone soil fungal communities from Angelo Coast Range Reserve, California, USA - CZOMad2_1_08_16fungal (PacBio error correction) | ecosystem: Environmental > Terrestrial > Soil >...
GTAGGGGGGGCGTGAGCAGGAAAGAAGGGAAGGAGGGAGGAGGCAAGGAGGGAGGAGGGGAAGGAGAGTGGGGGGAGAGGAAAACGATAGACAGGTGAGGTATTGGGGAGAGAAGGGTGGGGGAGAGGCAGCGGTGGGAAACCAAGGGAGGCCGGGGGGGGGGAGGAGGGAGGGGAGGGAGGGGGTGGAGTTGGAAGGGGAGGGGGTGTAAATGCCAGTAACGCACTTCTCTTGTCCTTCCTGGAGCCATTCATTAGAGCCCCACACCAAAGGGCGTACAAACTTCGTGTTGTGCTTTCAAAGCTTTCTAATTTCACATATGCATGTTCACTATTAAAGCAACTGAAAAAGGAAGGGGAAGAGGAATGCTTCTCACTCCTATCCATGTTTTGGGCTCCTATCCTTTGGGAAAAAGAGGGGTAGAGGGATTTGGCTGGTCAATGCAGTCTCGAGAACAGAGGGGTTCAAGAACAGCCTTTGGGAAATCGGTCCAAAAACTCGATGGAAATCTCTTTCATCAACGCGACTCCTAATGGGGGGGGAAGGGTCAAGGGTTTTCATAAGGTCGAGTTTCTGAACGGTCCCATGAGAGGCTCCTGGCCTAGGGGCACCCGAGAAATGAAGGGGGCGACGCCATTTAAGCAGGGTCGAAAAGAAGGCCGATCTAGACGACATGACTCTACTAAAATCAAAAATTGTTTCGGATAGAAAAAAAAGTATCAACAAAAGGAGGGAGTGAATTAAAGAGTATATCCCGACCTAAGGGAGTAGAGGCTGTCGGGGTTAAGAGGACTTCTTTACTATTCTCTGATGTTCCTATAATTTCTTCTTAGCGGAAGTGGGAAAAGGGGAAGTGAATGCGCCGTGAAGTAAATAATACGCCATTCTTGACGAAAATGGAGGAGACACCAAGTAAGGAGTTGTCAAACGCGGAGACAGCCGGGTCTTATCTAGTTCCGGTCATATAGTTGAACCTCAAGGGCGGGGGGGACCAAGCGGTGAGCCGGGAAAAGAAATAAAAAAAAGCAAATCCTCGAAACATCGGTCCCAGGAGAGCTACAATTCCTCAATCAAGATTAATCTGCAATATGCAAGGGATGGGGGGGGCTGAAGACAACTGCATAAAATGGGTATACGGACGTCAACATAAACCACAAAAAAAAAGGGTTGGAGAAGGGAGGCAGGAAAGGATAAGAGCGTGGACATTACTGCAGTTCAACGCTCTTCTGAAAGAAAAAAGAAGCATCTCGGAGCGCGAATACAGGGCCATGGGCACACCGAGAGTCGGAATAACCTAACAGTATTCGGAAAATCTGAAGCAGGCCGAGCCTGAAAAAACACGTGGGGGAAAGAGAAGCGGAGCTCTTGGACTCAGGTCTCCACACAAATCCGCTGCAGTGACTACAAGAGAGGAAGGGACGAGTCTCCTTCCTATAAGAAATCGAGTAAATAACGCAAAAAAACGGGAGGGCTTGACAGGAAAAAAGGTGTTGAAGTGTTCAGGTCTCTGCTTATAGGCCTCCTTTTGTGAAGAGAGAAGGGGAGTTGAGAAAAAATTGGGACGTCTTAATATCTCGCGAAGGAAAAAAACAGCGTGGGGGAGGCAGCCTGTTCCTCTGAACCCCGGTGGAAAAAACCTGGGAAAAATTTCGTGATCGGCATCAAAAGATCAGGAAGACGGGGCCGAGGAGAGGAAGAGTTGATCTATTCGCGCGCCGGCCCTAAAGGAATGAAGCCAGAATGAATCATCGTCGGGGAAATACAGAGGCTGGGCGCAAGGTCTCCTGTCTGAAGGGAGAGGCAATAGGGCTGAATACGAAGCGCCACAACAACTGATTGACGACCTGGCAGTAAATCAGGTTAACTTCTATGAAGGTTGCCGCAGGGCGCAAGATTTGATATTCAGACTTAACAGAACGTACATTCGCCAAGACAGATAAAAACTGGGGATTTCATTCATTCAGCTATGCCGGAGGGGACCGAAGAGAGTGGGACTGAACTCAGAAGGTGGTTAAGTCACTGATCAGGCCCGAAATGCAGAGACTAGATTACTTGTGCCGGAGACTGGAGAAGACTATAAAAAACCAGCTAGCTCTCACTATAAGACAAGCTGGTCCTGGACGGAGTTAGGGGCCAAAAAAACTTGTGTGTTAGAACCATAAAAGGGGGCGACTAAAGTCGTCCATAGTCGCGACGTTGGGGGGGGAGGGGGTCTGGTCGATAGGGAATGTCTAGAACTGCTACAGCGTAAAACGATCCCTCAATAAACGTCCATCAAACTGGTTTGAGTCGCTCGCGTGAAAATTTGCGCACAACACCTAAGAGACCAACGAAAAGACTGTCTCGCCGTGTAAGCTCACGGGCGCTCAAAAGCCCGGAAAGCCGAAGGCAGGGACGGAACATGCCGTCTACAAATGTTCATCACTAATGCAATGAGAAGAAATGGGGCCGACGCAAGTGCGATAGGGGGGGAAGGCAAAGGGAAGCACGTCGCGCCGGAGTCAATCTAATCCCCCCTAAGAAAAAAAAAAAAAACAAAAAAAACAAGAAAAAAGAAAAAAAGAAAAAAAAGAAAAAAAAAAAAAAACAGATAACACAAGCGCCACCTGGCCTCGGCCTTGGATCTCATAATTAAAGACAGTCTAATTCTTGAAAACCAAAGCTCAGCTGGTCAAACGGCGCCAGCAGATACTAAGTGATAGGAGCGTCTTCTCCACCACCTGGGACCACCCTGCATCAAGTTAAATAGAAAATATAGAAGCTTGATAAAGTAGTCTCTAGGCTAGCTAAAGCGGAATGGCCACCTCGTTCTATCGCATTTGGGAGGAGGACACGAAGGGGTTCAAAAATGTGAGAAACCATCTCAGGCCCGGCCTACTGGGGAAGGGCGAAAGGGTGAGGAATGGCTCAAAATAGGTACAAAAGGGGTGCGAGTTACCACCACAGACGACAGGGAAGGGTAAAAGAAACGAGGGTGAAGCCTTTAAATTCGCATTAAAAGGGAAATGAAGTCGCCCTCACAGTCTGGGACTTTCAAAAAACGACTCGGAGTATAACGTCACCCTAAGAACCACCCGACATAAGGGCTTGACCAACGGAGATTGAGGCGTGAAGGGAAGGGGACCAGATCGTGGTGACTGGCTTAAGACCAGGGCCGTCGGAGGGTGAACGGTGACTCCGAGATCGAAGCAATCGGACTGTCGTGACCAATTCGCCGCTTCTGCTGGGGTTCATATCTTAAAAAAAACACAGAGGACCCATATAATGCAAAAGATAATCGTCCATGAGGGGGGGGACGGAACTTACTCCGATTGAGGAGATCTTCTGCGGGAAAATACAAACAGAACTTCTCGTTGCTAATGAAATGAAATATCTGCCCTGCCGGGGAAATAGATCTGCTTACTAGACCGAGACAGGTGGTACAAGGGGAAAAATCTTCTTCGGGCGGATACTAGGGGGGCGTATCACGAAGAAACTTTGGCGGCGACATAAGAGAAGGGGAAGGAGACTAAATCTGGTCAAAGGAGCGTCCTTTAACGACAGGGGGACAAGTTGTTCCGCCAATTATATTGGACCGGCGGAAAAATTACCGCATAACTGGACTTCGGGGCACATCACGAAACCGACTCCTACCCTCCTGACAGGGGAGAGTCGCGACCTTCCCTCATGAAAGTGAGGTGGGTTCTAAGCAAAAACTGAGCGACAAAAAAACTCTGGGGGACGCTTCATCCGACTTCGCTAGAGTATGAAACTATAATAGGAAGAGGTCATCTCTCGGGGAACATTTCTGGGAAATTGCTGGCGCCGAGGGATACTCTACGTGGAAATGCAGTATCTGGATTTAGCCGGTCACAAAGATGTCCTAGCGGCGGTTGGAAGCCGCAGGCACTGTCGAGATAAAATGCTTCGAGGCGTTCGAGGGCAGAGGAGACGTTGTTAGTCTTTTTTCGTCTAGGGAGGAAGAACCAGGCGCGACTTGTCCTTAAGAACGCAGGTGCTCACCGCTTCATCGGGATACGGGAAAGAGGAAGGAATAAGGATACAGGTAGGCCATTGGGGAGAAAGTTCGGGGGGTACCTTCATTTTCGCGGCGCTAAACCTTTCATTATTTTCTGGGATAGACGTCCTGTTGCAAGGATGATTGAAAGAAGACGAAATCAAACAGATGGTCAGGCGTGCAGGGAAGGATATCAAAGGGTAAACTACAACACACCTGGCGGATAAAGGAAATAAAAGAGAACGTAGAAAAAAACGATTCCGATGGTCCGTGCGCTGGGTGAAAATGATTCTTTCCCCAAAAGACGTGGGAAGGAAGAAAAACGAGAGGAAGCCAAGGTTGATTTGGAATTACCTAGCGCTTTAGTCTGAGGAAAAGTAGACTGTACGGGGTACCTGCCATTTCAGGAACATCTGGAAGGGAAATGAGAGTGAAAATGAGACTTTACCTTACTCAACTAGGACCATGCGAGGTCAGACGTATAGCGGCAGGAAAAGGAATACGACGTCTGATTAAATTCCTCGGTCTAGAGTCGAGAGACGGAGGGGGAAGAGAAGAAAAATTGGGCTAAACAACAGCACGGGTGGGTAACATTGAGGTCGCCTCTCGGAAGAGGTGTGGTCCAGCTTAGAGGTGGAAAGGAAGAGACGAAGGAAGGGAGAGAGGAGACACGACTCGGATTGCAGATGGCTGTTGTCAGAGGGACAGGCTCGTTTGCTCATACCCGCTCCCCCGCACGGAGGGGAAGAAGAGGTGAAGAGAAAGAAGAGAAAAGTGGGTACCGTTTTCAGAAATCCTTTCATCTAAAATGAGGACTCGGTTGAAGAACCCAGGTCGGAGGGGAAGTAAAAGTCCGAAAATAAATTACGCATCACCGCACTCCGGTGGGAAAACGAGGAGCGACAAAAGCTGGCCTACGAAAACATCTTTCTACACAGAATCGTTTGGCTCAATCTTACCTCGGGGAACGTCGGATAGATTTAGAAACGGAATTGAGCAGAATAGGAACCCGCGAAGAATAACATCGGTACGAGAGGGTCGCAGAAAAAGTTCTGGGGCATGGTTGGGAAAGGAGGTCCCTTCGCTCCATCTCCTCATCTAGCGAAAAAGACCAGTTAGTCATTCCTACGTACGAAGAGGGGGGAGAGGAATCGAGCGCGGAATGGTCGCTTTAGCTCGGGGATAGCCTTTTCAATTCTGCGTCGTCTTTTGTTGTTAAATCGCAAGGGGGGGCAAAGGCCAACGAGGCATGCTGACGGGGAACCGGCGAAATGATCTTCACCTGGTCTTACACACCTTTGGGGGGTCGGGGATTACGTTATATGATATGCATTTGCTCACAAAAGAATAAGATAATAGATGACCGGTAATTTTGTTGGAAAAAAGCGAATGGTTGCGGTTAGGGAAAGGTCAAGTGAACGACGTAAACCATGGTAAAACCTAAGTAATTAAAGGACAAAAAAAACATAGATTGAACTTGACACTTGTCAAAAAGAAACAGGAGGGGGGGTCTAAAATTGTCGGGGGATAGTGGAACAAACTGTTGAAACCTTTCAGGGGCAAACAAGGAACTCATATCCTCTCAGCTCGGAAATATCGGGTCTACAAGGAAAATGGAGACGTACGAAAAACAAGGTCAAATGAAGATAGGTTCTACTTACCCAGTTGGATAGGGAAATAGGGGCGGGGAGTCATCTCCCAAAAAAAAACTTAATATATCAGAAGACTTTCATACGGGCGTCTTCATAAAGAAAATCTTGGATAGGCTTCATTGAGTTGGTCGAAAAGCGATAAGGGCCCGGAGTTCTTCGGCCTCGAGTTCGACGGACTGGGACGGCCATTAATGAAACAAGAAGGACTTCTTCAAGAAGATTGGAGGGCTAGACAATTCACCTTTCCAACGGGGACAGAGGGGATTTCTGTTTCGGGCAGTCCTTTCGAAAAAAGAGGGGGGAGGTTGAACTCGGGGAGAACACGAAAACTTTTATCCTAGACAAGAGGGGTAAATGAGGCAACTACACCAATCCGGCGATAATACATATTGAATCTGGCTGGATGTGTTGTGACTTACACATGTATCATGATACAAGGAAAGAACCTAAAAAAAGAAAAGGTTGGAAGAGGAAAGAGGAGGATAGGCCGGGGAGGGGACAGTGGCATGGGAAGGGCGCGCAAAGGGGCACACCTAAACCTAGAAACCTGATCGGGAAAGGCGGACAGGGAAAGAAACGAAGAGCAGAGAGAGACAATATTGACTACACGTTTGGCTAAAACGAGACAATTTTGGAACGCCAGGGGAGATCTAACTAACTTTCAAAGGCGTAAAGATCGGGGACGTGAGATCGATCCTTATGGGGGGGCTAAATCATCTAAACTCTAAAGCGGGGAAGGGGGGCTTAGGAAAAGATGTTTGGCATAATTCCATCTTGTTGAGGGCACGACTTGGGACCACCAGTCGTTAAGAGGAGCGACTTAGGAGAAGGAAAGAACGGAAAGCATTCAGGGGGGTCAACGCGTTTCTTTCCCGCTGTGAAAACCGTTGACCAAGTTTTTCGACGTAAAAAAGTCGAGGCATCTGAGAAGATGGGAGAAAAAAGAAAGAGACTGCAGAGAAAAGACTTCACTGCCTCACAGGAGAGCTCAAATGTCGGGGCCAGGGGGGGGGGCCGTACTATGTCATAGTAGGAATAGCGCTAAAAAACGGGACGAGAAAGCAAGCACTCAAGGGAACTTCTCTGAGGGGGCAACTACCGCGAAAATGTTTAAAGGGAGTAGTATATCATAAACGGCAGATATCAGTTCTCAACAAAAGAAAGTCCAGCGCCATCTGCAGGGGAAGGAAATCCGGAGAGTCCAACGTCGCTAGTACCCTCGAGTAATCAGATTGTGCACGAAGTTTCAATCTTTCCCTCCAGTCCGGGGCTGAAGAGGGGCAATTGGGTACCTGGCGGAAGTCACTCAACTCAGGAGGAAACAGCTAAGACTTGGGCCAATAAGAAAACAATCGGATTGGCAGCCGGATTTAGGCGGTTTACCTCACATCTAGTGTGCGAGCGACGCAGAGCCGATAGGAGAAAGGGTTTTGGACTGTGGAGCGAGGGGGTGCGCCGGAGGCGGGAAGAGGTCACTATCTCTATAGCTCTCCTACAGGTAGGGTTACGGAGCGAGTGACCGGGAAAACTGGAGTCCGACCAAAGCACAATCAAAGTGCTCAAAAAGGTGAGCGCGAAGCACAAGGGAGAGAAATCAGATCATTGCCTATCAATAGCAGTTTTAAGTAGAAACACGGCAGTCCAAGGAGACACTCAAATCAAGGAGAAATCGGATCCCTCAAGTACCAAAGCAGGCACGGTCGGGAAAATCGATATGACCTAACACCACTCAAGAGCGAGGACGTCCAAAGTCCAATGAATCATGAACTTAGAGCCGTCCTCAGGAGCAAAAGCACGGCTAGGAATGATGGGGGGAGACGACGTCCAGTAGCTCCTTTAATAGGGTTCAAAGAAAATGCTCATCCAGGACATCAGAAAGAACGATTCCGAAAGCTTATTGTCTATCTGGAATGACGCGGGACCGCGGGAGGCATAGCTTCTTCAGTAATCATTTTGTCTGGAAACACGGGAGGAGGAAACGGGGAAACAAGCGAAAAGAGGAGACCTGTGAAGTCAAAGTTGTTGTTCGTAGGTTGTTTGTCTTGTGCTGTGAGTGCTGTCTGGGGTTGAGGCTGTGGGACTGTGTGGTGGTCTCGGAGTGCGCGCTTGAAAAAAAGGGAGAGAAGGAGGGCTTGCGGGGGGGGGAAAGGGGAGGGCGCGAGGGGAATGGACGCTGGAAAAAGGGGGGCGCTTCAGGGGGAGCTGCAGGGGGTATGCGGAAGGAGAAAAAATGACGGGGGGTGCGGGGCCGAGGGGTGGGAAGGTGAGTCTGTTGGGGAGTGCGAGGTGTCGCGGGAACCTACGAAACTGAAAGGCTGTGTGTGGAGTGTGTGTAGTGCCCGCGGTCGTGTGTGTTGTAGAAAGGAAAGTGCGAGGGTAGAATAAAGAGAAGTGCGTAGACTGTGCGTCGGTCGGCTTTGTCATCTGTCCAGGCTGTGCTGCGAGAGTGAAGAGAGAGGTGAAAATCGGCAAGTAATTGGAAGTGCGTACGCATGAGGCGATCGGTCGAGTGCGAGGTCTGGGGGGGGGAAAAAGCGCGTGAATCTTGTTGTCGTGTGTTGCGGTTAAACGAAGAAGCCGCGGGAAGGGGAGAGTGTGCAAGTCGCGGGTAAGGAAGTAGGGAGGAGGGGGGGGGCGTGGAGAGGGTGGGACGTGATCGGACTGTGAGAGAGGAGCAAGAAATGCTGCGGGGGGCGTCACCGTCGGGCGAGCTGAAAGTGGCAAGCGCTGGAGCGAAGATAGGGACGTCCAAACGGCGTGCTTGGGGGCAGGGCGTAACACAAATGAGGAGGAATAAGAAAAAAAAATGCCAACGGAAGACAACCTTTGAGGGATAGAATAAAAGTGAAAGCATGCTCACTGAGGGGTCGAGTCAAACTGTGCGCTCACATAGCGGTTGCCGGCAGCAGGGCGGCGCGCCAGATCGGGGAAAGAAAGAGGGATCAAAAAGGACGGGGTTAAATACGATCGAAAGGCAAGGGCCGGTGACGGGATAAGAGGTTTTTTTTGGGGGGTGGGAAAAAAATAACTAATGTAAGGGCGCGGCACTTGGGAGAAGGGCCGGTCGAAAGCTATCTGAGGTTCCGATGAGTAGAGTTCGTAATAGGGAAAAAATCATTTAGGGCTACTTCAGGGGAGAGGAGATTGGTGATGTGGGTGACAGGGGGGGGAGGCGGGAACGATCAAAAATGGAGTCCCGGGTTAGAAAAAAATCTCAACTTCTGGGGCGGCTTCATCTATCAGGAATCTGGGGGAGGGAAAGAGGAGACCCTGGAAGATTGAAGGGAAAGCGGAGTCGTTAGGGGGGCACGCAACCGGCATTAAAGCATCTCACAGGGTTGGATAAGGGGGTTTGGAAATTGTTTTGGACGGAGGGTGGCCGGAAGCCCCCGGGGGGAAAAAGGGTAAAGGGCTCTTCTGCGATTTTGGGGCTGGAGGGATATTGAATGGAGAGGTGTACGAGAACAGAAAAGGGGGAAGGGGGTATCGAAAGACCGGGGGGGGGAAAGGGCCTCCATCTATCTGCTAGCTTCCAGCAACTTATACCACTTATTGGAAAGTCCCAAAGACGGGGTGTCCTAATCGCACCTCTTTGGGTCATCGTGAAAGATCAGGGAGGCAGGGGATTAGGGGGATCTTACAGTTATGAACGGGACACAAAAAAAAAAAGAGAAGATGGGGACAAAGCTGGATATTGATTAGGGCCAAAAAAAACACAAAGACGTATTTCATCCGGAAGGACAATCTGGTCAAGACAGATCACAGTGCAGAATGACGGGGGACGGGTGATCTCTTTGGGCGACAGACGAGATAGGAAATCTTAAAAAAAGGAAACATTTGCGTAAGGGGGAGCGTCAAAAACGCATCGCCCGCGCGTGAGGGGGAGGCAAGACATGGACATCCTTTTGGTGGGGGGGTTGGAGAAGGATCTTCAAGAGAAGGGGGAAGGAACACTTCTGGTACCTTCCTACGTTTTGCATTGGAGGTCAGTGGAGACGGGAAGGGGATTTCCCCGCTGGGTAGCGTAAGACTATAACAAGCAGGGCAGAGATGTCTGAGGTCTTTATAAGGACATCCTAAAAATTGGAACTGTTTTTAAAAATATGTTTGCAGGGCGAACTGGGAGGAGAGGTGGAGAACCCTAATGCTCTGTTGAATTCGTGGGAGAGATAATAAAGATAAGAAAAAGGGGAAAGCGCAAATTTCGACGCGAGAAAAAGGAGGGCCATCTTACTTTCTCCCACCTTACATAGTGAAAAGGAAAGACCTCCGCCTCCTCTTTACTAACCCTATCTCGGATCGGAAAGATCTCAGGAAAATCCGGGGAAAAAATGTAATCTCAATCTGTCTTAATGGGGGGGAGATATACACTTATCCCATCAAAGCCCGAAGGAGAGCGGCGCAAACTAGGGGGAAGGAGTAAAAAAAAGAAATCTGGCTGGGCATAAATCAGCTACTTCGTTGTAGTCATTCCGGCTAAGGGAAAAGACTTGGTCTGTATAAGGAGAAGGCGGCGGTGGGCTTGGGACTCAGGCGAGGGGAAAGGGGGACCAATGGAGGACAACCCGAAAGGATATTTGCAAAACAGATTCACAGCCTGGCGTCAGGGTTAGGGGGACGGTATCATAGGCAGGCTAAAAAAATGATAATATTCGCTCGCCGGATAAGTGGGGGGGGGGGGGGGGGGAGGATCTATAAAGTTTCAAAGTTTGGAAAGTGGGGAGGTAAAGGGGGGGTAGGATATAAACCTCGTGGTTCCAACAACGACAACAGGGATGGAAGATCTCACGGGAAAGAGGGACGATCGCTGTAAGCCGTGGACTTAAAGGGAAGGTGGGGGGCCTGGCTAAGGTGGGGTGGCGCGGGCCGAGTTGGACTCGTTCGACTTGGAAAAGAGGGGAAGAGAAGCTCAAATTCTCGAAGGGGGGGGGGGGGGGTATCAAAGAAGACTTCCATAACTGTAAGAAGGAAAGTATGAGAAACAGCCAATACACATTATCACATGGGAGGGGAGAGCTCTAAACAACAACAACTGAGGAGAGATAGATAGCCCTACTGGGTGCCAAAAATCTATAATCTGACGGATTGGAGACGTAGGACAGGGGATGCTAGGACTAGAAGTTCGGCGGGTCATGTCACTAGTGCCTGCAAGGAGAGTGCAAAAAACGTGAAGGAACCTCGAGGAAGTCTTCAGAAGTCAGCCACGTATGGAAAAAACGAGGGAGGAACAGCGGTCTTCATTGTGTGGGGGGGACGGGGGGCGGAGGTTTCAAGAAAAAGCTTGGAGAAGGTCGGTTTCTCAGGACGGAAGCCGGGAACTATCTCCCCCATCGATCGGGGAGAAGGAACCGAAAGAATATCCAAAACGAGAAGCATATTATCTAGCAGGAGGGGAGGGGGGGGGAATTCCCTGCGGGACTTCCGGAATAACCAGAACACAAAAGTGTGGGGTTGGAAAGCAACACTCTCAATTGCGGGGTAAAAAGTATCTGGAGGAAAAATCGCAGAAGCAAGCCACGAGACTAAGAGAGGGCCGCACGAAACTCACTTTCCAGTCACGGAAGACACGCTCTAATCCTCTAAAGAATCGAGACGGGAGTAAAAGGCTACTCTTAATGTGGGAGTGACTACTAGGAGAGATAAAAAGGTCTATAAGGGAGGACGACAATCTGGGAGTCGGGGGGGAAGGGTGGGATCTTGGTCTCTTCTGCAATCGAGAGAAACGATACAACGCTCGGGTTAAGTCGGGGGAGGGAAAAAGTGCTTTTTCAGGGGGAACAGCGTGGAGGAAGGCCGCCTTGGTACGGAGAAGACTCAAGGCGCTCAACAATGTGACTGCAGCTAAGGGAGAGATTACGACTTCACCCATCGGGGATGGGTCCAAAACAAAGACTCCGTCAGTTCGCGAACCTCGGGTGGAAAACTGTTTCGTATCGTGATACGAAGATAAGAGAGGATAGGAGAGCCTGGCTTTCTCTTTCAAAACTCTCAGGGGGAACAACTACGGAACTTCAGAAAACAAGCATGGCAGGAAACGCAATCATATTAGGGGCGCCTATATCGCCAGGGGGTCTAGCAAGAAATCTCAAAGGTTCGACTAACCACAACACCTGGCTGGAGAGAAGGGAACTAGCCTGGAGTTAGAGGGGGTGAACCAGGTCCTTGGGGGCAAATGTTCTGACGCTACATACTCTCATAGATGCAAGCGGCATGTCAGAAAAGCATATCCCTAGAAGGGGAGTGCATGGGTCATGGAACTTAGGGGAGATTAGGGTCTGGGAAACCAAAAAACAAAACATCCCTTGGGGGTGGGGGGGGTGGTGTTGTGGGTTAAAGCAGGAGGGTTCACGAAAATTAATACATCAAGGCCAGGAAAGGGAAGTTTTAGAGAGCCCTTGGTACCTAAACGACAATAACGGACAGAAAGAATGCTCCACTCCGTGAGTGTCAAAAAGAAGGAACAGAGGTAGTACAGGGGCCTATGGAATAATGTTGACCTACTACGGGACAGCTCCTCCTGCTGGGAGAAGTAGCGGAGGGAGGTGGAGTATATAACTTTAAGAGGGTTCTGCAAGAGAACGAGAGAAAGAAGAGACACCGCCGGCCGTTCTTGTCCGGGGAAGGGTACTACGTACGACAAATCAGAAAAAATCAAAATACGGTCTACCGTGGAAAGGAGAGTGCGAACTCCTCGACACCGCGACCCCTGCATGCCGAATAGCAGGTTTAGGGATCTGGCTTCATGAAAAGGCTCATAGGAAAGGAATCCTCGCCTGCGATCAAGAAGGAAGCACTTCATAAAAGGGGGGGACGGGAATGGAGCAGAAAAAAACACTCCTCCAGAGGACCAGGAAAGAAATAAACTTGAGTCTCCTTAATCTCAAAAAGTCAATTTCTTACCTCCTCTTCAAGTTGAGCCGAATGGCAAAAACACGGACGAATTTCAAAACTTCGCCCACCTTCTTCTAAATCACCCAGGCAGCAATTATAACATTACACTAGGGGGGAACGTCAGGGCGAGAGAAAGAGCGAAGGGAACGCTGCATCGGGCCAAAGGGGGGGAGGAGGGAAGCTCCTTTTCGGACGACCACCAGAATTTAATTGAATTCAAGGTAAGAGAAACCAGAAATGCCAGACTACCTTCTTTTTCTTCAGGGGGATAATGATTGTTAAAAGAGAAAAGAGTGAGCGGGAAAAGTTTCGAAGGTTCCACAAAAACCCGGACTTGGAGGCGAAACAAATTTGGGAGAGGTCCGGGTAA
>Ga0179591_1261037_pt1 | contig 12909 bp, 14 predicted proteins | sample CZOMad2_1_08_16f_FD_182891 | JGI IMG/M metagenome (GOLD analysis project Ga0179591, IMG submission 182891) | Vadose zone soil fungal communities from Angelo Coast Range Reserve, California, USA - CZOMad2_1_08_16fungal (PacBio error correction) | ecosystem: Environmental > Terrestrial > Soil >...
CTCTTCGGGGGGAAAACGTTTCTGGTAAACTTCTGGATGTAGAAAGGGGTCCGCTAGAGGGTGTGTGGACCAAAAAAATAAGGGAGTCTCGGAAAGCCTAGGAGGGAGGAACTCTTTATCGAGCGGAATCTCGACGAAATAAAAGGTCTTTCTTATGGAGCTAGCCTGCAAACGAAGAAGACCAATACGGCAAGGGGAATCAGATGAGAGGGACCCCAACGAGTACTCCCGAAAGTCGGTCTTTGCGTTGCTATGAGGAAAAAAAGACCTTTAGAATCCGAAGGAAGAGGATGTGTTACTTGGAGAGGAAGATTTACACCCGAGAGAATAGCCTGACCTGGAGAATTTTCTGGAAGACTACAGATGGGGGGGAGATTCGCATCCGTGAAAAGAGGTTACGATGATGCTGTGAAAAAGGGAAAAGAACGGGACCTTACTTGAAACAATTGAACTGTGGGATGGGGCCTATATTTGCGGGCTAAAATTGGAGTCAAGAACACAGCTAAAGAAAGAGGAAAGAAGCGGCCGTTGTCCATAGGAGAACGCTATGCCTGAGTGGGAGGAGAAACTTCGAGAATTGTCGGATAGCTCAGGGGGGGGGGGGGTGTTGGGGGGGGGGGGGGGGGGGGGGGGGGTCGGAGCGCCTACTTCATTAAGGGGGTCGGTCTTTCTCCTAAAGAAAAACACAAGGAAGACTTCGCAATCTCGAGGCGGGTGAGAACACGGAGCGACTAACCAAGGGCGTCACGAAAAGTAAGGAAAAAATCATTAAGGAGGGATCAAGGTTAGAAAAAAAAAGAGTACTTATTCTTTGAAAAAAAAGGAAAATTTCAGGGGCAGATGGGAGACAGGGGTAAAAGGGGGCTTTAAACAAACTTCAAGCAAGAAGAAAATGAAGTGCCTTTCGAAAAGGTGCCTGTAGAGTGAGTAGGGGGGAAGAACGTGGGCTCATCCAAAAGGGAGAGAAACAATAAAGTAACAGATCCAACATCAGAAAGGAGGAATTACTTGTAGCTGGAAAGGGGGTCTTCTCGGGGAAGGAGAGGGGGGGGATGGGAGCTTTAAAGAGGAATGGGGGTGTGGGGTCAAAAGGGGGGGGGGGAGAGGACGGTCGGGGAAAAGGCTTGCCTCCTGAAGAAATTTCTACGCTGAACAAGGGAAGCTTAAGACGCTGAAAGGGTCTTGAGCGGTATCCGATCGGAGACGGGGAAAGGGTCTAGAAAAGGACTCAAGCTGGAAAAGAGAGAGAAGATCCGCTAAGAGCGAAGACAGAGGTCCTCATGTCTGGAAAAGGGGAGTTTTTAGTGGGCTACAAAAGGGGGAGTCTGACAGTCCATGAGAAAGGGGAAGGTACCACCGTGAGCAATTGTGGGGTCACTAAGTTTAGAGTCAGAAAACGCGTAGAAATGAAGGCCTTTTCTCTAAAAAGGGAGGGGGAGGGGCGTTCCTGTCAAGGCTGGAATATCAGGTAAGAAGGCATAGAATATTAGAGTAGTCCGAGGGGGGGACTATCAGAAGGAGGGGAAGAGGAACGGTAAGGGCAATCAGCACAGTTCGGCTCAAGGAGGGGGAGATGAGAAGAGATTGAAGGAGAATCGGATTTCGGGATGGAAAACCAGAAAAGGAAACACCCTAAAACAGACAGATTCTCCGCCCCGTAAAAAAGGCGCAAAGCCTGATGAAGGATATACAAGGAAACAAGGAGAAAAAAGATCTCCCAAAAGGGGAGGAGAGATCTCCACTTTTGGATTTCGAGATCTTAGTATAAGCGGGGCTCCGGTCTTAAAAAGAGGGGATCTCTATTCTCGCGAACAGGAGAGGGAAAAAAAGGCAAGATAATGAGTCTGAAGAGTGGAGTGGACCTGCCCACATGGAATCTCTGCTGAGATGGCACGTTCGTGTAAGAAATATCTGGACCTGTCAGGAAGAAGATTTGCCAGAAAAAACGTCAGCAGTGGGGGTGTGGTGGGGACGTCCGCTCTGAAAAGGAAAAAGGTGGTTTCTTCTGCACATTAGCGAGGAAATGAGCGGCGAAAAAATAAGAGTGGGATCGCTGGGTACAGGGCAGAAAGCATACCGAAAAGATCAGTCGGCTACAAAAAGGACCCGCGCTTCTAAGGAAGGTAGGGAGAAGGAGACAGCGAACGAGGGGGGAGCGATCCAGGGAAGGGGGAGAAATGGAGGGAAGTGCGGAGCTAACTTGAAGGAGACGGGTAGACATTCAAGGAAAGAAGAGTCTGCGAGAAAGTTAAGAGTTTGGCTCAATTAAGGAGACGAACATCAGAGTAGGAGGGTGCGAAGGAGGGAGAAAGTACTTCAACACTATGAGACATAAAGAGGAAATCAGATTCCAAGGAAGGGATGGAAAAATTGTCAAAAGTGACTAAAGAAGAATCAAAGGGGTACATCGCTTTCTTCTTAGCGCCAACTTTCCTCGGAAGGGGGGAAACCGTTGAAAAAAAAAATAAACATAACAGAGTAAAAGGGGGAGTGGTAGTTCTCACTTCAGAGGGAGGGACTTGAAAGTTATAAAGGGGAAGATACCCAAAATGAAACCCGTCGTTAAATCCACAAAGCTCCCTTGAAAACCGATGGAGAAGGGCAATAGAGACTTAAAAGAACAAAGGGAAAGAAAAAGTTTAACGGTAGTAGTCCAAAAAAAGCAAAAGGTTTATCAACTTAAAATTCTTCACGTTTGCAAAGGCAGAAAGGGGCCTGACCGGTCGTATTTCAGGAAGGGAGAAAAGGAAGAAATTCTCACATCTCCATGTCCTGAGGGGACGGTGAGTGACAAAGAAAAAAGAGCAAACAGCAGAGAGGGAAGGCCTACTCAAGGGGGGAGCAAAAGAAGAAGTAAAACGAAGATCAGGGGATGAAAACATGAAGAAGAGAGGACTGGAGCCACTAGGATTCGACTGCAGCGAGAAAAGCCCATACGGTTGAGGGGAACTCATACGAGTGAGTACATCAGGGGGGGAGAAAAAAAGGAGATACGAGAGGACTTCAAAACGTTTGTGTAAAAACTAGTCGGTCCAAAAAAAGGCGAAGAAAGGCGAGGTCAGTGTATGGAGGAAAAAAATTAAGACCGTCTTTTTTGGAAAAACACTACTCAGCGGAATAAAAACAAGATCTATGAATAGGGGAAAAAAAAAAACAGAGATCTGGTGAAGGAAAAGCGCATGGAAAATCAGATAAATTTTTGAAAGAAGGGAGAGAAACACAACGACGGAGGAATAGAAAGGCACAGCACACTTGGTGATGGAGGTACCAAGAGGAAAGTCCTTCTTTGAAAAGGAAGAGGGGCGGGCGGCGAAAGAGGAAACGAGGATCTTGGGGGCAGCGGGTCAACGAACGATTGCGGACTGTGCCCAACCTGAGTCCTTTCCTAAGGATGGAAAAAATCCGCAAGAGGAATGAGGGTCAGTACGAAGAAGGAACAACACAAGAGGGGGGTAAAACACGGACGAATCATTCAGGGAGAGAAGGGGGTTTTTTCAAAAAGACCTCACTAGCGCGTGCAGAACCCTGCTGCTGTGTGTAGAAAAGGGCGAAGAGGGGAGGCAAATCGCCGTTGAGGGGGAAAAGAAAGCTAAAACTGTCGTGACATCGATTAGTCTTGGAAAATCAGATAAATCCGAAAATGGGGGTTCTTTGTTGCCGTTTCATAGGCTTTTTTCTTAGATTATTGGCTTTTGGATTTCGACCTGCGTCTGATTGTGAGCCTTCGCTGAGGCCTAGGGAGATCTAGGGAAGAGTTTGGGGGGGATCTCATCCTAAAAGGCCAGGGGAAACAGGTTTTCCAAGGGAACCTCAGTGGTCAATTGAGTAAGCACCTTTCTTGTGACAAAAGAAAGTTTGGAACACGTCCTGAGTGGGCGGCAGACGGAGTATTTCACTTAGGGGAAGGCGGTGCTCATGCGGGGCTCATCGAGGTTGTAAGGGTGGGGGGATTCGAAGGACTTCAGGTTTTGCAGCAAAAGAAGGGGAAAAAGAAGATGGACGGCACTACGGCGGTAATTGATAACCTTTAGGCGCTCTTGGTGGTTGGACACGGTGGCAAACGAGGGAAGTCGAAAAAGTTTCGCTGCAAAAAGGCGTATTGGGAGAAGAGTGTAGTAAAACAAACGGGTGACCGGGCCGTCATGCAGGAATCGGACGTGTAAGAGAATATCGTGTTGAAGTCTAGAGGGGAAGGAAGAAAGGAAATCCTACTCTGAATCTGAGACTAATTTGATAGAAGCGGACCGGCGCCGAATACGTAAAAGAAGAGGAAAAGATTATCTACTTTTACTACGAAAGGAAGACCTTCCCATGACTTAGAAGGAAAGAAAAAAACATCAGAGGCGCGCCGAACTACTCCCTTAGAGGGACGACGTGCGGGTTGGAAGGACACGCGAAGATTTCAAAGAAAAGTGTTAATGACTGGAAGTACGTCCGACGAATAGACTAAGAGTATCAAGAGTTTTATAGAAAGTTTCTGGGACTTGGGGACTAGCTGTCAGCCGACCAACCAGAGGAGAACAGCTCGGACCATCCCCAAAACTTCCAAGGGGCGAAAAAGTTGGAATCCGGGAAGGGAAACATCTGCTCATAAGAAAGGTATGAGAAAAAGAAAGTCTGGAACTAAAAACGTGTCCAAAGAAGACCATCAGCTAGTGAAAAAGGCCGTCGACCGCGCGAGACGATAGTCAAGGACTCCTTGGACTCTAAATTTGGTGGTCGAAAACATCACTATGGGTCTAGATCTGTACGGAAGATACAAACTCGTTACATAGAAAAGAAGAAAATCACCTACCCCAGGAAGCTCTCTCCTACTTAAGGGGAGAACCGTTTGTATACGAGTAAGGGGAGCTCGAGCCGCGTCTGGGCGAAAAGAACTTAGGGCGTTTCGTTGGGAGTCGCCTTTTGCGAAGACTTCACGACAATCCGAGGGGAGAAGAACGCAGAGGCGACTCCTAGAGCCTCCTTTGAGAAGGGATGAGAAAACGTCGAAAAGTCAAAGACAAAAATAGGAAACCGCGACACTGCGCCGACGGATCGCGGCCAATTTAACCAGTCTAGGAAACCGACATGGAAGAACGACCGGCAAAAGCGCGACCAGATGAAGAATGTAACGAGTAGAAAGTAATTCCCACTGAGGGAACCGACAGTTCCGCACAATGGGAGAATACAACAATCTCAAGTAAATGTCACGGGTCGAGAAACATCAACGGCTGGTAAGGTCCCTACCTTAAAAAGGTGGCTGTACGCCCTCCATTCTGAGAGCTCTTCAACTTACCTATTGAGGACTTTTTCTCACTGAAAAGACTTTGCAACTAGAGATCCTTAGCTAAAATAGAGGAGAAATACAATCATGCCTGGAATCATTTCAAGATCAAGAAAAAGGATAAACGGCTTAGGAAAAGGCAAGAATCGAGCAAGAAATCTCGAATCACCCGCACAATGAAAATAAAAAAGTGAGTAAAAACTAACAGAGATGAGCTGACGCAATACAAAAAACCATTAATAAGATACCGTAGAGGGAAATCTGCGGAGGGGATTGTACCTTGTAGTGGAAGAGAAAACAAATGTCAAGGTGGATGAAGGTGGACCATGAAAACTAAACGCCTTCAAAAGGACCGACAGAAAATGATTTGGAAATCAGCAGAATCGTTTGGGGTTACAGCAGAGTGGCGCGCTAAGGCAACATATCTGGGGACGGCCACGCTTGGCCTTTTGGGGTTAAAATTAAATCATACTAAGTCTGCGAGACAGCCCTTAGCGACCTCAGCCTCTTCGTCTCTATAAGCGCTCGTCCAAGTTCTCTCTGGTCTCTTGGAAGCAGTGAGTTTCAAGAGACCTCCAGCAGAGCTGCGCATCCTAGAAGTGGGGTTTTTATGAAAGCAAAGCCGCTACGAAGGAGCCGGAGGAGCGCCTGGAGTCAGGTGGTCATAAAAGAATAGACTATCGGAGGAAGACATACATGAAGCAGAACTACGCGAAGATTATCTTGCGCGATTGAAAAGGGTACTGGAAACGTACGGTAGCAATAGGGAGCGTCCAGACAGCGGTCCATCCGTTAGAGGGATAGCACGTTTCCCGTGGGGGATGACTCATGGCTCAGAAGGCGGCAAAAGCAAGGAGACTTGGCTCTACTCTGAATTCAATCCTGGAGGAAAAAACGAAATCAGTTCAGATCGTCGATCCACCAGAGTTTCCATTCTCTACGCAGCAGAAGAAGAAGAGAAAAGACCTGAAATGGGAATCTCGAAACGCTAAAATCTCAGAAAGAAAGAGGAACTCGGGGGGGGGGGACTCGAGTATCCGGAAAACTCGGCAAGGGCGTCGGCCGGGAGGAGGAAACTAGGCTGAAAAAACATTGGATTGGGTGTGGAGTCTTACGCTTAAAGACATTCAAGTATGGGGGAAAGTACCTCCGATCCGGCGTTCGCGAGACGAGGAGTGGATGTCCCGCACAAGGGGGATCTCGCTCCGGATACTCCTATCACACTGGGAAAGACGAGTTTCAATAATAAGGAAGGCAAACGTGAAGACTGAGAGAGATTCTGACGTCATGAACGGAGACTTAAAAGAGTTTATGCGAGTATTAGAGCTCTGGTAAAAAAAAAACAACCCTCATCGCGCGCTAAAAAAAAGGGAGTTAGAGTCACATCGGGATCTAAGACGGAGAACCAAATACGAAGCGGAGTAAGTCTGGATTGACAGGGGAAAAAGGCAGACCCTGACGAGGGTAAAAGGGGGAATCAGGGTACTCCCATCCCGACCTACTTGAGGGAGAGTTCTTGGCGACATAAACAAAAAATGCGTAGCCGCGAGGGGTGGATTAGGGGTATAGCCATGGAAGTCGGTCGATAAATATCCACCTGGAAGGATGGGCTTGCCCGCGGAAGCTGATAGAAAAGGGCACAGGGGAAGGGATTAATGTCGCACTGAATGCCCTGACGGACCTCAGGAACTGGTTGTCAAATGGGATAAAATATTGCAAAAAGGGGTCGAAACGGGGAGCTTCCATACAAGAAAAGGGATTCCCGGGAGCCCGAAGCTGCCCGGGTACTAGGGAGCGTCAAAACGGCTGCTTGAGAAGGGCTTGAAAGGGATCGCTAGGGACAGTGACGGCGCCCCCTAAGCCTTAAGGCTACGGGCGGAAAGAGGCGTTCTCGGAGGGACAAACCAGACTGGTCTAGGGGTCCGAAATATATATGTGGGAAGTCACGGCCGGAAGCAGAGAAGGAAATCCGCAGCAGAATTCCAGTATGTGAAGAAGATCATTCCACTTATTCGAGGAAAAGAAAAAAATTCCCTCGGGTCGGAAATATGTGCTGACGGGGAGGGGAAAAATTGCTTGATAAAACCCCGCGGGGAAAGGGAAAGGCTTCTAAAGGGAAAGGTGATGTATTGTCCTTTATATGTCTAGGACTGACACTTTTTCTCAGAGGCCGGGGAGTTCCCAGTCCTGGAATAGACGAAAAACGAGAACAATAGAATTGTAGCGATTCCTGTGGGGGGGGCCTTCAGACTAAGCTAGTTTCGTGGATCATTAGATTCTTAAAAGTGGGGGGTCTCTTCTGTAGGGTGTCTGAATGGCGGGTCGTAAAGATGGACGATTCGCAGCCGTTCGGAGTGCCCAGCTTCAAAAGAAGCAGTCTGATTTTGAAATAAGATCCGTTCTTCATAAGGGGGGGGAAGCATTTCGAAAGAAATTAGAGAGGGACGTCGATAGACAACGAGGCGTTATAGGTACTCGTTCTTGACCAGCGGGTATGGCCCGCAAAAAAAGGAGGCAGTCAAGGATGCAGTGAAACAGGTCATACAGTGAGGGAAGCGCAGTTTTGCCTCCGCCGCGTAGAAAGGTGGGGGGATCGTGCACTAGGGAGCTTCTGGAAAAGGTCGCTGAAGGGGAAAGCGCGATCCGTCCGAAAGGAGTCGAGTCCGATTAGTGATAAAACTGTGACTTAGAAAATCACATTCCGTATAGGGGCATATGCTTTGATCCGCTCTTTCTTAAGAGGCCTAGGGAGGAATATCGCCCTAAGGGCGGGAAAACCTGAAAAGTAGCGATCGTCAACGAGATGAGTCGCGGGATAATCGGGGAAACGTCGCGAACTGAAAAAGGTACGTGATCAGTCTGGTTGGTTATGACAATTGCGGTACTATGTACTCTTGGAGAATTGCTTGTCAAAGTCCGCGAAAAGAGCTCGTGGTCAGCCCACAAGGAATACAGGGCTGGAAAACTAACGATGTACGTCCGGGAGGAGTACCGGGAAAAAACATGGGTGAAAAAAGAGCTTGGCTGTAGGGGGAAAACTTCGTGTAAAAGAAAAGGGCTAGGGCTCCTTCGGGAGATGGGAAAGAAAGAAGGAAAGGAATAGTCGGGTGGAGGGGGAGGCCTCGGGTCTGACTATTTTTTTTAGTTCAAGGAAAAAATAATAAGAACATGGTCAGAAGAAAGATCTAGAATATTTAGTGCCGGAATCGGCAGAACCAAAGTACCCCTGGGGATAGGTAGGATGCTACAACCAGCAATGAGAGCTGATTTAAACGTTCGAAAAGGAACCTGATTGGAGAAATATTCATCGGAAGGGGGAAGAATCAAAAAAAATTCGGAAACGTACTACTCAGAGTACCGTCTAGACAAGTTCTGAAAAACAGACGTGCAGCTTCGCATCCTTAGGGGAAGACGAATAGGGGCTTGGGACAATAGAAAAGGGAAAATCTCGACTTCATCACGATAGCGCTGCCAAACTTCTAAAAGGAAGAAGCTAAGACTTCACAAGATGTGTACAATTTACTACAAAAGAGAAACTTTACAAATACGTGCTGCTTTATAAAAGGGGAAGAAAGGGGTCTGTAGGAGATTTGAAACAAAGAAAATAAAATATCAGTATGGACGACAGTGGTACTTCCAAGTCCAATAGTCAGGGACGTACTGGGCCTAATCCTCTATATACGAAGAATACGATTGGAACAACCAAAGAAAGGAACCGAGTGCAGAAGTGCAAGATCGTCCTTCTAAGGAACTAAAAGGGTGGGTAGGGGGTTATTCCCCCAGCACGGGGTCAACTTGAACAATGGGTGGAAAGGTGTACCCTTCAAATAAGAAGGATTTCCTTGTTTAGCGCACAGTGCCAGGGAGAAGAGAAATGGACGCGTAAGAAGTGCGAACACAGATCAGCTAATCCCACCCTCATCACAGAAAAGCAATTGGAAAAGAGAAGGATAAACAGCGAATAAGAAATCCATGCGAGGCGAATGGCACTCTATTTACACCGGAAAAACCAATCGCCAGACTGGGCTGAAGCAGGGAGGGCGCGCGTGGTGTAATAAGAACCCTTGCATAAGGACGGATTGGAAACCAGCTGTTTTGGAGAATCGGAGAATGGGCCCCACGGCGCGAGGAGTGAGGGGGATTAGCTTAAAGGGAAAAATCGTTGGTACGCAGAGAACTCACATAATCAATATTACTGGAGGGGATCCTCCCTCCGCCGTTAAAAGGAAGGGGGGGATCTTGTAAATCAGTCAAATGACAGGGAGAGAGATCTAAAAACAAAACAAAGAGGAAGATTAAAAAGAGGAAATATCAGAATTTTGATAGGTATGGACAATAGGGAAAGGAGTCTTTTCCTGAGGAGGTCGGGCGGGCGCAATATGGGAAGGGGAAAGGGGCTGAGGCTTCAGAAAAGAGTACTTGTTTAAACAACCTGAGGGTAAGAAGATTGCCATTCAAAGAGAAGGCAAGAACTATCTCTTGGGGGAGGATGTGTAATCAGGAAAAAAAAGGGGTTAAAAAGAGGCATCTTAGTTCTACCAGGTGTTATGTCAAAAAGCGGAAATCTCAGGAAGAAAGTTCATTGGGATTCCGCTCAGGGAAAGAAGAGAAGAGGAAGTGGCGCATCCTAGTCAGGAGGACATGGCAAAGTTAATAAGGATTCAGGAGTGGAAGGTACTCTATCGAAAATGAAAAAAAGGGGAGAGCTCGGGGGGAGTGCAGCTCGGTTTTAGAAGAGGATGAGTGGATTTTCAGGAGGAAGGCCGCGGCGACTTTCCTCGGCGGGGGGGAAATCTGCTGGGAAAGGGGGGATAAAATCATTCAATCAGCAATCGACCTGCCAATCAGAACCAGGAAGTTTCCGGGTAAAAAGGTTCCGCATTGGTCCAGGTGGGAGAAAAGCCCCGTGCTGGTGGAGACTTGCCCGTTCCCAAGGACTGTCTTGCGGGGGTTTTCTGAAGAAGGAGGATCATTGCGGGGGAAGTACTGCTTACCTGGGCAGGGACTTGTGAGAAATAGGTTGTCCTTTGGGAAAAGAGAAGAGGCTTCATGGGGGGCGAATAGACCGGGAAAAAATGTCTAGAGAATTGCTGTATGGGAGAAGGATCTTCTGAGTGGTTGGGTTTGTTCCCCTTGGGGGTGGGGCCCTAATGAGAGTCAGGGGAAGAATCATCCACGTCCTCTTTCCCGGGTTAGGGAGAAAGTTTGGTCAAGGGGGACGCATTGTTGCACTTCAGAGGAAATCTTTGGGGCAGATCTATAAGGGTCGGGTGAGATTAGAAGAGAAATCCGCGCGGAGAGCAAAACCCTCCTACAACTGCTGTCAGGCTACTAAATTTAATGAGCAGAAAGACGGGAAAGGAGCGAGCTGGGGGGGAGGCTGGAATGATGATACGTGGTCCCGCTGTTTGCGCCCGCGGGCCGGCAAAAAGAAAATAAACGACGGGAATCGAGAAAACGGGGCGGGGAGGCGTCACCTAACCTGGACGCGACTTTCTGGGGGGGGTAAGAAGAAGGGGTCCTGCCGGGGGGACGTAATGATGAAAAACGTCGACAGATTCCGACCGACTCGAAAGAACGAGGAGAATGGTAGACAGACCCGGGGTGGCGTTCTATTTTACAGTATCAGCCAAAAAAAAATCCCACACCATCGGGAGAAGAGGGGCAGACGCGCCCACTGTACAATATTGAAGTTGCCTTCTTCAATCGTCAAAGAGGTCTCAAGATCGAAGGAGTCAAGAGACATGACACTAACTTGGTAAACCAAAATCAGAAGATGATGCAACAGTGGTTCCCTGAAATAAGAGGCGAGCACAAAAGCGCCTCTGGGGGGGGGGGGGCACGCCTGTTTACAGTAAACCTTTGGTGTGTCGGAAAAAAGAACTATCAGAAAGGGGGCGCGAGACCGTGATTTCCCGCACGTTCGTCAAAAGAGGGAGAGACATCTTCCCGGCAGGAGAGAGTCTCTGAAATACCACGAAGCGAAGACGGTACATTTTAGAAGCTCGAAATTTGTACTAATAAAAAAAAAAAAGGAAATCGTGCTGGCGAATAGAGTCGCGTGTGACTGGTGGCGGGAGACCGATTTCTAGGCCTCATCAGAGAGGAAGGATACCAAAGCTCGGCGAAACTGCAAGAATCCGTTGCTCCTGTAGTTCTTCAGGGAAAAGGACACAAAGAGTCTCAGCTCAGGGTACGAACAGGCCGTGAACGTACTGACTGAGCGGAAGGGGACATTCTCGAGGACAATACATAACTCCAAAACTCGGGGGTAAACGCCAACAAACATGACACCCCGAGGAATAGAATTTCTACTAAGTTCCTAGGAGTCCAAAAGGTCTTTCCAAAAAACACTGTATCCAAGGGGGTAGAAGAATGTAACCATCTCAGCTGGACCTGTATGAAAGGGTTTACGTCGACATTCAACCTGAATGCAAAGAAAGTAGCAGAGAGGAAACTCAAAGTAGGGTCCGAGCGATTCGGAACAATTGAGGGCAGAGTTTGTAACGTACCTTCAAGGAAAACTCAGTTGCAGTAACTGCACTCCCTCCATCTCCTAAATCACGGATTGATCATAAAGAAAGGGTGAAACAGGGAAGGAGCAATCATGCGAACTAAGCCTCCTCCTGCGAAATCACAAAAAACGTTCAAGAATCTTGAGAAAGGAATAACACAGTACCAGGTTAGCTTCCGAAGAAAAATGAAAAGCAGCACCAAGCGAATCCTCTCCAATGAAAATGACTCTTTCTTTATAGTCTGGGGGAAGTGGAAAAAAGAAAGAAAAAACCCGGTCCCTGTTCTGAGAAAAAGGGGCAAGGAAAAGAAGAGAGAAGGCAACAGGGAGAATTAACCTGTCGGGAGGTAAATCACAGATGAAGCGGTACATAAACTCTGCTGAGTAGGTCGAATGAGTCTTTCGCTAAAAACTAGGGGTGTACTTAATAAATAATAATGAGGGAGATACAGATGGATACTCGGCTGAGTCTTATTAGCAGCTAGACGGTGATCTATGTCGCGGAAGAAGGACGGGAGTGAAACACACCCAAGAAATCATGGAGAAGAGCCCTATAATGTTGGGGGGGGCGAGCAAAAATTCGCTGCATGGTTCATGAAGGCTTCTGTTGAGCTACATTAAAGGGCCTAATCTCGGAAAATCTTAGGGAGAAAAGAAAAAAAACGAGAGAATACGCGACTATTTACGTGACACGGGAAGCCGTCGGGAGAAGGGAAGAAAGCGAGGGCGCCGAAAAAGCTTCGGAAAAGCCGCAAATATAGGCAAGGACAAAAGGGGTTCCCCGGGTTAAGGAGGAAATGGCGAACACGTTCCCAAGCAGCAGGGGTCTGCCCGAAAAAACAATCGTGAGAAACCAAAATTCCGGTTAAGCGCATCAGGGTCTGGGAACAATCCTTTGTCCAGTGAGGAGGCCAAGCTACAGGAAAAAGGAGAAGCTAAGTAGGGTCTTCAGCAAGAGAGCAAAACGACGATTCATTAGGCTTAATAAGTGTGGTACCTCGAAGAAAAAGCACCGTAAGTAGGCAGGTTGGGGAGTAAATCTCTAACCCGGAACTTGATGGGGAGGTTCTTTCGGGGGGTATTCGCGAGAGAAGCTATAGAACAGTTTGAAGAAAATCCGGAAGGTGCG
>Ga0179591_1294905_pt1 | contig 12909 bp, 11 predicted proteins | sample CZOMad2_1_08_16f_FD_182891 | JGI IMG/M metagenome (GOLD analysis project Ga0179591, IMG submission 182891) | Vadose zone soil fungal communities from Angelo Coast Range Reserve, California, USA - CZOMad2_1_08_16fungal (PacBio error correction) | ecosystem: Environmental > Terrestrial > Soil >...
CTTTAGTGAGAAACCTTTTTTTAGGCTGAGGGGGATCGACTTCGACGTGGATGGTCGGGCGCGATGCAAGCCTTGCGGGAGGCGTGCTAGTCCAACCCACACAGGGGGGCAGACAACACTTGGGTTGAAAGAAAGAGAAATCGGTCTGTCCGCTGAGGATTGCCGAAGATTATACGCTATGGAAGGTTTGTAGCGGATAAGAAAAAAAGGAAACAACCTGACGGTGTAGGTGGGATGATGGCGCAACTGGCTGAGGAGCATCGAGCCGCTACACAATCCGGGAAGAAGGGTTTTGGGGAAATATGCGACGGGGAGGGAGGGGGGAGTGCTACTCTTCACAGAGGAAGGGGGGCTGCTTCCTCGGGCATGGGCAAAACCAAGGCAATGAACGCTTTTATACCGGTATTGATGTGGGGCAGGTTAAATTGGATAAAGAAAAGGGACAAGAGAATTCGCCGAAAAGGAGCAACAGGAACGAGCAGGGGGGAAAAAGAACTTTGATTCAGGTCATGAAGGCACCCAACAATTAGAACCACCCCGGTCGCCATCAGGACGGCAAACTGGTGATCTGAGTGGGTTGATTAACTGGATCGACAAAGAAAGGTAAAACGAGGTCGTAACTAAAATGTAATGTGCCGAGGAATATCAGAGGGGAAGAATCAGAATGACTCTATCTTCCCCCATTCTGGTAAAAGATCGATCTCAACAACAACAAAGAGGCAGACTCATTGCACTCCGTGGCACATTTAAAAAGGGGGGGGGGGAAGAGGTCAGTGGGGAAATAGGAAGGGGAAGGGGGGAATAATGTAGGGGAAAACTTCAAAATCGATGTAAGACTAAAGGAGGCGTAGGTCAGCAAAGCCCTTCCAGCCCAGTTTGAAGTCCTGGGGTGAAGTGGGGGGAAATTACCAGGACCGCCCTTCACGTGGTTTACCCTGAGTCTTAAGTGAGGAGAACGAGAGCTTCTGGTCGCGGGGAAAAACCGCTTGAACCCAACAAGAAAATCTTTACATTGAAACCGTCGCTGGTTTGGCAAGAACTAAGCCAACCGGAATCACAGTCCGTCTGTGGGGGAAATGAAACAACAGGGAAGGAAGCAGGACCGTGAATTGTGGTTAATTCTCCGAAGTTGCACAACGAAATGGGTTAGAGAAGAACATTCATTGTCACCAGCTGGGCCTTCAAAACACAAACTCGTTAATATCGCAGAAAGACCTCTCTTGAAGCAGGAGTTTGGGTGTTGCCCTCTTGCCAGTTTGGAACAAATGGGGTGTAGAAGACGAAGGGGGGAGAGAGAAGCCGTTCAAACACCCAGCTCCGACGACCCAAGAAAAAAAGGGAAGATTGCCCAAGTTAATTTCCAGCCGGTGGGGGTTGGTTTGAACATTTAGACCGGGGGAAGATAAATGAGCAACCAGGACAAAAGTCCGTCTATGGGAAAGAACTATCACGAGAGAAGATTGCCCTAAAGCCTACGATACCAATGTATTTTTGGCAACGATGTAAAGAGGCAGGTTTAAAGGAAATCCAGCGGAAGGTCTTGAAATATCCAGGAAAAGAGTCTGTTAAAATCAGAAGATTCATTCAACAGATGTGAGGGAGGGTTGGGAGCACTCTGGGGGACCCGGGAGGGCTGATCCGTGATAAGAAGACAGGGAAAACAGACCACAAACCGCGGCCGTGAACCGACCACCTTTAATCGGTCCGAAAAAAAAGTCCGAGGAACTCTGGTCAAGTAAAAAGGTTGGGAAAAGGCGACAATCAGGAGGGAATCTTAAGGCATACACCCAAGCCTTCAGAGTAACGGATGGCACGTTGGAGTGAAAGGGGGGAAGGTAGTCTTACCAGAGGGGGGGGGAAAACACGCGATTTGTGTTCATGACTTTTCCTTTAAAATAAGAAAGGGGAACTGGTCTAAAAACTCAGGGAGCACTTCCGGTCATCAGGGGATCTTTCCATTTCAAAGGGAGAAAAACGTAGTCACTGCAAAAATCGTCAAGTATTTAGTCGGAATAAGGGTACTTGAAAGGGACTTAGAAAAATTTTAGACTTTATCAAACTAAATTAGGGAAAAGAGACACGGCCCACTTCCTTTCTAAAGTCTGTAAGGAGATTTATCTAACAATAAGTTTTAGTAAAACAGGGTTAGTGCGCTTGATACCGAAGGGACGAAAGAAGGTTGTAAAACGTAAACAACCACTGCAAATGGGGTACTAGGGAGAAAGGAAGCTATAAAATTACCAGATTGAGTTTTCAACCAAAGCGGCTAGCGAGTCCTTGTAACTTGTGAGGTTCAGACGTTCTGACACTAGGAAAGAGTGAGTCCTGCTGCGCAACCTGACCCTCTTATGGGTAGCCTTAGTGTAAAGGCTGCTGGAGGTCTCCCGTCACCTTTCTGAGGTTAGTCACGGTGTCCCGGCGGGACTGACGTGTCATGACGTGGGACGGGCCTCGGTGAGAGGCTCCCGCGAAGCAACCTCTCTTAGGTGGGCCAGGTAGACAAAAAATCTATCCCCCAAAAAACAACAACCCAGAATCTCCACCTACCTAGTTCGTGAAAGGATTGGGGTGGAAGCGAGGAAGACTAACAGAGAAATTTTGACTTGAGGAAGTGACCGACAAGGGGGAAGGGAAAGGAACGGAAATTCCGCAGGAAAGGATAAGCCCCGAAGGTTTTATAGGGTTGGTAAGGGGCGGAATGGAGGCGGGCATGTTCAACATGAAGCGGGGCCCGAAGAATGGACTCCTTGCAGAAGGTAGAACGGACAAGTGACCGTGCGTTCTTAAGTGGTAACTTGGGGGAAAGGAGGAGTTTTCAGAGGTTGGACAAAGATACTGGAAAAGAGGTTGTACGAGACCCACAACAAGATCGCTATGGAAACAATGCCAAAGGGACGGCATTGATAGGATCCCTGCTCGGAAATAAGAAACAACCCCAAAAGTTGTTCACCGCACAAAACACTCTCCGATTAGCAAAAAAAAGAGTATAAAATTGGGGGGAGTTGGAAAGAAACACAAAAAAGCCTGTACCAAAGGAAGAATATGACGGTCTCATCAAAAAAAACAGAAGAGGGGAATCGGGAATTCTGATAGAGCCGGAAACTGGGAACGGAATTGTTGTATGGGGAGCCCTCCCCGGAACTAACTTTAAGGACCAATATTGTTTTTTAGGGAAAGTGGGGGGGGCTGCCCGTTAGACGATAGTACCCGTCGCCGAAAATAGTATGGACTTCGATTGAGGGTTAAGTCTGGATAGACGCAGTGTACCAAGTCTAAGTAGGGGTCCCCGCAGGGCTCGTTCAAATAGTAAAAGGTCCTTGAAAGGACACGCGAAGAAGCTTGGGGACGGTGCCCTTGACCGGTTCTTCCCTGGGAGGACCGCTGGCAGTGAAGGAAAAACACGAAGAGAAAAGGACAACCGCGAAACCACCAGGGGTGACGCAGTGTTGCTGCAATAATAAGGGAAAGAAAGAAAGGGGATCGTGATTCAAACTGCGGACGCAAAGTCTTGTGTCGAATTCCTCGATAAAACTCCACCCCAGGTGGACTTATGGGGGGATTCAGATGGGCGAAAGGCAGGGGTCCGACCTGGGAAAAATAAAGTGTTAAAACGCTGTTATAGAATCTGGAATAACTCCAACTGAAAGCAAAAACCTAAGGAGAACGCCACACGTGAAAGAGAAGTTGCTAATCTTAAGATGGGGGCATACAGACCACACGGGACAAAATTAGGAACCAGTCGATGGAGGAAAGGGCTGATTACTGCCCATATCCATAGAATGCACGACCGTCTAAAAGAAATACCAATTGAAGAAAAGACCTTCTAGGTGAGGGAGGTGGGGGGGGTGTGGGGGTGGGGTGTGGGGTTGCGGGGGGGGTGTGATAATTCCTTCGCAAGGATGGTGGTAAAAATGTACTGACGTTCTTTTATGCAAAAAAAGCGGACGGCAGACAAAGATGACAAATCAGTACGTGGTAAAGGAAAAGCCCTCTGGGAAACTTAGTCGAAGGGACAGTCAATTACAAATCTGCTCACAAATTACTGAGTTTAGAGAAAAAGAGCCGCAACGGGAAGGATCAGAAAAAGGAATCTATTAGGTGCAGATGGAAGGTTGAGGAAGGGCTGAGGGGCTGGGCAAGGACCCGCAGTAAGGAGGTGAAAAATCGTGAAAGGAGTTACTCGTTCCCGAGCGAAACGGACGAAGTGGGGGGCCTGGAAACTGTAATGACGAACAGTCAAGGTTATCTTAAGGCCAATGGAAAAAAGACACCCGTAACGGCGGGGGGGATGAATTAAAGTCACAAGAACAGCGAATAGAAACCTCTAGCGGTGTGCCCTGGGAATCCGCGACTTAAATTTGCAACATAAAAGTTACTGATCAGCGGCTCGAGTCAAAAGGTACAGACAGGCTTGTTTTGTAAAGGCCTCTACCGGGAATCAGGGAGAAGTATCCAGACACGGGAAAGTGTGCTTTGTACCCGACCAAGTTTTTCCAAAATTCAGGAATGGGGGACAAAGGGAACAGAGTCCTCTTGTTCACGGATCGGTCATGGGGGCGATGGCTAAAGCCAATGACGTAGGATTCACAGGCTAAGAAACCTGATTGTGTAAATCAGGGAAGAGATATAGAAGAAATTACTTCAAAAAAACAATCGGATTGAATCTGCCTGCGGACCACGCAAAAAGGGGGTGGGGCACGGGTTTCGAATGTGCATCGGGGAATTGTAAGGGTCTAACCACGAATGGCCTAGCTCCACCCTTGGGTAACAAAAAAGAGGGCAAAGAGAAAGCAGATTAGCCACGAGGAGTTTCCTGCGGTCTTTGCAGGGAGGAGATGACAGACTAAAGTGGGAACCTTCTCAAAGGATAAGAAAGAAATGTTCCGCAATTGGGACACGGCAGGAACAAAGACATTGACCTGCCGGTTCTATGAAAGAGTAAATTGTGGCGGATGCAAACGGGGATATCGATCTCCTCAAGTGCGGGAGAGGGACAACAACACCACCTATGAGGGAAAACAAGGGGGGGGGGAAGTTTCAAACGTGGAAAAAACATACGGGGCGCCTTCCGTTGCAGAGAGTTGTTAACGCATGGGGGGTACTTTTCAGAAACAGTTACGGGGGAAAAAAGTAGGGCGCAACACTGGGCGCTGCCAAAGCAAACGTCAAGGACTGCGTAAGGAAAATCGAGGGGGGGGACTATGAAAAAAGGGACTACGTCTAGGTTCACCTGCACAAAGTACGGTGCTCTCGTGTCATGGGGCAAAATCAAAGACGGGGGTAAAGGGGGAACGCGGGGATACCCCTGGGGGAGGTGACGCGTGCAGAGGGGGGAAAATAAGACTAGCACATCATAACCCGACGAACTCAGGGTACCAGGACGGAAAACCTTCTACCTGGTTCCATAGAAAAACTGACCAAGTACTTCAAACGGGTCGCTGATCGGGATGGAGGAGGGATCCTCCATCGGTGGCCTCCCTAGGAGAAGGTGTGGTTTCCAAACTTATCTAAAATCGGAAAAAAGAGTAACCAACTTACTAGGAGAAATCGAAAAAGAGGTTTTAGTTCAATGGTCCTGGATCTCGAAAGGGGAGGAACAAGAGAGGGGAGGAAAATTTCACTCCGGATTTCCGCTGTCAGAGAAGTTTTTAAAGCTCATGAGAATCCGGGGGACCAACGTACATTTTGAGAGGAGAAGCTGAGGTCCACCTTGAGAGGGCCGGTGAAAGGCATCCCTAAGCGACAAAAACAGGGGCCTGATGGCGCCTTGACTTGTGAAAAAGCGTCCAATAGATGAAGGGCGGGGGGCCCCAAATCGTCAGGTTGACCGGGGAACTTCCGGATGCAGTGGAGAAAAAATACAAGTTTCCCAAAACCCGAAGATCAGAAAACGTGGTGAAACCAGGCGCGGGGGGTTGCAAAACGAACGAAAGCCCGAACCAAAAGGGGGGCTCCATAAAAATGGAGATATTTTAGAGTCACAAAGAACCAGGGGGACCGGGAACGAATTCCTCCGTGACTAAAAGTGGGGGGAGCCGCATTTGGGGAAAAAAAAAAGGGAGGTAACCTCAGTAACATATCTAAGAAGATCAACCCATGCAACCTGAAGCATCGAGTTGGAGTGAGACGTTTTTGTGGTACAGGCATGCGCACAGGTTGGGGGGGGAGACTTACTCCCCGCAGATATCGAAAGCCCTCCCCGTAGAAAAGGAACTAAGAAATACTCCTGGAGTGAGAAAAATGGGGGGGGTGGCACTGAAACAAGGTGTTTCCATTGCCAGTTGGGGGGGGGTATTAAGTTCGCCCGGTTCCGTAGGCCGGTAAAAGAGTCCAATCCTTCTTTGGGGAGAAGAGTCCATCCACGCTATCCGGATTAAAAAGATTAACGACGATGAACGAGACGAGAAAGGGAGGTGGAAACATTGGGGTATCCAGTCCTGCGGGGGTCACAAAATCAACAGAAGCCGGTCTAATCGCCTTGCCAAAGCGGAAGGTTGTCACCGGCAGTCAAAGAACTTAGAGGTCCGTGCAAACGAAAAAATTGCCAGCTAAAATCGAGATGGGACCAGAAATTGCTTAGGGATCCTGAGGATAAATGCCCGATCAAATCGGGGAAAAAAACCACCTGGGAATGAAAAAGCCGTCTGGGCCTTGGAAAGACCCAAAGAAGAAGAAAAATTTCGACCCCGAATTCAGGAGGGGGCTGGCTACAATAACCTATCAGACGTACGGGGGGTCGGGATAAATCAACAAAAAAAGTGATGGAAGCCCGACCAGCAAAAGCGCCGACATTGGTTACTGGGGGGGTAGGGGACAGGACCGTAATGAAAAAGCTGAGAAAGAGATGTGCTGTGGAAAAAGTCAGACGGGACGGTGTCGGTTAAAAAAAAGAGGGCAGAGTCAAACTTGCCGGAAGCCGCGAATCAAGGAATACAATCTTAAAGTCCGGAGAAGGGAAAAAGAGTCAATAGGCTAAACTTGAGATCGGCTTGGGGCCTGCGTGGTCTGAAGAAAAAAAAAACCGACAGTAAACCGGCCAACCGTAGAACGATACGGTGAGAAGATTTACTTGACGGGGCTGAAGTGCGTGGATAAAGTCGTGTGGAGCGAGGGAAAGGTGGAATTTACGGGAAAGGTAAATCCAGTTTTCAACGAACCCCGCGGGTACCTTGGAGAGATGGGAATCAGGGCGACGAGGAGATAAGCTTATAGGAGAGAGTACGAAAACAATATATTGTCTAAGACGAATACTGAGTTGAAAAGGGGGGATATTCTAGCGTTCTCGAGGGAAGAGACGTCGTGAAGAGATCGCCGGAGAAAGACTTACTGTGGAAGGCATTGTGTAACGTGTGCTTTTGGTGATGATTTGGCAGATTGGATCGAGGAGGAGGGGGGAAGTGGAGTATTGTTCAGTGATGACTGGGGCTTTCATAGTAGCGAAGATAAAAAGGGGAATGGGAAACTTCAGGGGAAATTCTACCCATCAGAAAGAAATGCCACCGTAACACAAGGGTCTGGGATGGTGGAGTGGAGTTGATCCAGGGGAAACAAACATACGCCTCTCAGGGAGGGATGGGGTGGCACGCCCGGTGCGGGACTTGAAACAATGTCTCTGACAACGGTGGTTCCCTACAGAAGGGATGTTAGCTGTTGGAAATCTGGTTGGACGGGGGCATCCAGCGTAAAAAAGTCCGGTGCCGGAAAGGCACCAGTACACTTGCTAGAAGTATTTGAGGGGTGACAATTATAGTGGGGAACTACTGTCCGCGGAATAGTTGTTTCCTACTAAACACAACAATCATTATATCCTCATGAAAGTAAAAATCTGGCCTCAATAAAGTCGCCCAAAGATGGGACTATCGTCGTTCATCAAACCAGGGAAAGGACCAACACTCGCTGTATTATCCAGAAGTCCCAAAAAAACTCTTTTTATTGGCACGCATACAGTAATACACTTCCGGACGTCAAGGTATCAAATCGAGTCGCGAGTGAGAGATAAAAACAAAAGAAAGAGAAATATTAGATAATGACGGAAGAAGACGGGGGGGGCTTTTTATAAACGGGACTAAAAAGGGGCGACTCTCTGAAGAACTGGTTTTGGGGGCGACAAACGGGGGGGGGAATTGGAGCCTCGCCAGGGAGGGACTAGATGACGGAAGGGAGGGGCCTCTATACTCTTGTGGTGGAGGAGCACCAACGAAAAGTTATATTGTAAACTAGGAAAATCCATCATTGCTCAGAACCAAAACCGGCGCAACAGGTAAATGGGGAGGGGACTATGAACGTCAAAGAGGCCTTTTGAGTGGTAATGGATTACACGGACCCCAACAAGTCAAAAAAGAAAAAAAAAAAAAAAAGAGAAAAAAACCTCCTACGGCCACAAAGGTAAGATATGGTGGGAAGTAAAAAAAACCCTTCACAGGTCTCGTATTGACTGGTGACTCGATGGGGGGGGGGGGGGGCGCCAATCGAGGACTCACGCCAACGGGGGGTAAGATATTTAGGTTTCATGGAAGGCACGTTTCCTGGGAAAGAAAATGGTCAAACGAGCCGTTTGTACCCGTGATAGAGCCAGCGGGGAAAAATAAAAGAAACTTCATCAACTGCGAAACATGGCGAACAGAAACGGGGAAGCGTGAGGTAACGGGTCAAAAAATCTTTGGTAAGAAGCCAAGGAACGTGCACTAAATTCCCCAAACCACAGCGAAGTCATTCCCGGAAAAGCACGAAGGGGAACCGAGAGAGGGACCGTCGATCTCCAATTAATACTTAGGATGTGGGAAGCAAGAGACGACACTATCTGGGGGAGTTAGGGGAAAAGGAAGAGTTTTGGGGGGAAAAAGTCGGAAGCCGGTGCAGCTCTAAAATACAGGGGGGGATCAAGGGGGGGGGAAAATGTCCGCGCAGTAGAGGAAGTAAAATGACGTGCTCCACAAAGAGGGGTGGGGTGCAGCACTGACCGACGATAGGGGGCGGGAAAGATCAGTATCTGTTAGAAGGTGTGAAGGGGTCCCTTCACGAGTTGATGCCGCCGCAGGCCGCTAAGCGTCTCGATGGACTATGGGGGAAAGGCGAGTAGGGCTGTGGACGAGTGGTGAAATTAGGGGGCATTCGCGCCAATGGCTGACCGGAAGTGGCTGCGGAAAAAGGCGGACACAAGAACAGTAACGGGCGCACACAAAATACAGCGCTGAAGACTAGGTGGTTAACGTACGGTAGCCGAGTCAAAGTGTCAAAGGAAAAAGTAAAGATCGTACGGTGGGTCGTGCGGGGTCCTCCTGCTTTTTGTATGCCGAGAAGTCAAGAGGATCAATGAGGGGAAACGCCACAAGCGGGCCGGGGAAGAAAAAGATGGGTGGCCACTATGTGGGAAGGAATCCCGCGGGGTTCACGAGGATTGCAGGGAGATTTTGAAAAGTATCCTGGGATTTAAACAACCAGGAGGGGAAGCTCAGAGTAAACGGAATCTACGGAAAGGGAAGGGGCAGGTGCAAATGAATTGGGATTCCTTCGGTGACACAACAGCAAACAAAATGTCGACAACTACTGGAGGGATTGGGGGGTCATTTGAAACTATGCTATTCTCCATCAAAAAAGGTTTCAAGAAGAACGAAGGAGGAACTTCGTTAACGCTGGTCCTAAAGGTGGGGGGTGGAGACGGTTGAATAAACGACGGACTTTTTGTACTGGGGAGCCGATCCGAAGGGAAGGAATTGATTCAGAGGTTATCCGGGGCAGGAAAGGACATTGCAGCAAATATTAATTGGGGAATTACGTTAGGAAAGCTGTGGAGCTTGGAGTAACGGCTCGTCTCCCTTCGAAAGAAATGAAAAACATATTTGTTGAAAAGAATTAATCACACGCGCGTCCGAAGTCAGGGGGAAGGCGAGTTATAACGATGGGGGGAACTGTCTTGTTCAGAAACCTAAGGCCTTTCCTCTAAAATGAACAAACTGGCTGCGCAATCAAAAAAAAAGACTCTCACTGTAACTGGCGCCGGAGGGGAGGAGGGGGGGTGGAAAAGGACAGACCTCAATTTTAGGGGACAAACTTGGCGGCTTGAGGTCTCTAATTGTCAAACAAAAAGAGTTTTCACAAGGAAAGGAGAAAATAGTGGCTTTGGGAAAAAGAATTGACCGGTGGGGCGGAAAGGGGCACTAGTAGGTACAGCACCACCGACGCTAGAAAGGGGGAATGGAGGAGTATTCGGAACTGTCGGTCCAACCAAGGGTCCCACGGAAGGACTGAACTGTGGGGCCTGATCAGGTGAACGCGCCAGAGACGGTGAGAAGAAAGGGGGCAGTAAGATAAAAATTTAAGGTGGGGGGGTTACCACTCACGGCGGCAAAGAAGAGAATCCACTATTGGAACCAACGGAACCATGGGTCTAGAAGAATGGACATGGTCGGAGGAACCACGGAGTAAAAGATATATAAAGAAAAAAAGGTGGCTTTTGTCACGGACGGGGCAGGAAAAGCGGGTTGCGGACGGCGAGGGAAGGATCAGTATTGGTGCCCAACCGAACATTGGACGTGGAAGGGATAACCGTCTGGGGGAGTATTCCGGCAAAAGCACGAAACAGCGCAAAGTTGGAAAGGAAGGTGTCTAGTGGGGGACATTGAACTCAGACCGTAAAAAAAGGGAAATCAAGGAAACCTTATCTTCTTTGATTGATTATAACTTAGTTACTGTTGAGGTTTCAGGATCGTTGGAAGGACAAAAGGTTGGCAGGGGGTGTGCGCTGGTGGGGAAAATGCAACTGAAAAAGAAACCAGTCAGGGGGGAGGTCACAATTGAGGAGCCTTAATGAGTGGGGAATTAACAAGACCCACCGAGGAAGTAAAGAGAAATTAAAATGGGGAGACATTTGGTTAAGTCTCAAACTGTTGCCTCAGTAGTGATGAAAGAACAAGGACATGGGGAAAATGGGCACATATACATCCAGTCCAACCAGCGCCACGGAAGCTCTCTGACTACCAGGGCAAGGGGGGGGTCGTTCTGGGGGTGACCACTGCAGAAGGGGGGGGGGGAGTCAACAGAGGGGGGGGGGGGTTAACTGTTTACTTGCGCCCGCATTATTATATGCGTAACAAAAGGAAAGCTACGACGCTTCTCAATAGGGGGAAGGGCTGTCACAGTTGATGGGAGGCAGGGTTCGGATAAAGGGGAGATGAGGGCCTGAGGGGAGGGGAGGGAGAGACGGGGGAAAGTTTCGTTCCCCTTTGGTTTCTGGCGGTGCGGAGATCCTGTTGAAGGAAGAAAGGAAATCACTCAGGTTGGCGTATTGCAAAGGTACTTAATTACACCAGTAGGCCAGAGGTAACTGAAACTGATCCGAATTAGGAACAAACGGGTGATTGATCAAGATGGCAGCAAATGAAAGAAGAAAGCTCGAATCTCAAAGGGAAAAATCGCTGTTGGTCACAGACATGGCAGAAGGATTCATATTGCGAAACTTTAAGGACAGATTTTCGATAGGGACTCGAGGATTTACCTCAGGTTGCGGAAAGGTGAATCAGATCAGGGGATCTCCCGATCAAAGCGGGAACAAAGCCACCGGCTCAAATTAACCACTGAAGGGTAAGCTGGCGGGAAAAACTACTTGTCAAACTCTGTACAACGGAACCTATGGCGAAACGAAAATAAAGGAAAAGGATGTGGCGAAACCCAAACACAAGGTGGTACTCACGACCGCCGCGCGTCTTCCTATAAGTTAACAGGCACTTAATTGGAGATTCCACGAGGGGCCAGAGTAATTTGGGGGGGTAGAATGGGGGGGTGATGGCGTTGGGAGGAAAGGTACTTGTTAGGGGGATACAAAGTATTGCAAGGGCAACTGACATGAATTGCGCGAAAAAATTAGAATTAACTACAACTGAGGAAACTCAGGAAGACGGGTCACGAGGTAAGCTAAGACGTGACTATAACTGAGGGAAGGCTTCGTGTGAGTACTGAACAATGACATGAAAGGAAACCGGAAAATGACCGAGAATCGAAGAGGAAGTACAAACCTCGACGGTCGTGGAGGAAAATAAGTAAAAGTAAGGTCAATGTGGCAAATTTAAGGGGTAATAAGAAATATCGGGTTTATCACAGCTGCTCAAAGTACAAGGAATATTTATAAGAGAGGAAGAAGGGACCCCTAAATTACAGGAAAAGGAATAAAGGTTCCCCAAAGATGGGTAAGGTAAAATTTATTAGTGAGAAGAGGGAGATACGGCGGCCGTAGGGGAGGGGTAAACGTTAAGCATCGCAGGGGAATTGAAAATCAGGGAACTGGCGTCCTTCGGGAATTGGGGGATGTTTGAAAGGGACGGACCAAATGGGTCGGATTCCACGGTGGAAGTGGGCACTGACTTTGCTGAAGGGGATAAAGGGCATCGTGTTACCGCTTAGAAATACTAGAGAATGGTAAAAAGCGCAGGGAGTAAAAGGTCGACCGAGAACGTGAAAGAAAATACTAAAGCAATACTACTAGTCGTAAATTTGTGGGGGGGAGTGAGGTGGTCGGGGGGGCGAACAAACTCTCCGCGAATTGTCATCAGCTAAAAACGTTTACTTCGGGAGAGAACAATGTCTCTGCAAGGGCCCAGCGGAGTTTTGGAGGGGGAGACGCGGGACGGGTGCACTGAAAGAGGGAAAAAAAAATTAAAGGTGCGAACTCGAACAAACAGTTACCGTGAGGGCGTACTTATCTTTTAAGGATCAAGAGAAGGGACAGAAAGGGACAACATATACGGGAAAGGGGGGGGAACGCCGGCCCTTCAACGACAAGGAAGGGAATTAAGTTCGCCCCGGGCGACGGTACTTTTACTCCTCAGAAAAAAACGGTTTACAACGAGAGTGTGATGCAGATAGCACAGTAGGTTACCGGATAAAACCAGAACGAAACTTAAAGAGTCATTTCTA
>Ga0179591_1312031_pt1 | contig 12909 bp, 13 predicted proteins | sample CZOMad2_1_08_16f_FD_182891 | JGI IMG/M metagenome (GOLD analysis project Ga0179591, IMG submission 182891) | Vadose zone soil fungal communities from Angelo Coast Range Reserve, California, USA - CZOMad2_1_08_16fungal (PacBio error correction) | ecosystem: Environmental > Terrestrial > Soil >...
CAATATCTCTCTCAGGAACAAGGGGACCGCAGGCATTACCACATAAGGCACAATCAGGATCCACCCGAAATTCACTCTCGGCTCGGAGAACAAAAAAAGGGCGGAGCGACCGTCAAAAAGTGGCCTGGCGAAGAAGACTCCAGTTTCCAATTGGAAAGGGCAGTCGGAAACGATCGAACGAGAAAAGGATGGTGAATGTTGGGGTGCGCCTCTTATCAAAGAGCTGAAGGTCATGAGCACAGCCATATAAGTCCTCCTGATGAAAAAAGGGGAGGGAGGGTTAAGGGAATAAAAATGAATATCAAAAATGAAAGGGGGGAGACAAAAGAAAAAGCATGGACATAACGCCCAAAATAATGGTGGGGGGGGAATGATGCCTGCTCTTCTAAGTGCCGGCAAAAAGGAACTGGGAGGCAAAAATTTGGGTCGGAAGCATTATACTTTTTAGCCGAGAGGGGAGTACTGGGATCTAAGTTTAGTGGGGCGCAGGAGAGGCGGAAGGAGACGCCAAACGTGCTTTACACTCTCAAGGGGGAGTACAGGCTGAAATGAATAAGGGGGGACACCCAGAGGAAAGGAATATGCTTCACCTCATTTAGGGAAGTAAGAGAGCAAATGGTAATCTGTAAAACACGGGGGGGCCAATTCACCGGATAAAACACCGGGAGAAAGAAAAAATTGGGATGGTACATCCATTTGGGGGCATATTTTCATTTTTGGGGAGGGTATTGCGCGTATAATTCATCGTGAGTACCTCCTGCTATAAGAGGAAGGGTTGAGGGGGCCCACGATAAACAACCAGTAATAGGGTTTGGGCAGACTTAAATTTTATGGAGCAAGAAAAAAAAGGTCGAGGGAATGGGGTGTTGGTGGTTAAAAAGTAAGGTCTGGCCAGGGTCTAAAAAAGTTTGGGAAACATGATCGCGTCAAGCATGAGTCAAGTTTTCTAAGAGGAAAAAAAACAGAAAAGGTTTTTGAAAAGTAGCAGCAGGAGGTGATAACAGAAGAGGATCGGTGGCGCAAGCCGTTTAACCCATGCTACGTCCGGTAGGGGAACCACCAGAAAGAGAAGGGGAAGGAGAGAACATGTCCCCTTTTGGTCAAGCGAGAACCACGTAGGGGGGTACTTTGACTCTCATACCGGGAATGAAACTTTCAAAAGAAAAAGGAAGGTCAAAACGGGGAGGAAACATGCGCCTGATTGGGTTTCAAAGCCTGGCCGGGGGGGTCTTGTATCAGGAGAAAGAATCAAGTTGGGGGTATGAAATTGGTGGTAAAAAATAAAATCGATAAAAAAACGGCTTAAAAAGAGGTAAAAGGGGGGAAGCAGGCAAGGCTCTATCACAACAACCGGAAAACATTACAGAGAATTTAAAGTTAAAAGTTCTGCTAACTTTAGGGTGGGGGGGAAGGGTTTGAGGGGAGGGGGGAGGGGCAAAAAAAATGAAGCAAATGTTCAAGATAGGTGAAAGTAACGTAGCAGACAGGTCTTGAAAACAGGGAAAAACGTTAAAAAAAAAAAAAACAAAAGAAAATCCCACAAAGGGAACAGAAAAAGGTTACAGGGAAGGCAATCCAAGATACATCTCATCTTATAAAACACCCATAGATGGGCAGTTATTAGCGCAAGGGAAACTATCGTCCACCCCACGTGATAGGCTTGAAAACTCATGGAAAATTCAAGCCTGGAGGGGTGGATGTCCGAATGAGCATGTAACCACCAAACGGTTTGTATGTCCCTCATTCAGAATGGGGGCGGCTGGAAGGGTAGATGACAGGTTTCGTTTTGGGGATCAATGAGGATGGCGTTGCGGCGCCTCAGAGTCCGAAATTATCCGGTCAGTGGGAAGTTTGGGAATGGGCATGAGGCAAGCATGAAACTTCTCCATTACTGAAAAAAAACTCAGGGGGGCAGAAAATAAGGGGAAGCTTGCAAAAGGGAGGATTGTACGAATTGGGGAGACATCTTCATCAAACGGCCAAAAGTACGGAAACCGTTAAGGCTCCTTGGGATCTCGGAGAAAAGTGGGTGGAAGTGAACTTGGTTAAGGGGAACAGGAAAATAAAGCCCATACGGACAGTTGCCCCCATCAACGGAAGGATACAGTTAGAAAGAAAGGGGAAACATCCCCAGGAAAGATGGAGGTACCCAGGTATGGGAAGAGAAAAGGTCCTTCCTTAGGACACAGGCGCCTCCCCCCCGTGGGCCAGTTATCTGGAGGTCTGGGATCACTGGGGAAGTACAGCCGGGATGTTTTTGTTGGGTTGTAGCCAAGAGAGAATGGTTATAAAAGGTAGGCAACACAAGAAAGATCAAGAAGGGAGTTAAAAAAAGATATTTGAGGGGGTAACAAATTGTTATGAGGATATTGTATTAGAAAAGGGAATCAGGAGAAATTTAAATGGTTGGAAAAAAATATAATTTGGAATTTCGCAACTGAAATTTACAACAAAAATGCTGAGAAAATCAGTGAATCTTTCGTATCAACTCAAATTTCAGGGGGGGGACAAAAGGGTTTGAGTAAACTAACCCAATAAAATAGGAGCATTGGTACCCAAAAGGAATCCGTAAAGTAGGAAGAATAAGGACCGTGAAAAGAAAAGCTCTTGAAAATAAAAATTTAAAGAGGAAAGGGGGGGAGGCAATACGAAGTTGTCTCGGAAGGAATAGACGGGGGGGAAGGGGGACAAATTTGGTTACAGTACCAGGGTTCAAAAGAATTCTATAGAGAGGTAAATGCAAGGCGGCACAGCGAAAAAGATAGCAGTCGCGTAAATAGAAAGGTAAATTAAGAGGGAAAAGCTGGTGGAGCAGTTTAGCTAAAGCCGTATCAAAGAAAGGGTCGAAAAAAGCAATCTACAGGAAATGAAAAGCCACAAATTTGGAGCAGGGAGTAGGCATGCAGAGGGGGAAATTGGATAAATAACCCAAAGGAAGGTGGATTTGTACTGGTTTGCACGGCTCGGGATGTCTGCTGGGAAAGGAGTAAGAGAACGAGAGAAAATGATTTAATGATGGTCATAAAAACAGGCTTTCAATCAGGAAGGGAGGGTGGAAGCTTAAAGAGACGGGAAAAGAAGGCTAGGGGAAACAAAAGTAAAAAAAGATAAGAGGCTCTGGAAGAGATGTATAGGGGAGGAAGAAAAGGGGCTGGGGACCTGTCTTCTAAAGGAAAGGAGGGGGTATTGGTTCGAGGAACGCAACAGGATTGGTATAGAGAATAAAGAAGGGTTGATTCTAATTAGGGGGGGGGGGGGAAGGTGTAACAAGAAATAAAGGAAAAGGTGGGTTAACTATGTCTGGCAACAAGGGGAAGGGTAAGGAACAATATGGTAGCTTTGCGGTTTAGATCAACACGGGTATGGAAAAAAAATGACTATAAAAGGCCTACGGAGAGCCCAAGGGGGGGGGGGAAACGGAATTGTTTCCCGCCGGACAAAGGCAAAGAATCAAAGGGGGCTTTCTACCAAGGGGGAGCCCGGAAAGGCAAAGGGGTTGCCTATCCTTTTGGAGCAAGAGTGAAAAAAAGTAGACATTGGGAGGGGGCTTTGCAACCCTTCGTTGAACCTCTTGAATATGGAAGGAAAGAAAGAAAATCTAAAAAAGCTTTTACCCCCAAAATCTCTCCTGTTAATAAAAAAACATCACGATAAGGGACCAGAATCGGTATAGCTCCCGGGTGGATCAGGGAAGGCCAGTTTGACTATGATAAAAAAAATCATTGAGAAAACGAACAGGTGGCCTTGGTAATAAAGAACATCAGCAAGAACACACGCGCTCACGGTGAACATATGATTCAATCGGGAAGAGGGCTAAGGGATGGCCGGTTAATAATTCATGGTAGGAACGCGAAGGGGAGGAGTATATTTGACTGGTTGCTAGATAAAAAAAAGAACAGCTTACGAAAGGCTACAGCAACGACATGATAGCGACGTAAATAATATTTAGTGGGAAGGAGGTCTCAACTCTGGTTCGAGAAGGAGAAATAAACACTGACAGAACCCTAAAGAGGATGACAAAAGATAGGAGATCTAAAGAATCCCAAAACACCTTAGGGTGAGGAAAAAGAAAAAAGGGAAAAGCAAAAGGGGTTTAAAGCTTTCTGTGGGTCAAAGTTCGGTAGGGGGATAATAATAAACCTGAGAACTCAAAAGGCGTAAAAAAGAACTATGAAAAGAGGGTAAGTGTCCCGGTCCGTCGGAAAAATTACTTCTGTCATAGCGATCGGCTGATGGGTCCTCCGTGAGAAGGAAACAAGTCCAGGGTGACCGAAGGGGGAATTCTCGCTTTAAATATTGCCTGCTTTAAAGTAAAAGAACATCTTTGGAAGGCGGGAAGCAAGGGGGGACACAAGTGAACGCTTGGGTCTCGGCTTTGGGTTCAGGAAAGGATTGGAATGTTATAAACAAAGGGGGTGGGAAGTGCTTCCTAAAAAGAAAAGGAAGGCTGAAGGAAAAACCCATTGCAACAGAACGGGAAGGGGCTGGGGGAAGGGAGGGGGTAATTATGAGGATCCTGGGTTGTAAAAAAAGGGGTTTTAAAGAAAGAACTCCTATCCTCCTAGTGACAAAGGAGATGCCCACGGAAAAAGTGAAAAAAAAGGACCTGATGGTAACACTCGAGGCCCCATGGGGAAAGTAACCAAAAGGGAACTTTAATGTTATAGTTGGACCAAAGCATCAAGGGAGTCTTGGGAAAACTGCAAAAAAGACGAGGAAAAAAAACCCTGGAAATACGATAGGGGGGAAAAGCTGTTGCTATTCGGTGAGGGGTGAATCAAAAAGATACCTGTGGAATAACCTAGAATCTGGCATGTGGTGGGGGGGGGTGGGGGGTGGGAACAACTGCCCTTTTGACATGAAATGGTACAAGGAGAATGAAAAAAGCATTGAAAACACACATTACACCCAGGAAAAAGTCTATGAAGGACAAAGGGAGTCCTCTCAACCCTACAGACTGGGTTTTGAATCGCAAATCGCGGGAACCAATAGGAAGCGAGCTGAACTAAATAGGCAAGCGGTGAATCTTTTTTTGTCAGGGGGGAAACGGACGGGAGGAGGAGAACATCGTCTTCTGAAAGCCTGCAAAACAGAAATAAATGAAGATCACCATTGTTGTCTGACACAAAATCACTGAGGTGAGTCAAAGCTGGACAGTTTGACCCAATGATCCAAATAAAAATAAACGTGGCCGAAAAAAAAATAAAGTTAGGGGGGCGGGGTTTTGGGAAGGCTCTTCCTGCAAGGCCCGAGGCGGCCGAAAAAAACTGCTAAAATTGGGGGGGAGGGGAGAAAGTGGAAGCAAAATGTAAATTAGTTCCTGAATAGGGGGGAGGATCGAACAAAAAAAAGGCTGTCGGTTAAACGACCTGCTCAATCATGCAGGGCTGGAGGGGGGGGGTACACTCAATGGGGACACGGGGAATAGGACTAGAGTCGTAAGTTAGGTTTTCCGTGAAAGGCTGAACAAAAGTCAAAGGAGAATCGAGAGCTGTGTCCAAAAGGTGGTTATGAAGGGGAAACTTGAAAATCGTTACTCATTTCAAAGAGACACCGAGGAAAAGAAGCCAGGGTCATATCTGGGGTTAAGCCCTGGGGGACTGCATTTTCAACGTCGGGGAAGGATAAAGGAAAGCTCAGTTAGATTAGGACACCTGCGACGCTTGGACAGTGTTTTATGATCTTATTCCAAAAAAAAAGAACTTTTGGCCCAAAAAGGGAAGAGAAAAACTAAATACCATACTGCGACGTGAACCTGCAAATGTGGGTGTGGGGGGTAGGGGGCACCGGCACAAAGCCTCTTTCCGAAAAAGTAAACAAAGGGGACTCTAAAGTTTTCTAAGTTTCCACGAGACCGAACTGAAGGGGTGGGGAAAAAGAACAAAGAGACGGGGATAACAAAAAAAAAGTGAGTTCTTTGTTGGGGCGACCATACTAAGGTTATGAACCCAAGTGCGGCGGGGAAGGGTCAAACAAAGACGCCGGCTATATCTTGGGGGGGGTATCATTGAAAGGGGGGCCAAAGTTGGGTCACCATAGGTGGCGGCGGGGGCCTTGAAGAACTTAAAAAGGTGAGATCAAGAACCTTGTGTACTTGAAAAGTGAACTGGGAAAGGGGGTGTAAAAAAGAAAACTGACACCCCGTTGATTTGGTGGTGGGGGAAAAGCCTCCATGTGGGAGTCTTGGAAGACGATACTCCCGGGGGGCGGGGTTTTGCATAAAGGAAATTTTTGAAAAAAAAACGGCTTCGGAGGGGAGAAGAGGTTGGGGGGAAGGGTACTCAGGGCCGCTGCACTAGCAAGCCTCATTCCAACGAAGCGGAAGGGTACTGGTTTACTTTCAAAACGTATCTTGGGGGGGACTTTGTTCTGAGGGAATCAGGATGGGGGGAGGGTGAAAGAAAGAATCAACCATGTTTCAAAGGTATGTCGGAGAAAGGAGACCAAGGTATACTTGCAACGAAAAAATACCGGAAACAGAAGAAGCATGGGAAAAACGAAACTTTGAGAGACCCTTAAGAAAAACATCGTCGGGAACAGGTTTTTGGAGTCTTTTGCGGCCAGAATCGATAAACCAAGCGGAGGAGGAGGAGGAGGGAGAGTCCTGCTCCAATACTAAGGGGAACTAAATGGGGGGGAAGAAAGGATGAGGTACTTGTATAGTTATGTCAAGTTTCGTGGGGTCATCAGGGTGGAGGTTCAGGGGGACCCGCCGGGCAATATAAGAGGGAACTTATCTGGAGGGAAAAATTTGGAGAAAAAGGAGGGGGTGGGAAAACCACCTGACATAAACTTATCCAGACAATAACACATAACAAAGCTCAAGGGGCAAAAGTAAAAAAACTGACATGGATAGGTAATGATTTGTCCGTTAGGGGGTTAAAAGAGTTCCTGAAAAGGGGACAAAAAGAACTTATTCACCGTTAAGGACGCCGGACATCTAAAGTAAAATGGAATGAAAGGAAACCTTGATTTCTCCAGGAACGAATAACAGGTCTGACCAAATCAACGGCTGTTTCAAGGTATTATTTGGGGGCAACCGAAAAATCAATGTCCCCCATGAAGAGTGAAAAGGGAGGAAAAAAAGTTAAGTGAAAAAAAAAAAAAAGGTCCCTAGAAGAAAAAGACACCGGTCCCGGTATCTTTCAACAACAAAGGGAACTTGTTATGGGAGACTGTTAAAAAATATGATTGAGGAGGATGTTGGGGGGGGGGGGGTGAAAGCCCGGATTGGTGGGGTGAATAACCCGGGAGATTAGGGAAAAAAAAGAAAAAAAAGGGGAGGGATGGTATAAGAAGATTGGGACTATCCTTGTCGTTCAAACAAAACGTGGGGGGTGAGAAAGATAGGGGAAAAAGAATAAAATTGTCCATTATAATTCGATCCCTTTTTACAAAATGGGGGGGGGGGGGGAAAGACTGGAAAGGTAGACTAATTTCAACAAACAACCAATGCGGAAAAAAAGGCGCAGTCAGAAATATATAGACATGAGGGACAGGGTATTTAACAAACCGATAGGGGGTTTTAAGGGGGCCCGAGGAAGAGTTGGACTCTGCCTTTAAGCGATCGGCACGAACAAAAAAGTACTCGGACTAAAATGGGTAAAAGGATATACACTTGCAGACTTGCCTCCTGTGTGGGAAAAAACTCTTGGAGGGGGAAAAATCAGGGGGGGAGAAAATTTTACCAGATAATACACCGGGTTAAAATCATTAGAATAAAATGTCATGGGGCCCAGAGGAAGGTGGCTTTCAAAAAAAGAGGGGAAATAGGAAAGTCAAAATAAAATCTTGAACATGAATAATAACAGTGAGAAGGTAAGCAATATCGGGAGGGAAAAAAAGGAAAAAAAAAGGACCCCCCTGATGCTCTAGAAAGTAGATATCCAAGATCAGAAAGGGTCGCACTAATGACCAAAATGGAGCAGGGAGTGAAAGCTTTGGAAAGAAGGGGAAGGCGGACGGACTATCAAACAGCCCAGTATTTTTGGGGAGGGGGGGGGGGATCCACTCGGCAGGGAAGAAGAAAGGGGTATTTGTCATTCTTACATAAACGGTTAATGGAAAAAATGAGGGGGAAGGGTCATAACAGGAGATAGTTATGATAGGGGAAAATGCTTAGAATACTAAACCGCCTAGTTGAAAAGACGAAACTGGAAAGGGAATAAGTTAAAACTTTCCTGAAGGCTCGATGAAGAAAATTGGTAAAGACTGATGACATAAAAGGAAAAAAGAAGGCTGGGTACGGGGCTGTTTTCAAAGTACCGAATAAAAGAAAGGTGGTTTAACCGTCTCCTCTCTACGGAAGGGGAATAACGTGGTTGGAAATGGGAGGAAAGGGAACTGCCTGCCCAGTCCAATGAAGGGGCATGTCAAAAAAGAGAGGAGGACAAAGGGATTAAAGGGGGGGCGGTTATTGTCTTCAATATCTGATGTAATACGGGGAGGGGCAAGATGAGAAGGCACACAAGGAGGGGAACAGTTCGGTGACCGAAGTCAAGGAGCCAAGGAGAACTTGGAGGGGGTAACCATTTCAGGACATTAACAAGAAGAGTTGAAAACTCTGGTGAAAAAAAAATCAAAGGGGCAGAAGGAAGGGGGTACCATATCACGAGACACGTTTGGAAAACGGGGTTGAGGGGGGACAAATGTTCGAGGAACAGTTTGGAAGTGAGGTCCGAAAAATGCCAGGGTACCAAAGGGCGAGAACGAGAGGACCATACAGAATAAAGACGTTCGTATCCAATGGTCTAGCAGTTCTACTTCCCGGTTTTTGGAGTGAGAAATTGACGAAAACCAAGGGGGGGGGAAATACGTGGCATTTGAAGCCTAACAAGAAGGAAGAAAGCTCAAAAAAAAGCCTATGGGGGGGAGAGAAAACTCGTCCCCCTTTAGTATGGGGAAGAAAAAATCAAAAAGGCAAGGGGGGGGGAACTGAGAAAAGGGAAAAAAGTCACTGATAATGGACTTGTGGTTCCAAGGAATTAACACACATCTGAAAAGAAAAAGAGATCAAGGGTTTCATGACGGCAGGTATTAAGAGGAAATAGTGAGTGGGGAAAAAAGTGATTGACAACGATGGTCGAGACTTCTAAAAACACCTACAAGGATACAACCAATAAGATGAAGGAAAAAAGGAATAGAAAACAAGATGACCGAGCGCTATTCCTCCGAATGGGGGAAGCAAGGTTGGATGAAAATGGCAAGGGGGGTGGGGAGAAACATCCTAAACAAATTCGGAAAAAAAAAAAAGATTTGAGGGACTGGACAGTTGATAAACGAGACTCTTTCGGCGGGGTAATCCTTTTACTAAAACAAGTCAAAGGACAACGCCAAAATGTCCGTCGCAGAAAAGACATTGCCTTCTTTGGGAAAATTTACATAAACAGAGGGGGGGGGCCGATTGCAAGTAACACAAAAAAAGAAAGGGAGCTTTTTGGAGCGTATAATCTGTTAAGGACCAGGAAAAGTGATGATAAAAAAAGGGGGGGAAAAGTGGGCTTTTCAAAAAACCCCTGGAGTATACAGAGAAGCACCAGAGGGTACAGATGGCGGTGGGGATTGAATTGTACTTGGAGGAGATACCTGGGAAACTTCATGCAGGAACAGAGAACAGGAAGGACCGACCAATTGACAATAAGGCAACCGGAAAGGGGAGAAGATTTGAATAGTCCACATCGACACACTGAAGAGGGGCAGTAAACAAAAATGGGAAAAAATCGGAACGAAGGGGGACTCACAAAGCATCAAAGATCTTTGTCATGAGAAATGCCTTCGTACAAAAAAGGGGAGATGTGCAATGTTATAAATATCTTGCAATAGTCTATGGGACGTATTCAAAAACAAAAGGGGAAAAAACCGGCAGCATCAGGGGAAACAGTAATTTGGCCCTGTTTTCCCTAGAAGAGAACGTTTTGGGCACAGGCTTTTAAAGAAAAATTCACAGTGTCAAAACATTACACCATAGCGACAAAAAAAAAAAAAGGCTAGTAAGAAACTGTTTGCAATACCGTTCGAAAGATACCAATTAAAGGGGGACTAGGCCCGCTTTCACATTTCAAAAAGACACCCAGAAATGAAACAGAGAGCCGCAGATCTTTGGGGGTAATGCGGTTCACCTTCTGATCAAACATCGTTAAGGTAAAATCGCAGGAAGGGAAGAGGACAGAATCCAAAAGAGGTGAGAGGAAAATCAGGGTGTCCTAAAAGTGTTGATGAGAATAAAAAAGAGTAAAGTTGTCCAAACATAATAAATGAGGGGTGCACGGGGGGCGGGAGCGTTGGGAGGGGGGGGGGGGGTAACTTATCTTCCAGGCAAAACGGCAATGCTAAAACTCCAGGGCTCATTGTTGGGGGGAGGCGTTTGCATAAATACGGGGGAACAAGAGGAGAGGGAGGGATGGGATGACAAGGAATTCTCAGGATTCTTTGGGCTACCCAATCAGAGCTGGGGTGGAATCAGCAATTGGGTTAAAAAAAAAAAAACCGCCTGAAAAGATTGGGCCTGAGGATGGTAACTGTTAGAGGGCGCTAACCACAAGATGACGTTTATGGCCTGAAGTACGCAATGTGTTAGTGGTAAAAACTTTTGGACACGGTAGAAATTCACCGTATAACGGGCAAAGGGGGGGGGTAAGCGGACTCAGTTTAGTCTTTTTGGACAGAAATTGGGGGCAAATGTGAAGAGGAGAATTAGGGAGGAAATCGGCCGTCTTTACAGGAACGGGTTTGGGAGAACTGCGGGGAGGGGGGTGGAAGTTGGAACAACAGTATTTTTTGGGAAGTACCCAATGTTGCAGCATGCATACGAAAAAGTGCGCTTTCTACTGGGCATTTTGGAAAGGTTGCCTGCACGTCCATCTCCCTTTCAAAAAAAAAAAGGGGGGAAATAAGAGTGAAGAAGTTGTTTCTAAATGTACAGAGAGATAAAAAGGAAAAAGGTGTAACGGAAGGATAACTTTTATAAGCAGAAGCCTTGATCGTTAGTGGTGGGGGGGAGAGATAAAAGGTAAGGGACTGCGCCTTGAGGGAAAAAAACAAAAGGAAGGAGAAATGGGAACATAGATCCCATACTAAGTTAACGGTTGGGTTGAAAACCAAAGGTGTTCAGGGGCTGACCTGAAGTAAAGACTGACCTTACTCAAAAGAGTTCAAAAAAAGAATTTTCGGTGGTTTGCATAAAAGAAACCGCGCAGTGGGGAGAAGAAATTAGGAGGGTATTCTTACTTCCGGATACTAGAGAAGGAATGGGGAAAAAAAAAAAAAGGAAAAATTGTTAAAAAACAAACGAGAATCACGGACTTCCTTAAGAAAGCTCAAGATGGGGGGGGGCAAGTTGAAAATGAGGGCGCTTCAAAAAAAGAAAGGGGGACATAAAGAAGGAAATCATCCAGGTCTTAGGGGGATACTTAAGACTTAATTTTTTTGTCTTTGTTCATTGGAATTTCTGTATCGTTATGGTCAGGGGAAAAAAAGCAAATAAAAAAAAGGGTGAGGAGAGGTGTCCGGACGGAAGGCAAGATTATACGGAACAGGTCTGTAAAAAAAAAAAAAGGGAAACGTAAGAATCAAAGGGGAGGAACAAACGACTAGAAGATCTACAGACACTCACGATACTCAAGATGTAATAAAGGAGGGTTGGCAGAGTTTGCGCCCTCTAAGAGACAACAAAAAAGAGGAAGGAAAAGATACCTTGCGCAACCGGCAAAAAAGAGGAAGGGGTTATAAGGGGTATGGAGGGAGTTAATAATTATGTCAAGTTTACGTTTTGAAATCAATAAAAAGGATAAGTTTAACGGGGGAAAAAGGGTTTCCCGGGCAAGTAGAGAGGAGTGAAGACCGAAAATTCAGAAAAGAGGGGGGGGGATTAACGAAAAAAGAACTTTGGGAAACATGCCAAGGGACAAAAAAGCAGATTCATCCAATTAAAAATCGGCCCGGAATTGAATTTTTAAACGGTAGGTTTGGGGTAGCGCAGGCGGCCTTTCACGGCCAAAGCTAAAGGACACGTGGAAGACTTTTGGGAGCTTTGAGGAAGGAATGCAAAAAGTGAAGGCGAGGAGCGAGAATACAACACAAAAAAACAGGACCAGGCGGGGGAAAAGCACAGGAAAAATTCAAGAAAGTTACAACAAACGGGGCCCCATTCAGAAGACCGTATGGTAGGTATTGAAAAAGAGGAAAAATCCTAAAGGGTCCCGGTGGAATGCAAAGGAAAAAAAAAAGTACCGTGATTTCAAAAAAATGAACGTAATTAGGTGTGAGCTGAAAGGGGAAACAATTATTAGGGAAGATGGTATTTGGGGAGGCCCTTAAAGCAGCATGGGTTATAAAACAGGCGAGGGTGCAAACAGAAAGACAAGGCATCTTATAAAAAGGGGTGCTATAAATCTTTCCAAAAAAAAATGGGGGATAGAAGGGAATTATAAAAACTGTTATCATAGAATAAAGGGGGGGGAAATTGTGGGCGATTGGATAAGTGGCGGTTGGAAAAGGAAAATAATGGAAAAAAATTAACCATACATTGATTGGGTATTTCACAAAATACTGGGGGGGGGGGGGGGGGGGAAAGGCCGGGAAAAGCGTTAAGAGGAAGAAGGACGCACTCTGAAATTAACGTGAAAAAGGGAAGTAAGAAAAATAAAAGCTCTTGTGTGCAAAAACTGGGAAAAAGATAACGGGAAAGTGACTGGTTCTTCAGGTCAGGTAAGGGAATGGACCAAGTTTTGGGAAGGATAACACCAGGGGGGCAGGATAGGGTGAAAAGTGCACGATATCAGGGGGCTTTCAGCGAAAGATAAAGAGGGGGTCGTCCTGAATTGAAAAAGGAAGGTAATAACATAGAGGGGGAAAGCAATACTATAGATGTGGAAAAGGGACGAGAAAGGAAAGTACCAGAAAACCACTTCT
>Ga0179591_1374393_pt1 | contig 12909 bp, 8 predicted proteins | sample CZOMad2_1_08_16f_FD_182891 | JGI IMG/M metagenome (GOLD analysis project Ga0179591, IMG submission 182891) | Vadose zone soil fungal communities from Angelo Coast Range Reserve, California, USA - CZOMad2_1_08_16fungal (PacBio error correction) | ecosystem: Environmental > Terrestrial > Soil >...
CCTTCCTATTCATCTTTTCTCCATACGCTTCTGCCCCTCTCTTAAAGCGACGAAAATAGGCCGGTGCCAAGAGAAACAAACGAGAGGGTCTTTAGGTCCTCGCAACTGAGGCGACGGAGAACATGGGGTCAACCACCAACCTCGTGAACAATCCCGTTCTTCGGCGGGAACGGTCCTAAGGCACAGAAACCGGCAAAAGACCCCATCCGGACGGGCCGTAGAGCCATCGGAAGGTTACACCATCCCATTCCTCCGCAAGCACCGGATCCGATCAAGAGTCACCCTGAAAAACACGTGGGAATCTCAGAAAGTATACGTCCCTGGAAAGAGCACCACCATTCGGAGACGGAGCAGCGGGAAACGGTTACGGGACTAACCTCCTAGTGAGTACTTACTAACGACTCCTAGAGTCGCATCGGGAGGAAAGAAACTAGGTACAACACGAAATACACTAGTCACTTGTCTCCGTAGAAGCCGAGCGTTTTCAAGCAGATTGAAAAAGGGCTCCTTAGGCAGCCTGTATTGGCGAGACCCTCAACCTACTTCTAACGGCCCCGTAGAACACCGACAAAAAGCGGGGATCTGAAGAGATCAGTAACGAAAGTTAGTATGGTGCTCCCTGGGTATCCCTCCGCGAGGAACTAGGAGGCGGGGGTCGGGGAAGGGGCTAAATCTGAGGGGAACAACCCTCTCGGGCGAGTTTCATAGTAAGTATGAGAAAAAAATAGAAACCCTATATCTTATGCTCTCTCGTCTCTCAACTGATCACTGGAACCGTGTGGAGGTTGTTGGAGGGGGGTGGGTTGTTGCAGGGGACTAACATGGGTAGCCATTGGTAGTATTTCGCTCTATAATGATTGTTCCTCAAAAAAAGTGTCGGACCTAGGACCGACACGTGGTCTTAGAACGGTGGGTAAAAAGCAAACGAAACGGATGAAGGGGGGAAGTTGCCCTGCATTGGGGGGTATCCAGTTCTGCTTCTTTAACACCTGAAGGGGTCGTATCGCGGGGGTAGGCGTGTAAGAAAAAAATTAGAGAGGGGAAGGTTCTACCACTTGTGAGACAAGAGGAAAGACAACTGAGGGATATGGTCTACCATCGAAGGGTATGGCAGAAAGAGGGGGGGGATCATCGCGAGAAGCGAAGGAGCATAAGCATCGTGGGACGGAAGGGTAGGCTTGTAGCAGAGTTCCAAGAAGTTGGGGACAATTAACGCCTGGCCATACGTTTCGAGGAAGGGTATTGGCTCGAAATGTGCCGAAGGAGGAGCCCGGGACCAGGGACGGGGTGGACGGGTGATCAGAAATTGGCCGGGTGCAAGGAAACAGGGGGCAAGCTGAAGAGGGGGGGGGGGGGGGGGGGGGGGGGGGGGGGGGGGGAGGTGGGGGGGTTGGGGGGGGGGCGGTGTTGATGTCAGGATGGCCGGAGAGAGGGGACCGATGTTCAAAGGGTCCACGAACGTAGAAAGGGGCAACGTCGGCAAGGGGCAGGGATTCTTCTGCGAGACGCAAAACACGGCGGGCGAGTAGGGCGTAACCCTTAAAAGAAGCGGGAACCGTTAGGGCCTCCGTCACATTGGAGAGGGAAAGGGGGATTGCGCCGTGGGTACGGGTTGGGTAAAAACGGCGCTAGCTCAGAGACACGGCAACTAGAAGCGTGGCTCATTTATTTAGCTAAATCATGCGAAACTGGTGTGGTTTGTGGGGGAAAACAGTGATCCAGGGCGGAGGGAATTAAGGATTGGCAAGATCCCACTCCTATACCGAAGGTTCTGTAAGAAAAATACGGGTGAACACCTAGAGGAAGAAACGGTACACTCAGAGAGGAGGAAGACGGGGTTATTGAGGTGGTCATGATGAAAAGTGTGCCCCTCAGAACCAGTTCGGGAGAGGGACAAATATCTCTAATCGCTCTTGGATATTTACGAAAACAAATGGGGGGGGGGTATCCGCCTTAAATCGTTGCAACCAGACCAGAAATAAAAGCCCGTTGGGGGGAACCTAAAGAGACAGAAAGATCTAAACAACAACGAGGAGGAGGAAGAGGTTTCATCTTCCCAACTGCATACGGCAGGAAGGGGGGAGATATCAGGGGGGAAAACGACAAGGGCACAAAGGTGCCGATGCACTCTCTCTTCTGAGCTCTGGCTGTTCTAAGGATGACCTAAGGTTGGGGGGACTGTGGTGCTCCTAGGATCGCCCACTGAAACAAAGAAGTCCTCTCTCTTTTCGAGTTAAAGTAGTTCGGAAAGGAGCGGGAGGGAAAAGGAACGGATAGGAAAGTGATCAGAGTGGCAAACTTTCAATCGAGAAGGATTTAATAGGAACACCACCACAACTGGGTTAGCTTACGATGAGCCATGAAGCCAACTGGCGGCAGAGGTCACTACACGCGAGACTGGCCGGTATCGTAAACACCCTACCCTTGAACTCAAGGAGACGGAAAAAGATCGGAAGGTGACGGTGTTCAGGTCAAAATTCTACTTAGAAGTAGATCTAGATAAAGAAGGAGGGGGCTGAGTAACCAGACAGAAGACAGGCCTGACGGTTGCTCTTACCCATATTCAGAAACATTTGTCAACTCAAGGGGGAAAGAATAAGGTCAGAGAAAACGGGAAACAGGAGAGGTGCAAAAAATCTTCTCTAGGCACACTCGCAGGGGAATATCACAACCTATAAACAATTCAAAGGTGGAGGAAAAACCAGGGATAAAGAAATCAGGGAAAGAAGCACTGAAACAGGTCAAAAAGGGTTAGGGGGGATGTCAACCAATAGCTTAACGAGAGCAGACAAACGAAGAAAAAAATTAAAAAAAAAATTGAATGGGCAAGGATAGGTAGTCAAAAAGGGTGAGGGGTGAAACGAGATACAGGGAAGTAGAGTGTCGATGAGACACGGGGAGAGAATCCAAACTTAAAGGACCTTAAAGCCCGCTATCGGAGGGGCAAAAAATTCGGGTCGTACAAAGCTACGGATAAAAAACGGAATGAACTAAAGGATGAGACGCATGAGTTCTGACCCCACCCCCCAGTAAAAAACCTTAACACCAAGAAGAGGAGAGCCCTTCTAGGAAGGGAAAACCCCCTAGAGGAAAGAAGGAAGTAGACAACAGTTGATGCAAACTGTTGGTGCACACCTCCATCGGAAAGGAGTAATCCAAAAAAACCACAACCCACCCCCAAGGGTTGGGATAAGTGGTCCGATCCTGAGAGGGGAGAATACTATCGGAGTCGGGGGGGGGGCTAGCTGAAAATGTATCGACAACTCGTATCCGACTTTTGCTTCTGAAATACCCAGGCCCGAGAACCAGTCTAGAGGGGGCGGGTTCTGATTCTCACAGGTCCACGAACACATTCATCGCGTATAAAGAAAGGGATGGGTGCAAGGGGGGGCTCAAGGGGGAAAATCGGGGTGTGACGAGGACGCGTGTCCATAGGAGGAAGAGCGGGAAAGAGGGACTGAAAAAGAGCGGGTCTCTAACCTTAAAGAGGGGAATAGCGGTCGGACTGGATGGCAAAGGCAAGACAGCCTCTCGTAAGGGTACAAAAAGAAACTGAGGGACGGGTTCTAGGGTGGGAAGTTCGCTGAAGAAAGAAGTGAAGTCATCCCCGGGGGATGTGTTCAGAAGGAGGGATTGGTCAAGTGTTTGCGAAAAAGGAAAAAAAAGGGTATTCCATGTAAACTTATAGTCAACTGATACGAGCTAGGGAGGGGAGTAATAAAATGGAAGAGGTAAAGGTCAAATAGCGACCGCCAGGAATCAAAAGAGCGGGTCGAATTAGAAAAACAAGGGGGGGGGAGTCTGACTGAACCTCGAGTCATTCCATGAGCTGGTAACGGAGTGGGGGGGGTGGGGGGAAAATGCGGTGGAAAAAGGAGAAGGTGGAGGGAACTTACAACTGGCTATCGTTTTACACCTAAAAATAAGACCTGAGATTTTCGCGTGCGGGGCCCGAAGGTCTGGGGATCAAAGAGGTTTGAAACGAGCAAATATAGCGAAGAAAAACAAAAACTGAGGGGAGGGGGGAGGGGGGAAAAAATGGTAAGTCTCTCTCGGGTATCACAAAGGGAGGGGCCTGTTAAGAGAAGACCCCACAGGGGACGTGAGGTGGAAAGGGAAAAAAAGAAAATGGGGGCTCAAAAGTCCGTCGCTCAGCCTCCTACTTTTTAAAAAAAAATCCCAGCCTCCCGAAAGGCCTGTAAGGGGGACGGGGGGGGGGGGGGGGAAGGATCCACCGTTTCTCGGCGCGAAAAGAAACGACATTAGAAATAGAGCGTGGGGAGTAACGAATCGAATTTACCGAGAGGATGCAAACGGAAAGCCTACACTCAGTACAGAGACACCGGTAAAGGTAAAAAAAACCAGGGACTCTTCTAGGAAAAGCAACAAATAGGCCTCCAAGAGAATGGGAGAGGAAACAAGGAGGGGGAGGAAGGGAAACGGAAAGACTAAATGTCTAGAATGCCGAGGAGTGTTCAGAGGGACTAGAAGAGAGACCCGCAAAATCGGGAACAACGCTCTAAGAAGCTTGGCTTTAGCGATTCTGACGGAGGGTGGCAGAACATTTTAATAAATTGGGGGCACGGCGACCATGATCATGCAGCATAAAAACAGATGAGAGAGCCCCGGGAAGCAAGGGGAAGGACTGGAAGAATACAGTCGATTGGAGTCGGTGGAGAACAGGAAAAATTCATACGCTCGTATATATATTGGGATATTCCGGAAATAGGAGTTAACGAGAGAAGAGGTGAGGGGGCCCTCTGAGTCTGGACAGAAAAGCCTATATCCATGTAATACTCGCGGAGAAATCTTGGAGAGGAGGACGGTAGAACGGGAATTTGGCGTGTGGAGGGGAGGGAAATCTTATTGGGGGTAGGATCCGGAGGGGTAAAAGAAACATTTTTAGGGAGAGAGAAAGGGAGGTGGGTTCAACTTCACCTCCTACGGGGGATCACAGCCGCCGGCGTGGGGAAAGGAAAGTTTTGATAGGATCCTCGGATTGAGAGGAATAGGGGAGAAAGACCTAGTAGCCGGGGGGCGTGAGGGACAATTCAAGTCTATGGGGGGGTCGGGTCTAGGGGGCTTCCGGTCGATAATGAGACGAGGACAGTTTGGAAAGAAAAATGAAGAAAATCGATATGTTTCTACCCTACGGATTGCGGTATCAGACGGCTTGAAGCACCTCTACCCCAGCAGCTGACGGGAAGAGGACCGGGATGGTGGAAAGCGAGTAGGAACGAGGGCAAGGGGTGCTCAAAAGGAACGCCTGACAAAGTTCCCATGCCTTAGGGGATGACGACCCGGTAATTAGAATGTATACAAGGAAAAGGGGGGTAGGAGAGGGGAAACAGCCCCTGACGGTCAGGGAAAAGCATCGACTAAGAGGGATGATTTCGAGGGGGGAGTTACCTCGGGAGTTGAATCACTCTTTTAAGAACAAGGGGGGAGAGACTTGTACCGGGCAAATCGGAGAGGTCATAGAGGGCCTGGAGGGGAGAAGAGAGGGCACCTTAAGAAATAGGGGAAGGGAGAGGCCTCCGTCACATGGGGGGAAAAGGAAGGAAACTTGATTAATCGAAGTTAGTGAAAGGAGGGGAATAGAAGGTATAGGCACCCAAGAGATGGAAGTCGAGGAATCCATGGATTAGTCGCCTTCATTAAAACCAATTTGGGGGGGGGGTTTCAGACAGGAAAGCAGCGGGAGATTTTTTTCCAATTCCACTCAGAGAAAGAATCACGAAAATTGATTCCCATAACTCTAAAACGCTACCTAACAAAAGACTAAGGGGAAACAGCAGAAGGGGTGGCCGGGGTGTGCTCGGGGGGGAGGGGAAAATTGCAATTGGCACCTCTACCAAAAGTGACTGGAAGAGGGACAGAAGCTGACTAATCCGAGCGAGAAGGCACGAAAAGTTTTGGGTATACTGGCTGAGATGGGAACAGCCAAGAATGAGCCAAAGTTTGGGCTCTATTGAATCGCATCGAGACTACATCACAAAGATTAGGAAAGGAGAGGGCTTCGGGACCACTAGCTAAAAAAACCTTGGATGGGCCTTCTTTGGGGGGACACTCTACTAAAGCTTAAACATTTTTCGAAGGAATAATCCGACCGAAAAGGATTGCTGCGGGGTACGGGCTCTGGAGAGGGGGGAGATTTTTCCCTATCACTCTAACCGAAAGCACAACGGAAGACATGGGAAAGAGGGGGCTCTGGGAAAAAGTAGGGGGGATTGGGGTTCAGTCAGTGGAGGGGGGTGAAGCGAAAGTCCTTACTATACTGGTGGTCTGTGCCGCATAAAAGGGGGAAAGAATAAAATGAAATAGTGCAAGCAAAAAGGAAAGAAAAAGGGGAACTTCTCCGCCCAATAGAGAAGTGAGGAATGAAGATTCTATCTTTCCAGGAATCAGTCTCCCTACGGAAAAACGCACCTACCCTGGACCAAAAGGCTAGGGGGAAAAGACTGAGAGGGCTGGTAGTCCGTCACTGTGATTCCTATTGTGAAAAAATTTGACTATCTCTATAAGATCCATCTTGCTTATTCAGCAAATAACTAATATCGAAAAGAAGGAAGGACGTTAATTTCAGGGTAACCTCGGACGAATCTTGAAGTCAGCCTAAAAACTCAAAAACTAACCGCAGCTAGGTCAAGAGAGAGTGTCTATTCACCGGGCGGATCAACCTTCGAGAAAAAAGGAAAAGGGAGGGGAAGAAAGAAGACTAAAAAACTAAATAGACTTAAACCCTTGGTTCCGGGAGGAACCACATGGCGACGAGATCTGACACTCCGAAGAGCGGAAGAAAAAAGGATGGAGTTAAAACTTTCAACGAAAAAGACCAATTGACTCAAACTTGGGTAGAAAATATAGAGAAAGGGGAAAAAATGTATGGGGATGGGGGAAAACTGTCGCTAGACTTTGCATACTCTAAATTAAAAGGGGAAAGAAGACTAGAAATGAACTTACTCTCCATTAAAAAGACCGTAAAAACCCGCCCCAGCTGAAGTGTCGACTGGGGGTCACTTTCTACGCTAACTCTCCTATCCAGAAAAAGTTCATTTACAAGAGTCGGCCAAAGGCTTAGTGGAGTGAGGACAGGACCATTCAAAACTCCCTGATTGACAAGAGGTTTTCTGATATCGCCAAATAATCTAGGAAGGAGCAAGAAACGAAAAGTGGGGACGGGTCCATGGTAAGGGGAAACGATCTGGGAATATATCTCTGGCGTGTCTAGCTGGACTCAAAGGAAGTAGAAAAAAAGAGGGCGAGGAACTGAAAAGAAAAAAATTCAAGGCCAAACTTCTCTAGAAGAGGGAAATGCGGGGCTACCGGGAAAAGCCTACGATAAAAAATAGATCAGAAGGTCTGACGAAAATCAGGGGGATTTGGTGCGGTGGAACTAAAGGTTGTGAGACAGAGGAAGGGGACACTCGGGGAAGAGATGATTTAATTCTAGAGGGTTCGGGAAACACTAGTGTACCGATCGTCGCCGAGATCAAAAAACTACGAGGAACAAAAGGGTTGCAGAGGAGGGACCTTAGGAAAGACATCTCCAATGAACTATAGATCCTCTTTGGAGAGGGAAGACCAATCCTCTTCTGGCAGTTCTCAGGAAGAAAAAGGGGGTTGTGCACCCCTCCAGGTAGGGGGGTTTATAAAAAGGAGCTGAGGCTCTGGGTCGGTAAGAGAAGGATAGCACACCATTTTGGGGTGCAAGGTAGAGTGTAATGACTCGAGGAGGGGGCAGGGGATAAATGGCAGATTAGGAAAAACGGCTGCGACCCCAACTAGTAAAGGGGAAAAATGGGGGGGGGTCTGGTTGGTCTGTTTGCCGGTGGGGAGGAAGGTTAAGGGAGAGAGGCAGGCTGGCTGTCTTTGGTTCCTAGGTTTTGGGACCACCCTTTCTTGAAAAAGACGGGCAGATTTTAGCAGGAATTTAGGGTCAACGCCTAAGATCTGGGGGAGGCCGGGTAAGGGGGGAAGACAAGGAGGGGGGGGGGTCGATCTGGAGAGGAAGGGGGGAGAACGAGGTGGACAAGACCCTGCATGAGATCGATAACAAAAAGGAGAAAATGATCAGCCTCGCCGCGAGGCTAGGGAAATCTTGGAGATAGGAGAATGGAACAGAAAGGAGAAAAAAAACTATCATGGAGTTGAACATGGGACGAAAATCTCCGTAAGGCTCTAAGTGAAAGGCGGGAAAAAGGAAAACATCGGCGCGCGAATCTACGCGTGGTTAAAACAAACACCTCGGAAACCGCCTACTCAGTATGCGTACGGAGGAGGAAAGTGACCGCAAGAAACCTTTCGCAAAGAGGACATTCTCCATGAAAAGATTTTTTCTGGGAAATCCATCAACTAACAAAGGGAATGGGGAAGAACTAGATCTCTAGTAGAAGGGTAAAAGGACCCTGGGGACGACTCTATTACTCAAAGACCTCTCATTAGAGGGGGAAAAAAAAGATAGGTCCAGGGTTTGAAACGACCCCCCTTAGATCTAGGCTAGAGCCTCTTTGCGTCCTGAAGTGAAATGAAGCTGAAGACAGAATGAGGACTGGCTCCTTCAATCTAGTCCTCTAGGGCCTTTCTTCAACTTCTGGGAGGAAGAGCTTTTTAAAGAAGAAGGTGGACGGAAGAAAGTATAAGCACCTTGAGAAATGAGATGTCAAGGGACAACGCTGGCACACATTTAGAACAATTAACAGCCATTGTTTCTGTAAGATCGAAGCGGTAGTAGGATTACTGAAAATTGGAAATAAGAATCATAGACCTGTCGAAAGAGGTTGATTCTCGTTCTCTTAAAAGAGGAATCAGATGGTTCTATCCGAACATAAAAGCTATCAAAAAATTCCGGTGAGAAGGAAGGGGGAGCTCTTCGAGGGGAAAACTAGGCAAAAGGGGCTTTTGCTAGGAAGGAGGTAGTTGTGGAAGCTAAAAACAGATTTTCAGAATGATGGAGAGAGAGACGGGATGGGGGTTCCGCAGAAGGTGCTCGCGCCTCTGGAGGAAGGGAAGGGGGAGAGAAGGGGGGGGGGTCAGGAGGGGATCCTCACGCGGAAGGGAAAAAAAGAGACGAGGTAAAGGCCGTGTGGAGTTGTGGGGGACAGGCTGTGGGAAAATCTCAAAGGTGACGGGGGGGAAACAAGATCTTAATTGTCGAGGGGCTTGAAAGGAGAAGAGGGGGGGGGGGAGCCGAGACCAAAAGTTGACATCTACAAAAGAGAAAGTCAGCGTCGGATCAATCTACTTTCAATGTCATGAGTGGGGGCGCCAAAAAAAAGAAGAAGAAAAAAAAATGCTTGAATCCTTCAGAGGGAGAAAAAAATCAAGCGCTAGGGTCGCTTCTGACGTGGTTGGCATCTTGGACGGACAGTGATGGTACAAAAACGACAGTTTTTAAATAAGCTGGTCCCATCGAGTGTCTAGAACAATGGGGGAAAAGTGGGAAAGGAGGCGGGAAGGGGCTCGAACATGGAAAATTGGTGTGAGGGTGATGACTCCCTACCCGGTTAACGGGGAAAGGTGGGAAAAATTGGGGCAGAGAGGGGGGAGTGTGGAGGTCTGGTGGGAAGAATTCTTTAAAACAGGCACGCTGGGAAAGACAAGGGTGGGTACGGACCTTCTCAGAAAAGAATCGGCTAAGAGGCAGGAGGGGGCGCACTCAGCCAAAGGGAGAGGGAAGTAGAACCGAAGCACACAGGGGACTTTAGTCCTCCTTCACCGGAACAACTTTAGGGAAGGAGTCCTTTCGTTATCACTTTGAAAGGTACCAGGGTAGTGGGGGAAAGGGGCGTCTGAGCGAGGGGCTCGTAGCTCTATTATAGAGGGGCGTGGGGCCATGGAACAGTATGATATCGAAAGGAGACCAAACGGGGGTTTGGGTGGGGTACCCTACAGGCAGGGAAAATCACTGAGAAAAAAAAGGGGGTTTCCTGAGAAAAAAAGGAGGAGTGGGCCCCTAGGAACCACTCTTAAGACGGGGAATAATTTATCACAAGCTCGACAACGAAGCAATCTAAGGGAAACTCATCACGTACCCGCGGGGATGGAAGCCTGGGGGTGAGAGGCGTTGGCAGATTCTGTAGGTTCCCCCCCCGGCTAACGAAGACGCTGTCAGCGGTGGGAGCCTGAGAAGGCAATATTCGGGAGACTTAAACGGGTTTTTCACGGTTCTTTGTCCAACCAGAAGCTTCCGTGGCATGGGAACTTGGGATATTTAGAGAGTCCTCGAAAACTCTTACTCAAAAAAAAAATTAATTAGGAATTAAAGAGAAGGAAGAGAAGGGCAATTAAAAAGACTCAAATTGGTCTGACGGGGAAGACGGAATGGTATAAACAGTGTTGGGAAGAAGAGACTACAGGAAGGAGGAGGACGCTCGGGACTTTCTCTAATTACGCACTTTTACTCGGGGGGTGGCCCTGCTCAAAGGAAAAAGGAGGCACACAACAACTTGGCATACTCTGGGACAAGGAAGGTGGCGGTTCAGGGGGGACCTGCGTTTCGAACGGATTGGGAAAAGGGGAACTCATCACGTTCCATCAGGCACCCTTCATGGCGGGGAGTGGGGAGGAAGTTATGGGGGGAAACCAAAAAAAAGGGAGCACTTTACGGGCCCATCGCATGGCGTGTCCGGGGACTAGAATCTGACTGAGAAAGGACTACCAGGGAAACAAGTAAACAACACGACACAAGACAGCAAAAAAGCTCTACTACAACCTTGCCGACAAAGGGGGGAATTCGTGAGGGAACTGTAAAAGATAAATTTAGTCATGGGACGATCAAAGAGCAAAAGAGGCGTATTCCGATACAAAAGTATATCGGAAAGATGCCAGGGGGAAACAAGGGGACCGGGTAAAACCTTTCTAAAGAGGAGGGTCACAGGAACTCACTGACTTCAATCACGAAAAGAACGGGCTTAATCGTCGCGGGGGGGGGCCAAGGCACCTCTTTATGGGCAGGCTCACCAAGGTCTACAAAAAGGAAAAAAGGTAGATTGGGAGAGAAAAAGTCGAGGGAGGAGGGACTCGTGGGCAAAAAAAAAAAAAAACCTGCTTGGGAAGTAGGAAAAAAAAACATTTCTCTGGAACAGAGAAAATCCTAGGAGAGACTCAGAGAGGGATTTGCAAATAAAAAGAAAGCCGGAGACAAGACGGAAACTCACTGAATTAGACAACGAGCCAGTGATCTAAGGGTCTATGAGAACAGAGGGGGAGGAGACGATGGAAGAGATAGACGCAAAGGCCCAAGCTAACAATCCGGACTCTGGCAGGAGGAATTTGACATTAAGTCACGCAGGAGAAGAAAAGAGGGGGCTCTAAGTTTCTAAGGAAGACTAGATAAGCAGGAAAAACTGTCGCTACCCAAGGAAATGGTGCGATAAAAACGGAGGGAGTAAAGAACCCAATGAAAAGAGCGCAGAAAGAAAAACTGGTGGAACAAAGAGAGGGGGGGGGGGTCGGAAAAACAATACAGAATACTGCAAAAGCCCAAGGGTTTCTCATGTGCGAAAAGGAGGAGAAATACAAAGGAAACGGACGTTGCGGAGCGCTACGAAAGAATAAAAGCAGATATAATATGGGGGAAAAGAATATAGCAAAGAAAATCAGGAAAAACGAAGGAGAAACTAGCTGGGAGGGGCGAAGCAAAGGGAACGCAAAGAAAACGAAAAAAATCTCGGTACGGTCTTCGGAAAGGAAGGTTGCTGTGTGGATTTTTCTCAAAAAACTTGAGGCGCGAAGTAGGGGAGGGGGGAAGGACAGAGGGGGCTCAGGACGGGGGAGATTCTTCACCATATGTTGAAGGGAGAGGAATTCCTCACTCAAGTAACGCTGGGAAGAGGGGAAAGTAGGGAAGGGGGTAAGGAAGAACCGAAGAGCTATCTGGTTCCTTAACTTAAAAGAAGGTCTTGCTCTCCGGCTCTACAAGGGGGTCGGTAGAAATTGAAGATCACAAAGGGGTGGACCGAGAAGGCTGGTGTTGATGTTGAATTGGGTAAAAGTTGGTAAATTTTCCCGGAAGAGTTAGGGGGGAGCTGTCGGGAGAAAACAGGGGCCCGATGGGAAGTCATTCCAGGAAAAAATAAGGTCGCAGGGAAAGGTAGAAGTGCGACAGGGATAAGCTCCTCCTCTCATAGATGACTTGATTGAATGGGTCCACTAGGGGGGGGCACAACAACGGGGGAGGGGTAGTATAACATGATGAGCGCTTAGAACAAAAACGCAGGGTCTATAGTGGGCTTGGGTAAACTAAGACTCAGGGAAAAGGGGCAGAGAGTGCGCTCATGGACTGATAAGATTTAAGAGCCTTCACTGACTTCACTAACCACAAAAACGGGGGAAGAAAGAGGGGGATAGGAAAGACAGGAAAGGAACAGACCGTGATCAAACTACCTAGGAATCGCTGAAAAAGAGACCACATAGAGGGGGCGGAGGGGGGAAAAAAAGAGACACGATCAGCGGTTAAGTACGCGGTACAGCGGGAAACTCGGATATAGCGCGTGGGGGTACAAAAAAAAATCGTGACACTCAACCTCAAATTCCTTACTCTCTTCCTAGAGAAGGGCAAAAGGGGGAAGAAAAGGGAAACGACATAAGGAGAAATAATCACGGGGGTTCCTCACTCTACAGGACCAGGCTCGGCACCACATAGCTCCTATCAACATCGGGGAAGGACACCTTTGGGGGAAACTGAGGAGGGACTCAAATAGCAGGCCAGAGAAAAAACGGGGGGGAAAGCGGCACAAAACCGAGTGGTTACCTGACAGGTACCCCGTAAGGGGGGAGAAAGCCTCCCGAGCGGATTACTTACGGGGGGGCCAAGAATCGTAAAAATAGGGGGATGTAAAGTGCAGAACTGAAAACAGCATAGAGGGACTCTTGCTGGACGATCTTTGGGAAAAGAATATTTTACTA
>Ga0179591_1156456_pt1 | contig 12908 bp, 9 predicted proteins | sample CZOMad2_1_08_16f_FD_182891 | JGI IMG/M metagenome (GOLD analysis project Ga0179591, IMG submission 182891) | Vadose zone soil fungal communities from Angelo Coast Range Reserve, California, USA - CZOMad2_1_08_16fungal (PacBio error correction) | ecosystem: Environmental > Terrestrial > Soil >...
AGGCCACGTACTGGTAGTCCTGACCAAAGCGCTTGTGCCCGGATATGGAGTTTTTAAAAAAGGGTAAGGAACGTCGGGGAGGCAGGGGACCAAGATTTGGACAAAAACTCACGACAGACCGCCTAGGAAGGACCACCGCGTTCAAAAGAGATTCTTGATACTGATAAAGCCAGGCGAAAAAAAAAAGCCCCATGGACGGGCCGCAACAGGACGACGTCTTCAGGCGATGGGTTCATAGCCTGCTGGTAAGAGCTTCATATAGGGACCTCGGGGGGCAACATAGAAGCCTCGATCTTGGGCCTGGAAAAAAGTATGCCCGGAAGCACAATGAGTTGGATCAAGTCGTGAACTCCGGAGCCTTTAGAAAAGACCTTTCCCAGAATCACTTCGAAGGGGGGGGGGGGAAAGAAAGTAACTCGCATTAATCCTTCTAAAAAGCGCCGTAGTTCACAGCGGAGGGGTGTGGTGGCGGTACCTTACTCCTCGGGTCCACTTGGCGTCCCAAGTAAACATCGAGGAATATCGGGAAGAGAAGAAATGGACTGAATGAGGAATCGGTTGTCAGCCAGGATCAAAAGCAAGGAGGATTCAAGCCTGGACAAGGCGCAGGGGGGGGGAGGAAAAGACAATTTCCTTCCGATGTAGTGGGATTTGCCTCTCGGACAGCCAAAGGGGGGATTAGCACGAAGTCCTGCTTTTTTCTGAGGGGGAAGGGCTGGAGGGGCGTGAACGTTCTGGCAACTGAGGGCGCGGTTTCGAGAGGAATATCTAACAGGCGGCGGGGAACCCTGTTGGGGGCACGAAACAAACCTCGCAAAGATAGATCAAGGGGCGATAGAGGAGCCACTCTCGGACACGCTACCACGACCAAGGGATGCGGAAAGTGGTAAGCGCTGACGAAAAACCCGAAATGTAATCGAGGGTCCGAGGCAAACTAGCGGGGAGGGGAGCTTTCAATAATAATTGCTAAAAAAGGCTAGAACACATCAGATCCAAAGTAAAAAAACTGCAGAGAGACATGAAGGAAAGATAGTGGACGATTGTCCGCCAGTAAAAACCTTCATGGAGTCTACAAAGAAACAAGTATGGATCGGGGGGAAGCCCAGATAAGGATAGTATGGAGTCAAAACCACCCAAAAACGACTAACAGGAGGGAAGAAATAAAGAATCCATATTAAGGCTAAAGGAGAATTAATAAGCACAGCCGAGCTATGTCTTAAGTGGCTGGGCTCGAGGAACAAGCATTGACGACAGAACACGATCAACACCTCACTCACCTTTCGGGACGCAGGGGGCAAGGTAACTTATCATACCCGAACTACAACTACACACGATCGACTGATTGCAGGAAACGGGCCGACCACCATGAAAGGAAAGCAAAATCCGTTTTGGCTTGGGGACGGAGCGCGCGGAAGCAACGGAAAGATCAAAAAATACGGAGCCACCCGCTCACGTAAGACCGACGACGTGTCATTGAGCCACCTGGTTCCGGAACAACTACAAAACGGGGAAAGACTCTAAACTACATGCAATGGGGTCATGTAGGTCTTTCAAGATCAGGGGTACTAAACCGCTTCATAACCACAAAGAAAAAATAAAATTTTGCAAAAATGCCGCAACTAGCCTAAAAGTACCCCACGCCCCGCAGGGACTAGAAACGCCTCCGAAAAAAAACGGGGAACCCGAATACATAGCAGCCTCGCAAGGGTTGCATCACCCGATGAACATGACAGCCGCGGCGAGGCAAAATGGGGGGCACACCAGGGCGAAAAAATCAGCATAAAGGGGGCAATGGACAGTATAAGGTGCATCTAAATAAGGTATGTTCGGGGGGCTTGGTGAAATATCACCTTTCAATACCAAGGGGCAATGGTTCATGGGCATAAAAAAGAAAACAATCCATTAAAAAAAAACGAAACAGAGGTCAAAATACAAAGAAATGGCCTTCCGAAAGGACGCAAGGAACCGAGAGTCGCGACGAAAAGAACAACTGGAGGAGTCCGGGGGGACATCGGAAGGGCGGAAAGCATAAGTTGAAGGGAGGAAGAGGGAATAGAGGAAAGAATGAGCTGTGGCTATTTGATTACCCAAGGTTCTGAAGTCGCAATATGGCTGGATTGGCGGCCGGGTCGCTTTCCAACGCAAACGGTAAATGGTGACAACTGCAGGGGTTTGCAACGGGTAATCTCAAGCAAACGGAATGTGGAAAAGACATCAGGACGTTCACGTTAGGGAACTCGACGCACCGAATCCTCTAGACTTGTTCTAACGCAGAAAGGGGTCAGGGCTGGACGAAAATTCCCATTCGTGCGGGGGCCGGTTTAAAAGGGACCCGGCAGGTGGACATAGAGAGAGGAAAACCAGACCAACAAACTAGCGTGGCACTAACTTAACAAAAGTCATTGGGAGTTCAAATTACTTGGGAAAAACGGGGTGGGAATGGGTCTAGTGGGGTTTGGAGGTAACCATGCTCACGAATGTAAAGGAAACCATACCAAGGCGGCTGGCGGCACACCAATTAAACCTGATTCACATCAAAAAGAAAGAATGTTGGGGCTACCTATCACGTAAGAGGTCCCGGGCGTCCTTTATAGGGTGACTCCCACCCTGACGCAAAGAATCAATCATTGGGTCTGCTACGAATTTGCTAAAGAGAAGCTGGTGGCTAGAAGAAAGCGGTGTGGGAATCCAGGAAAGGGTAGGAAAACCTGAACGTTAAATCGGTGATCACCGGAGACAACCAGAAAAAAATCTGGTACTTAAAAACTTCCAACAAGGAAGGCGTTTGCCGCATGGGCGTCACAGGGGAAACCCTGGGATGGGAAGAACCCTGACGGGATGGGTCAAAGAGGGGGGCAAGCGCGGTGTTGTTGTAGGGGAAGGGGACATCACAAGAGGCGTGGAAAAGTCAGCGACAATTGGGGGGCATATGTTGTTGCAAAATCAACTGATGTTTTTTGAGTGGGCGTATCGTAGTCTGTACACGGCTTGGGGAACTAAGGCGTTTAAAATCCAGAAGGAGGGGTACTCTCGCCAGAAAAATGTAGCTGATTGGAATGAATCATTAAAACAAAGCGTAAGGCCTCGATTAGAACCTTCATTGGTGACCGACCAGTGAAGTGGGCGAGACAATTACCTGGCCCAACCCCCGAAAAAACAATCCGCCGGAAAACCATGGCTGGCTTCAAGAAGGAAAAACAACCGAAGACCTGGAAAGAAGGGACAGAAAAATCGTGTCCAATCATAAAATAGGAAATCTAAAAAGGGAGTCACACGCACCTATCCGCTGCAGGGGATTTTTTACAAAAACTTGTTTGAGGGGATGGCTCAAAATCCCCGAACATTCGGGGAGGGAGAGGGCTTAGAGAGCTCAAGGAAAGGAATGGGCCGGAAGTTGACAGACCGGGACGTACAACGAATAACCCAAAAATCTTAGGGAAAGAAAAGGGGCTGCGAACCCAGGCTTCTAGGGGCAGTCTAGCTACCTCCAAACAGAACAAGGAGAACAGGAGCTTTCCGAGAACCGGAACAACCTAACTCGGCGTCCAACATAAGAAAAGTAACCAGGAGAGGAATTTCCAGAGCCGCGAAAACGGTGAGACATGACTAGGTGAATAGGAGGCTAAAAGTTTCAAGCCGCCGGTCTAAAAAGCCTGCAGGGGACGCTCACTAGAAATTTGTAGCGTCCAAGAAGGAAACAAAGAACTCGCTGGAGGACCCAAACGAACCGAACGGGGGCAACGCAAAAAGATCGATTTGAAAAAAAAAAGCTCACGATCAGTTTGTCCGGCGCACGGGGTACTACATCAAAACGCGAAAAACCCCGGCGTGCCCAGAGAACGCAAGCGAAGGAGGAGCCAACGGCCCAAAACCTAGAAAAAAGGCGCGTCCCCTCCGCTAGGGTGGGTAAAAACCTCTCAGACAGTAAAACAAAAAAAAACGTGAGATTATTAAAGAAAAATAGGATAAAATCCTCCGAGCGGAATAAAACCTATTGGATATTCGGGAGTGGAGAGTTCCGGTGGTAAATGGAGAGGCCGGAGTCATTGGGCCAGCAGGATTTGTTGGGAGGTGGGGAACGAACATTGCCGGGGGGCCGGCACCAGAGGACGGGGGGGCAGCTTGTTGAAATCGAAAAAAATTGCTGGCGGGAGGGATTGGAAGTCTCCTACTAGTATAAAAGGGATCTCGCGTGGGAAACTAACAAACTTAAGAGGGGACGCTAGGCCTCGGAGAACGGGCGGAAAGCTGTCTGCCCAAGAGGGCACCCTCCAGGAGCACATAAGAGTGCAAGGGACAGAAGGAAAATGGTACATGCGATGTGAAACGGGCCAGGGGGAGTGACGGCAAGGTGCGAGGTGGGCATAGGACAGGGGAGAAGGCTAAAAGATCGTGGGTCTTTGGGGGGGGGAAGAGACCCACCTGAAAAGCCGGGTGGAAAAAAACGCGTGCGAAAATAGAAGCGACGGGGGGGTTCGAGGACTAGGTCTGAGAACTGAAGGAAGTTTAAGCACCTGAGACGCAGAAGCGTAACCTCAAAAGGGACCTGGTAAGGGTAGAGAGCACATAACAAAAAACATCCCATCATAGTCGGGGAGGGGGGCGACCTGTTCGAGGTGCAGGTCGGGAAGGGGCACTGGGGGGTCAGTGTCGGATACTGCGTTTCTCACGCTGATCCGAAAGGGGTTCGGATGGCTGGGGTAGGGGTTTGTTTCAACGGTCAGTATAGCCTCCTGGAGTGAGCGTTCAACGAGGTCGCAAAGCGAGGAGCACGCGTTGGTTGATATATGACGAGGCCACCTCGAAAGAAGAAAAGGGCGGCGTACAAAAAGGGGGATGGTTGAAAAAGAAGTCGACGAACAAGGACGGGTCTCCGTCAGAGCCGCCAAAACCAAAAAAAGCCGCAAAAAACTTTAAAGTGGAAAACGAAAAAACCGGAAAAAACAATAGGGTAAAAAGTCGGGGGGGGCCAAGAGATGTTGTATCGTTCGGCGAAACAACTCGAGAAGACACTATACCTCCCGGCGAAAGTCCTCCCAAGCCAGGCGGTCACAGGGTTGAAAAGCACATGCCTCTAACGGCCGTGACAACTGGGGGGCATTAGCAATACCCATGACGAGGGGGAAAGGGGGTCCGCTGTATCAACCCGAATTTGGTGAACGAAAGGTCGAAAAACTACAAATCCAGCTGGCGAGACCTCAACAAGGGAGCGGCACTCGCAAAATTTAACTTAGCAGGAACAGGGGGAAGGACAGGAAAGGCGGTCAGAGCCCCCCGATAAAGGAGTTAGACCGGAATCACTTTGCGTCCTAAATGTGCAAGAGCCCCAAAAAAAGGGGGCGTCTCAAGTTTGCTGGGCAAAAGTTTATGCTGGAAGAAAAGACAAGGGGAAGGGGAGAAATGTCTTGAGTGCACAGGGGAAACGGGGTAAAACCCTAGAAAAAATACCACCTAAAGTGTCAACTGTGAAAGGGGGTGGGAACGGCAGTGTACCAATGAAAGGGCTGGCAGTTAGAGGGGGAACGGGATTTTTTCTTGGGGGTGGGGCTCAATCAAAACAGGGGAAAGGGTCGTAAAAGCAAAACGTCCACAAGCTCTCGGGGGAACTCATGCGGCAAGAGGGGGGGAAAAGTTGATGCCGAGAACGGCACCATCCGTCAGATAAAATATCCCGTAAAAAAAGGTGGCCAAAAGTCTAAAAAGGTGCTGGTAAGCATTCCTGCGCAACAAGCATATGGGTCAAAAGTAACTTTGTGCCAGAAAGAGACCAGGCGAAAAGCGAAAATTAACGGGGGAAAAAAGTGTTAAGGTAGGGGAGGAAAATACAAAAAAACCACAGAGCTTCTATAAACGGAGAACTGCGGGGGATCTTCAACTGGGTAAAGAGGCAAAAAATAAAAAAGGGAACACCGGCCTAAGGGTTTCGGTCGTTCTCAAGTGAGTTTTACTTGCGACAGGTTACAAACGAAAAAAAAGGGGAAAGGGGACCCTCGGGGGGAAATCAATTGTAGGAAAAAAAGTGAGAACAATACAATTTGGAATTGGTCGGGGGGTGAAAGACAAGCAGACAACTTAAGGGGACCACGCAGGAAGAGGCTGGGGTCGGGACGTCGGAACAGGGTGCCAGCAACTGGGGAAAATGTACCTGTCGGACGCAGGAGCACAAGGGGAAGAAGGGGGGGGGAAAAGAAAAATCTTGCGATAAACCGGCAAGGTGAAAAAAAAAAATTCGGTTTTGCGGGAAAGGACTGTTACTCGGACTGCGTGGCGTTTGGATGGGAGGCGAGGGACCCGGAAAGGTTTCGAATGTAGATGGGGGTCGGGGCGGGAACAAGATTCAGTCAATCAGGAAAAGACCATGTCCATGACCATGCTTCTCGATGTAAACGGGAGAGCGATCATTGAGACCAGTTGCAAAGAACCAAGAGAGTGATGGGAGAACGAAAAGGGGTAGTGTGATCTGGGGGGACCGTGAAGGAGAGGATGGCGTCGTCACAAACAACGGCCAGGGAATGGAAAACATGGTAACTACCTGACACCAGGAGAACAGGACGTGAAAAAGGGGGTAGTTTTCACGGGGAATCGGGGATCCGGAATTTTATCTCTTCGAAAGGAGCTGAGTAAATCAGGGTTCCGGGGGGGGAAAAGGGATTCATGTTCAAGGAAGACCAAAACAGAAAGCAATTGGTGGGGGAGGTCTTGCCCGAAAAAAAGGGAGTCATCGGAGGGGGTCAACGAAAGTGGGCAGTATAGGAGACCTTGACATCCCGTGTCTATCGTTGGAAACCGGGGAGCAACAAATACGACACATGGAGAAAGAGCGGGGAGGGCGAACAAGCTCGGGGAGGGAATTCGACGTCACCTACAACTTGCTATCAAAGATGGGAGGACGGAGGCGGAGAAGGCAGAGTGGGGAAGGAATCTTCGATACGTATGAGGGAAAACTAGTCCCTACCTGGTACTTTCATAGGGACCGAGGAACCCGGCTGGCTTGGTCCGGTCCGCAGAAACAAGGAAAAAAAACAAACCTGGGAGCACGCAGCGTCGAAGGGGTAGAAGATATGCCGAGATGATCGGGGTAAGGGCGTTTCGCAAACGAGGGGGGGACAGACCGCCGCAAGGGGAAAGTCTTCGCCAAAAAGGGGGAGAGGATGTCAAAAAATAGCCATGAAAACCGCCGAAACGAAATCATAAAAAAAGCAGGGGTAAAGGTAGCGGGAATCAAAATCCAAACGAAGGAATATGAGACGGGCTAACGGGGGGGGGGGAAAAAAGTCGGAGAAAAATGGGCTTTAAAACAGGGAAAGGGGAACAAGAGGGATGTAAGCATCAGCGGACACCTGCGACTAGGGGGAAGGAAAAACAGATTAACTCATCCTGGTACGGACCTCGAAAAAGGATTAACCGCCATCTCGGGTACTGAGACGAAAAAGAGGAGGAGGGGAGGAAACCAAAAAAGAGGGGGTGGAAAGAGGCGCAAGCCTTCTACGGCTACTGGGACGAGGGAATGCCTCCACACCCCGGGATATGGGCCTGCATGCGCAAGTAAGTCAACGGGAACAAGAAGATCACATCATGTTATCCGGCAGGAATTGAAAAGGAAAGAGAGGGAGGCGTCGATGTGGTGGACAGCCGGAAGGCAGGCAGCCTACTCGACCAACAGGGGAAGAGGCACACGCAGCCTTAAAAAATCGCGTGCGGGCGAAAAAAAGACGGGGGTTGCAGGGGCCGGCCCCCTCTTTAGGATAGCAAAAAAAAACGCGCCGGTTGACAGGGCGGGGGGGAGTCGTGCGGCAGGAGAGCGGAAAACTCGCCCGAGCTAAGGTCGACGGACTCAGACAGGAAAAAGATCGTAAAACCCAACAAGAAGAAGGTGCGGAGGCATTGTTTTGGGGGAATGTCTAAAAGGAAAGAAACTACTCTCAAAAAAAAGGGGGAGGGGAGGGGGGGGAGAAAGGTGCTTCCACGACAGTTCAACATAACCAAAAATTGCAAATGTGAGGCGGAAAAGGGGCACAAAAAAAGAGATGGAGCGGCGCGTAGGGGAACTACCTCGATCGGACTCACCCTCTAACCCCTCAGGACTGCCGGGAAAAGACGCGGGGTAAAAAGGAACTCGTTCGGGGAATGATCCATAAGAATCAGGACGAGAAACCAAAAGAAAGTATCCTAAACACACGCTGGGAAGACTGGAGTCAAGGAGGGGGGGGGGGACATAGGCCGGCTGGCAAGGAGGCTTCACAGGAGGCACAACAACCGAGGAATGCCTCTATATGGAAGGGGGACGGAACTCCCGGACACCAAAAGGTTTTACCTCGGGAAAAACCCGCAGTACAGCGCCCACAGGCCACTAACCTTCGCATTTTGGTGGGGGGGCTTTACACAGGAAAAGAGGGAAAGTAGAGGAAGCCGCATGACAGGTGCAAAAGCTTTTGTGTGGGCTTAATACGGAACGTCTCGAGGAAGGGGAAGGCAGCCAGGTCCACCCGCAACCGGGAATGTGGAAGAAGGTCCGTGGACAAGGAAGCGGCCTAGGTTTTAATCCACAAGTCAGGCAGTTGGCATTAGGAGCCGAATTGTACAGGTGCCGCAAGTTGGGGAAAAAGCGAATGGGCCTTCCTATTGGGGTGAATGGGGAGATCATCGCAGAAGAAGGGATCCGCTCAACTAATCAGATTGGGGGTTTTAGGGGATGTTAAGAGGGCGGGGGAAAACGTTTAGCGAAGCATCGCGAGTGGCGAGGAATAGAAAACTCCCTGAGGGGATTGGGAGGGACACTAGGGATTACCGTGTCACCCCGCGGCAAAAGACAGCTCGGAGTAATCGGAGGGGCCACGCTCGAGGAAACGGCCTTAAACATCGGGTTTGTCTGAAAAAAATCGAAATTGAGGAAGAACCCACCCCAGTCACGCGGTCATGGGGCGCAGTAGATCGGCTAATCAGAATAAAAGAAGAAAAGGCGGAAAAACGAGTCGTAACGCCGCCTTAGAGCGCTGCAAAGAACTCATGCGGCAACCGAAGACAAAGGTCGAAACGAGATTGGCGCAATCCCCTCGGTCTACGGAGGTAGAATATGGAATGCGGGTCGAACAGGGAAGACGCGGTTTGTCCAGACGCGATCGACAAATGAAAAAAAAAGCCGATCGAAAAAAAAGAATCACCCCAGCGAGGTTGTCCGGGAAGTTGGCTAGTCGAGGGAAAAGAACGACCTTTAAAAAAAAGAAAAATGATAAAAGGATAACCCTAACTTTCTACTCACTAAAGGGACAGGTCTGAGACAACGAAAGCAAAAACTGTTATCACGGAGGGTAGACTGAAAGGAGGAGCGCAAACAATTTCCTTGGCCTCATCCGTGGTCGGGGGGGGGACGGACAGCAAGCGCGAAGCACGGGGCAAATCACCAATTTGCGCGCTTTTTTGTCTACGCCCACCTCGAGAAGGGGGCTGACACCTGTCTCCATTAGAGGGGGGGGGGGGGGGAAACATCAGAACGTAATTGCAAGGGGGGACATGTACAGTCAATTATCTCTAACGAATTCGCGTCAGAAAAACAAAATCCCAGCCTTACCAAAACCTGCCTCCCCATCGCCTCTCCACAGCAAACGGAACAAAAGGATGAAGACGAATCTCCGCACAAAAAGCAGTCTGGACTAATCCTAGCAAAAGATCGCGCGGTGTGGTGTCCATCACCCAGGGACAAAAAAACATATACTCAGGGAAGGGGTGCAACCAATTTCTTCCAACTCGCGTCAACCTTTACAACTTTCCAGCGCTCGGTGTGGGAAACGAAAAAATGAAAACTGTTAGTTCTTAAATATAGTCAAAGAAAATCCAATAAAATTGAACAGTGTTGAAAAGGAGAAAGAAAGTCACCAAGAACAGAACCACGAGGAAAGATCCATGCAGGAAACGGTCGCAAGGAGAAGCAATTGGAGAAATGGAACTAACAAAAGGCACTAACGAAAACTTTGTGGAAGAGGATGTGAGCGCAGAAAAACATGAGCGCAGCATGGGATCCTTGAAAACTCATTTCTTAGGGTCATCTTGACCCAATTGGTCTCTAATAAAGTGGAGGGGAGAAATGGGGGCAGACTGGGAGCTTTGTCACGGCACCTGGAAAGGGGGAATCTTCTTGGGGTGCGAGGGCGAAAGCACTTTGGGGTTTACAGGAATGGGGGACATTATGTTTCACCATTAGGGAACTTCGACTCCGAGGCCATCGAGTGCAAAAGGCGGAGACATTGTCTATTTCGTAGCAATCCTCCAGGGTTCTAAGAGGATCGTGACCGTTTGGGGCGGGCCGGTCGGGTTGTTGAAAAGAGATTACCCAGGCAAGAAGGGGGAGAGGGCAATCCGAACGGGAATAACAAGAAACCGTCATTGGTAGACAGCGGTTTCAAAACTCAGTCCTTGTATTGGATGTCTGTTCGTTTTTGAGACAGGGACCAATCAGAAAAAGAAGGGATAAACAACACCGTAGTCGGTCTGAACAGCACATAGGGGAAAGAAAACTGACCTGCAAAAGGGTAGGGGAGACCAAAACAGTTCGGAGCACCTGAGAAAGTCGCGAAAAAAAATTTATCGTGGGCTCGGAAAGAAAAGGATCATCAGGAGAGACGATCACACTTCAACTTTGCGAGAAAAGATCGGGGGAGACGAAAAGAAAGTGTGTCGGCAAAACTAGAGTACAAATAAGGGGGGGGATCACCGGGGTCAATAAAATCGGTGGTAAATGAATCATTGGGTTGTCACGGCGTGAGCGGGCATGTGCGGGAAACCTGCCCAGGGGGGTGGGGGGAGGAGGAAAAACTGGACGGGAGGGGTGGGGGCCGTGCGAGGTTGTTTTGGGGGAGGACTCCAGGGGTCAACCTCAAGTATCGTTGGAAGAAGAGACAATATTAGTTAATTAGGGGATGAAACGAACGCAGTTGTAGGTGTGCGGGTCACTCGACGAGAACCGTAATTGGAGGAAGGGAGGGTACACAAATCCAACGAGACACGAATGAGGGGCGTGAGGAGGGGGGGGGGGATACTGCTCAAGTCAAACACCGGTTGAGGAAAACTAAACGAACCTGGGCAATGGTCTAACTGAAACGACAGTGAGGGACCTCTCAGTGACCTCAAAGAAAACCCACTAAAAAAAAAGAAAGCCAGCACCATCTGAGGTCAAGACGAGAAAAGGGGGCACTCATATCAGGGAAAAGAAACCTCATTTGCCATCCAAAATAAAACCTTAACGTCAAAAGGTCACTAACAAAGGGGACAACGATACGCGTATGGATGTTTTTTTTTAACAGTGTTCTTTAGAAAAAAAAGCCTAAACGCTCAATGAGGTGAAAAGCTTGACTAGGATCATCAAGTGGAGTAGGGGGACGCGAGGGCTTCCAGAAGGGTTCAAAGGAAGAGACCGGCGGCAATCGAAAGGAATGGGAGCGCCAAATGTGACTGGACAGGGGAGTTAGTAATTCCCCCACTCACGAAATCAAATGCGCACGGGGGGCGACTCCGATTTCACCGTCAAAACGACAAACTAAGAAAAAAAAAATGCCAGGAAGCAGGTCCAAACCCAATCGCCCTTAACCATTTCCGGGGCCGGCAACGATGGGGGAGAAAATACGGTAATCCTCGGAGGCCAGGGAAGCAAAGTTGTCACGGCGCAAGGAGGGCCCTAAGACCAATCTGGAAGTGGGGGGACGTCAAAAAGCAAAAACCACCGGAACGAATGAAGGGGGTCGAGGGTCCCGCCGGAACAAGGAATAACCTCTGCCAGAACCCCCTCCAAGCTCCTATTTCAAGTCCCAAAACGGCTCCTAACAAGACGAGACAGAGGGGGGGGCAAGGTGGCACTCGACGTCCTGGGATTCAAAGACTCCACACGTAACCTTCGTTGTGGGACATGAGCACGATAACGATGCCTCGACCGGTCCCTATCGAAAAGGGTCCCCCAAAAAAGACCTGAAACGGAAAGGGCGGTAAGCCTGGATGGCAAATCAATCCAGCGCTAAAAACAAAATTAGGAGGAGGGAAAGATATATATCCCGGCTCCCCCTCAGGCCGAAATGCGGTCGACTTGATTCTTGAGGTGAGATGGAACGGGGGCGGAAAGAGGGCGGAAGTGGGGAAAAAAAAACTCATTTACAAAAGGGAGGTTGGGGGGGGAAGAAATAAGTAGTTCCGTACCCTATTATCCATGGGGGGAATCACGAGTGGGTCGTGGGTTGCAGGGGCGTAGTGTAGTTGAGTCCGAAAGGCGAGTCATTGGTGAGGTTTGATCAGAGGTGAAAACCTCAAACAATTCAGAGCAGAGGAAGAAGGCCCAATGCGAAGGCTGCAAGAAGGTTCGCCTCAGAGGCTCAAAAACGCGCAATGCCCTCCCTCAAGGGGTTCATTCAAAAGGAAATGGTAGGGCTAGGGGAACTTTCGCAAACGGAGTCTCCGAGGCGGGGAGGGGTGACGGGGGATCGGATCATCCTGACCAAAATCTGTAATTTTGGGGAAGGGGAAAACTCAGGGGGACCAAAAAAAACCCCCCCCAAAACACCCCACCCCCAAAAACCCCACCCCAAAAACAAAGACCCCCCCACACCAAAAACCAACAAGAAAAAACCAAACCCACCAACAAAAAAACCCACAACACACAAAAACCCTCGGGGAGGTTAGACGCCATCTCTGAGCGCTCGGGTTCGGGGACGCGGTCTACAAACTTCAAGGAAAGTTGGAAGAAGGGGAGGAACGAAGATAGGAAAAACGAAAGAGGCCTGGGATGAAATCATCGAATACAGGGCAAAAAAGCCATCAGCTGAGGGTGACATGTCGCCATGTTTCCACTAGGCTGACCGTTTTTTGAGAAAGAGGGGAAAAAACTCTTTCTTGTGTTCTCGGCGATGGGCGCGCCGATGAAAAACTAA
>Ga0179591_1263944_pt1 | contig 12908 bp, 10 predicted proteins | sample CZOMad2_1_08_16f_FD_182891 | JGI IMG/M metagenome (GOLD analysis project Ga0179591, IMG submission 182891) | Vadose zone soil fungal communities from Angelo Coast Range Reserve, California, USA - CZOMad2_1_08_16fungal (PacBio error correction) | ecosystem: Environmental > Terrestrial > Soil >...
GCCCCGGGATGGTTCGAGAACCTTACGGCTGATGAACGATGTCCGCGGCGCATTGGAGCGCCGGTTTTAGCGTCTGCGAATAGGGGTTAGGTCTCTCACTCGAAGGGTGATGAATACGCCGCTGATCAACATTTGGCTCGTCGTGGGGGTATAGTCCAGGTCTGCCAGATGATCGCTAAGGAAGGCGGCGGCAAACACGAAGTGATTGCTCGCAGCCCTGGGTGGAATACGACACGGAACGGAGTGACGCGGCAAGGAGGGCCAGTGGAATGAAAAAAAAATGAGGGGAACCGGGAGATTAGGTCTCTGCTAATGGCCGAGCGACTAGAAACTGAAAGTCTTTCACACTGTGGGGGAAAAAAAACGATCGCATCCTGATGCTGAACTTTGGTCAGGGGCAGGAAAAGCGCCAGCAAACGAGCAGGGGACTGCGAGGAGGAATTTACGGGCAGGACCTACAAGCAAGCGCCAATCACCTTTAGAGGAAATACCAGCAGGGGACGACCGCACACGGCGGAAAAAAAAGGGTTGCGCACAGCCACTAAACGCAAAGCGACGCGCGAGGTTGAGCTGAATTTGGATGGCAAGATCGGCCGCATTGCGGGAGGGAACGGAAAGGTCGGGTTCATGTAGCCGCTCGGCTGCAAAGAGGGTGGAAGTTTCTCGCAGGAAAAACACTCGAAAAACCCGCTCAGGAGGGAAGAACCAAAAAGTAGTTGGGTTGCTAGGAGGGGCATTACTCGGGGATCGGCCATAAAAGAGGTGTAGCAAGCAGTGCGGTAAGAGAGGTTTTACAAGTAAAACTCATAGGGCTCCGCGAAACAGGACTGCCCCTAAGGCAGCAGCGCACGTGCAATGATGGAAAAAGACTAGGGAAAGGGACCGAAAGACGCCCTCGACAAAAGAAGGCGATCTCCGATTGAGGGGATCGAAAATATCCAAGGGAATAACCCACTGCAGGCCAACTCGAAGGCCCGCGTCTCAAGTGAAAAAAAGGACGGCGAGGACGCAAAGGATCGGCCGATGAAAAAACCGCTTTGTGTGACCCAGTAGTAGCAATGGGCGGGAAAGCGACGAGTGCGATATGGAGACCGACCGAGAGCGCAAACACTGTCTTTGCGAGAGAATACACACCGGGTACAAGTCCGGCGGGGAATTGAATCTGCAAAATAGGAGGATTCGGGCTCTCGTACAAGTGTCAAAATCGGCTGGTCACGGAATTGTGACACATAGAAAGGGGTGTGAGCCGGAAAGGACGAGGAACATAAAACTTCATAAAGCGCGGGAGGCTGTGGTCTAGTTTAGGTCGGAAAGGGGGTGTCTCGCGCAAGGTACTCGAAGCCGCCGCATTGTAAGGGAAGAGGGAGCGCTTCGAGTGCCCAAAGGGAAGGCATATGGAAGGGGAAGTAGGATTTGCGATCAAGGAAACAAGCGAGCGAGGGGGGACGCCGGGAGTCTTTTAAGAATGAAAAGGCCAGCGCTAAGGAGGAGGGAAAAAACGGCCCGTGGAAAAGGGTCGCGGCTCAAGATAACTGGTCCCGTAGAGAAAACAAGGCCGACAAAAACGATTCCACCAAATATATGCGAGCGCTCGGCTTAAAACCGCCCGCTCCTCCTTGGAGCAGGGGAAAAGCAAAAGGGGGAGCTTGTGCGGGCTCTCGACGAATGGGGGACGGGTAGGGGTTGAGCCACAGCCGACCCCCACAGAAGGGATTCCAAAAACTCAAACACAGGACATACTCAAAAATCTGGGGAACAGCGGAAACGGGTTTCCAACCGAAGAGCACCGACTCGGACCTTACCCGTGTTCGGAAAAAGCCTAAGAGAAGAGAGGGGACCCGGTTGATTCGCAACGATATGAGGGGCGCGATAACCCTTTAACTGGGAGCTGAGGGGCAGCAGTCAGAAAAATAAGAAAGTGGTAAACAACATCTCAGGGGGAGAACGTCGGGTAATGGGATTAAATTGCTCTGCGGCGGCCTAAGACTCAAACAACGCTCTGGGAAGTCAAGCTCGGGAGCAAAGGGAAGGCGGCCGGAAGTTAAGGAAACGCAGAGAAGCAAGGACCTTCGGGGCCGGGCGATCATAGAAAAAATTCAAGCGACCGCATGCGAGAAAACGAAACGTTCGTAAGCAAACGAGCGATCAGCCCAAGGGGGGGTCACCTCTGGTGGGAGTGTTTAAGGCGGAGCATAGGACGAACGAAGAGGGCAAACAAAAAAGAACCCAAAATGAAAACGGGGGGGGCGCGGACCACCCGAACGGGCGTATCGTAGACAGATGAAGTTATCAGACGGGTTTTCGTAACATGGTCAGGGGGAGAGAAAGGGAATGCGAAAAACGCACAAAATCGCAACAGTCAAGCAGACAAGGTGCCGCTTTAACTCTGAGAAGAAAGCTAAATAGGGGGAAGTGTATCTCTCCAAACAAAAAGGTATTAGGGGGGGAAACTCTCATAAAGCGGTCCTTGAGAGTGAACCTGGGACGCTCCAGCATAATTTCACGGAACTCTGTAGCCTTTTGGTGCAATCTCACTTTAGTCGAAAAAGGGGGGGGCGTAGATCATAGGGAGGGGGATGCCGAGTGCGAAAAAAAGTCTCGCGGATGTGGGCTCTGGGGCGAATCTGAAGATCCTCAGGCCACAAAATAACCAAACGGGGCGGGACCGCCCTGATGCGTCGAAGCGCAAAGGGGTCAGGGTAGGCGGAAAAGCAATAGCGTCACAATTCGAAGGGAAGTTGGTGTTGATGGAACGTCAAGACCCGACGTTTCACTTCGAAAAGGGAAAGAATGGGTCATTGGATGACATTCTGCGGGGGGGAACAGAGACGCGGTTCCCAGAGTAAGGACTTGGCGTCCGGTGGGAAAAATTACTGCAAAATCAATCAAAAAGGGCCCAGGAATGCCGTTCTTGGTGTGAAGAGGGGAGAGGGCAAGATGGCCTGACCAAGCGCAACTTCAGGTTGATCCCCGCTTAAAAGAGGTCAGGAAGGGTCTTCAATATTTAGGAACAGCGATATCGATTACCAGTCCTTGAAGGAATCGGGGAGGTCATGCCGTTTGGAGAAAGGGGTGAAAATGAACAAATATCGGACTTGCTGGCCGTTGTAAATGAAGGAAAGAACGCTCAAGGACGGGGAGGTTTGACAAGTTCTCGCCAAAAACCACCCACACGACACCATCGTCGAGGAGAACAGACAATAGGCTTGTAAGATGACCAAGGAGAGAGAATCGAAATTGTCTAAAATCATCCAAGGGGGACAGGTCAAATACGTTGGGAATCGTTGGTCCACTAAAAAAAAAAAAAAAAAAAAAAAAAAAAAAAAAAAAAAAAAAAAAAGAAAAAAAAAAAAAAAAAAAAAGGAGAAAGGGAAAAAAAAAAAAAAAAAAAAAAAAGAAAAACAAAAAAAAAAAAAAAAAAAAAAAAAAAAAAAAAAAAAAAAAAAAAAACAAACGAAAAAAAAAAAAAAAAAAACATAAAAAAAAAAAAAAAAAAAAAAAACCAAAAAAAACAAGAAAGAAACAAAAAACCACAAAAAAAAAAAAAAAAAAAAAAAAAAGCAAAAAGAAAGAAAGAAAAAACAACCTAAAAAAACCAGAAAAAAAAAAATAGAGACAAAAACTGAAAAAAGAAAAAAAAAGGAAAGGAAAAAAAAAAAAAAAGGAGAAAAAAAAAAGCTCAGATCCGGCCCGTGATCCCGCCGAACCACACGAAGAGGAGACGCGCATTACTACTTCCGTACCAGGTCCTTCACGGGGCCTACCTAACGTCTTGATGGTCGCCCGACGGAAGACCAAGAGCCAAAGAGGGAAAGTGGAGAGAAAATTCCGGCAATGATGACGGGGAAACGGAAGAAAGCTCTAAAAGTCTCTGAAAAAAGCGTGAAAAATAAGTGTGGAAAACGCAGAGGTACGAGGAATCCGGGCGGGGGTCTCAACCGAGGATTTTCGTCGGGAGGAACAGCTGGAATGTAAAGGGACTGCTCGGGGCAAAAAGGTCAAGTAGCTAAAGAATCTCTATCACGACTCTCAACACAACGGGGAAGAGAACTCAATCAGGAGGGGGTCAGGAACCCGCAAATAGGTAATTAACGCATGTAGGAAAAGGGGGGGAAGAGCACAGCATCAAGCGGTTGGAGCCTCACAAAACAACAAAAAAAAAAAAAAAAAAACAACAAAACAAAACGCACCACAACCCCATCCATAGGAGAACAGTGCTGATCATTAGGTGTTCCTGAACGACAACAAAGGGCGGGTATCAAATCTCAGAGAGATGGGGGACGCTTCTCGAGCCGGCGAAACTAGGGAAAAGAAGGGAAAAGAGGTATCTCGCATCTTTGCCTGGGCAAAAGGTGGGGGCTGCCTGAGGTTTTGGACGAAAAAGCAAGGCGAGGAAAAATCCTCCTTCCTTGTAGTTTGTCCGGAATAATGCTATGAAGTTTCTCAGTGCGTCCGGCGGAAAGGGGTGGAGGGTGCTTAAACGGGGAGAAAAGGATTCGAGGGACGTATTGAACTCAGGGAAAGGGGAGGATCAAAGATGGCGCTCCCGAAAAACGAGAGGAGTGTAGAAAGAAACGGGGTAATCGAAAAAGAAGGTCACGAAGCCACTTACGGGACAGGGACAAGCCCTCTTTCTAGGATGGAAAACTGACGAAAAGTGTTAGAAACTGTCACAGAAAAGAAAAGCTCAATAGAAAAGAGAGATAACAGACACCTAAAGTTGACCGTAGGAAAAGTGGATCTCAACAGGACAGGGGGCAAACCGAATTAGCGCCTCAACAGGGGGGTCTTAGTACTTGGTCCGAAGACAAATATAGGGAGTTGGTTAAACTCCTCGCCATAACTGTATGGACCGGGCTGGGGGTGAGTCTGGGCTAAAAAGGAAGATGAACTCAATAGACCTGGACCTAAGACGACATAGGGAGCAAAGGAAAGTGAGGGGGATGAAGATCCTAAGATCAAAACAGACAGAACGTATGAACTACTGCAGCAAAAGATAAAAAGCGCATTCGCAGATGGAGAAGACATTCAGAATTGAAAAGGAGTGTCCGTCAAATAGAAAAGATCGGGGGTACGCCTGGTGGCGAATGCAGGTCCGCCGTACTGAACCCGAGTCTCTTCATAAATCAGAAGGAAAAAGGGGTGTTGGGGGAAGCCGCCAGACGCCGCAAGCAGACCTGACAGAGCATATCAAAAAAGAAAACGAAGGGGACAGGGGGGCGGAAAGAAAAGTAGCAGGGGCACCTGTTAACAGGGAAACTACGGAAAGGAAAAGAAAAAAATGAGCCGAGTCACCCAGCATGAAAAAAGCGGCTAAAGAGGGATTCAGTAAGGTGCGGTCATCTACGGGAAAGGAGACGTTAACCTCATCTCGGGCAAAGTCAATCATCAAAAAACACGGGGGGATATAAAAAATTCAAACGATCTGAGCACCTCCAATGAGAAAAAAAGAGAGATCCCGCCGGACTGAGCATCACGAGGGTCAGCAAACTTAATGAACGCCGGGACTAGCGCAAGAACAGGGGGAGAACTAAACCAAACATTGCTCTACTAGCGCGCGCCACAAGGTAGAGAAGGGGGGGGGTGGGGTGATTCAAGTCTTTCCGTCGGAACTCTAATCGGGAGCAAGTATCGGCTAGGAGACAAACAAAAAAAGCGTCTTGAGGAGGTTCTTATCTCAGCGCTTTCGGGATAAAGGAGTCGTTGACAGAAAAAATGTTGAATTAACTGCAATTTGGGAGAGACGTTCAGGAAACCCAAGTTTGAAATGGCTCTTCGAAGGAAACCGAACCACACGGCAAACAGGAAGTCATGACTACTGGGGACCAAAGTCAAGGGGACTTCCCCCTACTGGTGGAAGTCCAGGTTTGACTGCAGTAAAAATGAGAGAAAGAATAAAATCGACTTACCACAACGATTACTTGGGGGGGAACTGTTTTTAAGTGCATTAGGATTCAAAAAGCAAACACAGGAAGGTAGCCGCTGACATGGCGCGGACGATAAAAAGGACATGACGTTCACGTTGTAGAAAAGGGGGGAACGCACGAAAAGGTGAGTTGCGCCGCTGAAAAATTCTTGACGGCAACACCGGTTGATTCAACCCGTAAGAGGACCGGCAGGCCTGTGCGGGGGGAAAAGAGGGTGTCTGGGAGCCAAGCGGCACAGAAGAAGGGGACTCCCAAGGACAAAAAAAACCTCGCATCACCGACAGGGGGGGGCTTGTACCGAAATAAACCAAGGGATGGCTAATGCTAAAGGTCAAAAAACATCCTTAGGACGGCAGCGCAAAAGAAAGGGGGTCTGATTGCGAGCAATTGGCGCTACGGAGAGAACCGGGGGTACTCACTTGGCAAAGCAGCAGGCCTACTCAACGAAAAAGGGAGAGGGAAGCCGACGCAGGGATGCCAAAAAACGCAAACGCAGGGCCGTACCGGGACGCGTTATTAAGTGGATTCTCAAGAAGAAGGACAAAACAGGCAATGCCAAGCAAAAAGGCGCAGAGGTCAGCGGCAAGGGGGAATTAAAACTGGGAGAAAGAGAAACGAAAATCTATTCGAACGGCTCAAAGAAAAAACGGGGACCCAGGGCCACGCATGGAAAAGACAATTCAAGCTAGCGGCCGTAAGGGGGATGGCTGCGAGGAAAAGCTGCGGTAACGGGCCAATGGTACCACAGCAATGGTCAAGGAGCCTATAAGGCGGTCTCGTAACCAGAGGGAGAGAGCACAAAAAGCAACTAGGGCTCTGTTAGAACCGGGGGAGGGGAAAAAGAGTATGTCCCTAGCCTGGGGGACAAGGATCTCTTGTTTCGAATCCGTACTCGCCAAGAAAAGAAGGATAGGCGGAAACAGGTTTGAAGAGGATACTAAGAAAAAGGGGGTCCTTGAAGATCTCAAAGATAGTACTAAGCTAGGTAAAAACATTTACCATTGCTGGAAATGCTAATAGAGAGGGAGGGAAACCTGGTCTCTGTGGAGTATTCCGAAGAAGGAGTTTTAGAACTTCCTACAGCGAAGCGAAAAAGAAAAGGGTGGAACCCTTGGGTCACCGGAATCTGGGTGGGGTAATGAGGGAATATCACAAGAGGATAGCTGCAGGTGTGGAAGGGACGGCCAGGTGACGACGCGATTCAAGTCGGACCGGAATTGGGGGAACTCTATGGCCGAACAGACAGCAACGGGGTGCGAAGTACGGATCGAACGGACCTCTATTCTAAACGAAGGAATCGCCGGCCTTTGTGCATCGTTAGCACCCTCAAAGTAGGAGTGGGGGCGGAGATTGGGAATTGAGAAAACGTGGGCCGGAAAAAAGAGACGGGTAACAGAACAGGCACCCGGCCCCAACGCAATTGCAATCTGGGGGTTGCCAGTGCAAGAAGAACAGAATGCCCAGGCGAACGGCCGGAACGAATAAAAACAGCAAAAGACAGAAGGAAAGAAGCTAGGACCGGAGGGCTGGTTCGGTGCCACGATCTAAATTCGGGACGGGCGGAACCCCTCATGTGGGAGCGGTCTTAACCGCGTACTGAGGGAGACAAGTGATCCAAAAGAACGAAGGGGCATTGCGAAACGAATTCAAGTGTATTTGCGGCCTCTGGTGGTACTGGGGGGGGGTCCTGCAAATGGGAGGGGACTCCCAAAGGAACGGTCCCAGAAGGCGTCCAGAAATGAAAGTCGAAATTTTGCGCAGAAGGGCAAGTTAACAAAGGACCTGGGGTACCGGCTATATGCCCCACAGGAAAAACGCTAAGGTTGGGGAAAAAACAATGGGAAGAGATACAGGAAGGAGAATCAAAGGGCGGAGAATGCACCGCTTTTTTGGGGGGTGTCCTAAGGAGGGAGAATCGATAGGGCTCGACAGAGGTAGACCCGAGGGAGACACCAAAAAGAAAGTTTGTCGAAAAAAGGGCGAAAGCCCGTCTCTTGAAAAAAGGGGGGGGTTTCGTCGACGGAAATAATGAGAAAGAAATATAGAAACAAACCAAAACATAGGAAAAAAGGTCCTGCAAAATAAGTGAGCGAAGAGTCTATCAAAGGATTCGGACAGATCGAGAGTTAAGACGACTCAACAAACAAGAAAGATAGAAGAATTATGCAAAATCCGGGGACTGCGAGGGGACGGGAGATCTTCGACCTTCGAGGAAACGATGGCATCGGAAAAAATTGACGCAGTCGCTCAGCGAGTCGGGTAAAAAAGAGAAGCTCAAGGTAAACGGAGATAAATACACAGACTTGATGGGGGGAAAAGAAGGCTGACGGGTCTAATCTCAAGGGATCATCACTGTTCACGGAGGTTACAAACTCAAGCTGTCTTACCCTATCTGTCGGAACAGAAGCAGGGTTGGGCTCACGGGCATTTCGCACCCAAAAATGCAAGCCGGACAGAAAGGTTGGGGTAGGAAAAAGAAGAGCCCGGCCTGTTCAAAGGGTTGAAGTACTTCTGATTCAAGAGGGGGAGCTGCGGAGGGGAGTCTTGAAAAATGTCCATAGGCGGGGGTAAGGCCCCCCTGTTGGGGGAATAGGAAAACACTTAGGCTTATTGTGCCAGACAAAAAAAAAAAGAATAAGTCCGGCAGAAGGATAGGGTGGGGACTGTAAGTCGTTACCTAGTCCCTTCTTGAAAGCCAAGGGACAAAGGCAGGTTGGACGTCCATCCATTTCATGACGAGCGGACAAAACAGGCACAGGAGCAACGCAGATGAAAAGGTGATACGATACTCATAAGATCCGTCTTGGAATTTATTTACCGGGCTTTGAAAAGGTGGCAGCGCGTGCTGGAAAGCAAGGGGGTCGGTCTTGCTACCTCAATGACGGCAACGGGGTCGCGGGAAGTTTTCTGGCCAGTACGACACAGTCCAGAGGGCGCACCGAAAAGAATAACAGGAGCTTTTACGGAGGGAAAAAAGGATGCGAAAGGACGAAATTCGAGGAAACATCGACTTAATCCGACTGGGGAGGAGGACAAAAGTTGCTGATGGCCTATGCGTGGGAATCCCAAGAAAGAAAGCTGCATCAAAAAAAGCGAACGGGCAGAAGGAACGCGACGCACCAAACGCTCATTTCAGAGGAGAGAAAAGTCCTAAAAAGAAGGGCACGAGCCTAGCAGCGATCGCACAAAGGGGGGGTATCAGAGGAAGGTAGGAGCGCCTACAGACACGAAAAAAACTAAAGAGACGGCCGTCGAAAAAATTAAGGGGGGAATCCGCTACGGCTCGAGGAACATTAGGGGGAGAGGAGCAACCGCAGTCAATACCTGGTGACCCAGTTCAGCCCACAGGAAATGGCGACGCACGGGAGCGGCTGTCTTGAAGACGTTTAGAAGGAAAATCACAAAGAGAGGAGTCAGAGGACAGCCGGGAAGCGGGGGGGTTTCAATCTGTCGAAACGAAGATCATGTCGCAAAAAAAAGAGGAGGTAGAGAGCATCTCTAGTTCAGAGACCGCCACTTAAGGGAAAATAGTAATAAGGTAAATCGTGAGGAAAGGTGGTCCCTCGAGCCAAAAATCAGACATCAGATGTGGGGCGAAGAAAAGAGTACAAGCGGGAAAGAGGTGAGAGCAAACCGAAGGAAAAGGACATGAAAGCAAGTGTGGGGGCCACCGAAGGAATGTCGCAACGCCAGGGTATTTCGAAATTCTCGAAGTACGACAATTGCCGGCACAGAACGTCGCTCGCGGCGCCTTGCGCTGGTTGGGCGGGGGAAAACCGAAACTGTCGGATGGCGACAAGAAAAAAAAAAATCAGTCTCAGCTGGGGAGAGGGGGAAAATGTCCGCATCTTGTCGTTGAAATGAAGGGGCGAGAGATTGGGGATGCTTAGGGAGAGGGGGAAAAATGAGAGGCAACAAGGTACGTTAACAGGGGGAAAGCGGCTCAGGGGAAGGAAATTATAGAAAAAACAGCAGCAACGATTAGGACCAATTTAATAGGAGATAGACTGGGACCTCGATCTGCACAGCCGCGCCAACTTTTCAGGGAAAAAAGTTAATGTGATGCAACTCAAGCCTGACGGGGCGTCGAAAAGAACACCCGAAAGTTTAGGGGCTCCAGGAGGGCCAGAAAAACCAGGAACACCGAACGATGGTTGCCGCAAACGGGTGGAATCATTAAAAAGGAAGGAGACGGCACACCGGATCGAAGGAACGCTTGACATACATCTAGGAAATAAAAAATCTGTGGGGTTCCTCCGTCGCAGAGGGCAGGGGGACTAGACCCTGGGAAAGGCTTGGGGGAGGTGAGTGTACACCGTTTAACACCTATACGCATCATTTCCTCCAGAGGGAGAAGGTAGTGGATTGGTCGGGGTTACTGGTGTATGAAGCAAAACAGAATCTTTAAAAAAAAAAAGACTGCTCTGAACACTTCACGAAGACCCAGTGAATGACCCCAATGATGGTGACATTTCTCAAAAAGAAACTCGTTTCCGGGGCAGGAGAAGCCTCCCCCTTCCAAGCCGGTCTTCCTGGAAGGGTGTTTCTAGAAAGACTTTCTTTTCCTCCAGAAAACGCCATGTCATGGGAGAGGAAAAAAAAGGAAAAACAGTCTGTACTACGCGTCTTTTGGAGTGGTTTGCCGAGAAAAAAAGAGAAGGTGCGAACAATAACGCGATACAATCATCGAGAAAGGTTCGCGGAAAGGATCAAAGCGTGAAGAATTCAGGGAAGAGGATAATAAGGGGGGAGTCGAACACTGAATTCATAAAAGGAAATCAAAACCTTCCTCGCCTTTTGCAAAAGAAGGGCTCGAGGGTGGAAGGGCGGAAAGTATTTCTGGGTCTCAGAGGCATGGGTGGAAGAAAAAACCACAACACTGAAAGGGAAAGAGAAGAACAGGAGAAAAAAAAAAATGGCAACCGAAGAGTAAAAAATCCTAAGAGTAAAAACGGCTAACCTTAAAGACAAAAAAGCTGAGCAACCGGGCTGCTCGCGAAGGAATGCAGTCTTTTCGAAAAAGAGGAAGTCAGCATAAGGTGAGCTCTGAAAAGTGACTGCTAGCATGCTGGGGGGTCCGCTGTCTGGTGAAGGAAAAAAGATGAAGCCAAGCCGTGCGGCCAAAACAAAACACGATTATACCGAATGCAAGAACGAGCACGAAAAGTCGAAAGTTCCCTTTGTCAAGGGGGGGAGGCAAGAGCCAACGGCCTACGTTCAACCGGTGCATGAGAATGTCCGGAGACTGCATCACCGACGTCTTAGGACTAAGCTTCAAAAAAAAACGGGGCGAATTAAAGAAGCTGATTTTGAGGTCCCTTAGGATTCGTTGAAAGACAGGCTCAATCCAAAATCAAAAGAAAGGGGCACACCACCTAATACCAAACACTTTTGGGGGGTGGTGGAGATGGACAAGAAAACTAGCTGCCTACAAGCTCCAGTTAAGTCTTGGGTCCAATACCGGTGGACATGGAGCGACCGGCATCACAGAGAAAATGTCTTTAGGGGAGAGGACACGAATTAACGAGCAAACAGGAGAACTTTCAAAAGTGCATGGCAACAAGGGGGAGTCGCCGAGAGGGGACAGCAACGCCGTTCAGGGGGTCGGAGGATGCAATACACGGTTCTCTGGGAAAGTAAAAAATTAAACACTTAACCTACGACAATGAAGTGATGGAAGGAAAGATCGAGGGAAGAGCTCTAAAGCGGATTCCTACAAAAGGGTGACTGGGGGGGCAAGGTGGGGACAAGGAAGCGACTAGAAATGCAGAAAAAAACACCTTACTGCAACGACAAAAAGGAGGATGATGCAGCGGCATGACGAAGTCATAAAGCGCATGCAATTCATCAGGAGGCGATCGACGGGAGCATTGGAAGGGTCAACGGGAAGAGGATCCAACGGTATGCCAAGGCAGATCCGAAGCGCGAGACTTCCGACATGAATCGGAACTACGAGCTCGTAAGGCTCTAACAGAGAAGGACCGGGTCCGAGACACAAGACAGTAAAAGTCTCGCTCACCGGTCGTATCGGAAGACGCAACATGGCTAGTGCAGACAGTGGCAATTTTCCCGCAGAAGGGAGGGGGTAAAGGCAACCTATATAAAAGGTCACGAAAATCGAAAGATGAGATCTGATCAACAATGAAATAAGAGATATCAAGAGAAAAATTGAGATCACTGAGGAAGGAAGAAAAGGCGGTGTGGCCAAGGGTCGTTGGGGGGGGGACCCAATCAGCACGGGTGAGAAGAAATACAAAGACCGTAACGCGACTCTTGAAAGACGGAAAAAAAAGGGACTCGAAGCACTCTGTACTGAAAAAAGGAGAAAGACGTGCAGATATCACGGAGCTTATGGGAAAAAGTCATTTCTAGAATTAGCGAGGGCCTTGATCCGTGTGGAGGAGGGAAAATCCCTAAGTCGGGGAATCAAGTAAAAAAGAAAAGCGGGAAAAAAGGACTTCATATTGAAGGAAGGTACGCGGGGTCTTAGGGGGCGATAAGATATGTCTCGGATTGAGGAGGAAAACTAATGCAAGAATTGACGAGGAAGAGGAAGCTAGTCAGTAGAACGGAACAAAAGATTGCAATCCATTAGAAGGCTTGATAAAGGAAGGACGAAGATTCAACTGACTACTAGCGGCAGGAATTTGGTGGGGGTTCAGACAAACCTCATTGGGTAGAAAAGTGTCTCCTCTAAAAGAGTGAGTATAAAACAAGGGAAGTTGCAGTGAAAAAGTGGTCTAACGGAAACCCACTTAAGCCGCTTTGCAGCCAGCTCAAAAGGGGGTGGCCACGCAAGCATGAAAAAAGCCGTACGAGGGTGTAGGTGGCACAGACGGTTCCGACAGACTTAGGACCTTGTATGCGGGGAAACCCGCGAACATTAACTGGGTAGACTGCCGTCAGGGGCGACCTCATTAATAGGGTAGATTAACAGACCGAAAGGTTGTCCGAAAGGGAGTAGGGGGTGGGGCGGGTTAC
>Ga0179591_1292615_pt1 | contig 12908 bp, 13 predicted proteins | sample CZOMad2_1_08_16f_FD_182891 | JGI IMG/M metagenome (GOLD analysis project Ga0179591, IMG submission 182891) | Vadose zone soil fungal communities from Angelo Coast Range Reserve, California, USA - CZOMad2_1_08_16fungal (PacBio error correction) | ecosystem: Environmental > Terrestrial > Soil >...
AGCCGCAACCACGAAACCTAAAAGGGAAGGGGGGCCCCCACCTTTGCAGCGCTCTCTTTCTTGGAAAGACAAGGGCCGATCGGAGGGCTTAAGTTATCTCTCCTGCCAAACTTAAGACGGAGGGAACGGCCACCATTACCGTGAAGCTAGTTGCGCAGCGCAGAATGAAGGACTTTCAAGAAAAAATACCCTATGTCGAACAAAAAGCGCGGAAGGGGGAAGGCCCCCTATCAGTATCAGGACTATCGTGGACTAGGGTCAGAGTTTCTAGGACAAGGGAAAACGAGATCCGACGAGATCGCCGCAATTTGAAAAGGAACTGGGAAGGGGGGAATAGGATCGTGACTACTGGGGGCCCAGGATGGTTGACCCGAAGAAATCATCCTGTCTCGGGAATGAGGTATCCTACTAACCCGCTTGTGTCAGAGGTCAAATCGCGTCAGCAACGCTTGTGGGGTACCATGTTTGGGTTTTAGGAGGCAGGGGTGACACGAAAAGGGAGGAAAAAGTGGCCGGTGCAGAAGGTCTGGGCGATGGATATATGAAAAATCTAAGATGCTCTCTAATTGGGCTGGAAAAAGCCCTGAAAAAGGAAGATTTCGCCCGATACTTGTGAATGGAGGGGAAAAGACCCAGCTCCGGGAGCAGTTGACTCTGCACCCACAGAGCTTGAAGGGAAGAACCGCTGCCTATCTAGAGCTCAGCGTGCGACGGTTAGACATTAGGGGAAGCTCGCAAAATGAACTTTCGCCGTACTCTGCTACACTCCGTGAAAAAGAGGAAAGGGGCTAAAACATAGTCCTAGAAAAGGAGGCGCCCCACCGGCTTATCCCGCATCTCGAGAAAAAAATTCAGGTGGAAAGGGGGAGGAGTAGGGAGGATGTCTCGCAGCCGTCTGAGTGGTCTTTTCGCGCTATAGAACTGCCCTACTTCGGATGGTATGAGACGGGGATACGAGGATTCCTGGCCCTACACCTTGATTCGCGGACTCGGGCCCGAAGAAAAAAGGATATGTGAAAAGGTACGCCATCGAAGAAGAATCCCGACAGGTAGAGAACACCGATCAGGTCAGTTGAAAAAAGGAGGGGTCCAGGCGCCTCGCGCACTTTGTCCGAGCGAGTGTGGGGGAAAGATTGCCTAAAAGAAAAAGGGTCAAGAGGCTCAGGCGCCCGTGAGCACACGTGCATGGTCGGACAGACCTCTCCACCCGAGGTCCTAAGGGGGCGCAAAAATTCTTTATTGCAAGCGCATGGTCGTTGCAACGATCTCGCTAAGGAAGTAGGGAGAGGAAAGCAACCCGCGCGCTGCAAAGCATCCGCCAACAGGGGTAAACGTGAAAGGGCGAGCGGGAGGGGGGAGGGAGGTATCGAAATGTGCTCACAACGGGAGCCTGAAGCCTCGAACTGCTCGTTGGAAAAAAAAGATGCATAAGAACAGAAAGAGAGGGCAAAGGTCTAGCGGCGCCAGGGAGGCAGGTTGGCTTGCCTAGTCCGGCGAGGTTCTTGGGGAAACCTCTTTGGGGCTCTAGTCGATGGCTTACCTCAAAAGAGGGGGAACCTGGAGGGGATAAGAAGACTCGAAAGAGCGCTATCAAAGGGGTCGGGCAACGAATTAGAATCAAAAGCCGGGCTCTCAAGAGAGGAAGGGGGAAGAGACTCTACAGAAAACGCTTGTTGACATCCCACATCTTGCACAAGAGAGGAAGCAAGGAGAAAAAAGAACTTTTATTCAAAAATTCATCGCGCTCTCATGAATCCAAGGAAGGTTGGCACGCCCAGAGGATCTCGAGACAAAAGGAACTCGGCGTGCTAAAGAGTACGTGGCCGACCGGGCATCCAGCCAAAAACAAAAAAAAAAAAGGGGGGGGGGGCGGGTATTTTCGCCCCGACCGATGAACCTCATCTCCCGGACTCCGCCGCTGGCCGACTTCAGTGGAGCAGAAAAAAACGGCGGGCTTGACATATTCCGGAGGCCAGCCAATGGGAGAGAAGAAAAGTGGCAAAATCGCTGGGAACTCTTTGGGCGGTCAAGGTGGGAAGAGAAAAAACTAAGCGTATCACATCTAAATTCTATGAGACACTAGAACTTGCCGGAAGTCCAAGATCTGAACTCTGTGCGGAGGGATATCTTCACCCACTGATCTACGAGAAAAAGACTTATGGAGCGCTATAGAAAAAATGACTACAGCTTGGGAGTAACGGGTCAAAAACTCAAGTATGCATTGAAAGAGGAAAAAAAGGGTCAAAGCTGATCCTGGTCTCAAAAAAAATACTGGGCACAACCTTCGTGATCTAAGATGTCGAGGGGCAACGTCCGCGAGGAAGGGGAAGCACGGAGATCGCTTAGGGCTCGTCCAACTACGAAGCTACCCGTCAGGAGGAAGTTCAAAGGAGGGCTCGCTCTTGAAAGAAGATGGCTAGCGGCTTTTTGTAAATTCTTAGACTGTTGCCTGCTGAAGAGAAGAAGGCGGGCCCCTCTATCACCTGGTGTGAAGACGCGGAGAGAAATGGGGGAAATAAATGGAAAGCTCTTGCCGTGAATCCGTGGCACGTTCAAGAAAGTCTCGGAGGAAAAGGGTGTGGAAATTGACCTGCCTGTTGCGGAGAGACGTGGTGTTCGGAACAAGATCGGGGGAGATAGAAATCTCAAAAAAAGGGGGGATTAAGGCCCCCATCTGTGCCGAAAACACTAACCGGGGAAACCAAAGAAGAAAAAACCACCACGCCTCTCTCCTAGAGGGAACGTGCCACGACACGGAAGAAGTCTTTCTTAAGGAGGAGACCTTCAAAACTGACACCAGTACCGAGACGATGGGTCTACCGCGCAGACGCATTTAGGCAAAAAATATCAGAGGGAGAAACACACTCCCTACGTGAGGGTCCCGAGAGGCACGAATCATTACAGGTAACAAGAGCGGAGGCTTTAAGGTGAAGGGGAAATTTCCCTCTAGAACGGGAAGATCTAGAGATAGCCGTAAGCGGCTACTTGTAGGGGAAGGTACAGGGAGAGAGGGAAAAATTGCCCGTATTTTGGGACCAGTATCGACCGGCTTGAGCGGGGAGTTCATAAGATGAAGAATTCTCCTGATCCCCCCTCTTGTAGGCCAGCGTGGGGGGGGAACTCTAAAGAGGGGAAGGGAGGCTTTGCTCGATCTGGTGAAGGTCATTGGGGACTACGAGAAGAAAGGATTGCTCTTGTGAATTTAGTTGGTCTCCTTTCAAAAAAACGAGGTAAAAAAAGAAAAATGCTGATACGCAAGAACGGCAACCTGGGTGATAGCCCGCCTCGAACGCAGGTGTAGGCGACTCGATTACCCCTTAGGGGGGAGCGAGAGCAGGTCACTCCCCTCATTCTCTGACTGTTCCGACCATGGGGGGAGTCTGAGAGTTCTGGGAGACGACGGGGGTCTGGTTGCTCACCTCTGCGCTGGGAGGAATGCGAAAATACGCTGCACTCCGATTGGATATCTGGTCGCCCATGCATATGGACTCTGATACGAAAACTCCCAACGGTATCCCTTCGAAATGAATACGCGCATCCGTAGGGGGTCCGCAGAAGGGGGGGGAAACTGATGTAGAAGACTGACTCGTCTGGTCGAGAATTAGCCAGGAGAGTTATGCTAGTTGCCTGATCAAAATTCAGTTCCGACACCTGATCGCTTATAAAGTCAGAAACGAAGCCAAATGTTTGTGATGTAAGTCAGACTCTGGATCCCAAAAGGTATTGAACCAACCAAACGGATTCCTTTACGGGAAAAGGGATTCCGAAGGGGAGAACTGGGCTCTCGCGCAACGGGTTATCGTCTGAGTGGGGTGATCAAAAAAAAAATCCGGGAGATGCTCAGGCGCCCAGGGGTTAGCACGTGCTTTCTATCCAAGACTCTCCTCTCTCTAACTGACACGGAGAGATATGGGGAGGTGCAGCTCGCGCATCCGGTTCCCCGATCTCACAAACAACTGAGGAGGAGAAAATGAAACCAATGAGAACTTTCACTACCACTGAAACGCTTCCCCACCCGACACGTGCTCGGGAGCGCGTGAGAAAACTGGGAGTAATTATCCAACAAGGGACCTGACCTCGGCACCGTCGTGGTGGGAAAAGAGCTTCATAATAGAAGAACTGGGGGTGCGCATAATCCGGCACAAAGGTAGTCGGAAGATTGGTCGCCCGATAGGGGGGTTTTCTCCTACCTTTTCGTGAAGGAGGGGGGGTTACGAAAAGGGCTCTGAACGCTCGGGCGTTGAAGGGGCCGACTCGCTCGCGTCGACGGAATCAATGTAGGACGGCGAAACTTCTCGAAAAGGGGGAGTGAAGGGGAGAGATAACCCTACTTAGAAGACGACAGAGAAATCCGCAAGTCGGACCCTTCTTCAGAAAAGGAAAAACTGATGGCGTCTTCATCGATCCCGCCTTTTAAAAGAGGGTGTGAGCGCCCCTTAGAGCTCAATAGATCTTCCTGGTATACAAATAGGGGAGGGTGAGTAAAAGGTGGAGACCCTCATCCAGAAAGCTAAGGAAAAACCTATAAGGGGAAGGGGTGGAGCCCGCGCGAACGATGACGGAACGAGGGAATCTGGGGGAGACCAGGGAACTGCGGGGGGGGGTGCAGAGTACCCATAGAGAGATCCATAAGTGAATCTAGAGAAGGGAAAAAAAGGAAATCGAGGAAGAAAATGCTCACGCTATGACTTGGGACTGGAGATCGAAGACATTCGAGGAACGGACTCGAGCCGGTCGCAATTAGAAACTAAAACAACATCTACAACCTGAGGAAATCACTGAGCGCACCCACTGCCTCTAAAAAAGAGAATCCGACGATCGCAGAGGGCGATAGCAAGCTGGGGGAAGCAAGAGGGGCCGGAGGTTTCCATCAGTACTGTGATTACAGGAAGTAGAAAAAAGAGTCCTCCCTTTGAAAAACCGTACTGGCTATCGAGCTTAGGAAGAAAGGGGATCAAGGGTGCAAGAATTCTATCTCTGCGTTCAGAAGGGAAAAAGACGCGAGGCCACGTCGGTTCCCTTCAGGATAGAAGTCTCAGAGGAGACATCCTCGCTTCCTTTTGGGTCGCTCCGGAGGGAGTTGAAATTCGGGTAATCACTTTTCTTCCGCGCTGTAGAAACTAATAAAAAAAACTTTGAAGCTCTCTTCGTTTTGGACCGCGGAGAAAAGACGGGCCGTCTGAAAGGGGGCTGAGTCGTGGCCAATGTTCGAAAGAACTGAGAGAGCTGTCAGGTGGGAAACCTCCTTGATGTATCTTCGTTTTGTTCGACACGTCGACTTGGGTCTATATCAAAACACAACTTGGTGAGGTTACAAGATGAATCCCCCTAGATCTTGGAAGGTCGAAACAAACCGGAAAAATCCAGCCCCAACGCCTTGCCTCGACGCTTTCTGGTACTTGAAACCCATAGAAAGGAGGAAGGAGGGAAGGCCCCCCCCTTAATCGGCGGCCCCGTACATTACTAGAACCACTATCGAAGTGGGCCGAATTCCACGATCCCTACTTCGAGCAAAAAGAAAAACTATTGAGAAAAGGAAGAGAGAACCAAGCAGGGAACCTAGAGTGGACGAGGTACGCAGGTGTGAGTGGGAACATGAGGAACTAGAACCAGAGAAGTCTATTCTTCAGGCAGGTGAAGAAGGAGTAGGTATTTCGGCTTTGGGAACAGGAGGGGTGGTAACCCCTCAGAAAGGGAAGGTCTGGGGGAGTCTCACATTCCTTTAAATGTCTTAACTTAAACAAAAAAAGAAAAAACTTGTAAGGCCAGCTGGGTTAGCAGATACTAATAACTTAGGGGTCCGGATCTGTTAAAGATGAGGGGTGGAAACGCAAGCGCCGCGTGGCAGAGGTGGGGGCGAGTAGTCGAAAACCCGGAGAGATAAAAGGAATCTAAGGTGACTCGCAGAAGCACTTCCCACTGAAGAGGGAGAAAAAGGAGGTGCAAGCCGCTTCGGGGAAAAAAATGGCGAGAGATTCCCCGGGATGTCTCAGGAGAAAAATTCACAGGCACCTGCAACCGAGTTCGCCGCGTCTGGAGAGAAAAGGGCTCGAGGGGGGGGGGATGGGAAAGCGGCTGGATTCGGAAAACCACGTAATCGGCAGAAAGACCTAGGAACGCTTTTTCTAAACAGTTAGAGATGGACTCCGAGAGAACACCGGCTTGATGGCTATGATGGGAGGGGAATACTAGCAATGGGTAAAGGAAACGTCTGGGGAGAGCGGATGTCGAAGAGGCTTACGTAGGGGGAGGGTCTGCGTCAACCTGGGAAAACTATCGGAGAGAAAAGGCCAGAACCGTGCCCTCAACCGGGGATTATAGGTAGGGGGAAGATGTTCACGACGGGGTCCACGCGCCCGTTTTGGGTAAGCCATCTACTCTAGGAACGTAAAGGGTCCATAGATTTCCTGGACTATTCTAAAAGTAACATCTGGCCATGCCGAACTTTCTCCGCGAAAAAGAGTTTTCAGGGGAGGGGGATTAAAGATCCCCCCCACAGATGTTCCGAGCTCGGAGCCCGAGGGTTTGCAAATTCATTGTCTAGGAAAAAAATCGTCAGGTCGGAAAGAGGTCTCCGTTGTAGGAGATCGTCAAGGTCGGGGGGGGAAAAATATACTCATAAAAGAAGAAGTGAGGACGGTTCAACGACTAGGGAGGGCATTCACTACCACGCAGACCAGCGCCAACCCAACCTTTCTCTAAAGCTCGGAGAGAAGGAGGAAGGGACACTGGGAAAAGGCTGAAGCCTCGGCAAAGCTAGGTTGGTGGTTCTCCAATCTGCTCAAAAAGGGCGTACAAGGAAAAAAAAGGCGCGGTGCAGCTGCCGGTCGAGCTCTTCAGGACAATCGTCTTTTATTGAAGCATACCTAGTGTCGATGGAGAAACACACCGGGCTCGTGACCGTCGGAGGGGGGGAAGGAGAGCCAGTCTCGATGGAGAAAAAAGGGGTCAGTTGCTCTGGTTATCAGGACCACCGGTCGATCCAATATAACTGGGTCAGTCTTAGTCGAGAAAACCTAAAGGGCGCGACACAAAAGAAATCCTCCCTATCTTCTGTAGCTCCAACACTGAAAAGTATTACATACGACTCTCTGAAGGGTCACCAAGGGTGGAGCTCCAGACTATCGGGGAAAGAGATTAAGACGGCTCCAATCTGCGTGGAAAGATTCGGACGGGGGGGATAACAGCCCCCTACAGCATTACCCCTACACGTGAGAGAAGAATTGCATCGGTTGTCGTAAGGTCAAGCGCCTGGGGGCGTTAACATAGTCCCAACTGAGAGTGGAAAAGAAGGATCATCTATCACGAAGTTACAACAGGAATCGGGGGACCACCTCTTTGAGTACAGCTGGAAAGGGGGGGGAAGCTCCTCGCTAATCATCTCACCCTTGGAGCACGGCTCGTGAAAGTCTGTAAAAAGAGGCCCAAAACATTCTGGCTGGCGCGGCGAGGCACAACCTGGGCGTATAACCATATCGGAAACAACGACAAAAAAAGAGGAATAAGGAAGGCAAGTAACAAGCGTGTGATTACCCGGCTAACGAACTTTCAAAGAAGGTGATGAAAGAGAGCTGGATGCTGGTCGCAACGTATGGGAGAAAACCGTCTTACTGTACTCTTCTGCGAAAACTGGGAAAGCTAGACTCCAGAGAAGGATCTCGGCCGGCGGTCAGCGGCGGTAACAGTTGGAAAAAAAGAGAAGAAAATCACGAGGGACTGAAGGGGGCTCCTCTCCGGGAGACTCCTAGAGAGGGGGGTTTTGGAAAAAGGGGAAGGGGAGTGGCCTTCGTATACTGGAGGGAGAGGAAGTGTCGAGGGAAGGGAACTCAACGTCAGACGATCAGCTTCAGGGGTGTCCGTTTCTAGATCCTTCGAATTAAGAGGGAGGGAGTGGCGGAACGTTCAACCCGCGGACGCCCGGCAGAGGGGGGGGAAGTTACCGAAGAACGCGTGGGGCGTCCCTATCATCTGGTGAGAGAGAGAAACATTAAGGAAAATAGAGATATCAGAGATCTTGCCTAACAAAAGCCTCCCGCCCAGTTAGGAAAAAGGAACCCCACCGGAGTCCGCGCGCTTGCTTTAACTTTGTCCACTATTAGAAAGACTTAGGAAGGAAGAGAAAAAAAAACCTGAATCTCTCTGCACAGACATCTGAAGGGGTTTTGGGGATACCGAACTCGGAAGACGAAGGCGAACACCACGCCTAGTATGTCGCCGCGAGCCCCCTATATATCTTTAACTCTCTGTGAGAAAAGAGGAAAGGGGGAGTACAAATGAGGGCCCAGACTGAAAAAAGAACTGGGAATCATCGCCAGCTATTGCCGTCGTCTAAGGACTGGGTTACTTGTGTCCCTAGAATGGTTTCGACCATGAAAGCCTCTTTTTATTGGAGGAGCACAATAGGAAAGTGAAACCCCGCTTGTAGGCAAAGGGGCTATCGCGATCATGGCTCAGGGGAGTTTTCCGATAGTTCGGGGGGAGAGGCTCCGACGCCATGTGCAAAGAAAAAGTCTTTTCTATGGAGGGATCAACCTTCTGTCCGTGCTCCTAAGGGAGCTGATGACGAATGAGGGGGGAAAAAGGGGGAGGATGGGAAGAGGCCATCCGCTCTTGGTGAACTTGCTCTAGGATCCCCTTGGGACTCGCGCAAGAAAGTTACTAGGAAAAAGCAGGCAGCTGTCCGCAAAAGACATCAAATAGGGCAAAGAGGGGAGCTCATAGTGAAAGGGGGAGGCTTGGCGGGAGCGCCGCTGGAGTTTCCACTTACTCTCTCTCCGAGGACAGAAGGGGGAAAATGATCTGTCCGCTCTCTATAAGGTCAGCCCACGGGCTTGATCCGCGGAATAGATTAAGACGACTCTCCTGAGACTAAGGAAAGCTCGCACTTCTTCTCTAGGTCTTTTCGAGGAAAAGGAAAAAAAAGGGATAAAGTGGCCTGATACCATAAGTAGACCGTGCCCGACACTTATGATACAGAGGATCGATCGTATCCGTCACGCAGTTCAAAGAAAAGGGGTACTCCAGGGGAGGTAGGCTCATCCAAAGAAGTATTTTAAACTAAAAGAAAATCGGCCATTAGGCAGGAAGGGGGAACTGGTCTCGCCCACGGTTTTAGTGAGTGTCGAGGATCCGAGAGCCCACCAAAACCCCCACCCAGGTCCGGGATAGGAACTTGTGAGCACTTGCATTTAGACTGAAGCCCTCAGAAGAGACTACGCAATAGTCAAAAGGACTCTTTTTTTAACTCTGTGGGCAAAGGCGCAGGTGTGACCTATCTCTCAGACAAACAAACTGGAACTGATTATTAAGAATCGGGAACGGGGACGCGATGCTGCACTACCAACGTCACCGCGTCCCCAAATTGAGGGATCTATCTCTTGGATTTGAGGATGTTCGCAACAAAGGTCCTATCCTCTGACTCGGTTTGGGCACAATCGGAGACGAAAAAGGTCGAAGAGAAGAAGGCCGGGCATTCCTCTGGGGGAAGGAGACTCTTCCAGAGAAGAGATGACTGGATGGAATCCTAAAGTGGGTCGATGGAAATCACAACCGTGAGCGGTGACTCTCGGGCGTGCCTAATCTCTCTAAAATCGAGATCAAAAAGAAACACGGGGCTGGTATCTAAGGCCCAACCGTGCGCAGCTACTGTGCAAAGGAGGAACTCTACCAGAAAAAAAATGAGCGACATAAGGGCTTCCCGATATTCGCGAGAACGTGAGGGCTCGACGCCTCGCCGTGAGCGTGGGGAAGAGATGCGAAGAACTAAGGGAGCCTGAAACTCTCCTCGGGGCTATCGTGGGGAAGACCTATGAAGAGGTGCTAAACAAAGTCCCTCCTCGAAGTGAAAACATCCAGGGTTTGTCCGAAACATTCACTCCTGACAGGGGAGGGAAAAGCGTCAAAATGGAAGATAGAATTTTTAGAGAGGCGCCAGTTCACGAACTTGTTGAACTCGGTGGGAGGATAGGAATGTCCTCATCTCGGGAGAGAAAAGGTCGTACTCGATCCGTCGTTAAGGAGAACTCTACAATAAGAAATAAACCACGCGGGGAGGCGCGCTTCCACTTCCGAAAAAAAGAGGAGGACACGACGAAATAATCTGCAATGAAATAGTCCTGCCAACACTCGGTTATTAAGGGGAAAGGAGAAAGAAAGATTAAAACAAGATATGTTATTAAAAAATAATCTAAGCGTCTGAACTTTGAGGAAATCAATGGACCTTCCGTACCGCAGAGGCGCGTCTACATAAACTGAAATCTGACTGATAGCCTGTCGGTCTTTCTCTCTTCAGGGGGGGGGAGGTTAAAGTTCTTGGACCGTCGGAACGCGGACGCGTAACCGCAAGGGGTCCCTGTCCTTATCGGGTTTCTCGAAGTAAGGCGAAATCCTCTTCTAGGCGGGTGTAGAGTCTTTCCTTAGGAAGGGAGATCGAGAGTCGAAAATCGGTGAGGTCCTTTGGGGGGGAAATTCCTGAGAGGAATAATGGGGGGAAGGAGAAAACGCAGGACGAGGAAGTGATCGTGGCCACGGGTGCCAAAGACCGGGAAGCGGAAAAAGGCTTGTTGGGCAATGACCGTCCTGACGGTATCTTCCTTGGGGGGGGGACCGGAGAAGGGAGGGAAAACAAAAACGAAGGATATTAACATAGATATCCCCTATGATCGTTTGAAGAAAAAAAACGCAGATAAAAAAAGCCATTCTGCCCCTCATAGGGCGGTAAAAACGTGTCCTCACTTAAAGGAAGGGCTTAGAGAAAGGAAGAACCCGCGGCTGCCTTCAAAATTACCTATCTGGTTTCACCGGAGAAAGGATTCCGTCCCCGAAGAAAACCTCCTCTCGCCATTTCTGCAGAAAGAAACGAAAAGGAATGGAACCGATCGTGGAAAGTATTTCAGTGCGGAGTAAACTGCTCCCCTAGAAAGCACTGGATCGGACGGCTATGGAAGAAAAAGCAAGCAGGGGTCGCAAAGTATCGCTTGGGGCGACCATATTGGGGACCATGGCAGCCGCTAGCTTTCTAATAAAAATAGTCCTAAGAAGCTTAGCCGGAGAAGACAAACAGCTTGTAGACCAGCTTGTCGGAGACGCGGATCGTATGCTGTTGTCCTATGTTCAGGAAGGGTAGGCGCCGCCGCAAATCAGGTGAGAATACTTTGTTCTATGGGGGGGGAAGCTTGCAAGCGAGTCCGTGCTAAAGAAGTGTGAGCTGATACTCTAGGCGAGCAAAATTTGAGGATAATAAAGCCCAACAGAAGTCTTCCTGCCTTAAGAATTTGGTTAGGCTTCATCAAGGAGCTTGGGTCCAGTGTGGTGCTTCATCATACTTTCCAAGAGAAGATGGGAGAGAGTAAAGAGTCGCATCGCGGGAGCATCTTTCGCGCTTGGGATTCGTTAGGGAGGAACCTCTGAGGCAAAGGGGCCAAGCTCGGATAGCACGGGGAGCAAGCTAACAAAGTCAGGAGATCTCTGAGTCGCCAACTTGATCCCCGATCAGGGCGAATGAAAACGCTCAGAAAAGGTCGGGTTCTAAGACGGAAAAAGGCGGATGTCGCAGCAGCAGCGACTTCTAGGATCATGGCCCACGGCTAGCGGAGACCTGGTTGGACTGATACCAGAATCCTGACTACACCTGGGGTCTAAGAGGAGGAACGCCGCGGGCCACGGAAGTGTTGTGAGGTACGCCATCATCACGATACCGACAGGGCTACCATCAAAAAAAACTTTACGCGAAATCGGCCAGAAGGCATTCCGACTGGCGCATATCCGCACGGGAAGGAATATGGGAAAAGAGTGGCGAACGAGCGGGTTCCGAGAAAGACCCTTGTTTGAACACGTGATGATCCATAAGAAAAGAACGTCAGAAAAAAATTGGGAAACTTTTATTTTCAAGAGCAGGTCGTTTCCCGATCGCTCAAAAAGGGAAAGGCTGAAAAAGAGGCGAGAACTACCACGGCATCCAGACCCCAAAGAACGTGCTAGGCAACTAGGGCTTCCTTCTGCCATGACCGGGGAGACGGCAACTACTGTGGGGGCTCCCAAGCGACTCCTCAACAGAGAGAAACTGGAAAAAGACAGGGAGGCATGCCTCTTTCCGTGGTAGTCCAGGACAAGATCGTCTGGGGAGGTGTCTGCCCGCCAGGGGTGGAGAGGGGACTCAAAACCGTGCTCAGAACGCGCGTGCCGGAAGACTTACTGAGGATTCTATTCAAAAGGATCAGAGGGAAGAAATGGATAAGACAAGACCGGGCGCTCCAGCTAGCGGGTCACTGCTATCTCTACCAAACTAGAAAAAAAGGGAGAGAAAAAATCAACCAAACCGAGATCTAATTGAAAGGGTAGCGTCTTCATAACGCTCGCGTAAACTGTGTTGCCTGAAGAAGAAAAACGAAGTGTGGGAACCGATCGGCGAAATAGGAAAAAGCCTTAAAAGAAAGGGCATCACAGCGCGAGGGCGCCCCGACAGGGCATGAGAGAAAGACACGAGAGGGAGAAAGACGCTGGAGTCTGCGGTGTCAACCATTCAAAACTCAGTAGGAGGGAGGATCCCGCGCGAGCAACAAGAAGTTGGCAGCGCCATTTTCCCCAGAAGGGCGTAGAAGATTTTCTGATGAAAGAGAGCCAGGTGTCAGGGAGCTGCGTATCAGAAACAAGGACACTGAGGGGGGGAAAAAAAAGAGGTGGCCATTATAACATCGCCCCAGAATGCTTCGAAGAGGTCGAAAAGAGACTTCCAACCTGCATCTACTCCTATCTATTAGGACTAATATAGCAAGGGGATAATAACAGATAAGCGCCTACAAGCGTTGGGGGAAGACTCCGGGGGAGCCAGGCGGTGAGGAAGCCCAGCGCAAGCAATGATCAGGGAGCAACAAAGGACAACCTTGAAAAGAATACGGTCGCAACTGCCT
>Ga0179591_1340862_pt1 | contig 12908 bp, 16 predicted proteins | sample CZOMad2_1_08_16f_FD_182891 | JGI IMG/M metagenome (GOLD analysis project Ga0179591, IMG submission 182891) | Vadose zone soil fungal communities from Angelo Coast Range Reserve, California, USA - CZOMad2_1_08_16fungal (PacBio error correction) | ecosystem: Environmental > Terrestrial > Soil >...
CTATACTCGCCAAAAAGGAAAGAGACATGATCGATGAACCTATCAAAAGAAAACGGAGGTCTTCTCATTCCTATAAGGTCAGGGAGGGGGGAAAATTCCTAAAGGGGATAGTTCCGCGGTAATGAACCACTTTGCGTGGGGGAGCGCTTCTCTGATGGAGTCGTAGTCGAAAAGGAAGGCCTGTGGCAGGGAACCACCTCTAGACCCAAAGAAAAAAAAGAAAGAAAAAAGCACTCCATTACGAAAGGCGCCGACAGAAAAAAGGAAAAAAAGCGACCCATTTCTTGGGAGGGGGGTCGCGCTAAAGAGAGGCGGTTAAAGAGGAAAAGGGCGCCGAGCCTTATTGAGATTAAAGAGGGGGGAGGGGACTGCCCCATCACGCGCGTAGGAAAAGAGGAGAGGCGCCTTCTAGGCTTATTGAAAAAAAGGCCGTCAGCGTCATAGAGGACCCGCATTTGGGGGAGCCGCCGTACCAGAAGGGACAGGAATCTGCGAGTAAAGGGAAGGGGGGATCTTGTTGTCCGGGGGGAAAAGGAGCCAGGAGCTGACACGGAGATACGCGAATGTGTTGGGGGGGGGGGGGGGTTTTAAGGAAAAAAAGAATCCCGAAGAGTTCGTAGGTCAAGGTATGGTGTGGAAAGGACGAAGAACATTCGGCTCTGCCAAAAAAAAAAAGAGCTTCCTTTTTTGGAGGGAAAAAAAAAAAAAAGGTTTGTTTTAAGCAGAGAGCGAAGAAAAGGGGAACAAGCCATGATGCTTATGCATCGAAGTTGGTTGAAACTAAAAAATTCTTCTCAGAGAGAAGCGCCTACAATTCAGAGGGAAAAGTAGGTGTTAGCTTGTAGGCCATTGAAAAAAAAGTCAACTCGCCTTCTCTAAGGGAAATTGTTGGAATGGTCAGAATGGAAAAGTTGTTTCCGAGGAGGAAAAAAAATCAACTCCTGATTGTAGGAGAATGTCCCGAGATAACATACAAGAGGAAAAAAGTTTACGGAGGACTTTGCGCGTAAGGAATGCTTACACATTTTCGCAAGATAAAAAGAAAAGGATGTTCGATCAGGGACGAGTAACGGAAAGGGGGGGGGGCCACGATCCCCTTCCCCCCGTTCAAAGGAAGAAAAAAGGAAAGAAGTCCTTTGATTATCTCCGATTGGGAGGAGGAGACCCAAGGACGGATAAGAAGGAGGAAGGCTCACGTACAGCGATTTTGCTAACAAGTAGCGGAAAAGTGTCCTCACTCACGGAAAAAAAACTTCCGAGACAAAAGAATGAGGTGCTCTTGCAAGACATCAACAGGAAAAATCCGACTAATGGTTTTTTGGGGAAAAGGGAAGATAGTGTCGAACAAAAAACAAATGAAAGACAAAAAAAAAGGAGTCTCGTCCTCTTAGTTTAGATTGTAGCGGAGAGGGGGTAAAGCCCCCAAGGGAAAATTTTAAATTTAAAGAGAAGGGAGAAGGGAGGTCGGAAGACAAATATAGAAGTGGGGAATGCCCGTCTCTTGCTAAGTTAGGGGGGAAAAACTCACATCTTCTACAGGAAAAAGGGTGGCGTTTCAGGGGACATAAAGGAGTAAATTGAGCTTTCTAATGCAATCGGAGGGAAAAGAGGGTTTTTTGTTGGTCGAATCTTAAGGGGGAAGAATTACAGGTAAGGAGATTAAGTATTTTTGGAAATTTGTTATTGAGGGAGAAAAGAGAATACTCTTTTTTTGCAAACAAAAAAGTCAGACCCCGTTGGGGGGGGGGACGAGGCCTTAGCCTCTCGAAGAGAGCTACCAATTATTCAGAGGGGCTTACGGCGTAGGGAGGGGAAAAAGAAAAGATTAGCTCTTCCCCGTGGAGGAGAAAAATACATCTTCTGGGAAAAGGCTGAACATGACAACGGGAAAGAGGGGAGCGTCCACGGGCCTAAAAAAAGGGAAAAAGAAGGGTTTTTAACTTGTCCAAAAGGAAGAAGTCCTAAGAAAATCAAGAAGCCGTGATCCCGATCAACTTGAAGAAGAGGTATGCTCGCCCGAGGGGGGGGAGGAGGCACGCAGTATGAGGGGAAGGGTGTCTTCAGAGAGAGAAAAATTATTAACGGTAAGGGGGAAAAGGCCATACTCCCGGCTTTCTACCAGAAAGAAAGGATTGCCCTCTCGTTCGAGGGATGAACCTGGGAACAAAAGGGAGGAGTACACTGCCGGTCCAGGGCGAATCAACTGTAATCACGCGGGCCAGTGCGGGGAAGGGGGGATAAGGAGCACGGCCCACTCCTCGGAGGGGGGAACGTCGTACTGATCAGGAGGTGTTGGAAACAGGAAGATTCAAAGAACATGTAGTCCGACGAGTTCGCGAGGGCAAAAAGGGAAAAGAGACAACATATTTCTCGTCACAGAAAGAAAGGAGGTAAACCCCGGACATACGAGACGGGGGAAAGTGTCGTATTCCCTTCAAAAATCGCGAAAAACCGTTGATTCACCTGAAAGAAAAGACTCCGCTCAGGGAGGGGGGAAGCTTAAGGGCTTGGGGGAAAAAAAACTATCCCCTTCCCCCCCGTCAGGAGGAGACTTCGCGCACCGGAAGGAAAAGCAAAAGAAGGGCAGCAATGCAATTCCTTATGATTCGAGGAAAAAAAAAAGAGGGATCGTCTTGATCCGAAGGTCGGGGAAGAGAAGGTCGGGTGCTCTTTTTGCTTTAAACAGATGGGGGATGTCGTCCTCTTGTGCCATCGAGAGAGGAAGGGGAGAGGAAGAGATGGAACTGGGAAAAGGAAGGGGGGGAAGTAAAGCTAAAAAGATGCAACTAGAATTGAAGGGGCCTGTCTACTAGTTCAGGGAGAGAAAGACGATCATCAGGGAGAGAAAAAGAGAGATCCGGAATTGCCGTGCGCGGAAGAGAAGGGGCCTCGCTAATTCTACGGGGGGAGAGGGAACGATGGGGGATGAAGGTCTGGAGAAGGAGCAAAAGCCCGTATCCTCTAGAACGTACAAGAGGAGAGACGGATGTTTAATTAAGGGTCCGGTCAGGTTATCCGGGGGGGGAGACAAGCCGATAAAAGAAGACAACTTGTGTTCGAGCGAAAGGCGCTGCTTGTCCGGGGGGGGTTGATCCCGCGTTAAAAAAAAAAGAAACTTTCACACGCATGAAATGGGGGAAAAAGAGGAACTCGTCTAGGAATGTCGTCCATGCTGTGGGAAGAGGGGGGGGAAAGAAATTTGACTTCGCTCAGGAAGGAGAAAAAAGAGAAGCCTTGGGGGGGAGGGGCTCAGGTACCCGCCTTTTGCACCTGGAAAGCTCGCTTAAGGGAAGGGGGGAACGTCGGCGCGGAACGGGGAAGGTGGGGCCGATGCTTTTTTCAGTTCCAGAAGGGGGGAAATTCTCCAGCGCGGCAAGCCTGGTAGGGGGGGGGGGAAAGGGGGGAGTGACGTCAAAAGGGATGGAGAAGTTGTCTACGATCTCTAAAGCAAAGAAATCGAATGGGCTCATAGGGGAGCGAAGGCCGTTGGAGGGGCCTTCGGGGTCTTAAATTGGGGGAAAGATGTCCAGAAAGCCGATGCGTTCTACTCCCGATGGGGGGCGGGCGGGGGGGGGAGCTGTTACAAGTTCCAAAAAAGACGGGCGCCATCAGTGGGGGGGGACGGGGGGACACCGTTTCCATCCTTCTTGTCTGTGAAGAGTACGATGGGGAGGGAAGCGCATGTACTCAAAAGGGGGCAAGGCGATACTAGAAAGGGGGAATAACCTCCTGCTTTCCGGGGGAAAGCAGATTTCCTATAGAGAGGAATTCAAAAGGTCGGTACGTCTGACCATTTTCAGGGGGAGAGAAGTCTATTATTAATTAAAGTAAAGAAAGGGGGGAGCTGGGAGAGATACTCAGGGCTCGTCCATCTAAATAGTCTTTCGCCACAAAAAAAATCTCCATCTCCTCCCTATGGCGGGGGAAAGAGAAATACCTTGATACTTAAGAAAAAGGTAGAGAGTGTCCGCAGTGTTTCGGACAGAAAGGGAGGCGCTTTTGGCCGGCAACAGTAATGGCATGCTGCAAAACTCAAAAGGAAAGAGAATCTTTGGAACCCAGGAAAGAGGGAGGAAGCACTTTGGGGCGAGGAAAATCTAGAACCAAGAAGAGGGGAGTGTCTCCTTGCGATGAAGAAAAGAGGGAAGTCGTCTTTTACAAAAAGGGGGGAAGAAATCCTATCGCCCACGAAGGCAGGAGGGGTTCCTGGTGGGGCAAAGAAAGGGGGCACGCGCAACAAGGAATTGTTAAGGTGGAGGAGGAAAAGAGGGGGGAGCTTGCTTGGGAAATGGGGGGAAAGGGCGGCCAATTTACCCTGTTGGGAGAGGGACTGGGGGGAGGTTACGTGAATCACAAAAAGGGTAATCCTCGAGGACGGCTCAAAAAAAATAGAAACCTGCTCTCAATCGTCCTCATCAAAGGAAGACCTATTTATTGTCGGACACAGGGGACCAATACTTACTCTAAGGAAGCGGAAGAGGGGAAACATCCATTACTATTCTGTGCTGGGGGAGGGACGGGGGAAAAGCGTCCTCTCCGCAAACAAAGGGGGAGGGAAAAAGAGGTATCTTTTCTATTGAAAAAAAGGGAGGGAGAACAATCCTTATTTGAATAGGGAGGACTATCGGTGGAAAGGGGTCCTCTGGAGAAGGGCATCCACTAATTTTAGAAGGAGAGTCGCCTTCTCGGGGGGAGACTTCATCTCATGATAAAAAAAAAAAAAAAGGGAAAAATTCCTCATGATTAGCTGGAGCAAAAAAGACTTATTGAGCCAGAGAATTAGCCCAAGCATTAAAGCGGGGACAATTTTATGGCGGGGGGAAAAAAAAAAAGGGTATTCAACAAACAAAGGCCGCCGGGGGAGGATTGTTCTTTCGCACGGAAAGGGAAAGGGCAAATAGAGGGGGGATCGTGGCGCTCAGCACGCCAAAAAGCTGAGATGAAAAGAGAACGGTAGCCTAAGGGGGGAGGGGAAAAATAAGGGACTGTTTGATAATAACGAACGTTAAGAGGGGAGGAAAGCCGCGGGGGAAAAACGTACATCAAATCGGCTCAAGGAAGAGGGAAATTCATGCTATTCATTCTGTGAAGCACTTTAAAAAGGGGGGGAAAGCGTGCGACATAGTCGACAAAAAAGGGGGGCAGTAACCGGAAAAGCTCAATAGATTCGGCCCGAAAATGAGGAAAAGTTTTTTTCCCCGGGAGGGGAGGGAGCGGAAGGTGGGAAAAGGAACATGGGTCGCTTAGCGTGAAAAAAAGGGAAAGATTTATCGGAAGGGGGGGAGGGGAAGTTCTCTCGATCGAGGGAGAAAAATGGGGAGCAGAAGGTCCTGCCTCCTGCCGGCCAGGGATGGGAGAAGAGGGCAATGAGGAGAGTGTTCAAAACAAAAAAAAGGAGACCTTCTATCCCATGGTGCCTTGGAGGAGCGTGGGATGCCGGGTATGGAGAAACAACTGTTTTTCTGCCCAGGAGAACTAGCCGAGAGAACCAGAAGTTCGCGTATCTCTTCAGGAAGGTAGAGGAAGCATCAACCCCTTAGTCTTATTAAAAAGGAGAAGGATATACGCGGCACGCAATAGAGGGGGAGGGACATGATCTCTTCCCAACAGGGAGGCGAAAAACCCTTTTTGAATGTCCTAAACACATGAATGTCATCGGAGGAGAAGAAAAGGAATTTGATATGCCGAAAAGGCCGGTGGCGCTGTGAGAACCGGAGGGAACGCTTCGTTAGCCAGGGGAGAAGGGAAGGGTTATCATTTCCAAAATTATCACAGTTGCTAAAAAGAGAGCACTGGGAAAGAAGGCGGCCAAGTCCCTCATCCTAGGAGGAAAAAAAAGAAAAGAAAACCATTTTTGGGGAAGGTGGAAGAGGAAGGGTTTCATCGGCCCAAGAAAGGAGGAAAAAGGGAGAAAGTGTATCTTATCACATCTGAGAAAAGGAAGAGCGTTAATATGAAGGGGGTGTAGATTCACTCTAATCGTCTTACTAAGAAACCCCCCCCAAAGAACCCCACCAAAAGAAAAAAAACAGGGGAAACGCAATTTGCATGAGTTTTCCAGAGAAAGGAAGGAGGAAAGTCCTCATCTCGGCGAGGGCTCTTGTGGCCGCACTAGGGAACTACGCAGAGGAAGCTCCGCGAAACTTCCCTGGTGGGAGGAAGAGCGTCTTCCATCCACGTAGGGGAACTTGGTAATGACTAAAAAAGCAGAAAAAAGGGTGTTTTCATTCCCGGGGCAGGGGGGGAAATTCCCCTAATCTCCGCGGAAGAAAAATTCCGGGAAGGGGCCATTCCCTAAAAGGAGGGAAAGATCCTACCCGCTGATGCAAGAGTCAGGGGAAGAGTCGGGTTGTTTAGATGGGAGAAGAGGGGTATGCAGCACCGAAAAGCTGGAGGGGGGGAATTGCCAGCTCGTGAGGACAAGAAAAATTCTCCCGTCGCAGAAAGAAATCCGTAGGGTAAGGGGAGGGTAGGCGCATATTCAAAGGATAAAAAAAAGGGAGTTTCCGGCTGCGACGGGGGGAAAAAGAAAGGAAAGAGAAACGGTGCGTCAAAAAAAGGGAAGAAATGGCTGATGTCGGAGAGAACAAGAGAAAAAGGGGATTGGTTCCATCGATCCCCGGCAAAAGTACAAAGCAGGGCGAGGAGGATAGGGGAGAAGTGGAGAGGGAGGACTCCCGCGTCAGTGAAAAAAAAAACCTCGTCTTAATATGAAAGGAAAAGAACGCGGATTGGCGAAACCCAAGGGCAAAAAGGAGCGGAGGGGGAGACATGATGACCCAGTCAACTCTTCGCGAGAGCAAAGAAACGCAGGAAAAAAAGGTCGCGTTCCCTCGAGCACACCCGCGGACCCGGGCCGAAAAAGGTTAAGATAGGGTTCGAACCCTGACTCACAGCGGGGGAGGAAAATCTGAGTTCATCGCCAGGGAGGGGGGGGCGAAAATAGGAAGAGGGGAAAGGGAACTCTCTCCGGGAAGGGAGTAATACCTCTAATACGGGGAATGCATACGCGGGGAGGGGAAGAAGAAACATCTTCTACACAGTAAGGGCTACCAATGGGGGGGGAGGTTGTCTAAATCATTATAGAGGAGAGTGCGAAAGGGGCAACGGATATGAGAGGGGGAAAAGCGATTTAGTGTCCGAGCTGTTTAGGGGGAGGGTAAAAGGGGAGCGGTAGAGGGTTGATGTTGAGTTGGACGAGAAGGGAGTGCCTCCAGACCCTTTTCCCGAAAGTCAGACAAGGGAGGAGGCCTAGCCTATCTCTCGGAAAAAAAGAAGGAACGCGGAGTCGTCGGAGATTCCTAGGCAACCAAGGAGTCTCTGTTCCCCGTGCGCGACTACATCGTCGATATCATAAGAAGACTGTAAAGGGTGAAAAAAGTACAACGGGCCCAAACCTGGGAAAAGCGTGTTTTGAACTGAAAGCCTTAAAGAAGCCGCAGCATGGAGAAGGTGAATGACCGATAACTTTAAGGGAAGAAGAGGACTGCTCTCCCTAAGCTGGAAGGCGGGGAAGGGAGTTGCTTCGATATCTTCGCAACGAGGAGGGGGGGGAAGGGGAGGAAGACTGCCCACTTTCGAAAAGCCCTGCTGTACCGATGAGAGTCTCATTACGAGTGATGAATCTTTATAACGGCCTGGCCGTTGGGGGGGAACAGAAAAGAAAACCTCTCTTCGAGGGGAGGCTTTTTATAAAGAAAATCGCACGGCTAAAAAAAGGTCGAGCACTCTACTAGCGAGTAAGGGAAAGAATAACCCGCCTCTTCAACAAAGGGAGAGAGCGAGTTTCCTAGAAAAGAGGATTTGAGAGAGGAGGCTCAACGAAAGGACCGCATCTAGCCTTTGACAAGAGGTGTGCGTAGTCCCACTGGAAAGAGGGAAGCTAGAAGGAATTAACTGACCTTCGGAGGAAGGAAAAAGGGGGCATTGTAAATCTTGTAATTTAAGGGGGGGGAACAGAGGGGGAAATTAGAAGGAAAAGTCCAAGAAAAAAAAAACACTCCCACCACACAAAAAAAAAAAAAAAAACCCCCAAAAGAAGTCGAACTGAAAGGAAAAGAGCAGGAACGGGAGGCCTCATGCACTCCCCGGATGAGGAGGGGAGAAAAAGGGAGGATTTTCTTTCTCTCCTGTTAAGGGGAACAATGCCAACGTAAATGAGTAGAAGGGGGCGAGGAAAAAGCGGCGGAGCGCTCTTTTCTGTCCGGCCGCTGGGGGGAAAAAACTTCTTATGTATGTGAAAAGGAAACAAAAGGGAGACCGCATCAAGGGCTCCGAAAAAAAAAAAACGAAGGGGGAAAGAATTTCACACGCCTTGTCATCCGTTGGCTTGCCTGGGGCGCAGCTTTGACAGTACAGGGAAAGGGCGCTCTTGCAAAAAAAAGAATAAAGTCTCTCCTCAAGTACAATGGGAGGAGGGCCGCTCTAATTCTAACGGAAAAGGGGGAAATGGGGGGGACGGGACTGGAAAGGAGGAAAAAAAAGCACATCAGTAGCCTCTCTTAGAACATGAAAAAAGAAGTGAGGGAGGATTTTAATCTGCTCGAGAAGGTTTTGAATAAGTTCTATCTACTTTTGGAAGGATAGGAAGACACTTAACCTTCTATCTAGGGAAGGTTTGAGCAATTGGGCGTTTCCAACAACACTGATGGTGGGCACACCCGAAGGAGTCTACTACATTTTCGGGATTGTTTGACGTCCGGTGAAAAGAAATTTGACTCGATATCGGGAAGGGGGGAGAAAACTCCTTTTCCTAATAGAGAAGGGGGGGGTGGGGCCCCCACAACGGGAAGAAAAGGACGAGGGAGGCTTAACCTTTATTGCCGTCGGCGCGCCAGGGAAAGGGGTTATCCCATCTGCGGGTTCATCACAGAAAGGAAAAGATCGGCGCGAGAGAGAAGGGGGATGGCATTCAACGGGGAAAAAAATTTCTACTATCTCGAAAAAAGAAAAAAAGAGGAAAGGGGCCTCATCACTAGGAGAAGGGGTAGGGGAATCGGAAAGTTTGAATTTGCCAAAAGGAGGAAGGAAAAATTCTGTCTTACTCCCAGGGGAGGCAGCCTACAAGGAGCCGGGGGGGGCAACGGGACGCCGAAAGGAGAAAAGACGTCTGTTGTCATGTTCAAAGCTGGGTAGGGAGGGGGGGCGGGACAGACGGAGGAGTGTGTAAATGGGATGAAAAAGGGGAATATCCGCGGTCCTGAGTGGTCTGCTCTTGACGGGAGGAAAGGATCATATGAAGGAGGGGTCGGGGGAACTAAATAAACTATTATACAAAGGGAAATCAGCCAGTCCCAACATAACAAAGGGGGAAGAGAAAGAGGAAATCTTCAAGGGGGGATGGGGATGGGAACGTAAAGAAGACGGAGAAAAGAAAAAAGCTCTCCATCAGGAAAGAGGAAAAGCGCAAGTGATCTGCACAAGACAACTTTCTAAAAACTTCAAAGTGGTGGGGGAGGGGATCCTATGGGAGAAAGGGGAAAAACGAGGAAAAAAGAAACCTTCTTACGACGTAAGGGGGAGCATCTTTTAACCAGGGGGGGAAACTGGCTATTGGGAGGGATCTTTCGCATGAAGGTTCGATGAGGATTCGCTTGCGGAGTGAAAAGCTCTCTTCCCGTACCGGCGTCAGTGGGAAAACACCTAATAGGAGGGAGAATCCCTTAATATCTCCCACTGCCGGGAAAAAGGGAGGGTGTTTGGGTAAAATGCTTTTGATGAAGAAAGGGTGGGAAAGAAAAAAATTGAATTTTACTTCTGAAAAAAAGACTTTGTCTGGAAGAGGGGGGGAAGGGTAATATTTCTTGCGTACTAAATTCCCTCGAGGGGATTGGTTTCGCCAAACCGGACTGAGATGCTCCTCTTAAGAAAAAAAGAATTGTGGGGACGACTCCGGGGGGGAATTTACCGCATCTCAATGCGGCGACAGGGAGGGAAATAGACTGATTAATGGGGCAGGGGGAAGGGGACGTGGGCCATACTTATGGGAGGACGTAGATTTAGAAAAAAAGCAGAAAAAAAGGTGTTGCGAAACTGTTTATCAGGTTCGAGGGGAAGGGGAAAAAAAAAAGGAAAAAAAAAGCCGGGATCTATTCATGATGCGAGAGGACAACATGATCAGGGAGGAATGAAAAAGGGGTCGGCCCAGGCTGTAGTGAAAGCGGAGACGGAGCCGCTTTCGACTAGCGGGGGGGGGGGGGAGGAATCCGCAGCGAGGGGAGGAGGTGGGAAAGGATGCTACAAGAGCAACAACCCACGTGAAAAAAGGAAGATCTTGATTCAGGAGGGGAGCCGCTTTCGTGAGGCACATACACAAAAGGAAAGGGGCAGGGGACAATTGTTTAATAGGCAGGAAATCAGGAAAAAGGGGGGGAATTCAACACCCCCTAAAAATGCTTCAACAAGCTGGAAGCTTTATTGTGATTACGAAGGGACCTTTCCCAATATTTGAAAAGGGAGAGGGAGGGATCGTTAGTGAGGAAAAGGGGAGTAGATTAATCCTCAAACTTGGGGAAGATTGCTCATCTAAATCGTCCACAAGGAGGGAAGAGGGTGAATACTAGTCCGAGGGAGGGGGAAGGAAGCGTGCGGTATTGAGCCAAAAAAAAAAATGTCGTTATCAGAAGGCGCTTGGACCGGAGTGTAAGGGGGGGGGAAGACCAATCTCCGGGAAAGGATTCTACTCTCTTGAAAAGGAACCTTACGCGGAAGAAGATCGGGACGAACACTGTTCTCTTTTGGGGAAAGAAGTAGGAATCGGCTGATCAGCTATGTGGGGACCCAAAAACTGGGGGGAGGGAAGTGTATCTTACTTGTGAGAGGTCAGGGAATGACGTCCTCGGAGGAAAAGAGAGGGGGTACCTGCTCCAAAGGGAAAAGCTACTTAATCTTTCCATCATATCAGAGGAAGAGGGGAGGTTCAAAAAAGAAAGAGTGGGGGAGGAAAGGCTGCCGTCCTGGAAAGCTCCTTTACTTCGCATAAGATGAGGAATATCCCAAAGGGGGTTGTTCGTCAAGGATCCTGGGTTACACATCAGAGAAGGGAGGGAGGTTTTTCGCGGAGAGGCCGGACCACGAAGAAAAAAGAGAGGGGAAAAAGCGGCAGATATAGCTCACAAATATCAGGGGAAGGGGAATGAACCCCGTTAAAAGGAAAACCTTGGGGATCGAAAGAAAAAGAGTTAAGCAGGAGCGATTCTGCAGAGGAGAAGGAAGTAGTATTCCTCCACTTGGCGGCATGGGGAAGGGGGGGGGATAACGCTTGGGGAATAAAAATGTGAGCATTACACCTCGAGAAAAGGGAAGAAATGCTACGAGAGCAAGAATGAAGCCCCCGGAAAAGCACACTCTTCAAAGCTACCCGCGAAAGAGGACCACTCAACTAAGAAGAAGAGGGGGCAGGGTTAATCAAAAAAGACAGAGAAGAAGGAGCTTCATCACATCGCGAAGGGGGAGGACCCCCAGCACACAAAAAAAAACACCCCCGGCCCACCCCCAATAGCACCCCGACGCGGATGGAAGAGGAAAATCTCTTTTCTCTTCACAGAAAATCCCGAAGAGGCGTCATAAGTCCACGCAGGTAGGGGGAATGGCTCTCCAGAGTCCAAGAAAAGTCGACGGCGGGACAGCAAAGAGTACGTGTTCCGTCTTAGAAAAAAAAGAGCACCACCCGAGGGAGCGAAAGAGACGCGACGGCACCTGGTGCGAGCGAAAAAAAAAAAAAAACCGCCTAGGCAAGTGACAAGGGGAGGGGCCATCACTTGGGGCTTGCGAAGAAAAAAAGACAAAAAAATTTTGGAAAAAAGTCAACGAATCGCCGCAGGGCAAGACAAAAGAAAAGGCATGAGCCTGGGCTCATTCCCTCACAAAAAGAAAAAGGAAGCAGCGCCTCCAGCTCTTAAGGGGAGGGGTTGAATTCTGTTAGCAAAAGGGAGGAGAGGGACGTCGCGCTGCGGATTGAAAGAATTATTGGGGGAGAAGGCCCCTTTTCCTCTTCTCCGGAGGAGGGAAAGGGGATTGGTCGAATTCCTAAAAAGGGGAAGGGGGAAAAAAAAAAAAAAAAAATTAATGAATCGCTCCCTTCTTTCAGGGAGCTACGGGGGGGGGAGAGAGAAAGGAGAACTTCTTAAACCTTGGGAAAAAGAACCCAAGGCAGGGAGGAGGGGTAGTTGGCATGTAGAATATTATTGGACAGTAGACCACGCACACCAGGAGGGTAGAGTGTCCGATCCTTGTTAGCCCGGGGGGGAGGGCAATCCGGCGTAAAAAAAGAGCACCGCTTCTTAAATATGAGAAGAGGGATTTTCTAACAAGTAGAAAGGGGAGTAATGGTCAAAAAGACAAAGGGAAAACAACTCTTCCTAGAGAAAAGACGAAGAAAGTGTTGTGCTCTTGCCCTAGGAAAAGGTGCACACAAAGGAACCAAAGAGAGTTTGTGACGGGGGGAAAAAACGAACTCCCTGACGAAAAAGGTACTATAGATGGGGAAGTAGGGGAGGGACGGTGGTAATCTACTGGGCGGAAGAAAGGAAAAAAAAAAAAGGGGGAAAAGGGCAACTTCCAGGGGTCCTCAAAGGGAAAAGAGTATACTTTTATCGGGGGAAGGGAAGGCGTTTCCTTCCCAAACGCAGGAAGGGAAAACAATGCGACACTTGTCGGGGGTGGTGACGGGGGGGGGGGGGGGGGGTGCAGACTTCCCCTTTCCGGGCGAACCTGAAAAGGGGGAGCTTTTCTCATCTGGTGGTGGGGGGGGAGAGGGAGAAGGGGGGGGGTTCGCGGCTTAAAGGGGTATGGGGGGGGAAACCTTTGTTATTGGGGGGGGGATTGTATTGAAGGGAGGAGTAAAGAAAGACCCTTTTCCGACGTACGAAAAAAAAAAAGCCTTCATCTTCATGGGAGCAGAAAGCGGA